>ERZ1090878.64-NODE-64-length-51757-cov-28.343198_pt1 | contig 51757 bp, 50 predicted proteins | sample MGYA00478473_ERZ1090878 | MGnify/ENA primary metagenome ERZ1090878 (study PRJEB33644, sample SAMEA5815720) | chicken gut metagenome | biome: Chicken; feature: Gastrointestinal Tract; material: Caecum | place: Ireland | collected 2019-01-01 | study: A study of the... | reverse complement strand
GGGAGCAGGCGCACCGTCAGGGCCCCCACACCCCCGAAGCCTCCTGACCCCCGGACCCCGGGGCACCCGCCGCGCCCCGGGGCCCGGCCGCTTCGGCGGCCGGCCCGTTTTCCTGCCCGCCGCAAACAAAACTTTAACATTTGGCTGGTATACTGGGGGCAGGAAGTATCGCGGGGCGGCCAGCCCCGGAGGAGGGCGTTTGCATGTTCAAGATCCTTGTGGTGGAGGATGACCGGGAGCTCAACCGCACGGTCTGCGCCTACCTGCGCGGCAGCGGCTACACCGCCGTGGGCTGCCTGGACGCCGGCGCAGCCTACGACGCCATGTACGGCGGGCAGGTGTTCGACTGCATCATTTCGGACATCATGATGCCCGGCGTGGACGGGTTCGAGTTTGCCCGGACGGTGCGGCAGCTGAACCAGGAGATCCCCATTCTGTTCATGACGGCGCGGGACGATTTTGCCGCCAAGCGGCAGGGGTTCAAGGCCGGGGTGGACGACTACCTGGTCAAGCCGGTGGAGCTGGAGGAGCTGCTTTTGCGGGTGGAGGCGCTGCTGCGCCGGGCGAAGATTGCGGCCAGCAAGCGGCTGACGGTGGGCGGGCTGACGCTGGACGCCGACGCCCGCACCGCCGTGTACAACGGCGCCGAGATCCCGCTGACGGTGCGGGAGTTCAACCTGATCTACAAGCTGCTCTCCTACCCCAAAAAGACCTTCACCCGCAGCCAGCTGATGGATGAATTCTGGGACAGCGCCTCGGCGGCCGGGCCCCGCACGGTGGATGTGTACATCACCAAACTGCGGGACAAATTCTCCGGCTGCGACGCCTTTGAGATCCAGACCGTACACGGGCTGGGCTACAAGGCGGTGCCCCGATGAGCGGCCGTCGGCCCCGCTGGCAGGTCTTTGCGCTGGCGCTGCGGCGGTATGCGACCTTTTTCATGACGATGGCCTTCCTGATCACCTGCTGCATGACGCTGTTCGTCAGCCAGCTGCAGACCACGCTGGGGTTCGAGTTCACCCGGGCGCAGCTGAGCCGGGCGGCCGGGCTGACCTTCGGCAACGTGCTGCTGCTCAGCCTGCTGTGTACGGCGGCCGACGCGGTGCGCCGCCGCCTGCTGGTGGACCGGCCGGTGCGGCAGATCGTGGAGGCCGCCAGCCGGATCACCCGGGGGGATTTTTCGGTGCGCATCCCGACGGACGGGCTCGCCGGGGCGGAAGGCTTCGCCCGGATCGCCGAGTCCTTCAACACGCTGGCCCGGGAACTTTCGGGTATGGAGACGCTGCGCACCGACTTCATCGCCAATGTGAGCCATGAGCTCAAGACCCCGCTGACCGTGCTGCAGAACTACGGCACCCTGCTGCAGCAGCCCGGCCTGGACGAGCCGACCCGGCAGGAATATGCCCGCGCCGTGACCGAAACCGCCCGCCGGCTGGCCAGCCTGGTGACCAACATCCTGCGGCTGAACAAGCTGGAAAACCAGCAGATCTACCCCAACGCCGCCACCTATGACCTGGGCGAGCAGCTGCGCGAGTGCCTGCTGGGCTTTGAGGATGCCTGGGAGCAGAAGGGCCTTTGCATCGAGACGGATGTGGAGGACGGGGTGCTGGTCCACACCGACGCCGAACTGCTGAGCCTTGTGTGGAACAACCTGTTTTCCAACGCCATCAAGTTCACCGACGCCGGCGGCACCGTCGGCCTGGCGCTGCACGCCCGGGGCCCCGACGCCGTGGTGGAGGTGCGGGACACCGGCTGCGGCATTTCGCCGGAGGTGGGGCGGCATATCTTTGAAAAGTTCTACCAGGGCGACCCTTCCCACGCCACCCGGGGCAACGGGCTGGGGCTGGCGCTGGTGCGCCGGGTGGTGGACATTGTGGGCGGCAGCATCACGGTCAGCAGCGAGGTGGGCCGGGGCAGCCGGTTCACCGTGGTATTGCGGAGGTGCCCCGATGCGCCGGCCCGCTGACTGGCGGCGGCTGGGGCGGCGGCTGCTTTACCCCCACCCGGCGGTGGTGGCGCTCTGCGTGCCGGCGGGGGCGGCGGGGCTTGCCTATGTCTTTCTCATCGCCGGCTCGGACAGCCCGGCCGCCTACCCGCTCTATCTGTTTTCGGCCTACCCCCTGCCCATCCTGTGCGCCGGCCCGGTCCGGGCGGCCGGGCGGCTGGCGGCCCGGGCCCGGCAGGTCCCGCTGGTGCGCCGGCTGCTCACCGACCTGCCCTTCCGGGCCCGGGCGGGGCTGTACGCCTCGCTGGGCGTCAACCTTTTGTACGCGGGCATGAACGCGGCCGCCGGGCTGCGGGGACGCTCGGTCTGGGCGGCCACCCTGGCCGTGTACTACCTGCTGCTGGCCGTCATGCGGTTTTCGCTGGCCCGGTACGCCCGCCGGGCAGACTTTGGCGCCGACCTGCCGGGGGAGCGCCGCCGCGCCCGGCTGTGCGGCGGGCTGCTGGCGGTGATGACGCTGGCCCTGGCCGGCGTGGTGGTGCTGGTGCTGCACCGGGAGGGCGGGTTCCGCTATTCCGGGTTTATGATCTACGCGATGGCGGCCTACGCCTTCTATGTGACCATCATGGGGGCGGTCAACCTGGTGCGTTACCGGCACAGCCCCAGCCCGGTGCTGCTGGCAGCCCGGGCGGTGAGCCTGGCGGCCGCGCTGGTGTCGATGCTGGCGCTGGAGGTGGCGATGCTGGCCCGCTTCAGCACGCCCGAACAGGCCCTGTTCTGCACCCGGATGATCGCCGGGTCGGGGGGCGCGGTCTGTGCCCTGGTGGCGGGGCTGGGCGGGTATCTGTTCATCCGCGCCGGCCGCCGGACCCATAAGGAGGATTGCTGTGATGCAGGAAAATCATGAGACCTTCACCTACACCTACTCGGCCCAGGAACAGGCGGAGATCCGCCGCATCCGGGACCGCTACCTGCCCCCCGCCGAGACCCCGCTGGACCGGCTGCGCCGGCTGGAGCGGCAGGTGACCCGCAAGGGCACCGCCGCCGCGGTGTGCGTGGGGGTGGCGGGCACCCTGCTGCTGGGGCTGGGGATGTGCTGCACGACGGTCTGGGGGGAGCTGTTCGCCCCCGGCGTGGGGGTGGGGCTGGCCGGCATCGGGCTGATCGCCGCGGCGCTGCCGCTGTACAACCGCATCACCAGGCGGGAACGGGAAAAGCTGGCCCCGCTGGTGCTGGAACTGACCCGGGACGCCGACCCGCCGGCGCCCCCGGGCGCCCCGTGAGGCCGGGCGAAACCGGCGGCGAAAGCCAAAAAAGATCCGCCGCAAAGCCCCCCCCGCCCCAAAACCGGTACAGCCAAACACCCCTTCCGGGAAGTCAAGGCGGCTTCCCGGAAGGGGTGTTTTGTTCTCTGCCTTTTTGTGCGGACTGCCCCCGCCGTTTCGCAGCGGGCCTGTTTGTGCCGCGCACCGGTCAGGGGGCGCCCTTGCCCTCCTGGTAGGCGGCTTTCAGCCGGCGCAGGCGCTCCAGCCGTTCCACCGCCCGGCCGCCCAGCCGGGCCGACACCGCCAGCACCAGCGCGTCCACCAGGGCGGCGGGGGCGGTCATCGAGTGGTATTCGTTCTCCTCACCCCGGTAGACAAAGAGGGAGAGGTCGGCCCCGGGCGTGCCGGTGAGCTGGCCGGTGAAGAGCAGCGTGCGGTAGCCGGCCTGCTTTTGCAGGTCCAGGATGATCCGCCCTTCGGCCGAGAGTTTGGAAAAGCTGAACAGCACCACCAGGTCCCCCGCCTCGGCGGCGGCCAGGCCCTCCAGCAGCTCGCTGCCGCCGGCGGACAGGCGGTGTACCTCCACCCCGATGCGCCGCAGCCGGTAGCCCAGCAGTTCGGCCAGCGAGCGGGAGGCGTTTTTGGCGTACAGGTACACCCGCCGGGCCCCGGCGATGGCCTGCACCGCCTGCCCGAACTGGTCCGGGTCCAGCAGTTCCAGCGTTTTTTCCAGGCAGTAGCGCTGCTGTTCCATCCAGCGGGGCAGCAGCGCGCCGTCCCCTTCGGCCAGGGTGGCGGCGATCTTGCCCGCCGGGCCGGGGCGGGCCCCGGCTGGGTCTGTTCCAGCACCACCTGCTTGAGATGCTTGAAGTCCCGGCAGCCCACATGGCGGGCAAAGCGGGAGACGGTGGCCTCCGACATGGACAGTTCGGCGGCCAGCCGGGCGATGTTCATGAAGAGGAACTGGTCCCGGTTGCGGTTGATGTATTCAAGGATGGCGGTCTCGTTGGCCGTGAGTTTGTCCGGCATCCGGGGGAAGGTCAGCGGCATGGGTGGCTCCTTTGTGTACAGGACAGGGTCTACCCTGCCATTGTACCACATGGCCGGGCGGCGCGCACGGGGTTTGCGCAAATTTCACCCCCGCCCTTCAGCCGGCCCGCCGCTTGGCGGTGAGGACGGCCGGGGTCTCGCCGCGGCCCAGCAGCACCTGCACATAGTCGCCGCCCAGGGCGTGGACCTCCTTGAGCGCCCGCTTGAGGATGCCGGCGGTGCGCACCTTGAAGGCGGCTTCCGGGTGGACGACGATCTCATACCGGCCGGCCTTCATCTCGGCGTACAGGGCGTCGAAGGTGTCCACATCCCGCTCGAACCGGGTGCGGATGCAGCCGTACTGGGTGGCCTGGTGGGTGTCGCTGCCCGCCACCACCGGCACCCCCAGCGCCTTGCCGAAGCCCCGGGTCAGCAGTTCGGTGCGGGTGCGGTCCTCGGCAATGTCCTTGCCGTTCATGTCGATAAAATCCAGCCGGGTCAGCAGCTCGGCGCTTTGTTCGGGGATGTGCCCGCCTGCCCGGAAGGGATGCGCCGCCCCCACCAGCACCGGGTAGCCGGCAAACAGGTCCAGCAGTTCGGCAAAGGGCAGGAAGGTCTCCCGCCGCTTGTGGGGTTCCAGCCGGCGGTTGAGTTCCCGGATGGCCTCCATCGGGCCGAGGCAGAGCACATGCCCGCCCTCGGCGATGTCGGTCTCCATGCCGGGGAAGACCTTCAGCCCGTCAAAGATGAAGGCGTCGCCCGCCGGCGTGCCCTGCCCGGCGATAAAGGCGTAGACCTCGTCAAACTGCTGGGTGTTGAAATGTTCGGTCAGGCAGATGGCGTCCAGCCCGGCGTTCCGGGCCTCCCCCAGCAGCCACCGGGTGTAGGGCACCGAAAAGGGCAGGTATTTGGCCAGCTTGCCGTGGGTGTGAAAATCCAGATACATCGTCGGTCCTCCCTCAGATCAGCGTGGCCGCCAGCAGGGTGAGCGCCACCCACAGGAAGGACAGCGCCAGGAACAGCAGGTCGTTGTTGGACACCTTCATGTGGGAGAGCTTGATCTTTTTCACCTGCCGGTTGACGGCCGCGTACCGGTAGCCTTTGAGTTCCAGCACTTCCACCGTGGTGCGGGACCGCTTGGCGGTGTTGAGCATCAGCGGGTAGAAGGACTGGATGATGATGCGGACCTGGTAGGCCAGGTAGCGCAGTTTGCCGGGCAGCGTGTCATGGGCGGGCGGGTTGCCCCGCAGCCGGTAGGACAGCAGCACGTTCTGGAACTCCTCCATCAGCAGCGGCAGCATCCGGTACGCGTAGGAGATGGAGAAGCTCAGCCGTTCGGGGCAGCCGAACCACATCAGCCCGTTGGCCAGCTTGTCCGGGTCCAGGCCGGAAAAGATCGTGATGGAGGCCAGCGAGACGGTGGCCACCTTGAGGGTCAGCACCAGCAGCGGCAGGATGGCCGAGGCGTCGCCGCCGAACAGCAGCGTGACCAGGAAGAGGTATCCGGTCTGGGAAAAGACGCCGACGGCGAACAGAAAGAGCACCAGCCCCGCCACATGGGCCATCCAGGTGGTGAAGGCCACCAGCATGAAGCAGCCGACCAAAAAGACCACGTCGTGGACGAACCAGGGCACCAGCCCGAAGAACAGGTACCACACCAGCAGCGGGCGGGGGTCCATGGCGGCGATGAGGGTATCGCTGTTGCCGTAGGCGTTTTTGAGCACCTGGCTGCGCAAAAAGTCGATGGAGAGCTTGTCCAGGATGCTCTCGGAAAGTTTTTCGATGGTTTTCATCCTTCGGCCTTCCTTCCGGTAAACTCATGCAGGAACTCCTCGACGGTGTAGCAGACGGCCTGCGGGTCCAGCGCCCGCCCCATCGTGAAGATCTCGGGCGGGCGGATGCCGGCGGCTTCCAGCAGCGCCCGGTCGGCAAAGATGCGGTCCCGGGGGCCGTCGGCCAGCACCCGGCCGCCGCTGAGCACCACCACCCGCTCGGCCCATTCGCAGACAAGCTGCATGTCGTGGGTGGCGATCACCACCGTCTCGGTGATCTCTTTCATCTGTTCCAGCGTGCGCATGATCTCCTTGCGGGTGGCAATGTCCAGGTTGGCGGTGGGTTCGTCCAGCAGCAGGATGCCCGGGTCCAGCGCGATGCCGATGGCCAGGCTGGCCCGGCGCATCTGCCCGCCCGACAGCAGCCGCCCGTCCCGCCCGCGCAGGTCGGTCAGCCGAAAACGGTCCAGCAGCGCCCCGGTGCGGCGGCGGGCGTCGGGCACGCCCCGCACCTCCATGGCGTAGGCGATGTCCGCCTCGATGGAATCCTTGATGAACATGTCCTCGGGGTTCTGGTAGACCATCGACACCTGGCGGGCCAGCGTTTCGGGCCCTGCGCGGCGCAGGTCCCGGCCGTTCAGCACCACCTCGCCCCGGTCGGGTTTGAGCAGCCCCACCATCATCTTCATCAGGGTAGACTTGCCGGCCCCGTTGGAGCCGATCAGTGCGATCTTGTCCCCCTTGCGGATGGTCAGGTCCAGCCCGTCATAGACGGTGTGGGGGTCCCCCTTGACGCTGCGGTAACTCACCGCCACGTCCCGGAACTGCACCACCGGCTCGCCGGCGGGCAGCGCCGGGGCGGGGGTCCTGGCCGGCGCCCCCGGGCGGCGGGCAAAGACCCGGCGCCCTTCCTCCACCGTGGCGGGCAGCCGCGGGGCGTCCAGCTCGCCGGCCTGGCGCAGCCGGTGGGCCGCGATGGTCACCTGGGGCGGGAAGATGTTGCAGCCCTGCAGCTCCTCCACCCGCTGCAGGGCGTCGTCGGTGGGCAGCTTCCACTGCACCCCGCCGTCTTTGAGCAGCAGCACATGCTTGCAGTAGTCGGCGATGTACTCGGTGTGATGCTCGATGACCAGGATGGTCTTGCCGTACTGCTCGTTCAGGGTCCGCAGCACGCCGTAGATCCGGTCGGCGTGCTGCGGGTCCAGCTGGGCGATGGGCTCGTCCAGGATCAGCACCTCCGGCTGGAGCGACAGCACCCCGGCCAGCGCCAGCAGGTGGGTCTGCCCGCCGGACAGCTGCCAGATGAAGTCCGCCTCCCGCCCCTGCAGGCCGCACTGGGCCAGGGCCTGCCGGCCCCGGTCCAGGTAGTCGGGCAGGGCGTAGTTCAGGCAGGCGTAGCTGGCGTCGTCCAGCACGGTGGGGCGGATGATCTGGTTTTCAAAATCCTGGTAGACATAGCCCACCTTCCGGGCCAGCGCCCCCACGTCGGTGCCGGCGGCGTCCAGGCCGCAGACCCTGACCCGGCCCGAGAATTCCCCGGTGATGAACTGGGGGATCAGCCCGTTGAGGGTTTTGCAGAGGGTGGATTTGCCGCACCCGTTGTTGCCCACGATGGCCAGGAAATCGCCCTTTTCGATGGTCAGGTCCACATCCTGCAGCGTCGGTTTGTCAGCGCCGGGGTAGGTGTAGCACAGGTGTTCGATCTCCACCACATTCATCTCAGGCACCCTTCTTCCCGGCGCTGCGGCGCATGACCAGCAGGATCGCCACCGCCACGACGGCCGCCGCCACGATGCCCGCCGCAATGGCGGTGCCGCTGCCGGCCCAGCTGGCCTCCCAGTCAATCAGGGAGAAGCCGCTGGTGGCCAGCAGTTCGCAGACCAGCGCCGCCGCAAAGGCCACGGCGCAGCCGGCGATCACCTTGCCGCCGATGGGTTCCAGCGCGGTGGTTTCGGTGCGGGGCGCCATGCCCAGCAGCGGTTCGATCTTGCCGTGGAGTTTGGGCACCAGATAGAGGGTGGGCAGCAGGCAGAACAGAATGCCGGAGAACAGGATGTCGTTGAGGCAGGCGAAGCCCTCGGTGGCAAAGACGCTCTCGGGCAGGCCGGCGACGGCTTCAAAATCCTCGACGCCGAACTGCACCTTGCAGATGTCCACGATGCAGCCCAGCAGCTGCTGGATCACCACGCCGCCGATGGCCGCCGCCCCCACCAGGGCACGGTTTTTGGGGTTGCGCACCAGCCGGCCGGCAATGTAGACGCCGATGGTGACGGTGATGAACTTTTCCAGCTCGCCCAGGCCGCCGAACTGCCCCAGCATGATCTCGCTGAAGACCAGTTCGCCGGTGGCCGCGCCCAGCGCCACCGACATCGGGTCGAACAGCATGGCCAGCGTCAGGGGGATGAACAGGAAGTATTCCACCGAGAATTCCACGATGCCCACCTGGAAAGAGGGGATCAGCTCGGTAAAGAGGGTGGCCAGGCCGTACAGGGCCATGGTCAGCACAAAGACCATCAGCTTCTGGGACTGATTGGCGGATGTTTTCTGCGTGGCAGTCATAATAGATTCCTCCCGATTCGTATCGTCACAACATTCCGGATCCGCGTATTTCCGCACCCGGCCATGGTTCGCCGGGTCTGTCTCTATTGTAGCAGGGCAATGTAAAGGTCTCTATCATGGGATTGTAAAATGTCTGTTATTTTTTCACAATTTTCATTTTGTGAAAGTTTTTCTACATTTTCATCCCGCCTGTCCGCCGCAGTCCCGCCGCCTTGCCGCCGGGCCCCGCCTTTGCTATAATGGAGGGCGGCAAGCGACACCCTGGGAAACGGGAGGCAGTATGGTATGAGGAAGTTGACGGTCCGGCAGCTGGTCGCGGTGGCCAGTATGCTGTTCGGGATGTTTTTCGGCGCGGGGAACCTGATCTTTCCCGCCTCGATGGGGCAGATGGCGGGGCAGAATCTATGGCCGGCCATCGGCGGGTTCCTGGTCACCGGGGTGGGGCTGCCGCTGCTGGGGGTGGTCGCCCTGGGCGTCAGCCGGGAGGAAGGGCTGCTGGAGCTGAGCAGCCGGGTCGGCCGGGGGTACGGGCTGTTCTTCACCACCCTTTTGTACCTGACCATCGGGCCATTTTTCGCCATTCCCCGCTGCGCCACCGTCTCCTACACGGTGGGGGTGCAGCGGCTTTTGCCGGGCGAAGGGCACCCGGCCGTGCTGGCCGGGTTTTCGCTGGCGTTTTTTGCGGCGGTACTGTTTTTCTCGCTGCGCCCGGGGGAGATCCTGACCTGGATCGGCAAGGTGCTCAATCCGCTGTTCCTGGCCTTTCTGGCGGTGCTGGTGGTGCGGGCGCTGGCCGCGCCGCTGGGCCGGGCGGCGGACATTGCCCCCACCGGCGCCTACGGGCAGGCGGCCTTCGCCACCGGTCTGCTGGAAGGCTACAACACGATGGACGCGCTGGCCGGGCTGGCCTTCGGCATCATTGTGGTCCACGCCATCCGCGGGCTGGGGGTGCAGGAACCCGGCGAGGTGGCCCGCAGCACCGTGCGGGCCGGGCTGTTCAGCTCGCTGCTGATGGCGCTGATCTACCTGCTGGTGACGGTGGTGGGCGCCCAGAGCCGTGGGCTTTTTCCCGCTTCGGCCAACGGCGGCGAGGCGCTGGCCCTGATCGCGGAGCACTATTTCGGCGGGGCCGGGGCGCTGATCCTGGCCTGCACCGTGACGGTGGCCTGCCTGAAAACCGCGGTGGGGCTGATTACCAGCTGCGGCGAGACCTTTGTGAAGCTGTTTCCCGGCGGCCCGGGCTACCCGGTGTGGGCGTCGGGGTTCTGCGTGCTGTCCTTCCTGATCGCCAACCTGGGGCTGGATGCGATCCTGGCCTACTCCAAGCCGGTGCTGATGTTCCTCTACCCGCTGGCCATCGTGCTGATCCTGCTCACCCTGGCCGGGCAGCTGTTCGGCAGCGACCGGACCGTGCTGCGCTGGACCGTCGGCCTGACCGCCGCCGCGGCCGCCTTTGATTTTCTGCGGGCACTGCCCGAAGGGGCCCGGGCGCTGCTGCACCTGGACCCGGCCGTCGCCCTGGCCGAAGCCCGGCTGCCCCTCTTCGCCCAGGGGTTCGGCTGGGTCTGCCCCGCCGCCCTCGGCTTTGCCGTCGGCCTGGCCATGCGCAGCCTGCGCCGCCGGCGTCAGGCGACCTGAGACGCGGCCCGGCATCGCCCGCCGGCGCAAAAAAGTGCATAAAAACAAACCGACCCTTTCAGGCAAGCCGTTCCGGCTTCCCGGGAAGGGTCGGTTTTTTGTCGGCGGACGCCCTGCGGCGGCCTTTTGCAGCGCCAGGGGTTCAGCCCAGCAGTTTTTCCACAAAGTTCCGGGTGATCTCCCGGACCGAAAGGCGCGGATACTCCACCCCGGCCATCGCCATCGCCTGCTGCTGTTTGGGGGTGACGGTGGTGTAGGGGTAGATGCCGAACAAAAACGGATAAAACGCATAGAGGAACCGCTCGGCCGCCGGCCCGGACAAAGCGGGGCCGCTGCGGGCCAGCAGCCGGCGCACCGCCTGCATTGAGGCGGCGTAGACCGTCTTGAAGGCGGCGAGGTTTTCCACCCGGCTGTTGGCTTCGATATCGTACAGGTTCATCGACAGCAGCCGCAGCATCGTGCCCCGGCGTTCCAGGGTGGCGGCCAGTGCGTCGGCCAGCGCCGCAGCGTCCGGCTGGGCGGGCAGCGCGTCCAGGTCGGCGGTCCAGGCTTCGTACTCCCGCCGGAGCAGCGCGAGGAAGATCTCCTCCCTGGTCTCGAAATAGTTGTAGATCGAGGTGCGGGTGAAGCTGGTGCGCGCACCGATCAGCTTGATGGTGATTTCCCGCAGGCTCATCGTCTCATACAGGGCGGCGCAGGCGTCGATGATCTCCTCCCGCCGCGCATGGGTCAGGGCTTCAGAACCTTTTGGCATGGGGTCGTTCCTTTCCGGGCGGCGCAGCTTACAGTTCGATCAGCTCATATTCCCGGCTGCCGGTACCCAGCTCGGCCGCCGCCTCGATGGTATGGATGCCGTTGCGGCTGTTGACCCGCTCCATGAAATGTTCCTTGCCCGGATCGTCCGACTGCATGACCAGATCGATGCAGGCCTGGTCGATGGCCACCGGGTCCAGCGAGGCAAGGATGCCGATGTCCTTCATGCAGGGGTCCTCGGCCACAGCGCAGCAGTCGCAGTCCACCGAGAGGTTCTTCATCACGTTGATGAAGGCGATCCTGCCCTTGAAATGCTCGACGACGCTGTGGGCGGCGTCGGCCATCGCCTCGGGGAACTGGACCGGGCTGGCGTGCTGTTCCCAGGTCTTGTACCGGTCGTCGGTGGCGCCGGCCGAGTGGATCAGCGCCTTGCCCCCGCGGGAGGCGCAGCCGATGGCCAGCTGCTTGAGCGCCCCGCCGTAGCCGCCCATCGGGTGGCCCTTGAAGTGGGCGAGCACCAGCATCGAGTCATAGTTTTCGATGTTCTTGCCCAGGTGGTTTTCCTTGAGCACCTTGCCGCCGGGGATGGGCCAGACCACGTCGGGGCCTTCGGCGTCCATGATGTCCACATCAAAGTACCGGGTCCAGCCGTGTTCCTCCATCAGCTTCCAGTGGCTGTCGGTGTTGTCCCGCACGCCGCCGGTAGCATCGCCGTAGGCGGTGTTGCACTCGACGATGGTGCCCTGGACGGCGTCCACCATCGGCTTCCAGAATTCCGGATGCAGGAAGTTCTGGTTGCCCTTCTCGCCCGAATGGACCTTGACGGCCACCTTGCCGGGCAGCTCGACGCCCAGCGCACGGTAGAGCTCCACCACCTTTTCGGGGCTGATGGTGCGGGTGAAATAGACCTTTGCTTTCATCGGGGTATCCTCCTGTCGTGAAAAGGATCGCAGTGCGTTCTGACACCGTGTCATTATCTATAGAATACCCCCTTCCCGCCCGGATGTCAATGCCCGCCGGGCGGATTTTTCCCGCTGGGGCAGTTTTTCCCGCTGGGGCCGCGGGCGCTTTTCCCCCGCTTGCCCTGCCGGGCCCATGGCAAAGGCGCCGGCAGCCGGCCGCGGGGTTCGCGGGGGCTGCCGGCGCCTTTTTGCCGGGCATCCGGGTCTACAGCAGGTATTCCAGCTGTCTGTCAAAGGGTTCGGCTTCCACATGCTGCCGGTTGGTTTCCGCCGCGTCCACACACCCCATTGCGGCGTAAAATGCCTGGCTTTCCAGCGCGGAATGGGAGGATATGTACAGCTTTCGGGCGCCCTGCCGCCGGGCCCAGTCCGCGGCGGCCAGGAACAAAGCCCGCCCGACACCGCTCCGGCGCAGATCCTCCGACACATGCAGCGCCGAAAGGTCCAGATACTGCCCTTCGGAGCCGAAAAATTCGCTTTCCACCGACACAAAGCCTTTCAGCCGGCCCGCCGCAAAGGCGGCATAGACCAGCCCGCCGGTGCGCACGGTGCGGCGCAGGCACTCACACAGGAACCGGTAGTCCGCCTGCGACCAGCTGTCCACGAACGGGCAGGAGCGCACGGCCCACCCGCCCGCGTCCCGGCGCAGGCAGAGATCCACCACCTGATGGCGGATGAAGTCGCGGAACAGGCCCGGTTCGATCTCCTGTTCCCGCAGTGTACGCCAGGTCAGCGGCAGGTCCGCCGCGGCGCTGTTTTTTCGGGGCTGCAAGGCGGCTCACCTCCTCCCAGTCAGGCCCTTACGCCTGCACCGGCAGGCCGTTGGCGTACAGCCCCTCTGCCGGGATCAGCAGGTACTTGCGGCCGTCGATCTCGGTGGTCTCGATCCGGCCGCCCTGCTCGGGGGCGAGCGAGACCTTGGCCGCGCCGTCGCCGGCTTCCAGCTCAAACTTGCCGGTGTTGATGAGGTTGGCCGGGTTCATCGCGGCGGAAGCGCCGAAGCTCTCGGCAAACCGGGCGGCGAACGCCTGCACCTGCGCTTCCGGCACCTGGCTGTCCAGCAGCACGGCGGTGAGGTCGGCGGCGGTCACGGCGAGGGGCTCTTCCTCCCGGCTCTCTTTGTGTTCCTCCACCTTGTCCCGCACCCACTCGTACAGGTTCCGGGCCAGCTGCAGCGTGCAGGCGTCGCCCAGGCTTTCGGACAGGATGGTCTCGAAGGTTTCCCGCTGCTCGGCGGCGGACATGGGCGGCTCCACACGGAAGACGCCGTCGATGAATTCCTGGTGGATCTGGTCCGGCTTGCGGGTGTAGAACAGGGCGTTGTAGAGGTTGGCGGCCCGGTCGTCAAAGGCCGGGAAGAGGAAACCCAGTTCCGGCTGGCCGACGACCTGGTTGGTGCCGTAGCTGTGGAACTCGTTCTGGGCCGAGTAGAAGCCCAGCGCGGCCTTGCCCTCCTTGACCGGGCAGACGCAGCAGACCACATAATGGAACATCGTGTCCGAGACCTGGTCAAAGGTCAGGCCGTCCTTGGCCTTGAAGGGCACGTCGTAGGCGTCGTGGGCCAGCAGCACCAGGTAGTTGCTGTCGTCCATGTCCAGCGACTCGATGACCTTGTCGTAGAAAGCCTGGCGCACCGCCGGGTCCTTGAGCTCGCTCTCCCGCAGCGACATGAGCAGCTTGTGCTCGGGGCTGTCCGCCACCTGCTGCGTAGAGAACACAATGTCGATCAGGTTCTTGCCCTGGGTGCCGGAAAGGGCTTTTTTGAGCAGCCCCAGGTACTTTTCGGCCTCCTCCGGCGGCATGGCGGCGAGGGATTCATCCAGATAGGCGATGATCTCCTTTTTGGTGTTGACGTAGCAGCCGTAGATGTGGCCGACGGAATTCTTGTCCGGGCTGAACCGGCGGCGCAGTTCGCTGATTTCTTTCTTGTTCATGGCAATACCTCGATGTTGAATGCGATAGACGGTAAACATCGACCAGTATACCACATTTCGCGCCGGCTGTCAGGGGGGTCAGGGGCGGGCGGCGCGGTACAGGGCCGGGCCGGCGGAATGTCTGCCGCTTATGTCCTATCCCGTTCCATACGTTTTTTGTATGGCGGGCTCGGGAACGCCGCCAGCGTTTGACAAAGCCGCACGCAAAACAGTATGATGAAGATACCACGTTTCCCTTCCCGGTCCGGTCGGGCGCTTCCACACGACCGGCGCCGGGCCGCGGCCACACCCGACGGCGCCCCGAAAGCGGGCAAAAGCGTTTGGAGGTTTTACCATGCAGGAGATTCGTATTCAAGAGATCGAGGGCGTCCGGATCGGTCAGGCCGAGAACCGGGACGCCGCAACCGGATGCACCGTGGTCCTGTGCCCGGAGGGCGCGGCGGCCGGGCTGGACGTGCGCGGCGGCGGACCGGCTTCCCGGGAATCGGAATTGCTCAAACCGGTGGCTGCCGCAGACCGGATCCACGCCGTTGTGCTCAGCGGCGGCAGCGCCTTCGGGCTGGACGCCGCCGGCGGCGTGATGCGCTGGCTGGAAGAGCGGGGCATCGGCTTTGACACCGGCGCCGCCAGGGTGCCGCTGGTCTGTGCTTCCTGTTTGTACGACCTGACGGTCGGTTCCTGCACAGTCCGCCCGGACGCCGCCATGGGCTATGCCGCCTGCGAGGGGGCCGCCCGGGGCAACTATCAGGACGGCTGTTTCGGAGCCGGGGCCGGCGCCTCGGTGGGCAAGTACCGGGGCATGGGCCAGGCGATGAAAACCGGCATTGGCAGTTACGGGGTGCAGCTGGGCGCGCTGAAGGTGGGCGCCGTGGTGGCGGTCAACGCCCTGGGCGATGTGTTCGACTGGAAGACAGGACGCCAGGCGGCGGGTCTGCTTACGCCGGAGCACAGCGCTTTCCTGTCCACCGAGGAGGAGATGTACAAAAGCATCCAGGTGGTCAGGAACAAATTTGTGGGCAACACCACCATCGGCGCCGTGATCACAAACGGCAGCTTTACCAAGACCGAGATGAACAAGATCGCCGCCATGGCCCAAAACGGCATGGTACGCGCCATCCGGCCGGTGAACACCACGGCGGACGGCGACAGCCTGTACGCGCTGTCGGTGGGCCGTGTACAGGCCGATCTGGATGTGGTGGGCACCCTGGCCGCCCGGGTGGTGGCCGAGGCCATCCTGCGTGCCGTGGACCGGGCGACCGGCCTGGACGGGCTGCCCGCCCGCCGGGATCTGGGCTGGGCGTAAGCCGCGGCAGCGGGGTCCGCCCGGGCCCGCCGGCAAAGGATGGCCGCGTTATAAAATTTCAATCATTTTTGATAATTTATTGTTTGCAAACCCGGACCGGCGTGCTATAATGTCGGCAAGAAAAGAAGCAGAGACGCTTGGGGAGCCCCCTGGCGTCTCTGCTTTTTTCATTGTTTGGAAAGGAGATGCTGCCAGCGCACGCCGGCCCGGGGCAGACCCGCGCCCCCGGCCCCTGCGCCCTGTCTGCAGGCCTTCCGCAAAGGCAGCGGCCGTGCCTTTGCGCCGGGCCTTCCGCCTCAGTCCTCGCGGGATTTGTTCAGGTAGCGGTACACCGTGGGGGTGGACACCCCCAGCTGCCGGGCGATCTCCGCCACGGCGGTGGACGCCCTGGGCACGATGCCGGGCTTCACCCCCGACGCCCCCAAGGAGGGGTTTGACGCCATCCCCATGTGGGTGGCGGACATGAACTTCCCCACCGTTCCCACCATTCCCGAAGCCATCATCCGGCGGGCCCAGCACCCGGCCTACGGGTACTTCTCCCCCACCCGGGAATACTTTGATTCCATCATCCGCTGGCAGGAGACCCGCAACGGGGTCAAGGGGCTCACGGCCGAGGCCATCGGCTATGAGAACGGCGTGCTGGGCGGGGTGATCAGCGCGCTGAACGTCGTATGCTCCAAGGGGGACAATGTGCTGGTCCACAGCCCCACCTACATCGGCTTTACGATGTGCTTGACCAACAACGGCTACAACATCGTACACAGCCCGCTGGTCAAGGACGAAAACCAGGTCTGGCGGATGGACTTTGCGGATATGGAACGGAAGATCGTGGAAAAGAAGATCCACGCCGCCATCCTGTGCACCCCCCACAACCCCTGCGGCCGGGTGTGGGAGCGCTGGGAGCTGGAAAAGGCCATGGAGTTTTTCAAAAAATACGATGTCTATGTGGTGTCGGACGAGATCTGGTCCGACCTGATCCTGAACGGGCACAAGCACATTCCCGCCCAGAGCGTCAGCGAGGATGCCCGCATGCGCACCGCTGCCATGTACGCCCCCAGCAAGACCTTCAACCTGGCCGGCCTGGTGGGGAGCTACCACATCATCTATAACAAGTGGTGGCGGGACCGGGTGGAGAAGGAGTCCAGCCTGCCCCACTACAACGACATGAACGTGCTGAGCATGCACGCCCTGATCGGCGCCTACAAGCCCGAGGGGTACGAGTGGTGCGACGAACTCTGCGAGGTGCTGAGCGGCAATGTGAACTACGCGGTGGACTACATTGCCCGGCATTTCGACGGGGTGGAGGTGAGCAAGCCCGAGGGCACCTACATGCTGTTTGTGGACTGTACCAGATGGTGCGAAGCCCATGGGAAGACCATCGACGAGCTGGAAAAGGCCCTGTGGTCGGTGGGGGTGGCCGTGCAGGACGGCCGGATGTTCCACGGCCCCTGCCACATCCGGATGAACCTGGCTTCGCCCCTCTCCCGCATTCAGGAAGCCTTTGCCCGCATGGACCGGTACGTTTTCAACGCCGAAGCCTGAGCGTCCGCTTCCGCGCCGCCCGATCCGCTCCCCTGCCCGGCCCCGGCTGTGTGCCCGCACACGGCCGCCGGGACGCCCCCGCAGAAACGGCGCTCTGCCGCACAACAAAGCGGATATACCGCATTTCGCGGTATATCCGCTTTCTGTTATTGCAGTCTGTTTGCCGGCTGTCGCCTCTTGTGCAGCGTGTCGGGTTTCTTGACAGGGTGTCGGGGGCCGCCGGGGCGGCCCCCGGTTTTATTGCCGGGCGACGACCCGGGAGCCGCCGAACACCGCCGACATCGGCGTTTCGTCCAGCGCCCTGTCGATGGCGGCCACCTCGGCGGCAGTCAGGTGGATGTCGGCGGCGCCGGCGTTCTCCTTCATCCGCTCCACCTTGCGGGTGCCGGGGATCGGCACGATCCAGGGGCGCTTGCAGAGCATCCAGGCCAGCGAGATCTGCGCCGGGGTGCCGTTTTTCTCGGCGGCCAGCAGGTCCAGCAGCGCCAGCAGCCGGTTGCCTTCATTCTACCCCGGCGGGCGTGGTCAGGGAAGTTCCGTTTGGTACATAAGTATATACCCAAAGGTGTTTTCCCGGCATGAAGTTTCAAGCCCTTTCCAACAGAAAAGGTCCGCTGCAGCGGGAAACCTCTGCAGCAGACCTTCCTGATCAGTATTGTCTTGCCGGTCAGCCCTTGTCGGCGCCGGAGGTGATGCCTTCGACGTAGAATTTCTGCATGATGACAAAGAGGACCGAAATGGGGATGGACACCAGCACGCCGCCCGCGCAGAACAGCGCGAAGTAGTTGTTGACCAGCGTGCGGGACAGCATGTTGTACAGCCCGATGGCCACGGTCCAGTCGGCGCTGACGCCGGAGTTGAGGATCATCTTGGCCATGACGAAGTCGGTCCAGGGCATCATGAAGGAATTGATGATGGTGTAGACCAGGATCGGCCTGGACATCGGGATGACCACCTGGAAGAAGATGCGCGCCTCCGAAGCGCCGTCCAGCTTGGCGGCTTCCCGCAGCGAGACGGGCACCGTGTCAAAAAAGCCCTTGCAGATCAGGTAGCCCAGGCCCGAGGACCCGGCGTACACCATGATCAGGCCGGCGTAGGAGTTGGTCAGGTTCAGATACCGCAGCACGAAGTAGACGGCGATCATGGCCAGCACGCCGGGGAACAGGTTGACCGTGACCGACAGGTTCTGCAGCAGCCGCCGGCTTTTGAACCGGCAGCAGCTGAAGGCGTAGGCCACCATCAGCACAAAGCAGGTGGAGATCACGCAGTTGAACACGGCCACAATAAAGGTGTTGGCAAACCACTGGGGGAACTGCGCCACGCTGTCGGGGTGGAACAGCACGTTGATGTAGTTGTCCAGCGTATAAGTCTCGGGGAAGAAGGTCGTGAAGTTGATGCCGCGGTAGCCGGAAAAGGAGGTGACCACCAGCCAGACGATCGGCACCAGCCATACCACAGACAGCGCGATCAGGATCAGGTGGCGGATCGTGCTGCGCACGCCGCGCTGGACCTTGCCCTGGCGAAGCTGCTTTCGGGTATCGGTAGACATTGCCTGTGTCAAGAGAACGTCGCCTCCTTCTTGTTGATGAACCGGAAGCACACCACCGTGAACACGGCGCAGATGATGAACACCATGATGCCGATGACGGCGGCCATCTTGTAATTGTACTGTTCCTGGGTCAGGCGGAACAGCCAGGTCACCAGCAGGTCCACCTCCTTGGCGCTGGAGGCTGCCATCGCCTGGTCGGTGGTGACAAAGACATCCTGCGTCAGCAGATAGATGACGTTGAAGTTGTTGATGTTCTTGACAAAATCGGTGACCAGCGCCGGGCCCTGCACGCTGAGCAGGTAGGGCAGCTTGATGGAGAAGAACATCTGCACCGGGTTGGCGCCGTCGATGCGGGCGGCTTCCAGCATATCGCCGGGAATGTTCATCAGAACGCCGGTGGCGATCAGCATCTGGTAGGGCACGCCGACCCAGATGTTGATGAGGATGATCATGACCTGGGCCCAGCCGTTGCTGGTCAGGAAGGGGATGTGATCCATGCCGGGGCTGAGCAGCCCGATGTTGTGCAGGAAATCGGTGACGCCGATGTTGGACATCATCGTGTTGAAGATGCCGTTGTCGCCAAAGAAGTTGCGCACCAGCAGCAGGGTGACAAACTGGGGCACCGCGATGGTGATGACGAACAGGGTGCGCCACAGCTTGGGGAACTTGGTCTTTTTGTCGTTGATGAACATTGCCAGAAAGACGCCGCCGAAGAAGTTGGTAAAGGTGGCGAAGAACGCCCAGACCAGCGTCCAGGCCAGAACCTTGCCGAAGGCATAGCCGAAGGTCAGGGACAGGCTCTGCCCGCCGCCGAACAGGGTGAAGAAGTTGGACAGCCCCACCCAGGTGAACAGCGAGTTGGGCGGCATGTGCTGCTGGTCGTAGTTGGTGAAGGCCACTGCGATCAGGATGAACAGCGGCACGATGGTGAACACCACCACCCCCAGCACCGGCAGGGTCAGCAGCGTGACGTAGAATTTCTCGTTCAGGTACACGCGGATGTCCTGCCGGAAATTGTTGGTCTTTTTGCCCGCCTGGCGGATCTGCTGCAGCTGGTAGTTGGAGGCCAACACCGCCATGGCCGCGGCGATCAGCGCCACGATCACCACCAGGGCGATGACGCTCAAAAGCAGGATCGCAAAGGAGTTGTCGTAGTCATTGACCTCGTTTTTGAAGGTGGCCGGGTTGAACACCATCTCCATCTGGACGGTGCCCAGGGTGCCGAATTTCATCAGGTTGGGGATGCCCGCCACCCCCAGGTAGTAAAGCCCGAGCCCTTGCACCAAGGTGACCAGGACCGCCTTGATCAGCTGGCCGTGGCCGATATAGCCAAGCCCCCAGATAAAGAAGGACAGCTTGGTGAAAACATCCCCATGGACAAAGGCATGGCCGAACCTCTGCAGGAAGCCGGGCTCCCTGCCGTCCGCACGCAGCGGGGCTGTCAGCGTCATTTCCGCCACAGCGACCACTCCTTTCCGTTTGATTCGCTCACAATAAAACGGGCGCCGCCCGCGGACGGTATGCCGCAGGCAGCGCCCGCCGATCTTTTACCGGTTCGTTTCCGCCGGGGTCACTGCGCCACTGCGGCGGTGATGCCGGCGACCGCATCGTCCACCAGCTGCTGGGTGGTCTTGCCCTGGGTGTCGCCGGAAGCCAGGATCTGGCCCAGGCTGGCGGCGGGGTCCCAATAGTTGGCGCCCACGCGCTGCAGGTCGGAGAAGTCGCTCTGGGCGGCCAGCGCGGCAATGGCGGGGGCAGCCTGCACCGCCTCGGAGGCGTTCACATTGATGTTGGAGGGGCCCAGCTGGCGGTCTTCAAACCGTTTCTGCTGGTTGGCCTCGTTGGTGATGTAGTCGGCCAGCATCATGGCCACGCCCACGTTGGCGCTGTGGGGGTTGACGCCCACCAGCTTGTAGCCGGCGAAGGAGCCCATCTGGACCTGCTCGCCGTTCATCGTGTAGGTGGGCAGCTTGGTGGCGGCGTAGTTTTCGCCCCAGGTCTCCTGCGCGACCTTCGCGTTCCAGGTGCCGCTGACGGCGGCGCAGACGGTGCCGTTGGTGATGCCGGAAACGATGTCGGCGTCAGGCGCGCTGACAAAGGCGCTGTTGGACGCAATGTCCATGACGGCCTGGGCCACGTCGGCGCCGGGCGCCTCGTTCCAGTTGCAGACGGTGTTGACCCCGTCGTCGGCCAGGGTCGCTTCCAGGCCGGCGCCGGCAAAGAAACTGTAGATGTACCAGCCGTCGTTGATCGTCATGTCAAAGGTGCGTCCGGCCGCCGCCGCGGCCGCCAGGATGCCGTCCACCGTCTGGGCGTCCTCGGCGCTGATCACGCTGCTGTCATAATACAGGAAGTAGCCGTTGTCGGCGGTCATGGGGTAGGCGTAGAGCTTGCCGTCCAGGCTGGCGGCCTCCACCGAGCCTTCCAGGTTGCGGCTCTTCACATCGTCCGCATTCAGGGTGACTTCCTGCAGCGCGCCGGCCGCCACCAGCTCGTTGAGCTGGTCGTCGGCAAAGGCAAACACGTCCGCCGCGGCGGTGGGGTCGGTGAGGACGTTGTCCTTGGCGTCCGCCTCGGAGCAGGCGCCGATGTTGATGGTGATGTTGCCCTTGTCGGCGTTCTCGGCAATGAAAGCGTCGGCCATCTCGCGCAGCATCGTCTGATCTTCCTCGGCGCCCCACATGGTCAGGGTGACGTCGCCCCAGCTGGCGGCCTCCCCGCCGGCGGCCTCGCTGGTCACGGTGCTGTCGGCCCCGTCGGATGTTGCGGCCGATTCACTGCTCGGGCTGCCGCCGCAGGCGGCCAGGGACAGCGCCATGACAGCGGCCATAGCCAGGCTTATTTGTTTTTTCATAGCGGTCTTCTCCTTTTGTGTTGGCTGTGTTGTTTGGTTGCGCACTGTTGTGCAACTCATTGCACTATTATTATACTTCAACGGTGCTGTCAGCGTCTATATTCCAAATCCACAGTGTTTTTTCCGTGATGTTGTGCAGTTTGCTTATATTTCGGCTTTTTTGCGCTTTTGGTTGCGCAATATAGCGCAAGCGTCCTTTCCGACCCCGGTACAACAAAAAGCACCCGCCGGGGGGCGGGTGCCAGACTGTCAAAACTGTCGAAAAGGTTCAGAATCCGTCGCCGGCGGCGGGCGGTTTGCGGCCCGTGCGCTGCCGGCGCGGCCCTGCGGCCGGCTACTTGGTGGAATCCCGAAGGATCAGCTGATACCCTTCCACCAGGCGGGTGTTGGTCTGCTTGCGGGACAGGATGTCCAGCAGCATCCGGCAGGCGGCCGTGCCCAGCCGTTCCGCGTCGAACTGCACGGCGGACACCGCCGGCATCGTGCTTGTGAGCAGTTCGCTGTCATACAGGCTGGCCACCTGCAGGTCCTGGGGCACCCGGATGTGCCGGGCGTGCAGCGCCTGCATGACGTCGAAAGCCAGCCGGTCGTCGCCGCAAAGCAGGCAGTCCGGGCGCTGTTCCAGCAGCGCCTCCAGCGCGTCCGCCAGCTGGGCGGCATTCTCCACCCCATCCTGCACCAGGCGGCGGTCCTCCGGAACGCCGAACTCCGGCAGGGCGCGCAGATACCCGCGGATGCGGTCCTTGTTCACCATATAGGTGGTCGTGCCTGCGATCAGCGCGATCCTCCTGGCGCCCAGGCGCAGCAGCAGCCGGGTCATCTCATGAGCGGCCCCCACCTGGTCGTTGTCCACCTGGGGGATCTGGTCGCACTCGCACCGCCCGATCACCACATAGGGCACCGCGTACTGGCGCAGAAGATCCAGGCAGGGGTCGTCTTCCATGGCGCGGGAGAGGATGACCCCGTCGGTTTTGTGGTTGGCCAGCTGCCGTTCCAACTGGGTCGTGTCCGACGCGCTGGCATAGCACAAAAGCAGGTCGTACCCCCGCTGCGCCGCCATCATGCTGATGCCCCCCATGCACTTGCGCAGAAAGGGCAGGTCCAGCCTGACAAAATGATCGGGGATGACCATGCTCAGGTTGTGGGTGGCCGTGTTGCCGGGCCACTGGGTGCGCACGATCGGCGCCGCGCCGGTGCTGGTCACATAGTCGCGCACCCGCTTGCGGGTGCTTTCGCTGATGCGCCCCTTGCCAGACAAAGCGCGGGATACCGTTGTTTTTGACACCTGCAACGCCTGTGCGATCTCCTCGATCGAGATTCTGTCCTTCTCTGTATTTGCCACAATAACACCTTCCCGAACCAGATCAGCGCAATTTATTGCGCAGTTTCAGCATATCAGTTTCCGCGCAGCCGTGTCAAGGGCATCGGGGCAAAACCGGCAGAACCACCAGCTTTCCCCAGACAGAATCGTCATTTTGACAAAAAGAGAGCGCCTTTCTCTGTGCAGCAACACAGGGAAAGACGCTCATTTTCCGAATAATCGGTTACAGCAGCCTGGTCAGCCGGCCGCCGTCCTGCTGCCAGACCGCCGTGCCGTAGGCCGGCAGCAGCGCATCCAGGGCCTTTTCGGGGCGCGGGTTGCAGTTCTGCACAAACAGCAGCCCATCCCGCCGGGCCGCCAGCACGCCGGCCGGCAAAGGCAGCGGGCTGGCTGGCGCCAGTCCGGCCTCCCGGGCCAGTCCGGCATACAGTGCACTGTAAAAATCCTGGGTGAAGCGGCTGGCCAGGTAGTAGGCCCGGCCGGCGCCATAGGGGTGTACGGCGGCCGCCGGCGCCCCCGCAAAGTAGTCCTCGTCATACAAAAGCAGCGGGGTGGCGGGGTCCGTCTCATTCAGCGCAGGAACCTCGCACAAAATGCTGGCCTGGGTGGCGGGCAGCGGCAGCGGCGCGCCCGGCGCCGGGACGCAGCAGCGGCGCTCCTCGTCGTAAAGGCCGTCGATCTCGGCACGGCGCAGGCCCAGCAGTTCGGTCAGGCCGTAGGGCGTATCGCCCAGGCGGCAGAGGTCGCTTTCATCCACCACGCCGCTCCACTGGCTGACCACCACCGTCCCCCCGCGGCGGGCAAAGCGGCAGAGCTTTTCGGCAAAATCTTCCCGCAGCAGGTAGAGCATCGGCGCCACCACCAGGCTGTAGCCGTCCAGGTCGCTGGCCTGGCCCACAAAGTCCACCGTGACGCCGGCGCGGGCCAGGGCGTTATAGTGGCAGGCCAGTTCCCGCCAGTATCCCAGCCCCAGGTTGCGCGGCCCGCTGGAGCCTTCCAGCGCCCACATATTCGGCCAGTCGTGGACGATGGCCGCCTGCCGGGGGCGCCCGGCGCCGGCTGCGCAGGCCAGCTGTTCCAGCGCCGCGCCCACCTCCGCCGTTTCCCGGAAGGTCCGCGCATCGCTGCGGCCGTCATGCCCGACGACCGCCCCGTGGAACTTTTCCTCGGCGCCGCGGCTGGCCCGCCACTGGAAATAGCAGACGCTGTCCGACCCGTGGGCCACCGCCTGCAGGGCCGACAGCATGGCCATGCCCGGCTTTTTCTGCTTGGTCACCGGCTGCCAGTTGGTAAAGCTGGGGCTGGACTCCATCAGCAGGAAGGGCCTGCCCTTGAGCGAATAGAACAGGTCGTGCATCATGGCGGTGTCCAGCGCGGTCTGCTCCACCGTTTCGCTGGGCTTGTGCCAGGTGGGGTAGTTGTCCCAGCTGACCAGGTCCAGTTCTTTGGCCAGGTCATGGTAGTCGATGTCGTGGAAGCGGTACATCAGGTTGGTGGTAAACTTTGCTTCCGGCAGGATGCCGCGGATCACGTCCCGCTCAAATCTGAAAAAGTCAATGTGCCGGTCGCTGACAAACCGCTTCCAGTCAAGCGTCAGCCCCTGCACCGCGTCCTCGCCCTGGGGGGCGGGGCTTTCGATCTGGTCCCAATCGGTGTAATCATGGCTCCAGAACCGGGCGTTCCAGGCTTTGTTCAGGGCTTCCAGGCTGCCGTAGCGGGCCTGCAGCCAGCGGCGGAACTCCGCCTGGCAGAGCGGGCAGTGGCAGTCGCCGCCCATCTCGTTGGAGATGTGCCAGAGGATCACCGCCGGGTCGCCGCCAAAGCGGCGGGCCAGCTGCTCGTCGATGGCGCGCACCTTCTGCCGGAACAGGGGCGAGGTGTAGCAGTAGTTCTGGCGGCGGCGGAACAGTTCCCGGGTGCGGTCGGCCCGCACCCGGCGCACCTCGGGGTATTTCTGCGCCATCCAGGCCGGGCGCGCCGCGCTGGGGGTGGCCAGAATGGTCGAGATGCCGTTGGCATACAGGGTGTGGATGATCGCTTCCAGCCAGTCGAAGTGGTATTCCCCTTCCCGCGGCTCCATCACCGACCAGGAAAACACCCCCAGCGTCACCACGTTCACATGGGCCTGTTTCATCATCGTGATGTCCTGTTCCAGGATATCCGTCCGGTCCAGCCATTGTTCCGGGTTGTAATCCCCGCCGTGTAACAGTTTTCGCTCAGACATTGCAAAGTCCTCCGTGCCGCATTGCGCACAGTTGCGCATTTTCCAGAGCCGTTTGCTTTAGTATAGCAGTACGGAGCGGGGAATGCAACGGGGTTTCTTGATATTTTTGCCCTCCCGTCTCCCGTCTTTTCTTATCTGTCAGCAAAAATTGCGCAACATCAGCTTTGTTGCGCAATTTGCCGGCGAACGGAGGCAGGGAGCCGATCCTTCCGGCCACGGGATCCATAAAGGCAGCCGAGACAAGGGAAGGAGCCCCCCGCACCGCGGCACAAAACCCGAGACAACAGCAGCGAAAAACGCCGCCGCGGCCTGCGGCTTGCTACCGCCCGCCGAAATACCGGATCAAAATTTCCTTGATATAATGGTAGCGCCGCGCATAACTGTTTTCCACCCGGATCAGCTCAAACCCGTGTTCGCGGCAGATGGCCTCTTTCTTGCGGTCACGGGCCTGCACGGCAAGGTCACCGCGGTGTTCCTTGCCGTCCAGTTCAATGGCCAAAATCGGCATCAGGCGGCCGCCCTGCCGCTCGTAGACGACAAAATCAAACCGCCCGGTGTAGAACAGGTCCACGCAGGAAGGGTTGTCCACAAACACCTGAGAAATGGCGACTTCCCGCCTGACCGTACAGCGCCGCCCGTCCAGAAAAGCGTTGTCCAGCGCGTGGTTCAGGTTTTCGAGGAAGGCGTCCTCCGTCTTGGTGCTGTACGGTTTGATGCCCAGTGCCCGCGAAGCGGCGGGTTTGGCCGTTACCCGGGATGTACCGTGGCTCTTGACATACTGCACGAGCTCGTACAGATCATCCGAGCCAGCCTGACCCGCGTGCAGCCGGTCCAGCTGAGCCTGGTTGGACAGCACGACCAGCTGCTCCCGGGCGCGGGAGGTGGCCACATTGATGAGTTCTTTGTTGTCCTTCAGCCATTTGTAGGTTTCCGGCCGGGTCCTGTCGGTGACGGCCAGCGAGAAGATCACAACGTCCTTCTCGTCCCCCTGGAAGGCATGCACCGTGCCGCAGCTTGCGTTGGCGTACCCGCGCACCTTCAGCAGATCCTCAATACATTCCCGCTGACGCGCAAACGGCGTGATGATGCCCACGCTGCGCTCCGGGTATTTGTCCAGATACCGGCGGATCATATCCACCTCGGCGGGGGCGGTGTTTTTCTCGTCGGTGGTGTCGTTTGGAATTTCCACATAGACCAGCGGCTTGTCGCTTTCCACCTTGCTGGCCACATGCAGTTTGTTGTTGTAGTACTTTTTGTTGTTGAACTGGATAATGCGCGGGTGGCAGCGGTAATGCCAGCTCAGCAGCACCTCGTCGCTGATGGCATCGCAGGCGAGGAAGCATTTGTAGATCGAGTTGGCAATGTAATCGTATTCCTGGGTGACCCGGTAGCGGCGGCGCAGGGTTTCGTTGTCCTTGGGGTCCAGCACGATCACCGGGCTGAGCTGCTGGGGGTCGCCGACGAGCATCAGGCTGTTGCCGCGCAGAATCGGCACCAGCGACATGGCGGTGTTGCACTGGCTGGCTTCGTCCATGATGACCATGTCAAAGACCGGCTCCGGCTTGCCCAGCCGGTGGGCGGAAATGCAGGTGGTGGCGATAATCGGGAACACCCGCAGCAACTTTTTGAGGTTTTCGGGCTCAGAGAGGTAGCGGTTGAAAGCGATCACCTTATCCTGAGGTTCCTCCGGGCTGTTGACGATCTCCATCAAATCCTCATACTTTGGTTCACGCAGACGCAGGATGTAACGGGCGGAGGTGAAGTTGAGGTACTGGTACAGCTCCTCCTCGTTGCGGTCGAGCAGGGCCAGCGCATCCTCGGTGGTGACGGTGCCCAGCTTGGCCAGTTCTTTTTGCAGGGCGGGCAGCTGCGCGCCCTGCAGCTCATACTGGAAGTTCAGGTGGCTGCGGGCTTCCAGCAGGCGGTGGATCGTTGCTTCCCGCTCCCGCAGGTCCAGGATCTTTTCGTAGCGCTCCAGCAGGGCGGTCAGCTGTTTGGCGCGCTCGGCCCGTTGGGCGTGGTTGCGGTCAAGCGCTTTCTCATAGACCTTGAGTTTCCGGCACTGATCGTACAGGCGGCGGATGGTATCCAGCGCGGCGGCCGTGCGCTCGCTGTTGCCCAGCCGCAAAATCGGGAAAGGGATGGTTCGCCCGCGATAAGTCAGATTTTGGAGTTTCTCCACCACGCCATCGATGGGGTGGTTGTTGTAGGAGGCAAACAGCACGGTCCGCTCATTGAAAAAGGCAGTGACCAGCGTGTTGACGATGGTGTTGGTCTTGCCGGTGCCGGGCGGCCCCTGCACATAGGTCAGCGGGTAACGCATCGCGCTGTTGATGGCCAGCAGCTGGTCAAGGTTGATCCGCCGGTTGAGCAGCGCCAGCGGGAAGGATTTGCGCCGCCGCGGGCGGGTGGTCATCTCGCCAAAGAAGGCGCGGATCGGCGGGGTCGGGCCGGACTTTCCATCCTCCCGGTCGCTGTCGTAGAGATCGAGGATGCCCCGGTACTCATAGTCCAGGTCCACATGCACATCCCGCCCGATTGCGACAAGGTAGGGCATATCGTTGACGCCCCGAAGCTGAGGATTGTTGGCGGTGATCCGGTCCTTGATCCGTTCAAGGTTTTGTTCCGGACGATCGAGCAGGGCGTAATCCTCGGGGTCCAAAAACTTCCGCAGGCTGACCTTGTCGCCCTGGATCGTGAATTCCCGGCACAGAACGATTTCGTCCTGGGCACGCAGTTCCCGCTTTTTGACATCCAGCACCAGCGGCCGGTATGCCAACACATACAGACCTTTTGGCGTGTCTACGCTGATGAGGTTGAGCCCCAGCTGCTGAATGTGCAGGTTCCGGCCTGCCGGGCCCTGGGTGCGCTGCTGGAAGTTTTCCACGATCTCGCGGAACTGCGCGTCGTTCAAGGGCAGCCGCCCGCCCGAAAAGGAATCGCCGTCCAGGCGCCGGATCAGGGCGTAGTCGGTCTTGTAGGGCACACTGTCCAGCCGGTTGCAGGCAGCCAGGTAGTCCAGCACCCGCAGGTTGACCGGGCTGGAAAAAAACACGGCGTACCGATTCGGGTTTTCCTCAATATCCGCCACAAGCGCCTCGTTCACCGGGCACCAGGAACCTTCCACCAGCTCGGCGGAGCGGATGCGGTCAAGATAGATCGAGAGTTCCTGCACGGTCAGCTGCCCCAAGTGCAGCCCGTCCACGACCAAAACGCCCCGGGGCAGCCGCAGCTCCCGAATGGCGATCCAGTAGCGGGTGGTCTGCTCGTTTCTGTTGCGATATTCAATGGTCAGCCATTTGCCCTCGTGGATGGCCTTAAAGACGGCAGCATAGACACCGGTCATGGGGATTCCTCTTTTCCCGAAGCATCGCAAAAGTGGTGAAAGCAACCGTTCGGACTGCGCGAACGATCGACAAACTTCTTGCCTTTATTATATCAGTTCCTGCCATGCAGGACAATGGCCGGGGATGGTTCCTACGCCCTCGTCCGGCAGATGATGGCGATGCCGTTCTGCCACATGCACGGCCTGGAGCATCATGTGATGGTGGGCGTGGCGCTGCTGACCGCCTACAAAATCGCGGGCGGCGAGTTGGACCTGGAACCGGCCTTGCAGGAGATCGCCAGCCGCGGCCGATATGTTTGAGCGAGTCGCCCGTTTCCCAGATTGCGTTGGCAAGTACGATCAGGCAAGCGTCATTTTCTGGTTGGACAGCCCTTTGTATCGTTTTTTATTGTGCCAACCGGGCCCAACTTAACGAAGCGCCAATGAGCCCCGAACGGACATTATTCGGTGTTTGACCATGCGGCTATGCTCTCTTTTTGCATGGAGCAATCCCGCCTTGTTCCGCAGATTCAGTCCCTTACCACAATGCAGTTGACTCTGCCCGAAACCGGCGTGCAGGCATCTAATGCGATGATGCCATCCCCATAGTAAGGGGTAAAGTCCGGGTCGTTGTCAAACTCGCCGCCCCGGCCCTCATAATGCGCATGGCCGAAAGAGCAATGCCAGTGGCCGCAAACGATTGTCTTGCCGGGTTCCGTCACACCGCCGTGGGCGGCTTCCATGCCGTTCAGCCACCGGGCGGCCTCCCATGCTTCCGGCGTAGCAGCCCGCCAGTTGTCGAACGAGGCATATTGCACTTCGTGTCTTCCCAGTCGGGTGAGCGTACAGGGGATCCAGCCGTGCACAAAAATGTAGTGCGGTGTTTCATAATAGTCCCGCATGGCCGGAATGAGCGTCTGCATGTAGGGGGTATGCAGAAATTCTCGTCCGGCGGCTTCCGGGTTGCTGAGCAGTTCCGCAACTGACAGCCCGGTAAGCTGGCAAACTGTGCCAACCGTTCCGTTGGAGTGGTGGTAGCTGCGCAGGTAGCCGCCCTGCGGCCAGTCATGCAACAGCTCCACGGCCAAATCTTCGTGGTTGCCGCGAATCAGGATGACTTCATCCTTTTCCAACAGGTCCAGGATAAATGTCTGCAGTTCTTTTGCCTGCTTCCCCCTGTCGAACAGATCACCACAGACGACCAATTTGTGGCGCTCGCTGTCCATAAAGTAGCCCTGCTCGGTCAGGGCGGCTTGCAGTTCATCAAAATAGCCGTGGACATCGGCAACGACATAGTATTTCATGGTTGCTCCTGTAAATATACAATTATCTACCAACAAGTTTACCACAAACCGCCCCCAAAAGCATTCCATCCTGTGCCTTTGCCATCAGGTTTTGTATATGGCGGAACTCTGCCATATCTATCTCAAGGATCAGCTTCGGCGGCATATCGTGTTTACGGATTGGGTTTCGCAGGCAGACCTTTGCCCTGCTGACGATACTGCGGAGATTCAGGATGGAGCAAACCAATCTGTCTATCTGCCGGCTGGTGCAAAACTGGATTCCCCAGGCGATTCGGGATAAGATCGACTTGGAGGGCGAGATCCTGGCAAAGATCGCCTATTGCCTTGGTTTGATACGGCCTTCCCCATTACAAGCTGACGACTTTGGCAAGATGTTGCCATTTGCTGCTTGAAGAACTTCATCGGGCGCACACTGATTGTGAGAGAATTGTGCAGCTATACATAAAACTGAATGCCTTTGTTGAATTTCTTGTCTTGGGCATGGGAATACCTCGAGAGGACATCTTCTGTACCTCGTTAAGTGGAACACTGCCCGCCGGACAATTCTTTATTGAACGCATCCGTGCCGCCCTCCAGGACTGTCGGCAGGTCCTCTGTTTCCTCACGCCCAACTACATGAAAAGTGTCTCCTGCGTAGCAGAGCTGGGTGCAGCTTGGATTCAGACCAGCAAGATCATTCCTCTGCTGGTCCCCCCGATGCAGTACAGCGACTTCAATAACACCCCGCTGCTGGGCATGCAGATGCGCAGCTGCCGCAGCATTTTGCGCGTCAGTTTACGCCCGGCACGTGGCGGCATGGCAAACGGCAGCGGTTTGCGGCAAAGGAAAAACAGAGAGAGCAGCACACTGACTGCCTGTGCAGCCACCGTGGCAATGGCAGCCCCCGCCGCGCCCAGGTGGAACCCGGCCACGAGCAGCAGGTCGCCGACAATGTTGACTGCGCAGGCCACCGCCACCGTGTACAGCGGCGTTTTGGCGTCGCCAGCGCCGCGCAGCACTGCGCCCAGGAAGTTGTACGCCACAATAAAGACCATGCCCAACCCGCAGATCCGGATGTAGGCGACGGTATGGTCCATGGCCTCGGGCGGGGCGTCAAGCAGCGCCGCCAACGGTTGGGCGAACAGCGCCAGCCCCAAAGTGAGCAGCACAGCCAAGCTGCCCAGCAGAGTGAGCCCGGCCAGGACCGCGCGGCCGGCCTCCTTGGGGCTGCCACTGCCGATGGCCTCTCCCACAGTCACGGTAGGCCCCATGGACAGTCCGGTGACCAGCATTGTAAAAGTCGAGAGGAGCATATTGCCGGTGGATACGCCGGAGACATCGGCGGTGGAGGCAAACTGTCCAACCACCAGCAAGTCCACTCCGCCGTAGAGCGCCTGCAAAAACAGCGTGAGCAAAACAGGTAGTGAAAAGCGGGCCAGACTGTAAAAAATGCCGCCACTGGTCAGCGAACGGGACGGACCTGCCATAAATATACACTTCCTTCAAACTGTGAATTGGGCGATCACGGCCCGGCGCCGATGCACCGCTCGAAAAAAGCCGGGGAAGGAACCGGACATTCCGGTTGCCTTCTCCGGCTTCCCTGTTTGGGATGCCCTCCGGCGTTTTGGGGTGCTCACCCCTGCAGTTCGCTGAGGATCGTGCTTTCGAACACACCGCTGGCTGCCCCGATCAGAGTGCAGTGAGCCGAGCCGGGCTGCGTGATCGAAACGCTCCGTTTACGGTGGGACAGCAGGCGGTTCACCTCCTGCTCGGTGCGGGCTACAAGGCCCGGCAGATGGGCAGGCACCGCCCCCGCCAACACAAACTGGTCCATATCGAACAAAAAACTGAAGTTATAGATCGACGTGACCAGCCCCGGAAGCAGAAACTCCACCATCCGGTTTTCCAGGTCCGGCGAAAGCACCGGATCATCCAACAGATTGACCCCAAAAGCCTTTTCCAGAGCCTGTAAGTTGATGCGGGTCTCCAGCGGTTCGATCTGCGGCGGCAGAGGCGCCTTCAAATCGAAGGGCCCCATGTGGGTGTTGCCGATCTCACCGGCGCGGCCATGCCCGCCGGGCCAAATCGCACCGTTGTTCATGATTCCGGCGCCGAAACCCGTGCCCAATGTCAGGTAACACAGGTTCATCGTTTCCCGCGGACCGCCGCGGAGCAGGGCTTCGCCCAGGCAGGCCAGATTCACGTCATTCCCGTAAAAGGGTGGCAGATGCAGCGCTTGCAGCAGCGGCCCGAACAGGCGCTGCAGCGGGATCATTGATTCCTGCCGGTCATAGTACAGCACAACGGTTTCCGCTTGGCTGTCGATGTCAGCCGGCATACCGATTCCCACGCCCAGCACATGGCAGGGCGACTTTTCCACAACCGACTGCAGCAGCGGCGTCAGTTTGACGTAGTCCTCCGTCTGATGGAAGCAGTCAAACGGATGCTGCTCGTATTGCAGGAGCTGCCCGGCCAGGTCCACCAGGCCCACTTCCAGCATGCTGCCCTCGAAATTCAGTGCCAGGGCCGCATAAGCTGACGGGTTGAACCGCAGGTTGCGGCGCCGCCGCCCCGGGCGGCCGGCCGGTTCCTCGCTTCCAATCTCGGAAATGATGCCGCGGGAAATCAGGAAATCCACCGCTTTGCTGGCTGTGGGGAAGCTCATCTTGGTGCGCTGCACGATTTCGGCGCGGGACAGTTCCCGCTCATGCAGAAATAAGTCAAAAACAGTTTTCCGATTTCTGGCTTTCAGATATTCCGGTACATAGGATGTCATGAAAAGTCCTCCTGCCAGTCCGCCTTGCGGTCGGGACCGGTAGATCAATATCGTTCCATTCTTTCTATTGTAACAGGAACCTTTCCAAATGCCAAGACCGGGCATTTCTTCGTTCAGCACACCGCAGGCGAGGTCGTCTGCCCGGCGGACAAGCGTTCCAGCGCCAGCTGCACAGCGCCTTCCGTGGCGGTGCGCGTGGGCCGAACGACCGGGGAACCGGGGAACCGCCGGGCCGCCAGTGCGCAGAATTCATCATACAGGACCGGCGATTTCAGGATGTTGCTGCCCCAGACCCCCAACGGGAACCCAGGTTCCTTTTCACTCAGGCGCAGCGCATTCGCCACATCCTCGGCAATGGTTATCATCAGAGCAGCAGCCTCTTTCAGAATGGTCACCGCGTCCGGGTCACCCGCAGCGGCCGCCTCGTTCACCAGCTTGCCCAGTTCCGGCGGCTTCCAGGGCGGGTTCGCAATGCGGACCGCGATGTTGTTGAGGTCCTCCCGCGTATACACCGAGAGCTCCTCGCAAAGGCGGCGGATCAGCACGCCTTCGGCCGCAGCGCCGTCGAGCCACCGGCCCAGTTGGCGCAGCGCGCGTTTGCTGACCCAGGTGCCCGAGCCCTCGTCCCCGAGGATCGTGCAGGACCAGCCACCAGCCCGGGCACTGTGGCCCTGGCTGTCCCGGCCAAAACCGATGGACCCAGTACCGGAGATTACCAGTACACCGCGGCCACCGGTCACTGTGTAGTGGGCCAGTTCCGCATCGTTGACAATATATTGCGGGCAGTCAAGCCCCGGGATCTGCCCGTACAGTTCGCGCAGGAACACGCCGTCCTGATCGCTGTCCAGGCCGGTGGTTCCCACCACCAGGTAGCGGCAATCCGACCGCCGCCCCCCGAACTGGCCCAGGCAGGTATCCAGCGATTCTCGAATGATCCGCTTGACCTGGTCTTCCGGCACACAGTAATGGTTGGCCGGCTGGCCGGTGTAGCTGCCCAGCGTATGGCCCTGCAGGTCCGCAGCCATCACACGGTAGTTGGTGCCACCGGAATCAATTCCCAGTACATACTCCATACTTCTGCACCTCCAGATCAATGGGTGCCGGGCTGCACATACTCCGTCTCGCCATCGACGCCCTTGAATTTAATGTTCAGCAGCATATCCAGCTTATGGAAGGTCGCAAAGCTGACGTTTTCGATGCCCAGCTCAGCGGGCACCGCGGCGCTGACTACCTGCATCGGCAAAATGTACTCAAACGGCTGGGTATACCACTGGCCGGTCACCTGCAAGGTGCAGTCCCGCGGGTCTGCTGCGTCGGCTCCCCCCAGCGTGTAGACATGGGGGCAGACACTGCGGTGATAAGCCATCAGGTCCAGCATGCGGCGGCGGTCCGGGTCTCCCTCAGGCGGCACCAGATAGAACCCAGCCACATCCGGCTTGATCGAACTTGTCGGGCCGTGAAGGAACTCTTCAAAGTCGAAGGCCGCGGTGGGGATCAACAGAGTCTCCTGCAATTTGAGTGCGCCTTCCTGGGCGATGCGCAGCGCCTGGCCCTTGCCCACCAGATAGGCCACCTTCAGCCCGCGCTGGGCCTCGTCGTTGACCTTCTGCCAGGCAACGGTGGATTCGACATTGGCCGCCATCGCCTGACCGGCTGCGGTCAGCGTTGACATATAGGTCTCGTAGTCCGCTTCGCTCAGTCGGCCGGTGGCACGGGCTGTCTCCAGAGCCAGCAGATAGAGGCCCAGGATGGTCATGGTATACCCCTTGGTTTTGGGGCCGACGGTTTCCGGCCCGCAGGGAATGGCCGTATAATGCTGGCACAGGTCGCAGATGCGCCCCCGGTCGCCGGTCATGGCCAACGAGGGAATGGCCGCGAAGCGCTCCATCGCCGCGATTGTGTTGGTGGAGTTGCCTCCCTGGGAGACATAGATCATCAGCGGGCGCTGACCGTACACCGCATACAGGCGGGACGGTGCGCTGACCGTGACATCCATGCCCAGCACCCGGGACATAAAAGGTGCCGCTGTGGCCGAGGCATTGCGGGACGTTCCGCTGGCCACGATATACAAACGATCGGGTTCCACGGCGCGGAACAGCTCCACAAAGGGTGCTGCCAGGCTGGTGCGGTTCGCCAGCGCCCTGGCAAACACATCCGGTTGCTCTCGAATGTAGTCCATCATATTCATTGTCATACGCTCCTTTGTTCTTATTCCAATGTTTTTATTCAAATTTCAGCGCCATGGCATAGTGGATGCCGTAGTCGCCGGTGGCGTCGTACCAGCCGCCGTGGGCATCCACGATCCCCTCCCGCGGGCCCGCAAAGGGCAGCGCCCGGTCGGCGGCCAGCCATTCGCCGCTGTCCCGCTGGGCCTTGAAGTAGTAGCCCACTGCACTGATCATCCGCATGGTCAGCACCTTGCCGCTGATCCGGAAGGGATGGGACCGCACACAGCCCCCGGGGCCTTCCGCCTCCACCTGGTATTCGCCCTCGGCGGTGTAATCGGTGAAATCGGCGGTCCAGAACGTGCCTTTGTTCCAGTTTGCCACCGGTCCCGCTTCACAGGGCAGCAGCGAACGGCAGACCCGCCCGGCCACATCCACCAGCCGGCAGGCGCCGGGGGCTTCGCCGTCGGCGCACCGGATCACGGCTTTTTTGGGGCCGTCAGCGCTGTAGCCCATGTGGTTGGTCAGGATCTTCATGGAGAATCCTCCTTACAGTTGGGTTATGATTCAGCGGAAGAAGAATTTTCCGTCAGAGCCGGATTGGATGCGCTCCAACGTGCAAAGATCAGAATCGCCACGGCCATGACCACGGCGTTGACCAGCATCACCGGGCCCACGCCCAGCAGGTCGCTGGCCAGGCCGCCCACCATGCCAAACATGATCTTGGAGACCACGTTGCTGATGATCGCGTTGAGGGTTTGACCGGTGGCCCGTAACTCGCGCGGGACGGTGCGGGCGATGAAGGTGACCAGGCAGTAGTTGAAGCCGGTATAGCCGATGCCGTGCAGCAGGTTGACCGGGATAACGAGAATCGGGTCGCGCAGCAAGAACAGCAGCGCCCAACGCAGCACGGTCACCCCGCCCGACAGGATCAGTGTGCCCCGCACGCCGATCTTGCGGATGATGCGATGGATGAAGAAAAGCATCGGGATCTCGGACACCGAGCAGGCGAACATCATCATTCCCACCCGGGAACTGTCGCCGCCAATGGATGTATAGTAGATCGGGTAAAAGTTGTAAAAGAAGTTCAGCCCGCTGCTGAAAACAAGGTTAATGAGGATCATGCCCAGCAGGTTCCTGTTTTGCAGCAGCGCTTGGTAGCCGCCCTTGCGGCCGCCCTGGCGCTGGTACCCGCAGACCTGCGGCAAACCACGGCAGACCAGCAGGCAGGCAGTCATGCACAGGGCCACCATCCAAAAGATCATGCGGTAGCTGTCCTGCAAAGCCAGGCCAATGAACAGGACCGTGACGCTGTAGCCGATGGTGCCGCCCATGCGGATCTGGCCATAGTCCCAGCGGCTGCCCTCGAGACATTCGAGCGTGTAGTTGTCCTGCAACGGGACGATCGGGTTGATGAACGCCGAAAACAGCGTGACGGCCAACAAAAGGAACCAGAAATCCGTGTTCAGGTAAAACAGCAGGCTGGCCACCGCCATACAACCGTACAGCAGCATCAGCACCCCGTTTTTGCTGCGAGCCCTGTCACTGAGGATGCCCCAGCCCAGCTGGGCCGCCAGCAGCACTGCTGTGGAAACCGAAACGGCCATGCCGATCTGTGTATCGCTGAGCCCCACCGAGGACAGGTACAGGTTCAGGTAGGTGTTGTAAATGGCCTGCCCCGCGTAAAACAGTACATACAGCAAAAACAGCCGGCGGGGAAACATATCCTGATTGGCAGTTGTCCGGTCCATACCGTCCCCCCTTTGGGTGTTCCGGCATCAGGTACCGGTGCCTTGTGCATGTCTCGGATAATTTATATTCTAAAGTTTATTAAATAATTATCTTGGCTTTAGAATACTCCCTTTTCTCTGTCCCGTCAATCCGCACTTTCGCCGAACTTCTCTGCGTTTCTTTGTGCTTTTCAACAAAAGTTTTTTCATCATCGTTTGTTATCATTCAAAACGCCCGTTCGCATGGCCGTAGCGCCCCTTCCGCACCCGGCACAGCAAAAGGCCCCGATCCGTTTGAAAACGGATCGGGGCCACGCAATTTGAGGAGGACTGAGGTCACTCGAGCTCGGCAAGGAGCTGCGGAATGTCCGCCAGCTGTTCCAAATGGAAGCGGGCGGCGCTCTGGTCAAAGGGAAAGCGGTCGTCGCGCAGGGCCGCCACCACGCCCCCGGCCGCCGCGCCCGCCTGCACGCCATAAGTGGAATCCTCCACGATCAGGCACTCCGCAGGCGTGCGCCCCAGCTGCGCCATCGTGTATTGGTAAATTTCCGGGTCAGGCTTGCTGCGTGTGAACGCTTCACCGCTGACCACCACATCGAACGCTTCGGTCAGCTCGCACTCGGTCAGTACCCGCCGGATATTTGCCAGAGCGCTGCTGCTGGCCAGCGCGATCTGCAACCCCATTGCCCGTAGGCGGGCCAGCAGCGGGCGGACCTGCGGGCGCAGAATATCCGGGTAGAAAACCTGACAGGCAGCCCCTATCTGAGAGAGTTCCTGCGCGAACGCCACATCGTTATCCCGACGGCAAAGACGGGCCATAAAGCGCGGATAATCCTGGCTTGCCATACCGACTGTGGGATACAGGCTTTCCGGCGTGACCCAGGGGTACCGACCACGCAGCTGTTCCCAATCATGGTACAGATAAACCGGTTCGCTGTCAATCAACACGCCGTCCATATCAAAAATGACCGCTAGTATGGACATTGCGGTCTCCTTTCCACCGGTTGTTCCGGTTCGCCAGGGTGTTGTTCGTCAAAAAGCAGCCGGCACTGTTTTTTACCAGACCTAGGGGTTTACCACTTCAAATTCAAATTTCTGGGTCACTCCATCCAGGTACTCTTTGCTCAGGTCGATCGCACGGCCGAACTGGTCGCGGACCACATTCTCCACACACAGCACCGGCGAACCCCGGTGCAGCCCGAACAGAGCGGCAAACTCCGCGTTGGCAGTTTGCGCCATCAGCGTGCGGTGTGACCGAGCAACCTGGACATGATAGACCGTTTCCAGCACATGGTACAGCGACTGCGCCGCGAAATCATACTGGTCAATGCCCGGGAAGATGGATTCGGGGATATAGTTTTCCACCAGCACAAACGGCTTGCCGCTGACATAACGCAGCCTTACCAGATGGTAACAGCGGTCCTGCCGGTTCAGTTCCAACCGGCCGAACAACGCCGGTGTGTACCCCACCCAATCCGCGCGCAAAACCTTGGTGCGGTGCTCCAGATTCAGCAGGGTCATTTCCTGCTCGAAGCTCAGCTGCCGGTTCAGGAACCGGCCCCGCGTATCCGGCACACGCACGAAGGTTCCCCGGCCGCGCATACGCTCCACGACGCCTTCCTCGATCAGCGCGTTGTAGGCCTGTCGAACCACCGGCCGCGAAATGCCCAGCGCCTGGCAGAGCTCCTCCTCGGTGGGCAGTTTGGCGCCCTCTGGGAATTGCCCTCCGGTGATGGCGTCCAGCAGCCCGCGGCGGAGTTGCTCATACAGCGGCACCGCGCTGTTTTTATCAAGGTGCAGTTCATACCGTTCACTCATGCCTGGCTCCTTTTGACCAGTGGCCTTCACAGTGGTGCTCGGACGCCGAAACCGCCCTGTTCCATGCAGTTGCGCGCCGACACACGCTGCCCGGCTTCCAGCGCATGCAGCAGTGCAGGCGCCGGCATCGCCCGGCCTTTTTGCCACCCGGCGTCGTACAGGTCGCACAGAAACGCCGCCAGGAAGGCATCCCCTGCCCCCATGGTGTCACTGGCCTGCACGATCTGCGTCGCCTTTTGCAGGATTTCCCCTTCTACCGACAACAACTGCCCGGCCGCACCCATTGTACCCAGCACATGGACGACGCCGTGGCGATGCAGCGGGGCGCACAATTCCGCAAAAGCAGCCTTGTCCATCGGCTTGCAGGAAAGCATCGCCAGATCTATACCGTGGCAAACCTCGTCATAGTAGGCATCGGTACGGTACTTTTCCTTTTCGCCGAAGTCATAGGCGAACACAGCGGGCAGCGCCTGCACAGCCGCCATCTGTTCGGGCATTTTGGCGTTGCAGCTGCTGACGATCAGATCGGCGGTTTTCAGCTCGTCCAGCTCCTGCGCACCGATCTGCAGCGGGCCGGTCCAGCTTTCCCCGGTGATGACCTCGATAAAGCTGCGCTCCCCGTTGACCACATCATAGCTGCACACCTTGGTGGTACGCCCTTGCAAAACGGGGCAATGGCTGATGTCCACGCCGTTTTCCTGGAGTGCTTTCTCCACAATATGTGCCATCTTGTCATCGCCGAAGGAGCCGAGATACTCGGCCTGTGCCCCCAGCCGCGCAGCATGAACTGCAACGTTTACCGCATTGCCGCCGGGGAAGCACTCCTGTGTATTGTGGTAATAGTCTATTACGTTATCCCCTAATGCAATCAGTTTCATACTCAATAGCTCTCTTTTCTGTAATAGCGGCGGATATCCAGAGAATGATCCGTGATGACCTCAATATTCTTGCTGATGCGCTGCAGAACAGCCGCCATGACAACGGGGCTGAGCAGCGGGCGGAACTCATCGCTGATGCCGGGCAGTGCATACTCCTTCGTATCAAAGCAGGTCAGTTTTTTGGTATGGCGGGCGGCAAACTCTTTTACGCGCTCGTCCTGCGCACGGGTGGGACCCTCGGTCAGCAGCAGCGTGGTGCAGACATCGTCCTCCAGCAGCTCCAGCGTGCCGTGGAAAAATTCCGGGCTGGAAACGCTCTTGGTGCGGATCCACTGGCTTTCCTCCAGCACACACATGCTGTAGCTGTAGGCGGTGGGCCACAGATCGCCGCTGCCGATCCAGATATTATACGGTTCCTTGCAGTAATCCTGCGCATATTTCAGGCACTTGGCATCCGCCTGCTTGCGTACCTGTGCCAGCGCAAAGGCAAGGTTCTTCAGCTCATCCGCAAAGCGGGGGTAGGCATCAAAGTTTCCACTGCGGTACAGGATGCGGCCGATCAGGAGGTAGAACACCAGCTCCTGCGGGCGACCCTCGCCGTAGACGATGGTGTCATCGCAGATGGATTCCAGCGTGGAATTTTCTTTGCCGACGGCGGCAAACAGGCGCACGCCCTGCTCCTTCAGCCAGTTGGCCGCCTTTACGGTCTCGGCGGTGTCGCCGGACTTCGAGGTCAGGAACGCCACGGTCTTATCGGTGATGCGGTTGCAGTCACCGGTCATCAGGTTGGCGGACAGGACATTTTCGACCGGCAGGCGGGACATGTGGCGGATATAGAAGGCGAATGGATCCAGCATCGCCTGAGAACCGCCGCTGCTGGTGAACAGCAGCAGGTCAAAACCGCCGTCCCAGATAGAATCGGCAATGGATTCGATTCTGGACCGCTGGTCATAGATCACCGCCCCGTTGGCAATGATCTGTTCCTCATTGAAATTGACCATTTGCATAAATACTGCCTCCTGTCCGCCAGATCGCCAAAAGGCGCCGGGCGGTTAGTTTGTTATTTTGTAATAACAATATATCAAAAAGTATGCCCCTTGTCAATCGTTCTATCGCCCAGCACTCCGAATTTCACAAAGTGTACAAATCATCGCCTGAAATATGGACAAAACGTAGTATATTCCGCCTTTAGAAAGTCCGAAAAGAAATGTCATGATGTTTGTAACGGAAATATGGTATTCGTTCCAATGATTTTCAGCTCAAGCGGAACGATGGGAAGGGATTCCGTTTCGTCTCCTTGTATTCCGCAACAGACCTGGTCATCGTAGATGTTTTGGCGTCAGTTCGATGGTTCCTACAGTTTGATTTGTTGGATTGATCCGCTCCCCCTTATACAGCGAAGGTGGGCAGCACGCCGCAGCCGGTCAGCCAGACGCCCAGTTTGGCGGCGAGGTCACCCTCATCCGGGCAGGCCGCGAAGGCCGGGCCCACCTGCGCTTGCGGGCAAAGGCTGCGCACCGCACCGGCAATATCCCCCGGCTCGCCGCCACAGTGGCTATAGAAGGGCAGCAGGACCTTGCCGGTCAGCGCAGTGCGGTTGCGGCGCAGCCAGGCCGCCAGCGGCGGGGCGACGGTGCCGCACCAGTTGGGGGTGCCGACAAAAATGATGTCGTACCCGGCGGGTGATTCACTGACCGGCAGCAGCCGCGGGTAGTGGTGGCTGTGGATCTCCCGCTGCACCTGCTCCAGCAGTTCCGGGAAGCGGGAGGGGTACGGCTGGCTGGGGTAGAGCCGGGTCAGCGTGCCGCCGGTCAGCCGCTGCAGCACCTCCGCCAGTTTGCCGGTGCCGCCGCTGTAGGTGTAGAAGGCGATCAGGATGCGGGGCGGGGCGCAATTTTCCGGGCGCGGCGTTTCGTACACAGCGTTCATCCCTTCTGTTCCTGCTTGCCGAAGGACATACAGGGGGCGATGACCTCGCCGGTGCGCAGGTACTGGTAGGTGGGCATCTCGAACAGCACCGGCTTGAGTTTGGCGTAGTCGAGCTTGCCGTCGGCGGTCAGCACCGCATCGTCGGCCCAGGTGGCGGAAATTTTGCAGATGAAGCTCTCAAAATTCGGCGTCTTGTAGACGTCGTCCACCGTACACTCCATCGAGACGGGGGCGTCCGCGATCATCGGCACGCCGGCGTCGCTGACCACATAGTCGAACAATTCGCTCTTGTCGGCCTTCGCGCCGCTGACGCAGCCGGTGCAGGGGTGGAGGTTGGCGTGGGCGGCGTCGATGACGGTGCAGCTGTGCCCCGCCTCCTGTGCGCCGCGGATGAACTCGTTTGCCAGCAGATTGGACGAGCCGTTTTTGTTGGGGCTGCCCTCCAAAACCACGATCTTCATACCTGTTTCCTCCCGTTTCGGTCGATCCTGTTTATAAAGATTCCGCCCAGGCTTTCAGATCGCCCAGTTGGACGCGGCCGTTGAACAGGCGGCTGGCGCCCACCCGAATCTCAGCCCCGGGGCAGCTGGGGGCCAGCGCGGCGGCGGTGCGGCCGATACCGCTGCCGCCGGAGGCAGCGAACAGAGCGATCTCCTTGCCGGTGAAGTCGTAGGCTTCCAGGAAGGAGTTGACGACGGTCGGCGCCACGCCCCACCAGATTGGGAAGCCCAGCAGAATGCGGTCGTAGGCTGCGACGTTGGCATCGTGGTCGGCCAGTGCCGGGTGCGGCAGCCGGCCGGTCATCTCCAGCGTCGAGCGGGATTTTTTGTTGTTCCAGTCAAGATCCGCCGCCGTGTAGGGCTGCTGCGGACGGATCTCGTATAGATCGGCCCCGGCCGCCGAGGCCAGCGCCCGCGCCACCCGGGCCGTCACGCCCGAAGCGGAAAAATACGCCACCAATGTCTTTGCCATAGAAAACACCCTTTCTTTTTGAGTTTTGGGCGGATTGTATTTCATCTCTTTTCCCCGCCGCGGATGACGTTGAGACGGGCGGCCTCGCCCAGGGCCTCCATCTCGGCGATCTCATCGACAGAAAGTGTCGGCGCACTGCGGGGTGAACTTGTCCGAGAACAGGTAAGAATCCCGATGAGATCGTTAGAAGTTCAACAAAAGACGACATCTCCGTGTTGTCCTGTCGTCAATTTTATTGTAATCAGCCTGGACGCGGTTGTGAAATGCTTATTTTCAATCGTCTGTCATACGAAAAAACAATGGCGCAAAACGCCGTGTGTTCATTGACGCGGCGCCGGTAAGAGGGCTATACTGTTTATATCCTGACACTGCGTCAGAAGCCAGAGGTGGGCAGATTGTCAGAGCGATCTTTGCCCGCTCCCCATCGAATCCATCTGGGCGCGAACCGCGCGATGCAGCAGATCGCCCTGGCCTGGGAGTGGGCCAAGGGGGTGGCGTCGCCCATCATCGGGGCCACCAAAGCCTCGCATTTTGACGATGCAGCCGGCGCGCTCTCGGTCAAGCTGCGCAGCGAGGACATCGCCTGGCTGGAGGAACCGTACCTTCCCCACCGGGTCGTCGGCGCCATCGACCGCAACCCGGAGGAGGGGGTCAAACTGCTGGATGTGAAAAAATGAGCGGGGAATCAACAAAACGAAAGGAGCTTTTGCCATGCGCATCACAATGAACCTGTACTACACCGGCCAAAACGGCAGCGCGCGCAAATTCGCCGAGGAGATGGAGCAAAGCGGCACCGCCGCCAGGATCCGCGCCGAGGCCGGCAACGAACGGTACGAATACTTTTTCCCGATGAACGACCCCGAGACCGTTCTGCTGATCGACAGCTGGAGCGACCAGGCCGCGCTGGACGCCCACCACGCTTCGCCGATGATGGGCGCCATCGCCGCGCTGCGGGAAAAATATGACCTGCACATGCGGGCGGAGCGCTATCTCTCCGACGACGCCGGGATGCCGGACGCCGACAAGAAGTTTATCAAGACCTGAGCGGTTTGCCGCCGCATCCGAATCTTCAAAAAGAAAATTTCAAAAAGACAAACGACCGCGCCCCCTGCTTCAGGGGAGCGCGGCCGCTTGTCTGTTTCGTTTCCTGTGTTTTATTTTGGGGGCCGGGCGGCGCGGTACAGTTCTTCCGGCGCGGCGTCCTCCCGCAGCACCTGCAAACTCTGGATAAACAGCGACGTTGCGGTGTTGAACACCTGGTTTTTCTTCCAGACCAGCACGCTGCGGGTGGTGCGTTCCGGCACCAGCGGCACAAACCGCAGATCGGGGCTGGCGTGCAGCGAGAGCGCGCCGTCCATGCAGACGGCCACCCCCATCCCCTGCTCCACCAGCAGCGCGATGTTGGACAGCAGGTTGTACCCCACCAGGATGTTGAGCCGGTTTTCCTCGCAGCCGATCCAGTTCAAAATCTCCTGCCGGGCGCTGGGGCGGCTGGGCAGCATCAGCGGCTGGTCGATCAGCTCCCGCACGGCGACCTGTGCGCGGCCGGCGAAAGGGTGGGACCTGTGCACCAGCACGCCCCAGTGTTCCCGCACGGCCAGCCGGATGAACTCGTACCGGGTGGTATCCACCGGTTCCAGCAGCAGCCCCAAGTCCAGTGCGCCCTTGTCGATGCGCTCTTTCAGCAGATCCGCCATGCCGTTGTACAGCTCGAACCGCACGGCCGGATACTGCTGCGAAAACCGCCGGATGGCTTTGGCCAGGTCGTGGCCGCCCAGCGCCTCGGTGGCGCCGATGGTGACGGTGCCGGCCACACTGTCCCGTTTGCCGGCAAACTCGTGCTCGGTGCGGTCGGCCAGTTCCACAATGTCCTGGGCGCGCTGGCGCAGCAGCGCGCCGTCCTCGGTCAGTTCCAGGCTGCGCTTGCCGCGGATAAAGAGCGTGGTGCCCAGTTCCTCCTCCAGATCGCTGATCTGGCGGGAGAGGGTGGGCTGGGTCAGGTGCAGGATCTCGGCCGCACGGGTGATGTTTTTCTCCTGCGCCACGGCCAGAAAATAGCGCAGCGTCCGCAGTTCCATAGGGGGCCTCCTTTCAAAAAATGCTGCCGCTTCGATCTGCTTCAAGTGTAGGGGATGAGGCTATACCTGTCAAGTCGGAAGCGGTCAAGCCCTCCTCTCCACACAATATCTCTCCGATTTCTCTGCGCTCCTGTCCGTAGAACACTTTGCGCCGATATTTCGGCGCAAAGACTATGTGATATTTGCAATTCCAGCTTGTATGCGATAAACTATTTACGTCGTTCATTTTTGAATGACCTCCCTTTGCTTGTTTGTGCAGTTGGCAGACCGCACTCCTATTATAGCAAAGGGAGTTTTTATTTCATCATGTTCGACATAAGTCTTTTTTCGAACCACTCGCCTAGCGAGTGGTTTTCGAGACACAAAAACAGACATACACTGGTTTGGTGTATGTCTGTTTGCGTATGGGGAATTTACCGCATGCTCCCTCACCCCTCCGCCGCCTTGTTGATGCAGGTTACGGCGTTCAGGCTGCGGGGGTAGCCGATGTAGGGCAGGCACTGGGAGACGACCCGGAGCAGGAACTCTTTGTCGTTGCCCAGGTTCATGTTGCCCTTGGCGTGGCTGGTCAGCTGGGGCTCGCAGCCGCCCTGCGCAGCCAAAAAACAGAAGGTGATCATCTCCCGCTGGGCCAGGCTCAGGCCGGTGCGGGTGTAGTAGTCGCCAAAGCAGTTGGCCGCCAGCCAGCGGTTGATGTGCCCGGCCTTCCAGGCTTCGAGCATCTGGGGGCCGAAGATGGCGGCCTGCGCCTGTGCGCCTTTTTCCAGCCGGTCGTCCATCGTGGTGGTGGCCTGGGGTTCCAGCGGCAGGGCCACGCCGCGGCGGGTAAGTTCCTCGTTGGTCAGATCGAGAAACGGCCGCACCCGGCCGATGCCCAGGTAATCCACCGCCTGGTAGACGATCTCCTTGACCATGACCGGCGTGAGCCCTGCATCCAGCGCACGGGGCAGTTCTTCGGCAAATTCTTCTTTCCCCTGGCAGCCCAGCAGCGTCGCCAGGATCGCCATGTGGCGGGTGACGGGTTCCAGCTGCTGGCCGGGCTCGTTCACGACCTCGTCAAAGGCAAAATGGTCAAAACGCTCGGCAAATTCCGGGTCGGTCTCGTGGTAGTTTTTCATCGTGCTGCACTCCTTTGTTTGTCTTGTTCGGTCTATATTTTCATACGCCTTATGGTACGAATAGCAGCTTTGCGGACAGCGCTTTGTCTGCGCAGCCGCTCATTCTTCCCGCAGGCTCAGTGTGGCGGTAATATTGCCTTTGCCCAGCACATTTTTCAGCTCCACATCGGACAGGTTCTTTACCTTGCCCAAACGTGTGAACGTCCAGGTGTTCGGCGCATAGTAGATCACCAGCAGATTGCCTTCCGACAGGATCACATCGCCGGCCTCTGTTGTGATGTGCTCATCATTGGTGGGAAGCTGTACGCCAAAACTCCCGAACTTTTCCATCTGCGCATAGTCTTTCATGGGAATGGACAAAGGCCCCTGTTTCAGCAGCTCACAGACTGCGGCCGCAGAGCTGTTGTCGCAGAGTTCGACCTGAATGTCCGTACCGTTTGCTTCGATGTGCAACATACTTTTTTCCTCCCTGATCAAAATCACAAACTGGTCAGCACCGGGTTGTTGAGGAACGAAAAAGCCTGCAAGCACGAGAAGAGGATTCCTTCTCCCGCATTGCAGGCTGCCACCTTTCGCCGGGGGGATCCCCTGCCATGTGGAATGTTTTTGGTTTCTATGATGATTATAGAGCAGGTCCGGCCGGATGTCTAATACTTATGTTCTATCCTGTTCGATACGCTTTTTGTATGGCAGAGCCCTGAAAACTGAATCGCTATCCATCGTTATCCGGCGCGGCGAACCGAAACAGCAGACCATCGGCCGGCTGTTTCGTATCCCCAAAAGCGATGGGACGGAGTATCCGGGTATTGAGCCCGATCCGTGACCGGCGTTCTTTCTTTTCATAGGAAGCAGATTTAGGAATAGCCGGGCCACAGCGATATTTCCACCCCGGCGAACATCTACGCCCACCTGGACTCCCAGTCCAAGCAGCTCAGCGCCGCCACGATGGAGCAGGCGCTGGCGCTGCCGGAGAGCGGAGTAGCACGACGCTGGTAAAAACGGGGAGCCGGGTGTTTGCGCGGCTCCCCTGTTCTATCTTTGTAGCTTCCGCCACATTTGCTTTACAACAGCGATTTGATCATGATGATGCCGTGATAGTTTTCCCCATAGCAGTTGGGAATAAATCCGGTAGGCACAAACCCGATCTTGCGGAAGAAATCAAAATGGGCCCGCCCGTTGGAACGCAGCGTCCGCAGTTCTTCGGCAAAATCTGTGATGGGGCGGCCGTGGCAGGACATCCCGGTGGAACCGATCACGTATTTGAGATTGCGATAGCCCTTTTGCCGGGCGTATTCCTCCGCCTTCTGCAAAAGTGGTTCCAACGGTTCTTCCATGACAAGGGTGCCCGCCTCATCAAATCCCAGGTTTTCAATGGTCATGGTGGAATAGCCCGGGAATTCGGCACAGAGAATCCAGCCTCTCGGTTTGCCATCACTTTCCAGGTACCACCCCATCAGTGTGGCCAACAGCTGTACATCCTGCAGTTGCTGATTAGCTCCCTCAAAATCCCACCATTCCGGTTTGAGCGTGGACATTAATGTGGCCACGTCCGCCGCACGGGACGGTGTCAGTGCGTGAATGGTCATACAAAAGGCTCCTTTCTGCAAAACATCTTCTTCCCGAAAAAAGAACAAGGGCAAGGTCGATTCCGTCCTTGTCCCCATCTGGCGGAGATGGTGGGAGTCGAACCCACGCGCCTCTCTCGAGACCTAAAGCATTTCGAGTTTTGCGGCGCGCTGGCAGGCCGGCGGCAGCCGCGGCCAAAACAGGCCGGTTCGTCCGCGGTTTTTCGCGGTGGTTGGCTGCATTTCGGGCGCGCCGCAAGGTTTCCTTTGATGGTACGAATCTTTTTAGTACTCCCGTTTTGCCCCAATTTTACACGCATTTTTGGAAAAATGCAAGATGCGATGCGAGATAAAAGCACGCCCGCCGGGCCGCACAGGCTCCGGGTTTGGATGACGCCGCCCGCAAAGCAGCCGCGCAGGACGCAAGATCTCGACCCGCTTTTGTGTACACTTTTATAAAAATATTCCGTTTTGTATAATTTGCAGCCATTCTCCGCGCTCTCGAAAAATCCCTGCTTTTTCAGATAGAAAAGGAGAACCACCCTATGGCAAACATCGCAAAAAGTCGCCGGGCCGAACTGGAACAGGAGATCCAGACCGCCCTGGCCGCCTGCCCCGACCCCATGAGCCGCACCGACTTCCGCAAGGCCTGCCACATCGGCACCCGGACGTCCCTCTACCTGCTGCGAAGCGGCCTGGTGCCCTGCCACAACACCGGCAAGCGCACCCGCTGCTACCAGATCGCCAAGGCCGACGTGGCCGACTACCTGCGCCGCCGCGCCGCCGACCCGGCCCGCTACACGCCGCCCAGCGGCTGGTACAAGAACTATCCCCACCACAAACCGCCGGAGAACGCCCTGCTCCGCCGCCTGGACCTGACCGGCGCCCGCCGCCAAAAGCTGCGCAGCCGCCTGGCCAAGCAACTGGCCAAAGCGCCCGATGTGCTGACGGTCCGGCAGATCTGCGACATCACCGGCTACGACCGCCACACGGTCAGCCGGTGGTGTACCGCGGGGCGGCTGCGCGCCATCCAACGCCACCCGCGGTTTATGGTGCCGAAAGTCTGGCTGCTGGACTACCTGTGCTCAGACGACTACAACAACATCTGCCGCAAAAGCCGGCAACACTGTGCGATGATACGGGAGATGACGGGACTGTAAAGGGCATCTTGCAGAAAAGAGCGCCTGCCCCAAACGCCGGTTGGCGTTTGGGGCAGGTTGTTTTAAGCCCTGCCTCGCTTTTTCTGATTTTTCTTCTTGTAAAAGCATCACATTGGCAATATAATTATTATAATTAGTTATAGATAAAATCATAGTTTGGGGGCGTTTTTTTGGAGAAGCCTGTCAAGGAAACACTGACTATTGAATTTAAAAGCGACAGAAACTGCTATCCTATGGGGAAATTATATGAAGACCTGGTAGGCATGGCCAACACCGACGGAGGCTGTCTGTTTTTGGGTTTGGTAGACGACGGTACGCCTACTGGAGTAAACACGCAGCATACCAACCTTCACTCCATGGAAGCCAGCATACAAGACCATACGGTTCCCTCTTTATTTGTGCATACACATATGGAAGAGTGGGACGAAAAATCCGTACTGGTAATTGAGGTGCCCATATCTCGGCAGTTAATGATGACCTCTGAGGGAAAGTATTTGCGTCGGCGTCTCAAGCGGGATAGTACGCCGGAAACGGTTGCCCTAAAGCCCTATGAGATTATGCAGCGACTTTCTTATATTCAGGCGCTGGACCCCTCTGCGCAACTTGTCGAAGATCTTCCCGCAAATGTTGCTCTCAGCCCGTTGGAGCGGGAGCGACTGCGCAATATGATCCGAATTTACCATGGCGATTCAAGTCTTTTGGAACTCTCTGACAGTGAATTGGACAAAGCGCTCGGCTTTGTTCGGGAGCGCAACAAAGAATGGTATCCAACAATTGCCGGTCTTTTGATGATCGGGCACGAAAACTACATCCGACAGTATGTTCCCAGCCACGAGGTGCTGTTTCAGGTTTTGGATGGCGTGAACGTCCTGGCGAATCCGCCCGCCATGCACGCCTCGCTCCTGCAAACGTTTGAAAAAGTAGACCTGCTGTTTCAGTCTCGCATTGTAGAACAGGAATTGCAGGTCGGCATGTTCCGCGTCCCCATCCCAAATTATGAAAAAGATGCATTCCGCGAGGGATTTGTGAACGCTTTGGTCCACCGGGATTATTTTCGCGTAGGCGCCGTTCAGGTGCAACTGCAAAAAGCTTCCCTGACCATTTCCAGCCCAGGCGGTTTCCCCGAGGGAATTTCCGCGGACAACATTCTGACCGCCGCGCCGACCCCTCGAAACGTTCTTCTGGCAGAGGCCGCCAAGCGGATCGGCCTGGCCGAGCGGACCGGCCGCGGCATCGACAAAATTTACACAGTAATGCTCCGTAGCGGTCATGCGATCCCAGACTATTCTTCTTCCAGCAACACAGCTGTCGTGCTTCGTCTCAACAGTGCAGAATTAGACGAAAGTTACATCAAGATGATCATCTCGGAAGAAGAGAGGCTGCAACAGACAATTCCGGTGGAGGCCCTGATCGTTCTGTCGGTCCTCAAAACAGAACGCCGTGCCACCATCAAACTGCTCAGTACCAAAATCCAGCGGCCTCTTTCGGACACTCGCTCGGTTGTGGAATGGCTAATCGAGTTGGGCATGGTCGAAGGCGTGGGCAATGGCAGCGCCCGGCGGTATATGCTCAGTTCCAAGGTCTATTCCATCACAAACAACAAAGCCGGATATACCCGCCAGCGCGGTTGGGACACCCTTCAAGAGCGCGAACTGATTCTGGCACATCTGAATAAATACAGCAAAATCACCCGCGAGGACGTTGTGGAGCTATGCAGATGCACACCAAATCACGCTTCTTGGCTTCTCCGACAGTTGGTAAATGAAAAAGCGATTCAACTATGCGGAGCGGGACGCGGCTCTTTCTATAAAAAGCTATAAGAAACTCCGAGATAATTAGAGATAGTTAGAGATAGTTAGAGATAATTACCGGGCGCGTTCCGAGCGGGCGCGGACGCTGGACGCCCGCAGCAAGAACTATCCAAAGCATATCCAGCAGATTGCCCAAAACCAACTTCGCGAAACAAACGAGGCTGAGTTGATGATTCAATAGGAAAAGGAGTGACTGCAGTGCCCAATATTACTGATATAAAAAGAAGAATACTAGAACTCGCTCCGGCTCCATTTCAGGAATTTTGCGATTCTTTAATTTCTAAACAGGGCTACGGTGTCGTACATGGTTTTGGCATGAAATCTGGTACGGGTAATACTACTACAGGTAATCCAGATACATATTTTCGAAAAGAAAATGGAAAATATGTATTTGTGGTATACACAATCCAACAAACCAATATATTTTCTAAACTTAAAGACGATATTGATAAGTGTTTAGATTTTTCTAAAACGGGATTGAAAATAAAGGACATTGAAGAAATCATATGTTGCCATACATCTTCAAATCTAAGTGCGGGGGATGATAAAGCCCTTCATGACCTATGTGAAGCGCAAGGAATTGTATTAACGATTTGGGGAATCGATGAACTTGCAAATCAAGTGTATAATCGTTATCGCTCTTTGTCAAAGGATTATTTGGGATTAAGTATCGACACAAATCAAATTCTCTCTGTTGATGATTTTGTTACTCAATATGATGCAAATGGTATGGCAGCGCCGATGCATACTGTTTTTCAATATAGGGAGGATGAAAAGAAAGAAATTATTAGTGCTTTAGATAATGGACCTGTTGTAGTCGTTACTGGTAAGGCCGGTGTTGGTAAAACACGACTGGTTTTGGAAGCCATTCGAGAGGCGGCTTTGACAAAAGGATATAAGTTATTATGTGTGAATAGTTTAATAGATTTCAGATTATCTCTTTAGAAGTTCTTATATGCCGGTATAGCCCGTAACTACGGGCTTTCCCGGCTTTTTTGATAACGGAAGAAGCTCACGCTTTTTCTTATTTCCCCTCATGTCTTTGCTATGAAAAGTAGTAGAAGCGGTAGTAAAATACCGACGTACTACTAAGCGGCAGCTTTGGGTTCCTCCGTATTCTCCACGGTGTTTTCCACCTTGGCCGCTTCCAGCCGCGCCATTTCCGCCTGTGCAGAATGGAAAGTGGCGTGTGCGTAATAGTTCAGCGTCATAACGATGTTGGCGTGTCCCATGATGTACTGCAACGCCTTGGGGTTCATTCCGGCGTTTGCCATTCTTGTGCAGAACGTGTGCCTCATGGTGTGGGGCGTCATTACCGGCGGCAACGGCTCCTTGTGACACTTGTTGAATTTCTTGGCAAGGCCCTTAAACATGGCGTCATAGTTCACGGCCACTTTGGGCAGGCCGTCCCGGTTCAGGAACAGGAAATCTTTATACCCGTCCACCTCAATGGCCTTTGCGCCTCTGCGGTTCTTCAACACACGCTTAAACGCTTCATACGCGGCTGCGCTCATAGGCACCTGCCGAAATCCGCTGTCAGTCTTGGGCGTTTCGATGTAGTAGCCGTCCTCTGTGCTTCTCAAAAGCTGGTGGTCTACATTGACAAAACGCAGTTCAAAGTTCAGATCGGTTTCGGTCAGGCCGCAAAGCTCGGAAATCCGAAGCCCTGTTTCCAGCAGGATCACAACCTCGTCATAATACTTGGCATACACGGGATCGCCCTGCATGAATTTCAGGAGTTCTTCTTCCTGCGCTGGGGTGAGAGGCACCTTTGGTTCTGTGTCGTCGTTGATTACATCATTGATCGGGAAGTCGAATGGGTTTTTGCGGATGCAATCGTCCTGAATAGCCATATAAAAAATTGCTTTCAGAGAACGCTTGCTGTTGCAGATGGTGTGATAGGCTACGCCCTTTTCCTGCATACGCAATGCCCACTCTTTCGCGTCGGACAGCTTCACACTGTCAATGCTGGCCGCCCCAAGCTTGTCGTCAGACAAAAGTTTCATCAACTGCTGACGGCTCTTTTTCGTCCCACGCTTCACATTTCCCCGCTGCCGGATGTACTTGGCATAAAGCTGGCAGACCGTCATTTTCTTTCCGATGGGGTCGATCCCGTCGGAAATGTCCTGTTGTATCTGCTTGACTTTCTCACGCAGAGAAAGGTCGGGGCGCTTCCCGGCAGGGATTTTGTCGGTGGGTACTAACTTCCATGAGTACACAAATTTAGGGTTCCCAAAGGTGTCTGTATATTTGTAAGCGTATCTTCCGTCAGGTCGCTGGCTCTCTCCAGATTTCAAAAGGCGGCCCTTGCTATCGCGCCTTTTTTCATCTCGTTCTTTTCTCGGCATTTCGTCATGCTCCTTTCCATGACGGAAAGAGCCTTGACACGCTATAATGATATTATAGCATATTCAAGGCCCGTTTTCACTATATGGCGTCAAGGCTATCAATAATTTTTTCAAACTGCTTCCGCTTGATTTGGATGCGGTTGCCGTTCAT
>ERZ1090878.63-NODE-63-length-52039-cov-9.075139_pt1 | contig 52039 bp, 48 predicted proteins | sample MGYA00478473_ERZ1090878 | MGnify/ENA primary metagenome ERZ1090878 (study PRJEB33644, sample SAMEA5815720) | chicken gut metagenome | biome: Chicken; feature: Gastrointestinal Tract; material: Caecum | place: Ireland | collected 2019-01-01 | study: A study of the... | reverse complement strand
GGGCTTTGGCCGATGCGCTCTTTAACAGGCACGTGCCCGTTGACAATGTGGGCGCGCTTTGGGTTCAGGCCGAATTCCCGCAGCAACATTTCGCATGTCTCCCGATGTTCACTGAGTGCATAATAAGAGTCGTATATTTCCACATGGGTGGCGGGATCGTCCACAAAATAGCGCTCAAATGCAGAGGCTTTGCTTTTGCCGAACAGAGGAGATTTTGGTCCGCACCAGAGGTACCACAGATAATCCTGTGCATCCGCGCGTTGTTTGGAGCCCGCGGGTGCATAGACAGCCGTATGTACTTTCGCATTAAGTGCATCCAGATAGGCCCGGCCGTGCAGCGGTTTTCCATCCACCACCACGTCCTCAAACGAACCGTCCGGCTTCATGGGAATGCACCCGTGGAAGAGCAGGTTCCCGTTGACGATTTTATACATGCTGCCGTGCGTCATCAAAAACTGTAGATGCTTTTTTAGCAGGTGGCTATATTGGAAGGAAGCAACCAACTGATTCATCAACCCCTGCTCTTCGTCCGTAAGTTTCAGGGGGTCTTTTGGATCCACAGTCGGCAGATTTTGATCGTTCATGGCGTAGCGTGCGCCATCCACTTCCACGGTCCAGTCCTCGAAATTGATTCGCGGCAGCAGGATGCGGCTTTCCATGCCGTATTCGGGGTGGCGCTTGAGCACCTGCCCCTCCAGCTTGAATTCCAGGATGGCGATGGCCTTGTGCATCTGGGCAGCCAACGTGGTGTTGACTGGATCATAGATATTCTGGTCGAGCAGGTGCGGCTGGAAATGCTCGCAGGGGTCATTCCCGTAAACCTGTGCGGCAAACATCGACAGCGGCCGCAGGTTGATGCCATACCCTTCTTCAAGCATGTCAAAATTGTTGTAGCTCATGGCCCGGCGCAGGACGCTGGCCACGCAAAGCGGGTTGCCCAGTGCAGCGCCGATCCAGGGAATGTCGTGGTTGCCCCACTCGATGTCCACGTCGTGGAAATGGCAGAGTTCTTCCAAAATCAAATCCGAGCGCGGGCCACGGTCATAGATGTCCCCAATGATGTGCAGCATATCCACACAGCAGGCGCGGATGAGCGCACAAAATTGCCCGATAAAGGGCTTTGCCATGCCGGTCGCCACGATGGAATCAATGATCTCCTCATAATAGCGCTCTTTATTCTCTTCGGTGTCAGCATGCAGCAGTTCGTCGATGATGTAGGAGAAACTCTTCGGGATCTTTTTGCGGACTTTGGACCGCGTGTATTTTGAGGACACGGTCCGGCACACCAGCACCAGGCGGTAGATGGATACACGGCACCATTCATCAAAATCCAGGTGGTCCACCTCGGCTTTTGTCAGGCAGCCGTCCGGGTCATAAATCAGGGTGGCCAATTCTTCACGCTCTGCCACCGGCACAGAGCGTCCGAACAACGCCTTGATTTTTTCCCGGATAACACCGGAGGCACTCGCCAGCAAATAACGGAACGCCTCGTATTCTCCGTGCAGATCACTGAAAAAATATTCGGTACCCTTGGGCAGGCAGCAGATCGCTTCCAGATTTGTGATTTCTACCGAAGCTGCCAAGGCATTTGGATAACTTCTTGCCAGTAGTTGCAGATAGTGCAGGTCTGTCATCGCAACCCCTCCATTCTGTTTTTATTATAACATAAAATAGAGAATATGCCAGCAAAAAGCAGGTGAATTTATGCAAATTCACGTAAAATGACTTCTTCAGGCAGACTTTTGGCGCTCAGTCAGGCCCTAAAGGGCGCAGGCGGCTGAAAGCGGACGATGGAAAGGACGAGGCCGCCGGTAATCGCGTATCTTTTGCCGATAAGCGGAAACCGAACCGTTCGTTAGAGAATCTTATTTAAAAAGCTCTGCGCGCGCTCTGTCTTCGGATGCGCAAAGAATTCCTGCGGCGGTGCACTTTCCAGAATCTGGCCGTCGTCCATAAAGAAGACCCGCGTCGCCACCTCGCGCGCGAAGCCCATCTCGTGCGTGACGACCGCCATGGTCATGCCTTCGCTTGCCAGTTCCTTCATGACCGCCAGCACCTCACCAACCATCTCCGGGTCCAGGGCGCTCGTCGGCTCGTCAAACAGCATCATTTTGGGGTCCATGGCCAAGGCGCGCACAATTGCAATCCGCTGCTGTTGCCCGCCGGAAAGCTGTGCCGGATAGGACCGGGCCTTGTCGGCCAGGCCTACGCGCTTGAGCAGCGCATTGGCCTGCTCTTCGGCCTCCTCTTTTGTCTTGCGCTTAAGCATGGTAGGGGCAAGTGTGATGTTGTCCATTACGGTCAGATGCGGGAAGAGATTGAAGTGCTGAAACACCATGCCCATTTTTTGTCGGACCTGGTCCACATTGACGTCGGGACGGTTGATCTGCTCGCCGTCAAACCAGATTTCACCGCTCGACGGCTCCTCCAAAAGATTCAGGCAGCGCAGGAAGGTGCTCTTACCAGAGCCGGAGGGTCCGATAATGACCACCTTTTCCCCATTGCCGATTTCCTCTGTGATGCCTTTGAGCACTTCCACGGTGCCTTTCAGCGTGTGGAAGGATTTGTGCAGCGCTTTAACGGAGATCACTACGAGCCAGCCTCCTTTCAATTTGGCGAAGAATCGCCGTCAGGAAGATCACGATGATGAGATAAACGAGTGCAACGGCCAGCAGGGGCGGGAATGGGTCCCATGTAATGGAGCGCAGGACATCGCCGCCCTTGGTCAGATCTGCGATGCCGACATAACCGGCAACGGACGTTTCCTTGACCAGCGTGATGAATTCATTAAAGACAGCCGGTGCCACATTTTTGAACGCCTGTGGCAGGATGATTTTGGAAAGCGTTTGTTTCTGGGAAAGACCCAGGCTGCGGCCTGCCTCCATCTGCCCACGGTCCACGGACTGGATGCCGCTGCGGATCACCTCTGCCATATAGGCGCCGGAATTCAGGCCGAACGCGATGATGGCGACCGTGATACCGTTGCGGATATTCACCAGGAATACAAAATAGAAAAGCATTAACTGCACGATCGTAGGCGTGCCGCGAAACAGCGTCAGATAAAGCACACAGATCGCGTTGAGCACGCGCAGTTTTCGGTGGTCATTCTGGTGATTGACGCGCACCAGCGCGACCAGCACGCCCAGGATCACCCCGATGATCAGCGCGCCGATCGTGATGATGATGGTGTTGCCAAGGCCTTTTACCAGATACATATAGCGGTTTTCTACGAGAAAATCATCGTAAAGCCGCTGGCCAAGGTTTGTGAAGAAATCGCTCATGGATCACATTTCCTTTCCCGTATGTAGCAAACAAAACGCAGGGCGATGCCCCAAAGGCGCGCCCTGCGTGTGCGGGCGGATTATTCCGCCTGGATGTATTTGGAGACGATTTTGTCCAATTCGCCGGACGATTTCAGATCCTTCAGGACATCGTTGATCGTGTCTTTCAGATCACTGCCCTTTGGCACAGCGATCGCGTATTCCTCCTCGGTCAGCGGCTCAGAGAGCTTTTCAACTTTATCAGGGTTCTTTGCGACCAGCTTTTCGGCCGGGTAGTTGTCGATGACGACCGCATCCAGCCGGCCTGTCGCCAGATCGGAAACCGCGTCCATGCCCTTATTATACCGCTTGACTTCCTGCACATGGATATCATTCTCGCCTTTCTCGTTTGTGCAGTAGGTGTCGCCCGTTGTGCCGGTCTGCACGCCGACGACTTTGCCGTCGAGGTCCTTGCCACTCTTGATTTTGGTGTCGCCCTTCTTGACGATGATCGCCTGCGATGCGTTAAAATACGTGTCGGAGAAGTCCACGTTCTTTTTGCGGTCCTCGGTGGCGGTCATGCCGGCAGCTGAAAAATCGGCTTTTCCGCTCTGGATGGACGGGATACAGGAATCGAACGCGATGTCCGTAATCTCCAGCTTGACGCCGAGTTTGTCCGCAATCTTCTGGGCAATATCCGCGTCAATGCCGACGATCTTGTCGCCGTCGTGGTATTCAAACGGTTCGAATTCCGCGTTCGTCACCATGACAATCTTGCCCGCCGCTTTGATCTTATCGACCTGGCTGCCGGAAACAGCGGAGGCTGCCGCACTTTCCTGTGCAGCAGAAGCCGCCTCACTGGAAGGCGCGGCGCCGGCCGAAGCCGTGTCATCAAACGTCCCGTTGCCGCCGCAGCCGCCTAGCACAGCAGCGCAAATCGCTGTTGCACAGAATACAGACGTCCATTTCATCCATTTCTTTTTCATAAACCCTTTTCCTCCTTTATTGGGTAACAGGTACACAAAAAGGCGCCAGGCGGATTTTTTCCCATCTGGCGCCAATGCCTGTCGATCGACTCTATTGTAGCACGTGCGGCCGCATTCTGCAAGGCGGAATTGACAGGCGCTTACTTTTCTTTATAATAAAAAATGGAAAGAGAAAAGCCCAAAAATACGGCCTCCTTTTGCGGGATGCCGCCAAAAAGCGGGGTGGTTTTTCATGCAGGGTCTGCTGCATGTGTATACAGGTGCCGGGAAGGGCAAGACAACCGCAGCAGTGGGATTGGCGGTGCGCATGCGCGGGGCGGGGATGCCGGTGGTGTTTGCGCAGTTTTTGAAGGGCACACCCACCAGTGAACTGGCGCCCTTGCAGGTCATAGGCGTGCGGATTTTCCGCCGGAAAAGCGTGGAAAAGTTCGTCGGCGCCATGACGCCGGAGGAGCGCACGGCCTGCCGCAGCGAACAATGCGCCTGCTTTGCACAGGCGGTGGCCGCCGCGCCGGAGGAGGGCCTGCTGGTGCTCGACGAGCTCTGCGGCGCGCTGGCGCTGAATATGCTCGACACTGCGGCAGTGCGCACGTTTCTGAAAGACCGCCCGGCTGGCCTGGAGGTTGCCTGCACGGGGCGGGATGCGCCCGGATGGCTATTGGAACAGGCGGATTACGTCACGATTATGGCGTGCAAAAAGCACCCGTACACCAGAGGCATCCGGGCGCGTAAGGGCATCGAGTATTAAGCGCTTTTTCTGGGCGGTTTTCCGTCCGTGCACGGGGCTTCGAGCGCGCGCGACAGCGGGGGCAGGACGCCGTTTTGCACCAATACCTGATACAGAAACAGCAGGAGGACTGCATACAAAAACACGGCAAAGCTGCCCGCCACCAGTGCAATGTAGATCGCCGCAAGCATGGCCAGCGGATGGATGTTGATCGATTTCGCGACGATCTTTGGTTCCACGACCTGCCGGATGGCCGAGACGATCAGCCAGCACACCACCAAAATGATCGCGACCGGCCAATTCCCCAGGCAGAGATAGACGACGGCCATGGGCAAATAGACCGTCCCCGGCCCCAGCACCGGCAGCACATCCGCAATACCGCTGAGAATGGCAAACGCAAGCGGATAGGGGACCCCCAGCACCGAGAAGACAATCAGCGATTCCAGAAAGGTCAGCCCGTATACCAGCAGGTAGGACAGGACCAGCCGTCCGCCCATGGCTTTGCTGTTTTGTGAAAGCGCGCGCAGCCGGCCTGCCTGCCCACTGGAAAAGATTCGCCGTACATGCGCCCGGATATGCTCCATGTCCCGCGAGAAAAAGTAAGTCGAAAGAATGGACACAACCACCATCATCAGCATCATGGGCACGCTCGTAATCCAGGAAAGAATCTGTTTGGCCGTGTTGCCGGCAAAGCCGAGCACCGTACGCAGAAAATCCGAGACCGCCTGTTTGCTGTCTGTGGCAAAGCCGGGAGCCACATTTTGCAGCCAGGTGCCTGCTTTTTCGAGCGTGCGGTAAATCGGCGCGAGCCATTGGTCCAGCGCGCTGCTCGAGAGGCTTCCAATCCAGCTTATCAGCTTCTGCCCCTCTCGGATCAGCGCCATCACCAGCAGCGCCAGCAATATAAACAGCAGCACATAGACGGCCAGCGTTGCCACCAGGGACGCTGCAGTGGGCGGCATGTGCAATCGGCGGCGCAGCAGACGGATCAGCGGCTGCATCAGCAGCGCCAGCAAAAAGCCCACCACAAAGGGCAGGGTATAATCGAGCGTCCAGTCAAACAGAATGAATAAACCGGTGTAAATTCCGAAAAATAGGAGCAACGGTTTCATCTGTTTGAGGCGGGCGAGAAACTGCATTGCGAACCTCCAATCGGCGATGGGCCCCATAAAGCGGCCGCCCATCTTATGCATTTGATGAAAGCCGCCCTCTGGCGGCGCTTTTCCTAATTGCGGGTTTGTGTTTAGTTTATGCTTGCTGCTGATTTTATAGTCATTTGGTCATCAGCCGTTTTCGCGAGCATCGGACGTTGCCGCCATTGCGGAAAAGTGCCCGGCAATTGCAACTATTTTATCATACTTACCTTGGCTTGGCTACCTCGTTTCGTGTGGAAGCGCTTTCCCGAAAAGAAAAAACGCTTCTTTCCTAATTTAAAGAAAAGAAGCGCAGAACTGCTTTCAGACGGCGTGCCGGGGCTTAAGGGGCCTTTTTGTCCTGCTCCAGGCCAAGCAGCCAATCGATCGAGACGCCGAGAATTTTGGACAAAGCGGCCAGCTCGAAATCGGTGACAGAGCGCAGCTGCCCCTCCAGTTTCGAGAGACCGGAAGCGTTCATATCAATGCCGTTGACCTGCAACTGTGCCAGCAGCTCTTTCTGCTTCATGCCCTGGCTTTTGCGCACGGCTTCCACGCGGGCACCCACCATGTTGCGATTGCCCAGCGCCTGCTTGCGTAATCTCACGTCGTTCATCTCCTAAAAACAAATTTGTGCGGCGCAACGCGCCCTATGCAACAAACAAATTTTTTCTTTCCTAATGGCGCCACGACCGCCTGACTCATACAGGCGCACAAAGGAAGCCCCATGCTTTGTGCCATTCCTTCCGGCCAAAGGCCGAATCGCCCTGCGGAGAGATCGGCGCAGCCTTCCAGTGCTTTAAAAATGGCATGGCGCAATGCTGGAATTTCCGACAGAGCCCCGGCCCTGTCTTTTATTGTCCAAAGCAGGGCCAGCGGGCGCTTGTCGTTTATACTCCGTATCATATGCTCTCAAAAGTATACCTTTTTTAGAGGCAGGTTGCAAGAAGAGAGACTGCTTGCGGCCAATTGTTCTTTGCAGAAAAGTCTGGTATAATGAGACAAACCAAAACGCTATCGGACGGGATTGGGCCCTTTCCATCTATAGTATGTGGAAGCAGGGGCGGGCAGTGACAGAATTTTTTGATTTGGAGAAGGTTATGATGAAGGAAATGATCGAGAAGACCAATCTGACTATGTTGACTGACTTTTACGAGATCACCATGGCAAATGGCTATTTTGCCAATGGCCTGAAAGACCGCATTGCCTACTTTGATATGTTTTTCCGCGAGGTGCCGGACCATGGCGGATTCGCGATCATGGCGGGGGTGCAGCAGGTGGTGGAATATCTGCGCAATCTGCATTTTACGCAGGCAGATGTTGCGTACCTGCGCGGCTGCAGAATTTTTAGCGAGGGTTTCCTCGATTACCTGGCACATTTTACGTTCAGCTGTGATGTGTGGGCTGTCCCGGAGGGCGTGCCGATTTTTCCGGGTGAGCCGATTCTCACGGTTCGCGGTCCGGTGATTCAGGCGCAGTTTGTCGAAACCATGATTCTGCTGACCATCAACCACGAAAGTCTCATCGCCACAAAGGCAAACCGCATTGTGCGCGCGGCTGCGGGACGGCCGGTGATGGAATTTGGCTCCCGCCGCGCGCAGGGCAGCGATGGCGCGGTGCTGGGGGCCCGTGCAGCCTATATCGGCGGATGCGCCGGCACCGCCTGCACCATCTGCGACCGCGATTTTGGCGTGCCCGCGATGGGGACCATGGCCCACAGCTGGGTGCAGATGTTTGACTCTGAGCTGGAGGCGTTTCGCGCCTATGCCCGCGAATATCCGAAAAACTGCACGCTTTTGGTCGATACGTATAACGTGCTGCATTCCGGCATTCCCAACGCCATCCGCGTGTTCAATGAAATCCTGGTGCCGCAGGGATGCCGCCCGGCGGGCATCCGCATTGACAGCGGCGACATCACCTATCTGGCCAAAAAGGCCCGCAAGATGCTCGATGACGCGGGCTTCCCGGATTGCCAGATCTGCGCAAGCAATTCGCTGGATGAATATATCATCCGCGACATGCTGCTGCAAGGCGCGCCGGTCGACAGCTTCGGCGTGGGCGAACGCCTGATTACCAGCAGCAGCCACCCGGTTTTTGGTGGCGTGTACAAGCTCTCGGCGGTCGAAACCGCAGAAGGCGAAATTCTGCCAAAGATCAAGGTCAGCGAAAATGTGGCGAAGATCACGACGCCGGGCTTTAAATGCCTGTGGCGGCTTTATGACCGCGAGACCAAGAAGGCCATTGCCGATGTTGTCACTCTCCATGACGAGGAGATTGACGACACAAAGCCCTATGAAATTTTTGATCCGATCCACGTCTGGAAGCACAAGACCGTGACCAATTTTACGGCTGTACACCTGCGCCAGCGGCTGTTTGATCACGGCAAATGCGTGGCAGAGGAAAAAACGCTGCCGCAGCTGCGCGAATTTTGCCAGCAGCAAGTGGCCACACTCTGGGACGAGGTGCTGCGGTTTGATAATCCGCACCGCTATTATGTGGATCTTTCGCGTCCTTTGTGGGAATTGAAGCAGAAGATGCTTGATGAATACACGTATTGAGCCTGAAAAAATCCCGGCCGCCGGTTTGCAAAAACATCTGAGCCTGGTGGTCCTGATTTTGGGCGGCGCGCTGGCGCTGGGGCTGCGGCTGTTCCTGGTGCCGTATCAGAGCAGTGACTTTACCAACTACCTGCAGGACTGGTACGGCCAGATGGCTGCGGGCGGCGGCATGGCGTCGCTGCGTCAGCCGCTCAATGACTGCAACTATACATTGGCCTATCTGACGCTGCTGGCGCCGTTTGCGGGGGCGGGCTTTCCAGCCCTGCCGGTCGTGAAAGGCATTTCGATTGCCTTTGATTTCCTGCTGGCGGGTGCGGTGGCGCGGCTGCTTCGGCTGCTGGCGGGCGCCAGCCGTGCGGTATGTGCGGCGGGAGCACTGTTGACGCTTTTTCTGCCGACCGTCTTTCTTAACAGCGGCATGTGGGGACAGTGCGACGCGATCTATGCAGCGTTTTGCCTGTTGGCGCTGGGGGCGCTCATCGAACGCAGAGGGCTTTTGGCCTGTGTGCTGCTGGGGTTGGGGTTTGCATTTAAATTGCAGGCGGCCTTTTTCCTGCCGCTGTTTCTGCTGGCCGCCCTGACAGACTGCCGCGTACGCTTGTGGCATTTTGCGGCAGTTCCGGCGGTGGTATGGCTTTCCGCCCTTCCGGCGATGGCTGTAGGCGCACCGCCATGGCTTGTCTTTTATATGTATGGTGTCCAGCTGGACAGCACCGGCGGTGCCCTCTCGGCGGGCTGCCCCAATCTGCCCCTGCTGTTCTCCAACGAGACAGTTGGGATGCTGTATCCGGCGTTTCTGCTGCTGGGACTTGCGGTGGTCCTGCTGGGCGGCGCAGTGGCTCTGCACGCCGGGCGTCGCTTGACGGGCCGTGAAGCGGTGCTGTTTGAGGGATGGTGCCTGATGGCGTGCATCTGCTTTTTGCCTGCCATGCACGAGCGGTACCTCTACCCAGGAGATCTGATCCTGTGGATCCGTGCGCTTGACACGCGCTGCCGGGGCGACTTCGTGTGCGCATTTGCGGAGTCTGGCGTTTCCCTGTGCTCTTATTTGCCGGTGCTGCAGGGAACCTCGCCGGTGCCGACGCCCGTCTTGGCGGTGGTGCGGCTGTGCTGCTTTGCATTCCTCACAGCAGCGCTTCTGTGCGCTTTTTGTCCGCGCCTTTTAAAAGGAAAAGCCACATGACGCTTTATTGGTTTACAATTGCCTAAGCCGCCTTTTTCTTTGTGTTTTTTCAGAAAGACCGGCGCCGTCTGATCAATGGATTTCTATTCCTTCTCCTTTTGGTGATGGCCGTCCCTTCGCTGCTGATGCTGACCTGTGAAATGAAGAACCCCCGTTTTGTTTTTACTCATCGCGATTCTGGCCGCCCTGGCTTCCCTGGCAGTTGGTGGCGGCTTTGTCGGATAGCGTCAAAAAATACACGGCCTTTATGATCATGTGTGCTTGCAGGGGGCGCCGCCCTGTGTTATACTGTGGAGCGAGTAAAGAGCTGAGGGGCGAAAACATGGAGATTACATACACAGAGGGCGGCCTGACGGTCGATGTTTATCAGGGCTTGCGCGCGCGCGTCGGGTGGAAGCCCTTTTCCAGGCGCCAGGCGGCGCTTGCGCTAGAGGGCAGTCTCTACATTGTGTGCGCATGGGACGGGGATCAACCGGTCGGCATGGGCCGCCTGGTTGGGGATGCGTCCACCATCTGTTACATTCAGGACCTGATTGTGCTGCCGGGCTACCGCCGGGCACATGTGGGAACAAAGCTCATTGAGCGGCTGGAGCGTGTGGCGCGCAGCTACATTGAGCCGGGCGAAACCATGCGCCTGTGTCTGATGTGCGCGCGCGGACGCGAACCGTTTTATGAAAGCTGCGGCTTTCTGGCACGCCCGACGCCGGATCTCGGCCCAGGCATGATCCGCTATCTGGAAGCCGCAGAGGAAGGGCAACAGGAGGAGGCCGAAGGATGAATGTATTGGTGATTGGCTGTGGACGGCTTGGCGCACGCCTGGCCGCACTGCTTGACAAACGTGGCCACGAGGTATCTGTGGTGGATGCAAATCCGGACACCTTTGCACATTTGCCGGATGACTTTAGCGGCCAGACAGTCAACGGCATACCGATGGACATGGATGTGCTCAAGAATGCGGGCATCGAAAATACAGACGCCGTTGCGGTGGTCACGGCGGACGACAACCTGAATATCACAATTTCCCAGGTGGCGCGCGAGTTTTTCAAGATTGAAAACGTGATTACGCGCATTGGCGATCCGCGGCGGGAGAGTGTGTTCACCGCGTTCGGCCTGCACACCATTTGCCCGACCAAGATGGCGGCGGACACCATTTATCAAGCGCTGACCAGTCCCTGGGAGGCGCGTCAGGTTACTTTTGGCACTTCAACAGTCACCTTCCGGATTTGGCAGCCTGGTCACGCCTATCTGGAGAAACCCCTGGAGGATGCGCCCTGCAATCCGGGCGAATCGGTGTTCGGCGTGGTGCGTGTCAGCGGCAAGATGGAACTTATCCAGCACACACGCCGCCAGCGTATGCAGCCGGGCGATCATGTGATTTTTGCAGCGGTAGTAGACTGAGGAGGAATCGGGATGCGGATCGTGATTGTTGGCGGCGGCAAGCTGGGCCGCCAGCTTGCGCGCAATATGCTGGAGCGCAAGAATGATGTTCGTTTGGTGGAAAAGAACCGTCTGCGCTGCCGCGCATTGGCCAATGAGTTGCAGATCGAGGTGATCTGTGGCGACGGCACGGAGCTGGAGGTGCTGGAGCGCGCCCAGACAGCCGGGTGCGACTGCTTTTTGGCAGTGGGCGGTACAGACCAGGACAACTTGGTGGCCTGCCAGCTGGCAAAACAGGAGTTCGGCGTGGAAAAGGTGATCGCCCGGGCGAATGACCCGCGGAATCTGCCGGTCCTGCGCACGCTGGGCGCAGACATTGTGGTCAGCAGCACAGAGATCATCACGAACTTGATTGAGCAGGAAGTCGATGTGGCGGAGATGCACATGCTGGCCACGCTCAACCGCGGCCGGGCCTCTATCTTTGCCATGACCTTGCCCGAAAATGCGAGGCTGATCGGCCACTCGCTGAAGGATATTCCACTGCCGAAAGGGTCGCTGGTCATCTCAGTTGTGCGTGGGGAAAAGATGATGGTCCCCAATGGCGATACAACGTTTTATGGCGGGGATGAAATCATTGCGGTCTGTGAGGGCCGTGCCCAGAAAAAGCTGGAGACGCTTTTTACAGAAAAAAGGTAAAATTTTGGATTTTGCACATTGGACGCGGAAAAGCCGCTGCGGAAACGCAGGGGCTTTTTTGATGCGCGAATTCATGTCATAGCGAACAATCTGAAAGTTTTTTCCACAAACCGAGGTGTTCCAGAATAGGACAGAAAAGCCGGAAGCCTGTATTTTGTTCAGACTTCCGGCGCTGTTTTTATGTGGACACTCTTATGGCTGGCTGCGCAATGCTCTAAAAGCTTCGTCAAAATATAGACGGAACTTATGCATCAGGCCGTCGCTTTTGGGCGGCGGCCTGATGCTGTCTTCTATTTCCGGAAGACGCCACGCCGTGCGGCATATGCCTGCGGCGGGATGGTGTGGTCTTTTGGCGGCGAGGACGGCAGCATGTCCATTCGGCTGTCCTCGCCAGTCACACTGTGCAGCGCTTTTTCAAGCATCAGCATCGTGCCCAGCGCAAAAAACACCGGCACCATCACAGGGTTCAGTATCATTTTCATGTGGTCCTGCCTCCTTTCCCAGTACCATTTCTATCCGATTTTCTTCCTCTTTATCATAAGCCCTTTTTCTGAAAAACACAAGGGAAATGTGCAAAATGTAAGAATACTGTAAGAATTTAAGCGAAATTTTTATCGAAAAATGGCTAAACTGTGAACCCGAATTTGAAAACGTGATTTTGGGCGGCCCCGCTTGACAGACGGGCTTTCCTGTTATATACTTAATTACATAAGTAATTAACAAATAAACGCGGACAGGAGGGATGCAATTGGATGGAAATTTCACTGCAGGCGCGCCGCTTTATGAGCAGATCGCGCGGAAATTGGAGGATGATATCTTAAGAGGAATTTTGCAGGAGGACCAGCAGGCACCCAGCACAAACGAACTGTCACGCGCTTATGCCATCAATCCGGCGACAGCGGCCAAAGGCCTGAACCTCCTTGTGGAGGAAGGGGTCCTGTATAAGCGCCGCGGCATTGGGATGTTCGTGGCCAAGGGTGCACAGGAGGCGCTGCGTGCGCGGCGAAAGGACCGGTTCTATACAGACTATATTGTCGGTCTGGTGCGGGAGGCGCAGCGGTTGGACATTTCGGCAGAAGAGCTGGCGCAGATGATTCACAAAGCCAGCAGTGCAAAAACCATGCCCACATTGGAGGAGAGCGAGTATGGAAAGTAAAATTCTGGCGGCCAAAGACATTGTCAAGCGCTATGGCGACAAAGAAGTGCTGCATGGCGTTTCGCTGGAGCTGAGACCGCATACGATCTATGGTCTGATTGGCCGTAATGGTGCCGGCAAAACCACGCTGATGGGTATCATGACCGCGCAAAATACGGCGACCAGCGGCAGCGTGACCTATGGCGGCGAACCGGTTTGGGAAAACCGGCACGCTTTGGCGGACATCTGCTTTTCACGTGAACAAAATCCCAATTTATTGATGGGCCGCAATACCTATAAAGTCAAACATATTCTACAAATGGCATCGTATTATTACCCGCATTGGGACCAGGAATATGCCCAAAAGCTCGTACAGGAATTCGGCCTGGATGTCAAAAAACAGATCTGCAAACTCTCCAGCGGCATGCGCAGTATGGTGACCATCCTGATCGCATTAGCGAGCAAGGCGCCCATTACCTTCCTCGATGAGCCGGTCGCGGGGCTGGATGTCGTTGCACGCGATCAATTCTATCATCTGCTGCTGGAGGAGTACCAGGAGACAGAGCGTACTTTCGTCGTCAGCACGCACATCATTGAAGAGGCGGCGAGCGTCTTCGAGAAAGTCATTTTTCTCGACAAGGGCAGCATCCTGACGATGCAGGACACCGACGTGCTTTTGTCCCATTATCATTACTTGAGCGGAAGGGACGATACCGTGAAGGAAGCGGCCGGCACATATCCGATTTTGCACGAAGAGCGGATAGGGCGCAGCATGACCGCCTGCGTCGAGGCGCCGGCCGGCGCGTTGGATGCACGCTGCCGCGAGCTGGATGTTTCTCTGGACCCGGTGCCGCTGCAAAAGCTCTTTATCTATCTGGCGGGGCACGAACAGGAGGAGGATTGAACATGGCGGCTAATTGCAAGAGTTTCCTGCGTTTTATGTGGTATTACCCCCTGGTGGTCATCGGCCTGATTCTATTTTATGCCTATGGCGTTGGCTCGTTTGAAGAGCCGTTTTCCTTGACCATTGTGAGCTGCACCATGTTGTTGTTTCTTTCGCTAATTGTCTTTTTATACCTGACGAGCAACCAATTTCAGATGGCGATCACGTTTAGCAGTACGCGAAAGGCGGCCTTTGGTGGCATGCTGGCGGTGCAGCTGCTGTGGTGGGTGTGTCTCCCGGCCGTCGTCCTGCTGATGCTCTGGCTGCTGCGCGGACCGGAGGCTGTGACGTTCTTTTGGCAGATCGCGCCGCTGGAATTGCCGTTGCTGCTGCTTACGGTCGCAGGCGGCGGTTTGCTCGGCTTTGCCACCATGCTGCTGCGCAAAGCTGGGCGGATCGTGGCTTATGTCCTGTTTGTTGCCGTGATTTTGGGCTGCTTTTGCATCTTCATTTCGACTCTTTCTACTGCGGCAGATCGTGGATCCGGACTGCCCATCGGGGTTCCGCTGGGGCTTTGCGGCGGCGCAGCTGCCTGCTTTGTCGGGGAGAGGATCGTCGCCTCCCGCTATTGCGTGAAGGGGTGAGCTTATGATTCGACGGTATCTCGCGCGGGAATGGAAACTGAGCAACCATTTCTGGCAGGGGCTGCTGATCGCCTGCGCGGCTGCATTTGTTGTAATTTTTGGGCTGATGTCCCTTTCCGATGTGGAAAATGTACGCGAAGGCAGCGCCATTACTGTTCCAGCCGTGATCGTCTGTGCGGTTGGCCTGATTGCCACTTTCTTTTCCGCGTTGTCCAATTTTTCCTACAGATTTAACTTTGCAGTGCAGATGAGCGTGCGGCGGCGGGATTATGCGCTGGCGGCCTTCTTGCTCCATCTGTTCGGCATGGTGGCGGTCCTTGCCGAGGCAGTGGTGCTGTCGCTGGTGTTTGGGCTGATAACCGGCAAGCAGGGACTGCAGCACGTGGCAGCGTGGCTGCCGTGGGTGCTGGCGGCAGTTCCGCTGGCCATCGGCCTGGGTTGGCTGACGGGCGCAGTGCTGCAGCGCTTTGGTGCTACCGCCTATCTGATCATCTGGTTAGTGATTGTTTTTGGCGGCACGTTGATCAGCCGCCTGATTGAGTGGAGCTATATGGATGGCGCGGCCACGCCGGTTGGCCGGGCAGTCCAGGCGATCGGCGACGGCTTTCTGGCATTGGGCATGGCCGGTTTACAGATTCTGCTGGCTGTAGCCGGCGTTGCGCTCTGTCTGGTTTCCTGGGCGATCCAGCACCGGCAGGAAGTGCGGTGAAACATATAGGGAGGCGTCAAAGAGAGCGCCCTGAAACGGAATGATGAATACGAAAAAACGGGCACGCGCCGCATGGAAAGCCTTTTCATGCGGCGCGTGCCCGCGTCGATTCCTGTTGTGTATTTGGAAGGTTTTTTCTTATAAGCTTCATTCATCTGTACGCACAGTCCCGCTGATGAAATAAAGGCGCGGGGTGTCGCACAGGGCATCTACCGAAAACCACGGCGCCATACGCGCGGCTTCCTCCCTGGCGGGCAGCAGCAGATTCGCATGCTCCTTCGCTTCGCCGTCGTGGCAGCCGTTGATCACATCGCGGCCGTCTCCGTGCATCAGCAGGAAACGCCCGCCCGGACGCAGACGCCCGGCAATGTGCGCGAACAAAGCCGCTTTATCCGGAAAATGCGGATAGGCATTGTAGAGCACGGCGCAGTCAAAGCCGCCCTCTTGAAAATCAAATAAATCCGTACAGGAAAACTGCACGCGCGGATCCATGCATTTGCGCTGTGCCAGGGAAACCATGGCGGGCGACAAGTCAATGGCACGGATTTCGGCTGGGCTGCACAGCAGCAAATTCGGCTCCAGCACGCCTGTGCCGCAGGCGATGTCCAAAATATGTGCGCCGGGTTCGGGCTGCAACACCGCCGTCATGGCGGCGAGTACCTGCGGCCGCACTTCGCAAAAAGTGTCCCACTGTGGGGCCATTCGGTCGAAAAATGCCCTTGTCTCAGCAAGTCCCATGGCGGCGCCTCACTGGGCATGCTGCAAATGCGGCGTTTCGACGAGCTTCGCCTTTTGCAGCACAGCTACAAGGACCGGAATGACGACGAGCTGGATCACAATCCCCGGCAGCGCGGTGACAAACGACGCGGTCAGCCAAATATGCATCGAATAGCGGCCCACAGAAAAGAGCGTCGCGTTGAGGATGCCGGAAACAACACGGCCCGCCAGCATCGCGGGAATCAGGGACAGGTAGAGATTCGCAACGCGATTGCCAGCATTGAGACGCGCATACAAAAGTCCAGATACCACGCCATAGACCGCGAGTTCGCAGAGCATGCCGGGCAGAAGGGACATCGGCGGCATGCCGGTAAATACACTTGACAGCAGCGGCGTCACGATGCCGCACAACAGACCAAAAGGCCATCCCGCAATGAAGCCGCACAACAATACCGGAATGTGCATGGGCAGGAATATAGAGCCGGCATTTGGAATGGCGTGGAACGTGATGGGCAGCACGAGGCCGAGCGCCACGCACAATGCGGCCATGACGAGTTTGCGTGTATTTGAGCTTTTCATTTAACAAGTTCCCCCTTGCGTGTAAAATAAAAACGCCAGGAATTCAGCGGCCGCAATTTTGCAGCAGCGCCTTCCTGGCGTGAGTTTCCATTTACTGTGAAATTGTTTTGTTATGTATCTTTTCATGTGTCCCGTGCATTCTGCACGATAAGCGGCCTTCCTGACCGCAAATTCTAGAAAAAGTATAGCACGCTTTGCCGCAAAAGTCAAGTCTCTTGAAGCAGGGTCAGCACTTTTTCGACAGCCATGCGCAAATAAGCGTCGAGCGGGGCCTCCCGCGTACCTGCCACAAAGATGCGGCATTTCGTAGATGGAATCAGCACTTTGAGTGCATCCGAGCCGGAAATCGCCGTGGCTATGGCGGGGGAAATTTCTCCCAATAGACCGTTCGCCAGCACAATGCCAACCGGCCCCAGAATCACGTCGGCACGCGCTGCATTGTAGGCGACTGCATTCTCGCCTGTGGCGCATTTCTGAGCGCCCGCCTTGCGCATGGCGTTTGTCGCAAGCACATTTGTGCCCACTGCCACCACGTCGCAGTCCGCCGGCAGCGCAGGCAGCAAAGACGCCAAAATACGGCCGCCGATGCCGCCGCCCTGACCGTCCACAACCAAAATCCGCAATCCGGATCACCACTTTCCACAAAAATCTCCCCAGCATCCGCCGGGCACATTCTAGCACATTCTATTTTAGTATACCACAAATTGGGCATGCGCGCGAGTGGAAGCCACAGGGAAAAAGGAATGACTTCCCCAACAGCCCATGCTATAATAAAACGCATAGGTGCGGGAAATGTCGCCTTTCAATTATCGGGAAGAAGGGATTTTTATGCAAAAAAATCGCACGTGGCTGCGCGCAGCGCTGGCAATACTGCTGTGTCTGGGCCTTGCCGCCTGCACGCCGGGCGCGCCCGCGTCCTCCGCACAGAGTGCTGCATCGGCCGCTGCGCCATCGGGAGCGGCTTCCAGCTCCAGCACGACAAGCACAGCGTCAGCGCCGGTCAGCCGGTCCAGCAGCGTTCCCGCCTCCTCGACTGCCAGCAGCGGGGCCGCTTCCAAAGCGCCGCAGCAGGAACAGACCATGACGCTGGAGCAGAAGGTCGGCCAACTGTTTTTTCTGGCCTTCCGCCAGGATACCGACGGCACGCCGCTTTGGACCTATAACGATGCGACCGATCAGGTGCTCCGGAGCGTGCAGCCGGGCGGGGTGTGCCTTTTTAATGAAAACGTACATACCGTGAACCAATTGCGCACCTTTGTGCAGAAGATGCAGGGCGCATGCAGCACACCGCCTTTTATTGGCATTGACCAGGAGGGCGGATCCGTCCAGCGCATCCGCCGCACGGATGCGATTCCCGCGACGAATGTGCCCGCCATGTGGCAGGTGGGGCAAACCGGCGACCTCACGCTCGCAGAACAGATCGGCGGCGTGCTGGGCAGCGAGCTGACGGTGTTTGGCGTCAACCTGGATTTTGCACCGGTCTGCGATGTGTTCTCCAACCCGAAAAATACGGTCATCGGACACCGGGCATTTTCGAGCGACCCGCAGCAGGTGGCCCGCTTTTCCACAGCGGTCAGCGCGGGCATCCGAAAGGCGGGCGTGATCCCGGTCTGTAAGCATTTTCCGGGCCACGGCGACACGACCGGCGACACCCATGTCGATTATGCGTCGGTGAATAAATCGCTCGATGAGCTGCGCCAGACGGAGCTGGTGCCCTTTCGGGCGCAGATTCAGGCAGGCGCGGAAATGGTGATGGTGGCGCACATCAGCTTACCACAGGTCAATGGTGACGATACGCCCGCCTCCATGTCTCACAGAATCGTGACCGGCCTTTTGCGGCAGGAAATGGGCTTTGATGGCGTCATTATCACCGATGCGCTCGATATGGGCGCGGTTTCGGCGCATTACAGCGCCGGCGAAGCCGCTGTCCGTGCGATTCAGGCGGGAGTGGACATGCTGCTGATGCCCGCAGATCCACGGGCCGCCTATGATGCGGTCCTGGCCGCAGTGCGCAGCGGTGAAATTCCGGAAGCACAGCTCAATGCTTCTGTCGCCCGCATCCTGGCGCTCAAACAAAAATACGGAATCCTTTCCGGAAAATCACTGGGCGATCTTTCCCTGTTGGGCAGCAGCGCCCATCAGAAGGTGGTCAATCGTGTCGGGTAAAGATCGAAAGAATTTCAATTTTGTCATAAATTGCGTTTAGGGTTGATTCTGCTTGTGGGGAATGCTAAAATAAAAAGCCCATATGGGGATTATGTCAAGTTGGCAGTTACAGGCAGAAAGAGAAGGGATTGGATGAAAAACAAGAAGAACCGTTACCGTGAGGACGCCTACACGCGCAGGGCCCGCACGGTCATTACGATTGTGGTGTCATGCGTGGTAGTGGCCGCCGTATGCATCGGAGGCTTTTTAACGGCACCACATCTTGTAAAATTTTTGACAGGCGCATCCAGTGAGAGTAGCCAATCGCCATCGCCGGCCAAGCCCGCCTCCAGCGCGCCGGCGCCGGGCGGCTTGGCCAGCACAATTTCTTCGGCACAGGGTGCCACCTCGGTGAAGATTGACACCACTGGCCTTTCCGGCTATCAGGCCAAATTCCCGGATCTTTACGCCAAAACGCCAGTCGGGAATTTTGTGGAAGCACAGGACAAGGTGATTTATTTGACCTTTGACGACGGCCCCAGCACCCTGACCCGCCCGCTGCTCGATGTGCTCGAAAAGAACAATGTCCAGGCGACTTTTTTCCTCTGCGATCAGGCGGGCATGGATGAATATATGCCGCTGATCAAAGAGATCTACCAGCAGGGCAGCACCTGTGCGGTGCATTCCTATTCGCATGATTATCAGAAGATCTATTCCTCCGTCGATGCTTTCTTGGAGGACTTTGAAAAAATGTATAAAATCATCAACGATCAGACTGGCGGCCACGCCGCCCATATTTTCCGCTTCCCCGGCGGCAGCAACGCTGACCCGAACGCGGCCATCCGCAAGCAGCTTTTGCCCGAAATGCTGCGCCGCGGCTTCCTCTATTATGACTGGGACGCCGACAGCCAGGATGCTTCCGCGGCCGCGCACGACGCCAACGCGATTTATCAGAATGTCGTTTCCGGCATGGCCAATGGAGCGCATGTTTTCTTGATGCATAACACCGGCGCCAAGAAAGCTACCCTCGAGGCAGTGGGCAAGATCATCGCCTATGGCAAGGCAAACGGCTATACATTCAAAGCCATGCCTGAAAATCTGGATCCGTTTTATTATTGCTTTACGAATAAGATCATGATTCCGGCACTCAAGGACAATGCGTTTTTTAAACCCAGCGACGTGATGAAGGCAAAATATCCGGATCTGTTCGCCAACTCCTCCAGCGGCGCTTCCTCTACCGCAGCGGCCAGCAGCGAAACGAGCGGGGACAAATCCTGAAGAGAAACCGCGCAACCCTTCCGTAACAAAGCCCGGCACCTTCCAGAGAACTTCTCCGGAGGGCGCCGGGCTTTTTGAGACCCATGCGTTCTATTCGATTTTCTAAAATAGAAGTTTATGGAGAAATGCTCTGCTGGCTTTGCGATTTTAAACCGTCCGGCCGGTTGCGAGGTATAGCAGGGCGTTGCAGATGGCGGCGGCGACGGTACTACCGCCCTTGCGGCCGCGCGCCACAATGTGGGGGACCTTGCGGCGCAGAAGCAGTTCTTTGCTTTCCGCGGCGTTGACAAAGCCCACCGGCACGCCAATGACCAGCGCCGGATGTACCAGCCCCGATTCCATCTGCTCGCACAGGCGGATCAGCGCGGTCGGCGCATTGCCCAGCGCATAGACCACCGGACCTTTAAGGGCAGCCGCCTTTTCCATGCTGGCAACCGCGCGGGTGGTGGCGTTTTGGCGGGCCGCTACGGCAACGTCCGGGTCTGCCATATAGCAGACAGCCGTGCAGCCGAGTTTTTTCAGGCTTGGCTTGCTGATGCCTGCCAGCGCCATCTGGGTGTCCGTGACCAGCGTGCATCCGCCCCGAAAGGCGGCGACGCCCGCCTCCACCGCGTCTGGCGAAAAGCAGAGCGTGTCTGCATAGTCAAAATCTGCGGTGGTGTGGATGACGCGCTTGACGACTGCTCCGATCTCGGGGGAAAAGGTGCGTGCCCCAAGCTCCCGTGTGATGATCGCAAAGCTGTGGCGCTCGATGTCGCCCGGCAGAATGTCCTGGAATTCGATTTTCATAAAGCAGCTCCTTTCCAAAAGCATGCACCCTGCGGCATGGCGGTATTCGCGGGAAACACTTTTAATTTCGAGAATGAATCAGGCGGTCTGAATCGCCTTTAAATATGGAACATAAGAAAACTTGTATGCTCAGCGCTGGGACGGCAGCCCCAGAATGCGGTAAATGGCTTTCAGGTCGAGCGCCGCGCGCAGCTCGGCCGCCAGCTTGTCATATTGTTGTTCCTTATAAGCGGCCCAGGAAGTGGGCGCAGGGGCGGGGGAGATTCCCCGGCGCTTTTGGAGCAGACCGCCGAGCGCTGCGGCCAATGTGCCGCTGTCAAAGAGGCCGTGCACATAGCACCCCGCCACATTGCCGCATACTGCGCCGTCCGGCTGGCCGTTCAGCCGGGCAAAGGCCTTTGCGCCGGCGCGCGGCGTTGTGCGGCCCATATGGATTTCGTATCCCGTGAACGTGCTGTGGGAGAGCGGCGCCCACGGCGGGGGCAGGGATTCTGCGCGGGCCTGCACACGCGTGCGGGTCTTTTGCGTGGAAAAAACCGTGTCCATGGGCAAAAGGCCCATGCCGGGCATCGAACCGCCGCCTTCCACCGCTTCCGGATCCGCGAGCGTTTCGCCGAGCATCTGATATCCGCCGCAGATGCCGAACACCAGCGTTCCCGCTTTGGCAAGCCGCTGCACAGCGGATTCCAGTCCCGTTTGCCTGAGCCAGCGCAGGTCGCCCATCGTGTTTTTGGTGCCGGGCAGCAGGAGAAGGTCCGGCTTGCCGAGCGCCTCCGGACCGGTGACATAGCGCACGCCGGTGTCGGGTAAGCGCGACAGGGCGTTGAAATCTGTAAAATTTGCCATGTGCGGCAGGCGCACGATCGCTACGTCCACGGCGCCGGATGTCTGTGTCTGCAGGCGTGGGGCCAGGCTGTCCTCATCGTCGAGGTCGATTGTCATCCAGGGCACGACGCCGAGAACCGGGATCTGCGTCATGGATTCCAACTGCACCAGGCCGGGTTTTAAAAGCGACACATCCCCGCGGAACTTGTTGATCACAAAGCCCCGCACGCGCGCCCGTTCCGCCGGATCCAGCAGGCTGACCGTGCCGAAAAGCGAGGCGAACACGCCGCCGCGGTCGATGTCCCCCACGAGCAGGACCGGCGCGTCGGCAATGGCGGCCATGCCCATATTCACGAGATCATCCTGTTTCAAATTAATCTCTGCCGGGCTGCCCGCTCCCTCGATGACTACCACGTCGTTTTTTGCGGCAAGGCGCTCATAGGCGGCCTGCACCACGGGGATGAGCTGCTTTTTGTAGCGGAAATAGTCGGAAGCGCGCATGTTGCCCACGACCTCGCCGTTGACGATCACCTGGCTGCCCGTGTCGGTGGTGGGCTTGAGCAGAATGGGATTCATCGCAACAGAGGGCTCGACGCCAGCGGCCTCGGCCTGCATGACCTGGGCGCGGCCCATCTCCAGCCCCTCCCGTGTGACGAAGCTGTTGAGCGCCATATTTTGGCTTTTAAAAGGCGCCACGCGCAGGCCGTCCTGCTTGAAAATCCGGCATAAGCCTGCTGCCAGCAGACTTTTGCCGGCGTTCGAGGCGGTGCCTTGAATCATGATTGCTTTGCCCATGTCATCCCTCCTCCAAAGCGGTGCGCAGCACAGCCAGGAGTTTTTCATTTTCGGCATGTGTGCGCACGGCGACACGATACCATCGCGGCGTCAGCCCGCGGTAATTGCTGCAGTCGCGGATCAGGACGCCGCGCCTGCGGCAGCGTGCGGCCAGATCGTTGCACGGGGCTGAAAATAAAATGTAATTGGCCAGCGGTTGGATCGGGGAAAGCCCAAGCTGCCGCAGACCATTCCATAAAAACGGCGCTTCTGTCCGCACAAGCGCCCGCACCCGGTCCGCGTAGGCCGCGTCCTCCAGCGCGGCCAGTCCTGCCGCCTGCGCGGGAGTGGAAACCGGCCACGGCTGTCCGGCGGCGCGCATGCAGTCCAGCAAGCCGGTATTGGCGGACAAACAGTAGCCCAGCCGCAGCCCCGCCATGCCATAGAGCTTTGTGAAGGCCTTCAAGACCAGAAGATTTTGGTTCTGCGCCAATTGCGCCGTCAGTGAATGCGGCTGTTCCAGAAATGCACCAAAGCATTCGTCACAGACGAGCAGCGTGCCGGTCTCCCGGCAGCGCGCAACCACAGCGTCGAGCAGTGCAGGCGGCGTCACACGGCCGGATGGATTGTTCGGCTCACACAAAAACAGCATGTCAAGCTCCGGCATGATGGCATCCAGCAGATCCGTTTGCGGCACAAATTGGTTTTCTGCGTGCAGCATGTAAAAATTCAACTGGCAATCGCAAAGCCGCAGCGCTTGTTCATATTCGGCAAAAGTCGGCGCCAGCAACAGCGCCCGCTTCGGACGCACGGCCAGCACGGCGCGAAACAGCAGATCCGCCGCGCCGTTGCCGCAGAGCACCCAGTCGGCGGGAACGCCCTCCACGCGCCCGATGGCCGCGCAGAGTGCCCGGCAAAACGGGTCCGGATAACGGTCAGCCTGTGCAAGGGACGCGGCGGCGGCCTCGCGCACAGAAGCCGGAACGCCGAGCGGGCTGGTGTTGGCGGAAAAATCGAGCGGTTTTTGGCCGTACGCCGCCTCATAGCCGGCCACATCGCCGCCGTGGCAGTAGGTGTACATGGCGAAATCCTCCTTGCGGATTTTGTTTTTGTGAGAATGCAAGTTCGCCCGCGCCGTTATACCAAAAGTACCGCCAGCACGCGGACCCCGGCGAACACGAGAAGCGCCAGTACCGATGTGGCGTAAAGCAGGACGTTTGCGCGGTGGATATCTGCCGGCTCGATAGGCCGCAATGGGTCGCCAATCGTTTTCTTTGCGACCGGCTTGCCAAAATACCGAGCGGGCCCGCCCAATTGCACACCGAGCGCGCCCGCACACGCGGCTTCACACTGCGCTGCGTTCGGGCTGGGCTGGTTGAAGCGGTCGCGCCGCCAAATCCGCCACGCGCCCGGCAGGGAAAAGCCCGACAGTCCGGCGGATACGATCATCATCAGCGCGGCCAGCCGCGCGGGCAGGAAATTTGCCGCGTCGTCCAGCCGCGCGGCGGCCCTGCCGAAATACAGATAGCGGTCGTTTCGATAGCCGACCATGCTGTCCATCGTGTTGATTGCCTTATACGCCAGGCCCAGCGGTGCACCGCCGATCGCCAGGAAAAACAATGGCGCAATCACACCGTCGCTCGTGTTTTCCGCCACCGTTTCGACCGCGGCCTTGGTCACGCCTTCCGCGGAGAGCGCTTCCGTGTCCCGACCCACAATGCGCGAGACCGCCTTGCGCGCGCCGGGCAGGTCTTGTCCCTGCAAACGGCGGCAGACTGCCATGCTTTCGTCCTTCAGATCTTTTACGGCCAGCGCTTGCCAGCACCAGAAAGCGTCCAGCGCAAAGCGCAGCGCCGGATGGATTTGCCCCAGCAGCCACAAAGCCAGCAGCGCAATCCCGCCGGAACAGACCGGCAGCAACACCGCCAGCACCACGCCGGCCCCCAATTCTCCGCGGCTTGTTTTGGGGAAGGCGGCGCGCAATCGCTTTTCCAGCCCAGTGATCGCTTTTCCCATCAGCACGACCGGATGCGGCATCCACCGCGGGTCGCCGAGCAATAGATCCAGCAAAAAGCCAACCAGAACGGCCAGCGCAATCTCCATGGCCTTTCCTCCAGAATTATACAAATAGAAATAATTGATAAACAAAATACAAAACGTTTTATTATGCACAGAAAACAAACGTTGTTGTTTGTATGGAAATCCGGTTAATATAAAAATACAATTTGTAATAAAATTTTAAAAAATACAAAATATTAATTTATTTCAAAGCAATCGGAAGGCCACACTGAATGCGTACGACATGTGTCGCCCGGCGTGCAAGCGCGATGCAAAGACGCCCGACTTCCTCGCGCCAAAGCCGCTCTTTTGCGTCGATGGGCACCACGCCGCAGCCCACCTCGTTGCAGATCAGGACTTCTTTTTGCAGCAACGCGGGCAGCAGTGCATGCCAGCCGTCCACTTTCACAGGCACCAGCGCCTGCAAGTCGTACAGGACGGGACAGGGCGCTTCCAGGCGGGGAGACATCTGCCGCGGCGTATAGCCAAGCGTCTGTGCATAGGCGCGCTTACCCGCGCCGAGCCCGCCGACAATCAGAACCATGGCGCACCTCCTTTGCCGAACAGCAGACAGCCCGCTGCCAACGCCGTCAAAAGGACGGTTTCGCACACCTGCAAAAACCATCCCGCCAGATCGCCGGTGATGCCGCCGAATTTTGTCCTGCTCATGTGCCGGTAATATGCGAATGTTCCCCAGGCGCAGCCCGTCAACAACAGCGCGCGCCGCCATTCCACCAGCAGAACCGCTCCATTGCAAACCAGCGCCAGCGCCAGCAGCACAGCCCGCACGCGGCGCTTGTCCGCGGCGCAGGCAAAGGTGTGCAAAAGGCCGCTGTCCTTTGCACAAGGAAAAGAGGCGACGGCCAAGCCGCTCAGGCAGCGGCTCCATACGAACCCCAAACCGAGCTGGAAGAGTACCGGCACGGCCAGCGGCAATGCCGTGCACGCGGCAAATTGCAGCAGCAAACACCCGACCAAGGCCAAAACAGCGAACGCACCGGTATGCGGATCCTTTAGGATCGCGAGCTTTTTGCTGCGTGGGGCGTGGCTGGCGAGCGCGTCCGCGGTGTCGCAGAAGCCGTCCCAGTGGATGCCGCCCGTCACGACCAGCGGCAGCAAAACGAACCCGGCGGCTGGAAGCAGTCCGCCCGCTGGGGAAAGATGCATCCAAAAATAGCCCCATAAGATGCATATCGCGCCAATGACCACGCCTACGAGCGGAAAGGCGCACATGCTGTAGCGCAGATTGCGCGCCGACCAGTCCACACGCGGCATCGGGATATGAGAAAACATGGAAAATGCAACCGCGATCGTCTGCCACATGCTCTTACCGGCCTCCTTTCAGCCATTGCGGCAACCCGCAAACTGATTCCACCACGCGCCCGCAGTGCGCGGCCAGCCCTGCGTTGACTGCGGCGAGCGACTTGAGATAGCCCTGCGTGCCCGTGTCATACGCAATTCCATCCGCAAAGACGTCGCCCGTCACGAAAATACACATCGCCTGCGCCATCAACGCGTCCGCGCCTGCCAGAACGGCGTCAACAGCCTGTGCCATGCCCACACCATTGGGGGAGAAGCACTCGTTTGCCACCAGATTGGTGACGCATTCGATCAGCGCCGTGCCGCCGGGCTTTGGCAGGCGCAGCCCCCCTAAATCGACCGGCCGCTCGATTGTCCAAAAGCCTTTGCCCGCGCGCAGGTTTTGGTGGCGGGCAACACGGCGCTGCGATTCCGCGTCGTGGACTTCCATAGTTGCAATGTAATAGTGAGGCGCAGGCCCCTTCAGAGTCAGCAGTTCGGCCAGTTCGCTTTTGCCGCTGGCGCTGCCGCCGATTACGAGCGTGTGCATGGCGATCCTTCCTGCGGCGTATAGGGCACGACGCCGATGTCGCCAAAAGACCCGGCGGTGTGATAGACAGCCAGCGCCATGTCGAGCAAGGGTAGCAATGATACCGCCCCCGTGCCCTCGCCCAGCCGCAGCCCGGCGTGGAGGGGGGGCTCCAACCCCAATGCCCGCAACAGCGGCGCACCCATCGGTTCATCGGGCAAATGGCTCGCGAGCATGGCCGCCCCTGCCCTGGGGCACAGCCGCACCGCAGCCAGCGCCGCCGTTGCGCTGATGCAGCCGTCCACTACTACCGGAACGCGCGCCAACGCACACCCCAGAAACACGCCGCATAAACCCGCGAGATCCAGGCCGCCGACTGCGGCGAGCACGCCCAGCGGATCATCGGGGTCCGGCCGGTTGATGGCGACGGCACGGCGCAGGGCCGCCCGCTTGCGCGCGAGACCCGCATCAGAAAGGCCGGCGCCGCGCCCCGCCCCTGCCGCCGGGTCCACGCCCAGCAGAACGCTCGCCACAGCGGCACTCGTCGTTGTGTTTCCGATGCCCATCTCGCCAGTTGCCACAATTTGCGCGCCAGCCGCCTTCTGTGCCAGCGCCAGATCGATGCCGGCCTGAATCGCTTCTTCCGCCTGTGCCCGCGTCATGGCCGGCCCTTTTGCGATGTCTCCCGTGCCTGCGCGCACGCGGCGGTCTAGTACGCCTGCAACAGGCGCCAGCATGCCCATATCCACCGGCACGACGCTGCACCGCGCCACCGCGGCCATCCGGCAGACACTGGAGACCCCCGCGGCAAGGCTTTGCGCCACCTGGCGGGTCACGCTGCTGTCCGTCTGGGTCACGCCCTCGCGCACGACGCCATTGTCCGCGCAAAGTACAAGCAAAGTCCGCTTTGCAAGCGAGACATCCGCGTTGCCGGTCAATGCGGCGATCCGCTGGACCGCGGTTTCCAAAAGTCCCAAGCTGCCCAAGGGCTTTGCGACGGCATCCCAGCGCGCTTTGCAGGCCGTGCAGGCCGCTTCATCAGGGGAAGAAATTTGATTGTTTATCGCCGCAAAATCCATCGCGTCATGGTTTCCTTTCTGTGTGGCCCTTCCATCCGGAAAGGCGTCGTGTTGCTCAATAAGCGGAATCTTTTTCAGAATGCACGTTTCCAGCCGTTAGAAAACGTTTTATACGTCCCAGATCTCTAAAATATACAAAGAAAAAAATAGAAGCTACTTTGGAAAATAAAGTTGCACAGGGAAAAGCCCAAGCGCCATGGTCACGCCTTTTTCGGCTACCTTGGGCAGGAGCAGCTGTCCGCCGCCGCAGACTGCCGCGCGCTCGCAGACGTTATCCACGCCGGTGACCGAGGCGACAAAATCGGACGCCGTAAAATGGCCCGGCAGCGCGCGCAGGGTTTCTGCGGAAAAAGTTTGAAGCGGCCATTGATGGCGTTTGCAGAACGCCAGAAGGCCGGGCTCCTCCTTTTTCAGGTCAATGCTGCGCACGGCCCGCACCGCCTCCGGCGCCAGATGGGTGCGTTGCAGCAGCGACTGCCAGGCAGTCTCCAGCGATTCGGCCGCGATGCCCCGGCGGCAGCCGATGCCCAGCGTCACAGCCCGTGGAATCAGCAAAAGCGCCCGATCTCTGCGCGTATAAATGGAAACCGCCACATCCGGCGTTTCCCCCAAAGCGCACAGCCGTACGCCCGCAGGAAGCGCACCGGCAATGGAAAATTCACTGGAAAGCAGAACCTCTCCGCCCGCCAAAAGCTTACTGGACACTCCCTGGATGCGCTCCGGGTTTGCGACGGTAAGCCCCTGCGCGACGGCCCAGCTGTCTACCGCGAACATGCCGCGCACATCGGTTGCTGTCGTCAGCACCACCTGTGCGCCGCACACACCGGCGATCCGCCGCGCCAGCGCGTTGGCCCCGCCGATGTGCCCGGAAAGCAGCGGAATACAGAACCGGCCCGCCTCATCCATCACGAGCACAGCCGGGTCGCGCGTTTTGCTGGCAACGAGCGGCGCAATCGCGCGCACTGCAATCCCCGCCGCGCCGATGAAAAGCAGCGCGTTACTCTTCCGCCAGGCCGCGGCAGTCCAGACGCGCAGCGATGCCTTTTCCGGGCCAAAGCCAGCGGTGAGGGAATATACCACGCCCTGTTTTTGCAACGGCCCTGTCAGCCGACACCCCAGCGCCTGCCCAGCGGCTGTAAAGCAAATCGCCGCAAGCTTCATTTGGAGGCCTCGCGCCAGCCGGTCGAAAAGGCGGGATCATAGAGCTTGGAACGCTCGTACGCTGCGCCGAGAAAATCCCCGACCAGGATCAGCGCTGTGCGAGTGATCCCCGCCTGCTGGGCAGCCTGCCCGAGCGTGCCGACGGTGCAGCGGACAAGCTGCTCGTCGGGGAAGGAGACGCGGCAGGCAATGGCTGCGGGTGTGTCGGGCGGATAGCCGCCGGCCTGCAGTTCGGAAGAAAGCGCTGCAGCCATGCTGGCGCTCAGAAAAATGGCCATTGAGCTTCGATGTGCGGCAAGCCTGCGGATGGATTCGCGATCCGGCACCGGTGTGCGTCCGGCCATGCGCGTCAAAATGAGCGTCTGGCTCACGCCGGGCAGCGTGTATTCGGCGTGAAGGGCCGCTGCCGCGCCGCAGAAGCTGGACACGCCCGGCGTCACATCATAGGCGATGCCCCGCGCGTCGAGCGCATCCATCTGTTCGCGGATGGCGCTGTAGAGGGAGGGGTCGCCCGTGTGCAGGCGAACCGTCATTTTGCCCGCCGCCTCCGCCGCTTCGATGGCCGCAAGCACTTCTTCCAGCGTCATGCGCGCCGTATTGCGGGCCTCGCATCCGGGTTTTGTGTCGTCCAGCAGTGCAGGGTTGACGAGACTGCCAGTATAGAGCACCAGATCGGCCTTCGCCAGAAGGCGTGCGCCGCGCACCGTAATCAAATCCGGCGCGCCGCAGCCGGCGCCCACAAAATGCACCATCTTCTTACCCCCTTATTCCGCGGCGCCAGGGACGACCAGCGTGGCAAAGTAGCCGATCTCGTCCGGCAGGTCCGCCGCCGACCGCCAGATTTTTTGCGTCGGCATGCCGCAGTCCTGCACCGCCATCGTGCGGTCCAAAAGACCGGCTTTTTGCAACGCCGCTTTGACGCGCGGCAGGGCGCGGCCCGCCTTCATCAGAACTTTCGTGCCCGGCAATTGCAGCAACGTTTCCAGATTTTCTGCGCCCGCGGGCAGGATATGCAGCGGCTGGTCGCGATCCGTCAGGCTGGTCTGCAGCTGCGCGGCGACCGAACAGAAACTCGGTACGCCCGGGACGACCACAGCCGCATAGCCCCGCTTCGTGAGCAACTGCAACACATAGCCGGCAGTCGCGTAAATTGCAACGTCGCCGAGCGTCAGCAGCGCGGCATCCTGGCCCTGGTCCAGCACGAGGGCCAAAGCGTCTGCCGCGGCCCGGTGGCTTTCTGCCACCTTCGCGCGGTCATGCGTCATCGGGAAATCGAGCCGCATGATTTTTTTTCTGTCAAGCGGCACCGCCTGCGCCGCAATGTCGAGCGCAACGCAGTTGCCGCCCCCTGTGCGCGGCGCGGCGATAACCGGACACGCCGCCAGAATGCGGGCCGCTTTGAGGGTGAGCAGCTCCGGATCTCCGGGGCCGACACCAATGCAATACAATGTTCCTGCCATAGTTTCTCCTTTTTCATGATCGAGCTTCTGGACCAAGCGTCTCCAGCAGACGCAGTCCCTCTTCTGTCGCGCCCAAGAAGCCGTATTGCGCGCTGAAGGTCACCGCGCCCACCGCGTAACGCCCCGCCGCCCGGCGCGAAAGCTGCCGCTGGATCGCATGAAGCAGGCTTTGCAGCACCGGCGCGCGCAGGCCCGCTCCATCCAAAATGGCAATGCAGGCATCCGTGGTGCGGGCTTCCATCAGTGCGCGGGCCGTCTCCTGGCTGGCGCCTGCAAGCGCCGCGTGTGCGGTAAAAAGCTCCGCGCGGCAGTCGCCGAAGCGCGAGTGTGTGTTCAAAATGCCGCCCGCCACCTTCACGAGCTTTCCGATATGCGAGAGCACCAGTACATTTTGATAGCCCGCCTGCGCCGCGAGGTCAAGGGAATCGCCGATAAAATTGGCGCAGGTCACCTGCGGTACGGCTTTTAACCCAGGATACAATTCGTATAATTTTGGAAGAAACTCCTTGCTGTAGTTTCCGGGGGAGAGCACAACGCTCTGCGCGCCCTCGGCGCGGTGCATGCGCAGCTGCACACCGATGGTGTCCAACAGCGCCTGCACGCTCTGCGGCATGACGATCCCGCTGGTGCCCAGGATCGAGACGCCGCCGACGATGCCGAGCTGTGGGTTAAAGGTTTTGGCGGCGAGCGCCACCCCGGCGGGCAGGGAGATCACGACGCGCAGCCCGCCCCGGTAACCGCAGGCTGCGGCGGCTTTTTGCGCGGCGTCTGCAATCATTTGCCGGGGAACATGGTTAATGGCCGCAGCGCCCACCGGCTGGTCGAGGCCCGGCTTTGTCACGCGCCCGACCCCGCGCCCGCCGTCAATGGTCACGCCGGATGTTGTCTGCTTTTGCACGCTGGCAAAAACCAACGCGCCCGCTGTCACATCCGGGTCATCGCCCGCATCCTTTTGAATGGCGCACGTGGCGGTGTGGCCATGAAGCGCCGGCTTTTGTACCGGGGCTTGCACCAGAATGCCGGTGGGCGTGCGGATTGAGGCGCTGGCTGGCGCGACGCCGGTCAATAAAAGCGTAACCGCCGCCTGGGCGGCCAGCGCAGCGCAGGTGCCGGTCGTATAGCCGCAGCGCAGACGGTCTGCGCCTTGGCTGATATAGTATTCAAATGTCATCCACACCGCCGCCTTCCTTCTGCAAATTTTACACGCCTTTGCGTTGCTTTGTCAACCAAGACCCTCTTTCTGCCGCTTTCAGCAGGGGACAGGCACGCCAGGGCGTTTTCATGGGCTGCATTTTGACGCGGCAATCGAGCCTGCGTTTTTTCGACGCACAAGGCGTGTAAAAAGTTGACAGGCCCTGCGAATTTTCTTATACTTTTTGCAGTGCACGAAGACAAACAGGCAGGGCCTGCCTTTGTGCATCCAGCATGAGGAAGGTATGGTGAAAGAGCAATGCAACACTTTCGGAACGGGGTGGCTGCGGTATTGGCCGTGGCCCTGCTGGGACTGGCGGCTGGCTGTGGTCAGCCGGGGACAGCTTCCGGCGGTTCCTCCGCGGCATCGGAGACGCAGTCTGTAACAGGCAGCACGGCCACCCCAGCGGCGGCCTCACAGGCATCGCAGACCGCAACGCCTGCGGACTGGAGCTTTACAGATGCACTCAACCGCAAGGTGACAATTCATGCAGCGCCCAAACGGGTGGTGTCGCTTTATGGCAGCTTTGCTGAGGCTTGGACTTTGGCCGGCGGCACTGTGGTAGGCACGACCCAAGACGCCATTTCAGAGCGAAAAATGAAATTCGGCGACGACGTGAAGGTGATCGGCACGAACGAAACTCTGAATATGGAGCAGATTCTGGCCTTGAATCCGGACTTTGTGATCTTGACATCCGAGCTTTCCGCGCAGGTAAAGCTCGATCAGTCGCTGACACAGGCCAATATTCCGCACGCCTATTTTTCCTGCATGACGTATCAGGAATATCTGGATATGATGAAGGGGTTCACCACGTTGACCGGCCGTCCGGATCTCTATGAAAAGAACGCTGCACCAGTGCAAAAGCAGGTGGAAGCTGTGATTGACAAGGTGCCGAAGGACAAGCCGAAGCCCACAGCCGTGCTGGTGCGCGCCTATTCGACCGGCGCCAAGGCCAAGGGCGACGACAATGTGGCGGGCGCCATCATGAAGGATCTCGGCGTCGACAATATTGTCACGCGCCACCAGGACCTGCTGGAGGATATTTCGATTGAAGCAATCATCCAGGAGGACCCGGATTTCATTTTTGTCACCACCATGGGATCGGATACGCAGAAAGCGCTTGATACCCTGAAAAATGGCATCGAGGCAAATCCAGCCTGGTCGGGGCTCAAAGCTGTGAAGGAGAACCATTATATTGTCCTGCCGAAGGACTTGTTCCATTATAAGCCGAACACGCGCTGGGGGGAGAGCTATGAATACCTCGCAAAGATCCTTTACCCGGATGTTTTCGGCAGCTAATGGAAAGCGGCGCACAGCGGCCGCTTTTTTTGTGCTGGTGCTGGTGTTGGCGGGGGCAGCTGCCTTGAGTATCTGCGCGGGCTCGACCCAGGTGGATCTGCCTGCTGCGCTGCGCGCGTTGGGCAATCCGGCGGACCCGCAGGTGCGCATCCTGTTGTTTGTGCGCCTGCCGCGTACAGCCGGGGCCCTGCTGGCCGGGGCGGCACTGGGCGTGGCGGGCGTATTGATCCAGGGCGTGCTCAACAATGCACTGGCCGGCCCCAACATCATCGGCGTCAATGGCGGCGCGGGATTTTGTACGCTTCTGGCGGCTGCATTTGCCCCGGAACTGCCGGCGCTGCTGCCGGGTGCGGCGTTTGTCGGCGCGCTGGGCGCCAGCATGCTCATCTATCTGCTGGCGGTCAAGACCGGCGCGTCGCGCATCACGCTAGTGTTGGCGGGCATTGCAGTCAGCGGAATTTTTTCAGCGGGCATTGATACGCTGCGCACGCTCTTTCCGGATGTGGTTGTGGGCGCAAATACCTTTCTGGTCGGCGGGCTTTCCGGCGTGACGCTCGCGCAGCTCGGCCCGGCGGCCATATGTGTAGGGGCGGGGCTTTTGCTGGCCTTCCTCTTTGGCCCGGCGCTGGACATCCTGGCGCTTGGCGAGGACAGCGCCAAGTCCTTGGGCATGAACGTCCCGGCCATGCGGTTTGTGCTGCTCTTTACCGCCAGCCTGCTTTCCGGCGCAGCGGTCAGCTTTGCGGGCTTGATGGGATTTGTCGGCCTGATCGTGCCGCACGTGATGCGCTGGTTTCTCGGCAACAACCATAAAATCCTGATGCCCGCCTCCGCGCTGGCCGGGGCCGCCTTTGTGGCGCTGTGCGATACGCTCGCGCGCGTGATTGTAGCGCCATTTGAATTGCCGGTGGGCATTTTGCTGGCGTTTTTGGGCGGACCGTTCTTCATCTTCCTGCTCTTGCAGCGGAAACGGGGGCGTGTCTATGATTGAGCTGCGCCACATTTGCGTGGATTATGGCAGCCAGCGGGCAGTCGACGACGTGTCGCTGACCCTTCCAACGGGCATGGTGACGGTACTCGTAGGGCCCAACGGCTGCGGAAAGACGACGCTTTTGAAAGCCGCCGCCCGCCTGCTGAAGCCCACTTCTGGCGAAGTGCGCTACGACGGGCGGCCGCTCGATGACTTTGGCAGGCGGGAGTTCGCCCGGATGGCTGCAGTCCTGCCGCAGGGGCGGGAGACGCCGAATATTTCGGTCGAAATGCTCGTCGCGCACGGCCGGTTTCCCTATCTGGGCCTATCGCGCAAGCCCACCCGGCGTGACCGGGAAATCGTCCGGAACGCCATGGAACAGGCGGGCGTCTATGCGATGCGGGAAAAGCCCGTGACTGCACTCTCCGGCGGCGAGCGGCAGAAGGCCTACATCGCCATGGCCATTGCGCAGGATACGCCGGTGCTGCTGCTCGACGAGCCGACAACCTATCTGGACATTGGCCGGCAGTTTGAAATCCTCGAAACCGTGCGCAGCCTGCACGCCCGCGGGAAGACTATCGTCATGGTGCTGCATGATCTGAATCAGGCGTTGTGCTATGCCGACCAGCTGGCAGTCATGGAAAAAGGGCGGCTGCGCATGAGGGGCACCCCGGAACAGGTTCTGCACAGCGGCCTTTTACAGCAGGTGTTTGGCGTGCGGATTGCCGAAGCGCCGGGCGCCGGCTACTGCTTTGCACCGCAGAAATTTTAAAAAACTATGCCCGCGCTTTGCAGAACTGCCCATCAGAAACTGTCCCTTTGTGACATATTTTGCTGAGCCGGTCTCAAAAACAAGTGAAATTTTATAAAACAGCATAATCCCCGGGGTTCTGCCGCGCAATCCTCTTGTCCCAAGCCCGAAGAAGTGGTATAATCAAAGGCGTAAAATGAGCGGGCTTTTCCCAGTTTTTTCATTTTTCTGTTTTGATTTGTGATCTATATAAGGAGGCTGTCCATTATGTATTGCACTCGTGAAGTAGCGCCTGATGTTTATTGGGTTGGCGGCAGCGACCGCCGTCTGGCACTGTTTGAGAATATGTTCCCGCTGCCCGATGGCGTCAGCTATGACGCTTATGTGATCCTCGACGACAAGACCGCCGCACTGGACACGGTCGATTCCGCGATCACCGGCCAGTACCTGGAAAATCTCGATCACGTCCTCAATGGCCGTCATCTGGATTATCTGATTGTCAACCATATGGAGCCGGACCACTGTGCGGTGATCGGCGAAATGGTGCTGCGCCATCCGGACCTCAAGCTGGTCGGCAACAAAAAGACGTTCCAGTTCATCAGCCAGTTTTATGATTTCCCGCTGGAAGGCCGCTGCATCGAGGTCAAAGAAGGCGACACCCTGAACCTGGGCCGCCATGTGCTGACCTTTGTCATGGCCCCGATGGTCCATTGGCCGGAAGCAATGGTGACCTATGACACCACGGAAAAAATCCTGTTTTCCGCGGATGCGTTCGGCACTTTTGGCGCATTCCACGGCCATCTGTTTGCCGATGAAGTCGATTTCCAGAACCGCTATGCTGATGAAGCCCGCCGCTATTATACCAATATCGTTGGTAAATACGGCTCGCAGGTGCAGGCCGTGCTGAAAAAGGCCGGCACCATCGACATCCAGACGATCTGCCCGCTGCATGGCCCGATCTGGCGCAAAGATCTGGGCTGGATCCTCGATAAGTACAACCACTGGAGCAGCTACACCCCCGAGGAGCCGGGCGTTGTCATCGCTTACGCCTCTATGTATGGCAATACGCAGAACGCGGCCGAGATCCTGGCCAACTTCCTGTCGGAAAAGGGTGTCAAGGAGATCCGCGTGTATGATATTTCCAAGACGCATTCTTCTTATGTGATTTCAGATGCATTCCGCTTCAGCAACATTGTCTTCGCTGCCCCGACCTATAACAACGGCATTTACTTCGGCATGGAGGCGCTCATTCGTGACATGATCCGCCTGAACCTGCAAAACCGCAAGGTTTCGTTCATTGGCAACGGCACGTGGGTGCCAGTCTGCACCAAGGATATGGAAAAGCTCGCGACCGAAATGAAGAACACCACGGTCGTCGGCGATCAGGTTGTCATCCGCTCCTCTGTCAAGGAAGAACAGCTCGCTGCCCTGGACAAGCTGGCGTCCGATATCGCGGCTTCCCTGTAAGTTTCCGGGCAATTGAATTGATTTTAAAAAAGCGGGACCGCGCCTCCGGAAAAGGGCACGGCCCTGCTTTTTCTTTCCTACTGGACGGGGAAAAGCCGGGGAAAAGCGGTCCATCCGATCGTTTGGGCGCGCTGTAGAAACTGCTGGAGCAGGTTTGGAAACATTAAAATCGGACAGGCGCATGCGGCCTTTGGCGCTGCATGCGCTTCATGTTTGCGGAAATGTTTTCATATTGTTTAGACATTGGCAGACTGTCTGTGGTATGCTAAAGGCGTTGCCCATGTGCGGCACCGCATCAATTCAAGAAAGTGGGGAAATCAATGGCGTTTTTGGAAGTCATCAAAACGATTATTCTCGGCATTATCGAGGGCATCACCGAGTGGCTGCCAGTCAGCAGTACCGGCCACATGATTCTGTTCGATTCCTTTTGGCCCATGGACCCGAACGCCTATAAAGGCGGCAAAGAATTCATCGATCTGTTCCTGGTGGTCATCCAGCTTGGCGCGATTCTGGCGGTGCTGGTGCTTTACCGGCACAAGCTCAACCCGTTTAGCCGCCGCAAGACCGAATTACAGCGCCGCGGCACCTGGAGGCTGTGGGCCAAGGTGATTGTGGGCGTCATTCCGGCGGGCATTGCGGGCGTGCTGCTCGACGACTTTCTGTTTGCGCATCTGTATAATGGTGTCGTGGTGGCGATTGCACTGATTGTCTACGGCGTCGCCTTTATCGTGATTGAAAACCGCCGCAGACAGCCGCGTATCACGACCACGGATGCGCTGGACTTCAAAACCGTGCTTTTGATCGGCTGCTTCCAGGCGCTGTCGATTATCCCCGGCACCTCCCGCTCCGGTTCCACAATCCTCGGCGCGATTCTCTTGGGCTGCGGCCGCGCCGCTGCGGCGGAGTTCAGCTTCTTCCTCGCGATCCCGACCATGCTCGGCGCCAGCCTGATGAAAGTGGTCAAATATTTCCACACCTATGGATTGGGCTTTTCCAGCTTGGAAGTCGCGGTGCTGCTGATCGGGATGGTGGTCGCTTTCATCGTCTCCGTTTTCGCCATCAAGGCCCTGATGAAGTTTGTGCAAAAGCACGACTTCAAGCCCTTTGGCTGGTACCGCATCATCCTCGGCGCAGTGGTCCTGATCCTTTTCTGCGCAAATGTGCTGAAGGTGACCACATGAATCGAGGGCCTGCTTTTGGGCCCACAACATACCATGTTCATCAAGAAATTCTGCCCCTGCTGCGTTTTAGCATTGACGCGGCAGGGACTTTTTGTGTATAATAGGGAAAGTTTTATGGCCATTTATGCAAATGACAGGGGGTATGTGGACACAAGACGCCATCTTCAAAAAAGCGCCAGACGTGCGGGCGCGGGCAGGAGGCCCGTGTGACAGCGCCCCCGCGTGACGAGGAGAAGGGTGATCGAAGGTTTCGGCGGGTGCCCTTCCGGCTGCGAGCGGGCAGTCGACAGGCGGCGTACAAAAGCGCGGTGCGGCTTTTCGGTCCGTGGAGAACCGCGCGGACAAAAGCGCCGTCCTTTCCGCAAAAACAAGTACGGAAAGGAAAATTGAATATATGTGTGGAATTATTGGCTATGTAGGCAGTGAGGACGCAGTCGATATTCTGATTGACGGACTGCGCCGGTTGGAATACCGCGGCTATGATTCCGCGGGCATCGCCGTGTATACGCCGGAAGGCGTCCGGATTGTCAAAACACGCGGTCGCATCGCAAGCTTGCAGAAAAAGCTGGAAACCGGCGCATGCCCCAAAGGCACCACTGGCATCGGCCACACGCGCTGGGCCACGCACGGCGAACCGAGCGACGTCAATGCGCATCCCCACCGCTGCGGGCATGTGACGCTCGTCCACAATGGTATCGTGGAGAATTACCAGGCGCTCAAAGCCCAGCGCATTGCCGAGGGCGTCACGTTTCTCAGCGAGACCGACACTGAGGTGCTCGCCGCCACGCTCGACCATTTCTACACCGGTGACCCTATCGCCGCCATCGCCAAGATGGTGCAGGCGGTGGAGGGTTCCTATGCGCTTGCCATCCTCTTTGACGGCCATCCCGGCGAGATCTATGCAGTCCGCAAGGATAGCCCACTGGTTGTCGGCCTGGGGGATGGAGCCAGTTACATCGCTTCGGACATGACGGTGCTGTTGCAGCATACGCGCCGTTACCTGCTGCCGGAGCCGGGCGAGATCGCCATCGCCACGAAAGACGGTGTGCGCGTTATGGACCTGAGCGGGGATCCGGTGAAAAAGAAGACGCTCACTGCGGACTGGGACGCCAGCGCAGCCCAAAAAGACGGGTATCCGCACTTCATGCTCAAGGAGATTCACGAGGAGCCGGACGCTGTCCGCCGGTGTCTGTCGCCGCGTATCCGAAACGGCCGAGTAGAGCTGGGCATCCCCGGCCTGCCGGACAATGTGCTGGCAACGGTGGAGCGCCTGCATATCGTGGCCTGCGGCACCGCCATGCATGCTGGCCTTGTTGGCGAATACGTGATCGAAGAACTGGCGCGCATCCCGGTGGAGGTGGACATTGCCTCTGAGTTCCGTTACCGTGATCCGATTTTTGGGCCGAACGACCTGGTGGTGCTTCTTTCCCAATCCGGCGAGACAGCGGACACCCTCGCTGCCCTGCGGCTGGCAAAGGCGCGCGGCGTGCATACGCTCGCCATCGTAAATGTGCCCGGCTCGACCATTGCACGTGAGGCGGACGATGTGCTCTATACCTGGGCCGGCCCGGAAATCGCTGTGGCCAGCACCAAAGCCTATTTGGTGCAGCTGGCTTCGCTTTACCTGCTTGCCGTGAAGCTCGGCACGCTGCACGGGCAGATCAGCAACGAGGAGGAGCGCGATCTGTGTGCGGATTTGCTGCGCGTGCCTGGGCAGGTCCGTGCGGCACTGGCAGAAGAGAACGCGGTCGCAGCCTACGCCAAACAGCTGCAAAATGCCCAGCATGTGTTCTTCATCGGCCGCGGCGTGGATTCTGCCCTGTCGATGGAAAGCTCCCTGAAGCTCAAGGAAGTCTCCTATATTCACTGCGAAGCGTATGCGGCCGGTGAATTAAAGCATGGCACCATTTCGCTGATTGAGGAGGGGACGCCGGTGATCGCTGTGGCGACGCAGCCGGCGCTGTTTTCCAAGACCGTCAGCAACCTCGAGGAAGTGAAATCCCGCGGCGCAAAGGTTCTGCTGGTTTGCCGGGCGGATGCGCAGGTGCCGGTTGATTTGGCGGGTCAGGTGCTGCATATCCCGGCTGGACGCCCGATCTTGTCGCCGATGTCCACCATTGTACCCTTGCAGCTTCTGGCATACCGCATCGCGGTGCTGCGTGGGTGCGATGTGGATAAACCGCGCAATCTGGCTAAGAGCGTAACCGTGGAATAAGACGGACATAGATTTAGCCTCAGTTTTTATCATTCTATAGAATAAAGAAGGACGGATGTTTTCCATCGCTTAATATGGAAAACATCCGTCTTTTCGTATTCTGATGTGCCGCGCTTTTGCGTCATTCGCGGTCCTTGGCAGGGTAAAAAATCGCCAGCGCATTGGGCCCTGTGTGGGCGCCAATTACGGGCCCCAGGCTGTTGATAATCAGCTTTTTGGGTTTATAACGGGACTGGACCTGCTTTGCGACCGCCTTTGCATCCTCCAGGCAGTCGCCATGGACAATGAACGCAGTCTGGAGCTCCGGATTTTGCGTGAAGCGGGTCTCCATCTTTTTCAGCAGACGCTGGAATGCCTGCTGGCGGCCGCGTACCTTTTCCCGCACAATCAGGTGCCCCTCCTTGTCGATTTGCAGGATCGGCTTGATGGCGAGCATGGTACCGACAAAGGCCGTCGCCGCACTCACGCGGCCTCCGCGCTTGAGGTGATTGAGGTCGTCGACCATGAACCATCCCGAAATGCAGTACCGGTATACCTGTACCCAGGCCATCAGCTCGTGCAGGGTCAGGCCCTCTTTTTGCTTGCAGGAGGCGAGATAGACCAAGAGACCCTGCCCCAGCGTGGCTGTCAGACTGTCCACACCCTCGATGTTCCGCTGCGGATATTGCTTGCGCAGTTCCTCCATGGCCATACAGGCCCGCTGCCATGTGCCGGATAGACCGCTGGAAAAACCGATATAAAGGATATCCAGCCCCTAGTCCAGATAGGGCTTGCAAAAATCGATGAAGGTCTGCGTCGGAATTTGCGCGGTGGTGGCCCACTGGCCCGCCCGCAGCGCGTCGAAAAATTTGTCCGCCGGATATTCCCGGTTGTCCGGGTATTGCAGGTATTCCTTACCATCGATCGTAAACAGCATCGGGATGACCGCGATGTCCTGTTCCTCGACAAGGTTCGCCGGCAGGTCGCACGCGGCATCGGTAATCAATTGGTATGTTTTTGGCATGGTGCAATGCCTCCTTTCAAAGCGCGGCTTTTTGCAAACAAAAAACAGTATACAGTATAGCGTTTTTTAGCTGTTTTTGCAAGATTGGAGAATAGAAAACACCCGGCAATGGGCGCAGTGCGCAAATCCATTGCCGGGTGCCGGATTTCAACAAAATCCCGCCTGGCCGTAATGTGCAGAAATAACCTGCCTACGAAAGACAGGTGGGTGCCCGCCCAACGGCTTCCTGCTCCCTTCCTCCGGCAAAGCCGGGAGGTCTGCAATCCACCGCCGGAGCTAAGCTCCCGAAATAAAAGTGTAGGGTTATTCTTAGCACGGGTCCGCGAACCGGGCAGGAGTGCAATCATGAATCTTCGCCGAACGCTTCGTCTTCGTCGGGATAAAGTTCTTCAAAATGCGACTCAAACTCTGACGCAAGACGATCGAGCAGCGCGTCATCCTCCACCTCGGCCAACTCCTGTTCGCCGTTTTCCGCCTCAATGGACTGGAAGATGTAGTAAGCGCCGGCGTCCTCCACCTGCGCCTGCGGGTCGTCAAATGTGGGCAGAAGCGCATAAAATGTGCCGTCGTCATTGTCGATGACATCCAGTACTTCAAATTCGTGCTCCTGACCCTCTTCATCCACCAGCGTGAGCAGGTCGGCGCCAAAATCATCGTTCATAGCGTGCCTCCGTGTGTCGGAAAGATACCGACCAAAATCTGTCTGTGTATTGCCACAGACGGCAAATTTAGATGGGCACCTTTTCGCGGGCCATCCTTGTGCTTTTATTGTACACAGTCAGCCGCCATAAGTCAAGCGGCAAATCCATCTAGAAGGCCATGAAAAAAGATATAAAAATTTTTGAAAAAGTTCAGAAAAACTATTGACAAGATGCAAAAAGCCCGCTATAATATAGACAGAAACAAGGAAGACAGCAAACGAAGAGCTCAGGCGGACGGGTTCTTCCCAAAAAGGAAGAAAAAAATTCGAGCCGCAAAAAGAAGGGCGCGGGAGCTGGAAAACCTGTTAATTGAGACGGAAAGGAGCGAGTCCCATGGGCGAACAACCAATTGGCCATTTGCTGCAGCGCACCATGTGTGACTGCGCTGCATAAGGGAATATGGACAAGGGATCCAAAAAAGGATTCAATGTCGAAATTCAAAAACAATTGTTTGTGGAAAGCGGCGTAAAAGAGTAAATAAGGAACAGGAAATAAGGAACAGGGAACGGCGGCGGAAAGTCGCGAGACCACGAAAGATGGAAAGCAGACAAAGTAAGCGCGTTGCCTGATTCCGAAAAAACAAAAAGGCAGAGCCAAAAATCCAATAGCGTATGCTTGAGGAAGCTGCGTGAGGAAAAAGGCAGCCACCAAAAGATCATTGCGAACGCAGACAGAAAAAGTCCTTGAGGCAGAAATCGAGTTCGGATGCGGAGGAGTGTCCGGTGATCGAAAAGTAGGCGAGTGGGACAGAAACCAATGTTTGACTGAAGGGAAGATGCAAGGACAGAGCTGCGCAAGCGGTCTGTGACCGGCAAAACCCTAGCGGAAGGTCAGATAGAGGCGTAGGGGAAAGCGAACATAGAGCTGCGAAAGCGGTCTATGCGGCAGCAACCCGGAAGATTCTGTTAAGCAGGGATAGCAAATGACTTGTCGGTTGGCAAGTAAAAGCCTACGAAAGCTTGAGCGTTCTGAAAACATGGAAACATGTAGAAGAAAGCAAAGCACACTGGACACAGAGACAGGATCCTGCCAATTAAAAACATAGCTGTCGAGTAAAAGATGGCTATGACCCGCGGGAAATCGAACGAAAAGCGAAGGCCGAAACGAGCGATTCGATCAGAAAGAAGAAAGGGCTGAGTCCAAAGTACAAGGCACTGTCCGATCTGAATTTTTGAAAGGTTTGGTAAACGTTACGGAACAAGCAAAGAATGAACAGCTTCCAAGGTGATCTGGGATTGGCAACCCCTAAATCCTGCCCTCTCTAAAGGGCGTGCCTCCGCAGAGGAAAATAAAACGGGATGCTTCCAATCAAGCAGTTGAAAACACAAATGAAGCTGAAGCGGCTGTGTAGTAGTGTATCAAAAAAGGTGTAAGCCAATGCAGTAACATAAGTGACCTACTAAAACGCTAAATTCACAAACAATTGGATAGATTGGCCCCCGGCAGTTTGCCTTCTGACTGTCGGGGGTCGGTTTTTTGCAGGGTGCAGTTTCAAGCCCCATTTTTGATGCAGGCACTGGGACTTCGCTGACTTTTGGGATATAATAGGAGAAACACGATGAATCATGAGGAGGCTTTTCCATGTATGATGTGCTAATTCTTGGCGGCGGACCGGCGGGATATACGGCGGCGCTTTATTGCGCACGCGCGGGCTTGCAGGCCTGCGTGTTGGAGACATTTGCACCCGGCGGCCAGATGGGCACTACGGATACCATTGAAAATTACCCCGGATTTCCGGATGGAGTGAGTGGATTTGACCTGGCCCAGTCCATGCAAAAACAAGCTGAACGTTTCGGTGCCAAAACGGTGCTGGACAGCGTGGAGACGGTGGACTTGAAGGGATCAGTCAAGCGCGTGACCGGCCAGAGTGGCGAGACATATGAAGCAAAGACGGTCATCCTAGCGACCGGCGCAGCACCGCGTGAGTTGGGCCTGCCCAATGAGCAGTCCCTGCGCGGCAAAGGCGTTTCCTACTGCGCCACGTGCGACGGCATGTTCTACCGTGGCAAGGACGTGATTGTGGTCGGCGGTGGCAACACGGCGGCTGCCGATGCCATCTATCTGTCAAAACTTTGCAAAAGTGTGACGCTGGTACACCGGCGCGACAAGCTGCGCGCGTCCGGGGAATATAAGCGCCCGCTTGCGTCCGCCCAGAATATTCGGATCATTTGGGACAGCGTGGTCGCCGCCATTGAGGGCGATCCGGTGACCGGTGTACAGCTGAAAAATGTCAAGACCGGTGAGCTGCAGGCGGTCCCATGCAGCGGTGTCTTTGTGGCGATCGGCAACGTGCCGAATACCAGTTTACTGATCGACCAGGTCGCTTTGACGGGCAATGGGTACATTGACGCGGATGAGGATACCTGTACGAGCATTCCCGGTGTATTTGCGGCCGGCGATGTCCGCCGCAAGCCGCTGCGCCAGGTGGTCACAGCGGTGGCCGATGGGGCAGTGGCTGCACACATGGCAGAGGAATACCTTTCGTCCCAATAAACCCGCTTGCATCGATCAGAATTCTGTGATACGCTACTCTTATCATGTTCTAAAGCAGATGGGCACAGCGCTCATGGAATACAGGAGGATGCAGAATGGATATTAAACAAGAAGCAATGCAGATGCACGCCCAATGGCGCGGCAAGATCGAAATGAAGTCCCGTGTGCCAGTCAAAGACAGCCATGACCTGTCCGTCGCCTATACGCCCGGCGTTGCGCAGCCCTGCCTGGCCATCCAGCGCGACCCCTCTTTGAGCTTTACGCTGACCCGCCGCTGGAACACGGTGGCTGTCATCACGGACGGCACCGCGATCCTCGGACTGGGTGACATCGGTCCGGAGGCCGGCATGCCGGTCATGGAGGGCAAATGTGTGCTCTTTAAAGAATTCGCGGATATTGACGCGATCCCGCTGTGCTTGAAGACAAAAGATGTCGATGAGCTGGTGCGCACGATTTACCTGCTTTCCGGCTCTTTTGGCGGAATCAATCTGGAGGACATCGCGGCGCCGCGCTGTTTTGAGGTTGAGCGCCGCCTGAAGGAACTGTGTGACATACCGGTGTTCCACGACGACCAACACGGCACGGCGATCATCGTCGGCGCGGCGATGCTCAATGCGCTGAAGGTCACGGGCAAAGAGATCGGCAAAATCAAATGCGTCATCAACGGCGCGGGCAGCGCGGGTGTTGCCATTGCCAAGCATCTGCTGCGCCTGGGGGTGCAGAATCTGATTTTGTGCGATAAATTCGGCATCCTCTGCGAAGGCATGGAAGGGTTAAATCCCGCGCACGAGGAGATGAGCCGCCTGACCAATCGCGGCCACCAGACGGGTTCGCTGGCGGATGCGCTGGTGGGTGCGGACGTGTTTGTCGGCGTTTCCGCGCCGGGCGTTCTCAAACCTGAGATGATTCGGAGCATGGCGAAGGACCCGATCGTCTTCCCGATGGCGAATCCAGTTCCGGAAATCATGCCGGATGAAGCGCTCAAGGCGGGGGCCGCCGTGGTCGGCACCGGCCGCTCCGATTTCCCGAACCAGATCAATAACGTGCTCGCTTTCCCCGGCATTTTCCGCGGCGCATTGGATGTGCGTGCGTCCGATATCAACGATGCAATGAAGATGGCCGCTTCGTTTGCAATCGCCGGCATCATTGGACCGGATGAATTGAAGGCGGACTGCATCCTGCCAAAGGCGTTTGACGCGCGCATCGCGCCTGCAGTTGCCAAAGCAGTGGCACAGGCTGCGCGGGAAAGCGGCGCCGCGCGTATATAAAATTCGGTTTATCAATCAGAAAAAATCCGCTGCGCAATCCGATACGCAGCGGATTTTTTCTGTCGTAGTGGCAAAGGACAGCTCGTTTTTCAGGCGATGAGGCCATGCAGGCCAAGCAGCTCCACCGGCAAGGCCAACAGCTCGCGCGCGTAAAAGGCGGCAAAATACTGCGGCGGCGTTTTGGCAGCGGCCGGGTACGCATAGGGCCGCATCCCTGTCTTTTTCACAAGCAGCCGTGCGCGGAAAACGTGGTAATCGTCTGTCACCACCGCCACGTCCCCATTTTTGGGAAGCAGGGACTGGGCGTTGCGGATATTTTCTTCTGTAGAGGTGGAGCGGTCCTCCAGCAGGATACGGCTGTTGTCGATCCCCAGGCTCACCAATCCCCGGCGGATTGCTTCGGCTTCACTGATGGATTCGTTCGCCCCCTGGCCGCCGCAGGCCACTGCCTTGGAACTGGGGTGTTCCGTAAGCCACGCGGCCGCTTTGTTGATGCGTGCCTGCAAATCGATACTCGGCGTCTCTCCGCTGACCTTGGAGCCGAGCACCAGAGCCGTGGCGCCGTCCGGCGCGGCCGGGCCGAGCGCGCCCGCAACCATACATAGAGAGAGAAACAGAACCGCCAGCGCCAACAGGCCGTAGAGGCCGGCAAAAATCCGGCTGATCAAACGCAGCGGCTTCACACGCGCAAAGAGCGGCCACAGCGCGCAGCCGAGCAGGCCTGCCACGCTGACTGCCGTAAATATTAACTGCCCCGGGTTGTGAATATGGGTCGAATAGGCCGGCAAAAACGAAAGGATGACCGCCAGAAACCCGACGGCCAGCACGCCGCGGAAAATGCGCCATCCGATTCGGCTGCGTACGGTCGGTTCCGTGCGGCGGGTCCGGCAGATTCCCCATAGGACCAAGAGCGCTGCGCCCAGCGTGGTGACGGCCGGGCCTGCTACATGGAGCGACGCGCTGGCTCTGGCCTGCAGTAACAACGCAAGAATGCCGCCCACTAGGCATAGAATGCCAAGTAGGCAAAGCCACAGCGTCCAATGCCTGCGCGGTGCATTCGCATACCGGTTTGTCGTGCCTTTCGTATGCATCGTGATTCTCCTTTTGTAGATATGTTTATTTTGGCATCATGCTATCATCCATTATATGGAATAATTTTAAATTTTTCAACAAAAACTGTGCACTTTTGCGAGGGCCCCACCTTGCTTTTCGTACACTAAAGCAGTATAATTAAAATCGTTGCAAACCGCGGCACGCTGCGGCAAGCGCACTCATCACTATCGTTTGGAGGTTTTATTTGATGAAACGCGTGTACAATTTTTCTGCGGGTCCTTCCATGCTGCCGGAGTCAGTGCTCCGCAAGGCGGCGGATGAAATCCTCGACTACCAGGGCAGTGGCCAGTCCGTCATGGAGATGTCCCATCGATCTAAGACCTTCCAGGGCATCATCGACAGCGCAGAATCCCTCCTGCGCGAAGTCATGGGTGTTCCGGAAAATTACAAGGTGCTGTTTTTGCAGGGCGGTGCTTCCAGCCAGTTTGCCATGATTCCGTTTAACCTGATGACGGGTTCCGGCAAGGCGGATTATGTGCTGACCGGCCAGTGGGCCACCAAGGCCTGGAAAGAGGCCGCGCGCTACGGTGACGCGCGCGTGGTCGCCAGCAGCAAGGATAAGACTTTTACGTATATTCCAAAGCTCGACCCCGCCACCTTTGATGCAGATGCGGATTATTTCTATATCTGCATGAACAACACCATCTATGGCACGAAATATCACACGCTGCCGGACACCGGCAAGGTGCCGCTCGTGGCGGACATCTCCTCCTGCATCTGCAGCGAGCCGCTGGATGTCAAGAAGTTCGGCCTGCTCTTTGCGGGTGCGCAGAAAAACCTGGCGCCTGCCGGCCTGACGGTGGTCATCGTCCGCGAGGACCTGATCGGCCACGCGCGTCCGGATACGCCGACCATGTTCAATTATCAGACGCATGCGGATAACGGCAGCATGTTCAATACCCCGCCGTGCTGGTGCATCTATATGTGCAAGCTCGTGCTCGAGTGGATTCGGGACGAAGTCGGCGGCCTCGCGGAGATGCAGAAGCGCAATCAGCGCAAGGCGGATTTGCTGTATGGCTTCCTCGACCAGAGCAAGCTCTTCCACGGCACCGTCGTGCCGGAGGACCGCTCCATGATGAATGTGCCGTTTGTTACGGACAGCGACGAGCTCAACGCAAAGTTCGTCAAAGAGGCCGAAGAGGAAGGCATGGTGAACCTGAAGGGCCATCGCACTGTCGGCGGCATGCGCGCGAGCATTTATAACGCCATGCCCTATGAAGGCGTGGAGAAGCTGGTCAACTTTATGGAGAAATTCGAGAAGGAAAACGGATAAGTGAGCGATTTAGTTGCATGTTCCTTTGATGTGAGAAGGGAGTATCGGTATGTACCAAGTCAAATGCCTCAATAAGATTTCCCCTGTGGGCACCGGCCGCTTTGGTGCGGACTACACTTGCGGCACGGATATCGAAAATCCGGACGCCATCCTTGTGCGTTCAGCCAATATGCTCGACGCAGAGCTGCCCCAGAATCTGCTGGCCATTGCCCGCGCGGGCGCTGGCGTCAATAATATCCCGATCGACCGTTGCAGCGAACAGGGCATCGTGGTGTTCAATACGCCGGGGGCAAACGCCAACGCGGTCAAGGAGCTGGTGATCTGCGGACTGTTCATGACCTCGCGACGGATTCTTTCCGGCATCGAATGGTGCAAGACGCTTTCCGGCGATGACGTGGCCAAACAGATTGAAAAGGGCAAGAGCCAATTTGTCGGCCCGGAGATCAGCGGCAAAAAGCTCGGCGTCATTGGCTTGGGCGCCATCGGCATCCTGGTGGCCAATGCGGCCCGGAGCCTGGGCATGTCCGTCTATGGCTATGACCCCTACTTATCTGTCGATGCGGCGTGGGGGCTTTCCCGTGCGGTGCACCATGCGCGCACGCTCGACGAGCTTTGGGAAACCTGCGATTACATCACGATTCATGTGCCGCTGACTCCAGACACCAAGGACATGATTGGCAAGGAATCCATCGCCAAGATGAAAGACGGCGTGCATATTCTGAACTTTGCTCGCGGCGGCCTTGTGGACACGGCGGCGATGCTGGAGGCTGTCAAATCCGGCAAGGTGGCGGCTTACGCCACGGATTTCCCCGCGCCAGAAATGCTCGGCGTCCCGAATATCCTGCCCGTGCCGCACCTGGGCGCTTCCACGCCGGAGAGTGAGGAGAATTGTGCCTGCATGGCGGTCGATGAGTTAAAGGCATATCTGGAATCCGGCAACATCAAAAACAGCGTCAACCTGCCCGCACTTTCCATGGCGCGCCGGCCGGGCAGCACCCGCATCTGCCTGATCCACCGCAATACGCCCAATACGATCAGCGCGTTTGCCGGCAAGCTGGCGGAACTGGGCATGAATATCGAGAATATGCAGTCCAAATCCAAAAAGGACTATGCCTATACGATCCTGGATGTGACCGGCAGCATTGCCGACCAAACGATTTCCGAACTTGTGGCGTTGGAGCCTGTCATCCGTGCCCGTGTGATTCATTGAGTGTGAATTTGACAAAGACCGCCGCGTTTTTTCTGCGGCGGCCTTTTTGTGTCATGAGTTTGCGACAACAAAGGGGGAATTTCGATGCGTGTATTATTGATCAATGCGACCATGCGGCAGCAGAGCACGTATCACATGGCGCGGGCTGTGCTGGAGGGCCTGCCGGCTGTTCCGGAAGTGCGGGAAATTTTCCTGCCGCGCGATCTGCCCGCATTTTGCACAGGCTGCGGCAACTGCTTTTTAAAGGGCGAAGAGGCCTGTCCACATTTTCAGTATACCCGCCCGATTTGGGCGTCCATTCTGTGGGCAGACCTGCTGGTTTTTGCAAACCCGGTGTATGTCTATCACGTGACGGGCGGGCTGAAAAATCTGCTGGACCACTTCGGCTGCCATTGGATGGTGCACCGGCCGGATCCGCTGATGTTCAAAAAGCAGGCGGTCATTGTGACTGCGGCCGCGGGGGCTGGCATGCGCTCTGCGGAAAAAGATCTGCTCGATACCCTGCATTTTTGGGGTGTGGGCCATATTGTGACGTGCCGCGTGCGCACGCGGGCAATGTCTTGGAATAAAATCCCAGAAGCCCGCCAGCAAAAGCTTTTGGAAAGTGCGCGCACCCTGGCAAAACGTGTGCAGGAGCCGGGCAGCGTGCGGCAGACGCCCGCGGGACGGATGCGCTTTCGGGTGCTCGGAAAACTCATCGGCGGATTGACGCCCTATGATAAAGCGTACTGGAAAAAGACGTTTTAGCGGTTTTTTTCAGGAACGCGCGATTGTCCGCTTGGCGGGCAGCATGCCGGTTTTGTGCCAATGGCGGAATTCCAGCGCAATCATCACGGTCGTCAGCACAAAGGTCAAGACGTCTGCAATCGGGGCGGCCAGGAATGCGCCGTCAAGCCCCATGGCCGGCGCCAAAATCAGGGTCGCCAGCGGGATCAGGAACAGAATCTGCCGCGAAAGCGAGGCCAACATGGCTTTGCCAGGCTTGCCGATGGCCTGGAAGAAGGACGCGGTGGTCTGCGGCGGTCCATAGATCAAAAACGCCAGAAAATAAAAATGGAAGCTGCGCTGGGCGAATTCCAGATACATCGGGTCATTCCCCACGAAGAGCGTCGCAATCTGCCGCGGGAATAGCTGAAATACGATAAACCAGATCACTGACAGGATCAGGGATACCGTAAAGGCGACGCGGTAGGTTTTCCGCACGCGGTCATACTTTTTGGCGCCAAAGTTAAAGCCGTTGATCGGCTGGGTGCCGGAGGCCATGCCCACAAACATCGAGTGGACGATCTGATACAGCTTCATCATCATGCCGTAGCAGGACAGTGCGATTTCACTGCCGTATTGGGTCATGGCGCCGTATTGCCGCATCAGGTTGTTCATCACCACCTGCGTCAGCGCGGCGGCGACTTGGATGCAGCAGCTCGGAAAGCCCAGCGACAGGATGCTTTTGACACAGTCGGCCTGCAACCGCATGCTTTCCTTGGTGAACCGGAATTGCCGGAAACGCGGAATGTAGCACAGGCAGATGATGCCGGAGACGATCTGCCCCACGATCGTGGCGATGGCCGCGCCCTGCACGCCCATATTCAGTCCAAAGATGAAGACCGGGTCCAACACAACGTTTATCAGCGCGCCGACGATCATGCTCGTCATGGAATAGGTAGGGCTGCCGTCTGCGCGGATGATGGCCGTAAAGGTCACGTTGCACATCTGGAAGGGCAGGCCGAACAGGACGATCCGTCCGTATGCTTCGGAAATGTCCAGAATTTCAGGCGTGGCGCCAAATAGGGTCAATAGACCGGACAGCTGCCACTGGCACACCGCCACAATCGCGACGCTGACCACAATCAGCAGCAAAAAGGCATTGCCAAAAGTGCGCTGGGCGTCCTGCTGTTGGTTGCGGCCCAGACAAAGGCTGATGTTTGCCGCACAGCCGTCGCCGATCAGTAAAGCGAGCGCAAACGCGATGGTGGTCAGCGGAAAGGTGACATTGGTGGCGGCAATTCCGTCCACACCGACGCCCTGCCCGATGAAAATCTGGTCCACCACGTTGTAAAGGCTGTTGACCAGCAGAGTGAGGGTCGTTGGAATGGAGAACTTCAAAAGCAGTTTTCCAATGCTTTCCGTCCCCAGTGGATTTGATGTCTGCGCCATATGGATTCCCCCTTTGCAAAGCGTTGCGGCGGCACCCAAAAAGGCACCCGGCGCTTCCGGGTGCTTTCTGCGCATGATGTAAATGCAGAAAAGCGAAAAAGGCGCAAACGACCGCAATCTTCTCTTCTGCCGGCTGTCTGGCGGCGCTGTATTACAGCGGTTTCCACGAGTGCCCCGTGTCCAAGAGCAATATTGCTGGTAGAAAAATTCTACATAATAAAAGCCTGAATTCATGATAACATCTGAAAATGGAGCCTGTCAAGTAGAAAAATTGTTATAAAGCGACAAAGAAATACACGCGACACAAGGATCGTTAGCTGGCTCTATCCTGCGCGGGAGAACGGCGCAAAAGTTTGCGGCCCTTCTCCGCATAGAGGCGGCAGCCGGGCTTTTTTGTCCCGCCGGACACAAAGGCTTGTCTTTTTCCGGTAAAAGACGGTATAATGACAATAGGCCGCATTCATCATGCGGTTTGAGATTGAAAACAGGAGGGGCTTGACTTGAGGATTTTCCTGCAAAACGCACGCCTGATCGACCCGCTTTCCCATCTGGATGAAGAGGGCGATCTTCTGATCGATCATGGCCGAATTGCCGCGATAGGCCGCGGGCCTGTCGCGAAGGATGCAGAGGTCGTGGATTGTACGGGCCTGGTTCTGGCGCCTGGGCTGGTGGATATGCACGTACACCTGCGCGATCCTGGACAGACGGAAAAAGAGGATATCCTTTCCGGCTGCCGGGCTGCGGCTGCCGGCGGCGTGACGACGCTGTTGTGCATGCCGAACACCAGGCCTACCATTGATACGCCGGAAACCGTGCGGTATGTGCTGGACAAAGCGGCACACGCCACAGCACACGTCTGTGTGGCCGGTGCCCTGACGATGCATCTGGGCGGCGAGCAGCGCACGGACATGGCGGCTTTGCGGGACGCGGGCGTCACGGCTTTTTCCGATGACGGCCGGCCGGTGACGGACAGCCGCCTGATGGCCGACGCGCTCCGGGAGGCCGCGGCGCTGGGGGTGCCGGTTGTGTCGCACTGCGAGGATCTGCCGCTCTCTGCGGGCGGAAAGATGCATGAGGGAGAGGTCAGCCGCGATCTCGGCGTGCCGGGGGTGCCGGCCGCTGCCGAGGACTGCGGCACGGCCCGCGAACTTGCGCTCGCTGCCGCCTATGAGGTGCCGGTCCACATCTGCCACGTCAGCACGCGGACCAGTGTCGCGCTGATTCGCGATTACAAGCGCCGCGGCGTGCAGGTCACCTGCGAGACGGCGCCGCATTATTTTGCTCTGACAGACGAGGCGCTGCGCGGAAAGGACGCCGATCTGCGCATGAGTCCGCCGCTGCGCACGGAGGCCGACCGTTGGGCTGTGATTGAAGGCCTGCAGGACGGCACCATCGATGCGATTGCCACCGATCACGCGCCGCACACGCCTGCTGAAAAGGCGGATTTTCTCGGCGCGCCGAACGGTACAATCGGCATGGAGACGAGTCTGGCCGCTGGACTGACGTATTTGGTCCATCCGGGGTATTTGACTCTTTCACAGCTGCTTTATAAAATGACAGCCGGCCCGGCGCAAATTCTGCACCTGCCCTGCGGCAGGCTGGAGGTGGGCGCACCCGCGGATCTCGTTCTGTTTGACCCGGATGAGCGGTGGTCTGTGGATCCGGCAAAGCTGCACGGAAAGAGCCGCAACGCCGCTTTCAAGGGGCAGACCCTGACCTGTCTCTTATACACATCTGACGCTGCCGACGAAGCTAGAAGTGTAGA
>ERZ1090878.61-NODE-61-length-53037-cov-17.188800_pt1 | contig 53037 bp, 92 predicted proteins | sample MGYA00478473_ERZ1090878 | MGnify/ENA primary metagenome ERZ1090878 (study PRJEB33644, sample SAMEA5815720) | chicken gut metagenome | biome: Chicken; feature: Gastrointestinal Tract; material: Caecum | place: Ireland | collected 2019-01-01 | study: A study of the... | reverse complement strand
CCGATTCCACTCCGACAGTCTGGAGACCGGAAGGAATCGTGATAGTTCGCAGGTCGTTGTCGATCGTACAGACTTCCGTTTCCTCTGCGTATACATCTGCCTGTGCCATCGCAAACAATTCTTCTTTATCCATTTATACCTCCCGCCTGCGTAATCTCTACGCCGTTCGTTGTGATTTTGCACGTTCCTCTTCGCCCTTCTACGTTTACATCAATATTACTGTATTTTAGTGCTTCTTCTGGAATCTGACACACGTTATTGTTTAATAACACCGGGATTCCCTTGAACTCCGCAACCTTGACTGTTCCGTTCCATTCGGAAGAGAAAGAAAACCGCGCGAAAAGATAGCCGCTTGTCCCTGCTACTAAGTTGCTGAAATCTCCTGTTTTTTGTAGTACTTGACCGTTTACTTTAAAATCAAGAAACCGCATTTTCTTCTTCCTCCTTCTCTTCTTCTGGATTATATTCTTCCTGTTCTGGATTCATGTTATCAAACGATTCATCCATTGTCTTATCTTCCTCGCCTTTAATCTTCTCAATTGCTTCTCTGGCTTCGTCAATGTCCTCATTCATCAACATTGCACGACCTTCTGCCGCTTCAATCCATCCAGCGTTCTCTGCTTGCATATACTGGTTAAATCGTTCGCTTACGCTAGACATGTACTCGTCAGACCAGTCTATATATGCTTTATATTCGCCCTGCGGTGTCATATTGTTGTAATTGGCAATTACATCGACTGCATATAAAACGTCCTCTATACAAGCGTCTATGGACTCTCTAAACGTATCCATAAATGAATATGTAGCCTGTTTCATGGCTCTTACTTCGTCCATGTTGGTATATGTCAACGTAGACTTAGAAAGAAGCCCTTCTCCCAGTCCTGCCATCAATTCAAGAACACGGAAGTTTCTCTCAATGGCGTTGTCAAGAGAAGTGTCTCTGATTTCGGGGGAATAAATGTTAATCATATTGTTGTCATCCACTCCACGAGAAGGCGTTGACATAAATAGTCTTTCTTTTCCTGTTGGAAGTACAGGTTTTCCCTGCCTGTCTTTCTTAAATATGGATTTATTGGCAAAGATATATGACTCTTTGTCTTTACGCTCCTGATTGTACTGTCTGTAGCTGTCTCTTGCGTTATTGACTACCTCTCCAAGCCCAAAGGTTATTGGAACGCCGTTAGGGCTGTTGATGTCTTTTCTATTTGTGGTAGGGCATTTGATTCTTCCGAATAGCAATCTATCCACGTTTGGAATAATCTGTGTTTTATAGTCTTTCCATCTGGTTTCTGCGATAGGGCACTCTTTATCATCCTTGAAAGCAGAGTATTTAATCTCTACATACTTTGTGCCATTTGATTCTTTAATCTCCTGCGATTCTATCAGCGTGTACTTACTGTACATAGCTTCGTACTCACTGGATTTAATCAAGACTGCATATATATAGTTTCCTATGTTTCCGGTGATTGCGTAGTCATTTTCCTGCACAATGTCAAACCCGAAACGCTCGCCATCCGTGTTTGGCTTAATCAACGCAGAACCAGTGCCTAAAGCAAACGTGCAAGCGTTCTTAAGATGGTCTTGATAAATCTGATTAGCTACTTCTTCTATCAGTTCTGCACGTTTGTTTGTTCCCTCTACGTTCAGCTTGCTTCCTGTCAGTGTGATTGTAGACAATCGCTCTGCAAGCGCGGCCGTGACGCTGATATGATTAACGTCAAAGAAATCATTCGGCTGATATGTTTTGTCTGCCAGTTCAAGCCCTAGCTTATTGGCTACATACAAAAATATGTTTTTTATTATGCTATTCATCTTTTAATCTCCAAATTTATTTTTTAGCCACTTTCCAGCCTCTTCTTTAAAAACTTCACTTGCCGTTTTAAAGCCACATCTTCTTTTCTTCTTTTTCTTGTTTTCTTTTTTTGTTCCGCTGTTTCTTGTAGGGAGTGGTGGGTCGTATTTTATTTCTACGCTCATTCCTTCTTTTTTAGCTCTATCCATCACAAGAGGCTCTCCGAAGAAGATGGGGCTATTATCTTTTTCTTTGTTATTTTTATACTGTTCTGGAGATTTCTTTAATATTTCTTCATTTTTGTGTGCTTTCATTACTTCATCCACAGCCTTATTAATCTTTGGTATTTGCATAGCAAGCCAATTAACCAGTGTTTCATCCATAGAATAATTGTCAAGTCCGCTTTCCGAAAAGAAAGCATGCACTAATTCATGCCTTACCACTTCTTCATATCGTTTTTCTTTTAATTCCTTTGAGTCGGTGTTGTTAAGCATAAATTCTGACGGTCTTACTTCTATCCTTTTGTCATATTCATAGCACAATCCGTCTTTTGTAGTTCCGTTTAATTCATCGCAAGCCGTGTTTACCTCGTATGTTTGCCCTAATACACTTATTTTTTTAATCATATTCTTCATAGTCCTCCATATCGTCATCATAGTCATACATGGTCTTTTCATCCATTATAGCACGATTGTTACCATAAATAACGCTCATTATGCAATCTTCTTCTAAATCTGGGTATCTACTGGAAAAACTTCCGTCTCTCAATTGCTCATGTTCTGCCTTTTGAAATTCTTTTGCGCAATGTGGTGTCCTCTCTGGGTCAATCACAATCTTTCTGCGCATTTGCATCCATTCCCACGCATAATCACGCCCGCCACCTTTCCACCGCTTTGTGGCTCCTATCACGTCGAATCCCCAGTCGTTAAAATCGTTAATGTTATCAGGGCGTGCCGAATCGGCTATAATCTCGACATTCTTGTATTTTTCTATCTCTCTTGCGAATCTGGACTGCCGCATCCTTTTCGCCCATTTTTCCCAAATGATATACACAATGTCGGTTTCTCTGTCATAATAGCTTTCTGTAAACACTTGCGGATGTTCAAATCCAAAATCCAATCCATAGTTTGATTCCCCAAAGCTATTTATTTCATCATCTGTAATTGTCCTGATTTCAAGATTTTCAAAGATTGCACCGCCTGTTCCTGTTACTTCCCCCATGTAGTTGTTGGCATAGTAACGTGGTTTATGCTCTTTAAACCATTCAGCGCGGTCAAAGAATCGTTGTCCTAGCCATTTCACAGGCACATTGTAATAATAGCTATGAAAAATCTTTGTTCCATCTTTGTTGGCACACTCCAAAGTATACTCATTCATAAAGTTATTAGCAGACTTTGGCGGGTTAAATACTTTTACGTCAATAGAGTTAACATCTGAGCGCAAGAATGTATCCTCTACGTTGTCCATTTGCTCAACTCCCGCCATTTCATCACACTCTTCATGGATTAGTAACTTTACATAACCAAAAGACAGATTATAAGACTTTAGCGATATAGGCTTATCGCATCCTACAAAGATTACGCACTGCCCTGTCTTTTTATATTTTGCCATCATTGGAGAAGTTGTGAACTCCCATTCGTCTATCTTTCCGTGCCTGATAACGGTTTTCATAAACTGATTATAGACAGACCCCCTCAAATCGGTTTTATATCGTCTCGTGTACACTACGTGAGCCTGCGGGTCATTATATATCGTTTCCTCTGCAACCGCCGCCCAGAAATTAGACTTAATCGAACCACGGCCGCCTTTAGATATAATTTCTCTTACATTCCCGGTTTCAAATGCTTCATGTACCGTTCTGTATACTTCGACAAAATCAACAGTTATATCCGTAATCGGAACCGTCCACGGGTCTCTATCTTCTTCTTTTCTCCCTTTTTCTTCCATTTCTGACAACGCAACAAACGCTTTTGTGTTTCCACTAACAGCAGACCGTATCTGCCCCGCTACCATCAATGCCGAAAGAGTCTTTTCCTCGTCTCCTATCATTTCAACCAGCGGTTTTATTTCTGGGTCTGCTTTCATCGTCTGCATGTCATCAATACCTTTTTCCATTAACAAGGCGGTAAGTTGTCGGATGTTCTTCTTCTTTCTTCTGGCCTCCCCTGATGCCTTCCCTCCGATTGCTGTTATCTTTTTTACTTCTTCTTCCGACCTTTGATTTAATGGAATAAGATTCTGGTTCACTTTCTCACCGCCTTTATATTTGTACAATTTTATTTATTTTTCCCATCTTTTTTCTTTCCCGTTCCATTTCATTCCATTTTCTTTTGCTTGTTGTCTTAGGTTGTATGTTTGTCCTGATATGCTTTTTACGTTGTTCCAATTAATATTAAAAGTTTCTCCATTTACCGCTCCCGCTTTCAAATTAAAAGTAACATAATTTGTTTTGTTTGTTATGCTTGTCTTTTCAAACTTTCCCCCACGTGCATATTGAAATGTAACATTCCCTTTTCCGTCCGTTTCAGCTTCTAACACTTCGTCTTTATAGTATGATTTTGAACCATATCTGCCTTCTCTGAATATTGTTTCTATTTTAGTTTTTGTGTTTTTTTCAAACACTCCGTCAGAACTTCCGCCTCCCCTTCTTATTTTGCTTCCAGAACCTCTTCCTCCCATACTATTTTTTACCTCCATTAAATTTTTCTTGGAACGATTTTATTTTTACAATATTCCCTTCGCATTGTTTTGGAACTTTTCCGTAAAATATTATTGTTTTTGGTTTTAATCTTTTTATCATTTCGTTATATCCATCAATAAACAATTTTTTTGAATTTTCATTATCCATACACCCTACACTTGAAACAGCCACGGTTCCATTATCTGGTTCGCCGTCAAAACACCATTCAAAAGAATCTTTGTCACTCCACGAAATAGTTGGAATAACATCAATTCCATTTATTTGCATATACGCACCAACCCAATGTTTTCTATAATGATTGTATATTTGCAATGCTTTTGGGTAATCTGTGTAGGTGCTAAAATCAGGAGACATAACCTGATTAAATTTTTTTAATATCGGAATGTATCTGTCAGGGTTTTTCCATATTCTTTCAAATTGGTAATCATCTATAAAAAAATGTACACTTTTATTTTCTTTTTGTTTTTCAGTCATTGCAAAATTAAAAGGTATAAAATTATGGCTTTTAAAATCAGTTTTTTCAATTATTGGTATGCCATATTTCCCACACCCGTTAAAAAATGCTTTTTCAAAATTTTCATAATTCCTAGTATGTCTATACATTATATTCTCTCAATTAATTTCTTTTTATTGCATCCAGCACATTTTCATATGCAATGCATTTTATTTTATATTCATTCAAATTTTTTTCTACCTCTTTTAATATTCCGTTTTCTTCTTTCAAATTAACAATTTCACGTTTTAATTCTTCATTTTCTTTTCTCAAAGCATCAAGCTGTTGTTCTTCGCAATAATTCATATTTGTCTCCTTAAGCGTTTTTGCAAATTTTGCCGCTCTATATCCGGCTTCTTTTGATGTCATTCCTGCTTTTTTAAGTCCTTCTATGTCAATCATATTTTCTCCATATACCAACAATACCTCCCATATAGAGAGGTATCATCGGTTTTCGTGGTATAAACTACATTAGGTATCATGCTTACGCTAAACAGTATTATTAATGGTTACAACTATATTATACCATTTTTCTTTTAAAATATCCACTATTACTGGTACATTTAACAAAAATTAATTTTGTTTTTCTTGTTTTCTTAATTTCTTCTTGCTGTATGCATGGCTTTTCCTTTTGCACGTTTTGTGCGTATACTTTTGGAGCATATTTTTTTACCCAGTACCTAACAGCACATTCTGTAACGCCGTGATTTTTAGCTACCTGTTTAAATGTCGCTCCATTCATGTACTCGACTACACCTTTTAGTCTTTCCGACTCTTCGACAAACATTTCTCTTTCTGGTATTTTCTTTTTCCAGTTTCTAATCGTCTCTGGGGTAACACCGTACTTTTTGGCAACTTCCTTTGTTTTCATCCCCGCTTCTAAGTCTTTTATCGCTTGTTTCCGCTTTGCTAACGTTATCTTCTTCATTTTCTCCGCTCCTATCGATAAATATCGGCGCAAACAGTCCTAAAATGCACCATGTAGAGTTTATAAAGTAAAATCCTGCCATTACTGCAACCGCCGAGCATATCCATGCAATGCAATATGATATGTTGTTTATTTTCATTTTTTATTCTCCTTTTATTTCTTTTGTCGAATCCTTGATTTTTCTCTGATTATTTTAGATTCCATAGTGCTTGCAATTTCTTTTTCGCTTATTCCAAGTAATAATTTTACTTGTTCCATGCAAATTTGAACATCCGCAATTTCTTCTATAATGGCTTTTGTGTCGTCATAATATCCAAGATTTAATCCGGTGTTTTCTTTTCTCCATTTTTTGTTTAAAGCCTGCGTTAATTCTGCCATTTCTTCTATTAGCTGTCTGCTTTGTGCTTCATATCCGTAGTTATGGGCAATAAAATAAATATCTTTTTCAAGGTCTTTTAATGTTTTCATTTTTCCCACCTTTCAATTCAATTTCTTTATATACATTTTCTCCAAAGTGAATTTTCCTTATTACATGTTTCCATACAAAGAAACTTAACCACGCTGACCACTTAAATAAACATTTTTTGTAGAAAATCTCTTTTCCTTTGCCTATAACTTTTACATCCCAACAATCGTCATAGTTATTATATTTGATTTCAAGCCATGCTTTCATTTTTTTACTTCACACCGCCTTTCTCGACAATCTCGATTGCTCGATTTTTTTTAATATATCTTCCAGCCGTCATCGGATTGTATGATACCAATTCTATCTGTTTTTTTAATTCTCCAATCACCTTTTCCTTGTCAAAGGCTGTCGGAGTTTCCTCAATTTCCATACATACAGATACAGCGATATCGGTCGCAACCACTTCTTCGATAGTCTGTTCTTTTCCGCATGGGTCTTTTGGCATCCATTTCCCTATTCGTTTTATCAGTTCATCAGCATCAATCAGTCTCATTCTCCCTCCCTCCTTTTCATTGGTAACGGAAATCCGTCTGGCAAAGCGTTAATTAAATTTTCAAGTTCCTGTAATCCAATTTTTTGAGCAGTTACATATGGTGTGTTTTGGCAAGTATCTAGCTCTTTTTCTATAGATCTGACACTTTCATTGATCCGTGCTCTAAACTCTGGTGTAAGCGGCTTATGGTAGGTCATTCCTTGCTCCCTTCCGGACGGTATGGATCAGAAAGTGGTTTCCAGGTAATTACTTTAAAATTATCCAAATTGAAAGTCACCCACTCTCCATTGTATGTGTTATCAACATATGTAAAATATTTTTCTTCATCTCGATCATACACTGTCACCTGTACAATGTCTGATATTTTGTACCATTCTGTGTCTATAACTGCTAATGTAACAGGATCATATACATCATTAAATTCTTCAATCTCTTCTGGCATTTTTTCATCGACCGGAATCCAATCATCTGGATTACTTTTACAAAATGCATATTTGGATAGAATTTCTTTAAGTTTAGAAAATGATATGCACAATTCGTTTTCGTCACGATTTTTATTTTTGACCATGTCATCGTCCATGAAAAATATATTTTTACATATTTCGTTCACAATTTTTGTTAATTCTTGTTCGCTCACATTATTTCCTTTCTATATCTTTTTCATTTTTTACGATATGCTTTTGGAAGAGGTTGCCAAGCAATGACTTCTAATTTGTAAAAATGCCACATTTCGTAATCCACCTTATAAAAACCACCTGGGATGTTATAAGATACTCCATCCCAAACTCTACCATTTGTATCTGTAACAATGAGGTATCCGTCAATAGGTTTTTCGGGTAATCCTTCTTCAACTGAGATCCATCCATCATTCACATCTTTTAATTCCAGACGAACTCTATCAAGGCAATCACACCAACCTTCATTATACTGATTGTAGCTGCTCGAATCTCCCGGTACTTTATATGGATGTTCCGCTTCGATTTTATTTAAAATATTATCTAAATTGCGAATAATAATCTACCTCCACATCTCCTATTTTAAATTTTTCGTCACATTCGTCGCAAAATGTCACTTTTCCTTCCCAACGTTCATAATCGTAACTATCTATATCCACATCACATGCAAAATCATCATAATTTATACTCAATCTTGATTCACAATAAGGACATGTATAGTTTACGAAATTTGGGCTTATTTCAATTGTAAGATTACATTTCTTCAACTTATTCATCACACAACCTAATCATAAATATGTACTCCAATTGTTTCACCAAGAACATCCAACCCATTTCTTGTCAACCAAAATGTTGTTTCTCCATTTTGAAAAATAATATCAGAACGTCTAGCTAAATTTTTCTTCACTAATTCATTCCAAATAGTATCATCTGCATATATGAAATAACTATTTCTAAATGGTTTATAAAATTTTTTTGCCCTGTCTTTCATATGGTTTTTTGTAATCTAAACCAACACAATGACTCATTTTTGTTATTTCTACTGGCGTTAATTTTTGAACATCATTGATTTTCCACGTTTTAATTTTTCCATCATCATTACAAATTTCAAAATAAAATTTAACTTTATCTGTTTTATGTTCTACAATTCCAAATCTTTCCGCCACACGATATGCTACGCTATCTCTTGTTAATCTATCGTGTATTTTGCTCAAATACTTCCTGAACCCTTCAATATCAAGCGTTGCTTTATAATGATTGCATGACCGGCATGAAGGAAGCATATTGGATATTTCGTCTTTACCTCCAATTCTAAGAGGTACAACGTGATCAATTTGCATATCTTTATATTCAATTTTTGATCCACAATAAGCACAACGCCCATTGTATTTATTATATATATTCTCCCTTTCTTCTTTTTTTAATTTTTTTCTTTTCATTTATTTCTCCTTATCTTCATCATCTGCTAATTTTGCTATTTCCCATCCAGAACATTCTTCTGTCGTGAAACTTGTGCGTCCGCCATCCCATGCGTAAACTGTTTCATCTTCAAATTTTGCAAAATGTCTTTCGAACCAAATATCTCCTGCGCTTGATTTCACCAAAATCGGAGTATCTACCTTGACTTTGCTCCAGTCCACTTCTGGCTCTTTGTATTCTTTGCTTAGCCAAATGTTTGTAAGTATGACGCATCCAGAACATTCATGATTGCATATCATTCCGTATGATGCTAAAACTTTTTTCTTCACAAAATCATCACACATAAGCTTTTTGTCAGAATTTAAAATTTCAACAATTTCTTCCTCGTATTTTTCACCGTTCGTCATTTTTATCCCTCCAGAACTTCACGGATGGCTTTTACAGCCGTTTTATTTACTTCATCGACCTTTTTAACGTATTCTTTAAAATCGCCGCTAAAATCTCGTAATTCATCAACTTGATTCATTTTCAAAATATTTTCCTTCGCATTTTCTCATTTTTATTCCTCCTTATTCAAAAAGATGTTTATTTTTTTCTTTCCACTTTTTGTAAGTAATTCCACTTCCTTTCCCTGCTATTTTATGTATGTAATATTCTTCCATTATGGCATCAGTTCCAAATTTATTAAATTTTTCGCAATCACGATTAGCATTATGTATGCTAATATAAGAAAACGGAAGCGGAAGAAGTTTTTCAGAATCTCTAATTACATATCCGTAATTTCCTTTTTCTACATAATATCTTTCCATTCATCCTCCTAATACCCCAACTGCTTCTCCATAAGCCTTTTCTCAATGTCATCAAAATCATAATCTCTTTGATGTTCCATGTTGTAATTCTTTTTCTGACTTACGATTTGTGTCTCTTTGTTCCTGTAGTTTCCATCAAGGATTTTTGCCATATTGGAATCTTTCATCATCCAATCAAACGTTGCAGTCCAGTTTCTGTCGTTTTTTCCTTTCAAGAAATCACTTTGTTCTGCAAGCTCAAATACTTTCTTTATTTCATCAACCGAATAAGTATTCAGCCTTGCTCTGATTGCTTTTTTCCTAGAATTAGATAGTTTTTTCACCTTTGGAAATGATACGCAAGTATCATTAAAGCAATTAACTATATCTTTATAGTTAATATTATCTTTTTCTATCTCTATATCTATATCTTTCTCTTTCTCTGTGTAACATTCAAGTAACTCTTGAGTAACTTTGTTACCAGATATTTTTTCTTTTGCTCTTTTCCTCCTCATTATTGCGGCTTTGTCCGTCTCGCTTCCTATCATCTCATCTATTTGAGATAAATATATTTCTCCTGTCTCCAAAACCTTTACGATGCCTATGCTCTCAAATAGCTTCATAGCTACCATAACAGTATCAACTGGCGTTCCTGTTAGTCTGGAAAGAGAGTTTACATCATAAGGAATAAGAGTTTCTCCTACAAGCCGTATAAGCTTCCCTTCTGTTTTGATACTTTTTAAACATAGCTTAAGGTAAAAGTTAACGTAATAAACGCCATTTTCTTGTTCTTCAATGTATGATATAGTTTCATCGTCGAAAAAATCTTCTTTTAATTTAAGCCAGTAATATCTTTTTGCCATTTATTCTCCTTTCACAATTCTTTTTAATTCGCTTTCGGAAATACGAGGAAGTCCGTTCACTCGGTTGAAATGAATCTTGCCTGATTTCTTCCACCTATAAAGCGTGTCTCTGGTAACTCCAAGAATTTCACACGCTTCCTTAATTTTGTACTGTTTTTCCATTCTTTCTCCTTTCTAGCCTATCATCATCAGAGCCGGGAGGCTGCCCCGCGACTGACGGTCGTTTTTTGTATTCGTCGATGTAAACGACTCCTTCTGAATTACTTATTACATCTATTATAATACAATATAATACTAATTAAGTCAATACTTTTTATAAAAAAAGAGGCTTTTACAGCCCCTTCTTTTTTATTCGAATTTTATATAGCTAATATTTTCAAAAGGCACTGTCAAATGAATTGTTCTGTTGATTGTATCAAAAACATTTACAACTCTGTTGTCGTTTTCGATGCTACATCTGCCGTAATCATAGCAAAAATAATAATTATCTTTTGTTTGCACTATAATGCTTTTTTTATTTTCCATTTTTAAACCTCCTTAATTCTAATCCCATGCACCCAAAGCATTAATTTACGCTTTATGATATATTCTTTTGTCCTCATACCTTTAGTATCTTCTACAACCGTTTTACCGTTTTCCTGATACACAAAATCTGCGATATAGGAACACTCACGCTCTATCAGTTTTCCTTTTTTAATGCCGCCACGTTTTCCAATTGTGTCAGGCTCACGCTGCGCTGGAATCAAGGTGTATTTTACCTGTAGACGCAAGTCGGAGATTTCCCCGGCTTGCTGTAACAGTTTTAATTCACAATAGCGGTTAGCTTCTTTTTTGCTGTCAAAAATAATGCCATCAATCGTTACTTTCCTGTTGTGGTACTTCAAAAAAATCAATTCCTTTCAATGTCTTCCTTGCCGCTTTCAAACTCCAGCCGATACTTTTTAGCCTTGCTTCTTCTTGTCTTACATAACGCTTTAAAAGGTTCATATCGGCGTTGTCGGACGGGTTGGGTATAAAATACCCATCACCGTCCTGCAAATTGATTATAGGCGTGTTTCTGCGCGCCTGAGCGATATGCTCTCGTGCCTGTCTGTCTGACAATCCAGTAATACGGCATAATTCTTTGCGAGTTATCGCATTTTTTCTTCCTGTTGGTATATAATCTACAATCACTTAAAATCACCTACATTACATTTTCTCCAACAACAATTTCAAGATTTAATCTTTGTCCCATTTTTATTTCTCCTTTACAAATAATTTTTGCCAAACTCTTTTATAAAATCTTCTCTGCTACCGTAATGGTTCTCATAATATCTTTGCGCCATCCGCTTTAATTTTAAATCAAGTCCTTTGTTCGGGTTTTCGTGGACACTGTATTTCCCGAATTCATGGATGTAGTATGCTAAAGGTATCACAAAACCTCGTTTTTCTGACAGCTTTCTTCTACTTCCCGGGAAGATATGGTGCGTGTGGCAGTTTGGAGAACCTGTAAAATAGCAGTGATGCAAATCGTCAGTAAATACGCTAGTTAGTTTCTTCATGGTTTATATTCCTTATTTCCCCATATTTAATAATGCTTTCGATCATCCAATCATATCCGTAAAAACCGTTTGATTTTTTTATTATTTTTTGTGCTTCTCTAGAATCCATTTTTTCTACCTGAACACATGCTACCCATCCATCATCCCATCTGTAGCAAAAACTTTTGCCAATAACTTCTTTTGGAACCTGACAATTTTTTCTTGCTCTTGCATATATTCTTCCTTCTCCTGACCATCTGTCGTTCCAGCTTCCAGCAGATGGCATACTTAGCGTAAAAATTATCATTTTTTCTCCTTTCACAATTTTATATTATATTTTTCTTTTAAAAGCCTTTTTCATTAGGTGTTGCAATTTCAGCATCCGACATGCCTGCGTCTTTACACTCACTTATCAGACCATTTATCAATCTCGCCATTTCTTCCGTGTTGTACATGCTACTGCCACGTATTAACACGTATGTGCGGTACATTTTGCCGTCTGCCATTTGTTTTACCTGCGCAGTCGGTTTGAAATGGTAGTATTCAGACTGGTTTACTTTTTTGTCTGTTTCTTCTGATTCTTCTAAAAGTAACCGAACAATTTGATTATTTATGATTTCTAGCGTGCCATAACGACGTAGCATGATGTTGTGCAATTCAGCGTTAGATGTTTCGAGGCGTTTTGCTAATTTTGAAATAAGAACCCAATAATAAGCATTGGCGTCAAGTGACCTTTTTTTCTTACGCTTTTCTATTTTTACATCAAGTTCTTTTCCTTTAAAGCTTTCAAATATGTCTGTAATGTCCACGTTCGAACGTAGAACGAGTTTTTGACGGTTAGTGGAATAATCTACCACTAAGTCGTCAATCTCTCCTGTAAACTCCATTTATTCATCACCGTATCTTTCCTTTAAAGCGTACAGCATCATAGAGGCCTGCCTGTCTGTCAATCTATCCCAATCAGTGTTGTTGTTTGCTACCCACCTATCAGCATCTAATCCGTGACTTGTACAAATAGACTTAATTGTATTGATTTTGACTTTTGAAGCAGGTTTGTCTAGTGTAGAAGGAATATTGATTTCGTTTCCTTCTTCTTCGCCAAGCCATAAGTCAAATCCAAGCCCTGTGTTAATTGCAACACACTTCACAAATGCTCTGCACATGCTGTTCCAGACTCTCTGCTGGCTCATGCTGTTGTCTTTTACTGGATTAACGCCATTCATGACAGGTGTTTGCATCTCGTAAACGTTGTCGTCAATGGTAACGCGTATTCTGGTTTCATAGCATCTGTTTGTGTTGCCCTTTTTGTCTGTAAATGTAATATCTGTCATTCTTAAGCTGTTCCCGGTTTTTGGGTCTGGTATAGGTTCCCATCTTACAACTTCTGCTCCGTTTTTGTGGAGCAGATTTATACATGTTGCCCAGTTTAAATATTTCATGCCGTCTCGTTCTTTGCAAAACGGCTTTACGTCTACTTTTCTCATTTCTTCATATGGTTTTATCATTTTTATTCCTCCTTTTATTTAATTGCACCTGTCGTAAATTTCTTTTGATACCTCTTCCGGCTCTCCACCAAAAAAAGCGTCAAGAAGTTCTTTTTTTAGGCAGTAATCTTCTGTTACAATATCCCAAAGAAAACCAAAAACGCTTTCTTTGGTGCTTGCGTCATCGCAATATTTTTCTACCTCGCCAAGTGCTTCTTCCTCTTTAACCCAGCGTCTTTCATCCTCAAACCAATACGCTTTCATTTTTTGACCTCCTGTTCTTTGATTAACTCGAGCAAGTAATTTTTACATTTTTCAAATTCATTTTTATCAATTTCCTTGCTTAATTCAAACGAAAAATTTTTAAAAGGCTCATCTCTGTCAAATTCAGGAGTCCAGCCTTCTTTGTAAACGCTTATTTCTGCCATTGCAACATGACCGTAAAAATTAAAAAAAACAGCTGGTTTTTTTACATATTCATTTCGCCTTTTTTCACAATAGCCATCTTTTTTTTCTTGCAACTTCATGCAAAGGCTAAACAAGTATTCGATTTGGCTGCTTATCATCTTATTCTTCCTCCTGATTTTCCCCGGTGATGATTAAAACGTGATCTGGTGTAAGTGTTCCGGCTTTTGCCATCCGGATGATAGCCTGCAGCTGTTCGTTTTGCATCTGAATGCTATCGTACATATATTTGTTGATTGTGATCATTTTGGTTTCTTCCATTTTCTTTTCTCTCCAATCTGTGCTATAATGTTTACGTGTTGTAATGTTACTTGCCCTTAGGAGCTTCGTCTCCTGGGGCATTTTTGTTTTCCAGAATATACAAGACCTCTGTAAGAGTCTGCATCCGGCTTTCCAGCTCTGCCACTCTTATGACATCAGCGCATGTCTGATATTCTTTCTCCAGTGCAAAGTTACATGCGTCTATTTCTTTTTCGATGTAGGTTTTTACGTCCATCTTTCTCACCCCCTTCCGGTGTTAAAAAGATTGCCGGGGCTGCCACGCAAATTCCAAGCCATAATGGAAATCCGGCGCTTGTAAGCCATAATCCCAATAAAATCAATAACGAAAATTCAATTTTGTGCATTTGTTTCACTCCTTCTTAAAATAACTTCATTTTTTTTTACTTCCATAATTACATAATCACCGCCAATTGCTTCTATCACTGGCTTAGGCAATGATATACGGTAATTTATGGAGTTTTTGCTTGCGTTTCCGCCTGTTTTGCAAGTGGAAATCTTTCTTTTAATTTTAATTCTTATTACCTCCTTTCTATAGATATATTATAGCATATCGGTCACCAATAGTCAATAAAAATTACATGCGTTTTTTCATTTCCATTTCGTCGTGAATCTTTATGATTCTTTCAGGGTCAATAACATTTCTGTGTTCGATGAAAGTTTTAGCTTCTTTTGTTGAAAAAATTAAAGACATTACCTGCTCTTTTATTTCTAACCAACTGTCAAAACCTAATAACTTTTTCATATCGTCAGTTTCACTTGCTTTTTTCGTGTTAAGGTTAATTGTAACAATTGCATCATTGATAATATCTGACGCCCAAGCAATTTGTTTAGGACTTCCAACAAGCTCAACTTTTATTTTTTCTTCAAGCCATGCTTCTTTTAATGCTTCAGAACGATTCATGTCAAAGTTTTTAACAAGCTCCCATGCTCTTTTCATGATGTTTGATAAATTATATTTTTTCATTTTCATTACCTCCGTTCCCTTTCTGTGATTATAATATAACATATAGGTCACCAATAGTCAAGTAGTTTTTGCAATTTTTTAAAAATATGTTATAATAGTATTAGATGTAAACGTTCCTCCTCTTGTATTGTATTATATAGAAAAAGACAGAGATTAATTTCTCTGTCTTTTTTGCTGTATTCAAGTCAATGCAATTTGCATTTTTTGCAAATTGGTTTATTTTACATACTGTTTTCCTTTGTAATATGCGGCAATCCATCCAGATGGGCATTTAATCCAGATGTTACTTCCGGATTTTTTTACCTGCTGGCAAGTAATACGAGTGCCTTTGTCTAAACATCCATTGCTGTCTTTGTCGTGCTTCTGTCCATCTGCTGTTAATTCAGAATGCTTTTTGGCACGATAACTTGTTCCGGCTCCTGTGCGCACTACCATATTGCTCTGCAATGTGTAGGTGTTTCCAACTTTATAAGATGGCGCTTTGCTTGCGGGTGCAGAAGTGCTGTTTGCGCCAGATGATGTGCCGGAAGATACTGTTTTTCCGGTAATTCCTTTTACAATCGCTTTAGCACATTTATCAGCATCCCACTTATTGGCATCGTCCTTGTCATCTACGAAACAGCACTCAATTAACACAGCTTTGGCTTTCGTTGAGCGTAAAACATAAAGCCCTTTATCAATTTTAACGCCAGCATATCCGCTAGGAGTAGTGTCATCAGAGCGCAAAGAATATCCAAATGTGCCTGAAATTGAATCTGCAATATTCTTAGCCACCTGTTTTACACCGGTAGAATAACAAAGAACCTCAACACCTCCAGTTTTTCCGTCTCCTTTTTTATCGTTTCGACCAGAATTAAGGTGAATAGAAACATCTAAAGCAATCCCGCTGTGTGAATTACATTTTGCAACGATATTTGCAAGGTTTTTGCTCTGTGTGGTTCCTGCGTCATCTGTGCAGTCGTAAGCTGTATGCCCTAACTGCTTTAGATATTTGATAACAGCGTTTTTTACTTTTCTATCCTCTGTTACCTCGTCCAAAATTCCAGATGCTCCGGGAACTTTTCTGTTGTGTCCTCCATGTACATTATATTTTGCCATACTATTCTTCTCCTTTTACAGACTCTTCTGCTTCTTTGATATCCTCAGGTGTAGGCTCAACGCCTGCGTCATGCTCATAACCTTCTTTAAATTCGCACATGCTATTCTCCTTTCTTATAAGTGTTCGTGCTGATTTTTAAAATTGCGCCCAAAAATGTGTCTACCGCAGTAATTGTTCCAACAATCTGCTCTCCATACGGGAGACCCCAAATGCCGGCTAACGCAAAATAAAGAGTTCCGAGCGCAGGCAAAAGTAGTAGCGCAACCCATTTTAATGTGTCATATGTCTTATCACTAATTTTCATATTTTTACCTCCTGTTTTTATTGTAACAAAAAAGACACCACACATCAAGTGCAGTGCCTATTAATAACACAGATAAAATACATCCTATAGATATACTAGCATATTTTAGATATTTCGTCAAATATTTTTTTGCAAGCGCCCCTTTTTTCTTTGGTTTCGCAGTCATGGTACACTTCGGACAATATTTGTTTTGATTGCTTCAGAAAATCTAAAAGGCGGGAAAATGATTTATCTTGCATGTACAAAACAAACATGTCTTGCATGGTATCTATCTTTTCATCTATTTGCGATTCTGGTACTTTATCCGCTTCTTTTTCCATCACCATTTCAGACAACACTTTTACCAAATAGGCTTCTGCGTCCACTCTGCCTTTTTTAAGAGAGTTTTCTGCTAACTGGTGGTATTGCTCATGTATTGTCATTTTGCGAACTCTGCAAGCATATATTTTGTTTTGGCGGTTTCTTCGATGTATTCGTCATGCTCTTCTTTCCACATGTCTAGCATGTACTGTGGGGGCGTTACGGTTTTTCTTTTTTCTTCAATCAATTTAACAGCGATTCCATGTATATTCATGGCGTGTTTTAATTCATCGTTTGCCATGTCATAGTACATTTTCCCGGTCTGCGTGTCGCCCATTTCTTTGTAATGTGTTGCCATTTTGGCATAATCTTTTGCGCCTTCTAACTCGTCTTTAATCTGGCATGTCATTTCTTTGATTTCTCTCATTTTTTGGATTCCTCCAATTCTTTTATAATCTTTTTCAACATTTCGTTTTGCTCATTGAATTTGCGGTCAATTTCCGAAAGTAAATACTGCGCTTGCTTATCGTTCGCAGACTGTACATCGTTTTGAGCAGACTGAGTTCTATTCTCGATTAGGTTCTCGTATCCTAAAAGAATAGAAAACAGTCCTAAAGCATCAATTTCTTTGCCCATTACTCTACTTCTACTGTCTGTGCAACGTTTGTCACGCTGGAAGCCGCACCTGTTAAAACGTAAGTAATGTTAGATGATGTGACTCCAGAATTAAGGCGAACACCAAATGTAATTGGAAGTGTTACGCTTGTAGCTTCTGCGGCTACTGTTGCAGATGCTGTCGCTCCCGGAATTGCTACGCCATCCTGAAACGCTGTAACAGTTACTGTTCCGGCGTCTGTAGGGATTGCTGTAATAGAAGCATTTACATCAAAATACTTTGGGCATTTACCACAAGACGAAAGAATTGTGTTTGTGCCGTTTACTGTTGCAAATGGTGTAGACGTTCTCTTTACGCATCCAAAACGCCTAATAACATTACCCATATTAATTGTGCCGCCAATAGCAAGTGTCTGTGCAGTTGTATTAGCGGAATATAAAAATCCTGCGCTCATTTTTCATACCTCCTTTTCAATATAATAAAAAAGAGGGGTATCAGCCCCTCTAAAATGCCCGGCTGAAAGAAGCCTAAATACTTGTGCAAGTTCCGCATCCGCAAGAATAACCTCCGAAAAACGGATTGCAAGTAGTTGCGTAAGTAGTAGCGTTAGGATATCTTACTACATTACACAATGCAGACTGTAACTGTAGCTGGTTAATCTGATTCTGCATATCTGCCATTCTGTTTCCGGAAATAGCGTCCAGAATTTTCTGTGTCTGCTCTGTTACATGAGCGTTAGATGCAGTTGCATAGTTGGCCATATCAAATTTTACGCTATCAATGGCTCTAAGATTCTGGCAGCAACATTCTGACAACTGTTGTTCAATTTGATTAAACTGAGCAAGGGTTGTATATCCCATATCGCACAGCCCTTTTGTCAGACCTACGTTCATGCTGGAAATCTGGTCAGAAACGTCTCTTACAGAACCTTTCAGTTCGGAAAAACTGTTGGCGTTGCATAAGTCAGACTCTGTTACTGCTCTTCCATTTCCACCAAAACCAAAGTTTCCGCTGCCTAACAGAAGAAGTGCAAAAATCCACACGAAAGAATTGTCGCCCCATCCCATGCCGTTGTCGCGATTGATGAGTGCTACATCAGAAGCGGATAATCCTGTTCCTTCCATCATAGAATACCTCCTTTTTAAATAATATTATTTATATAAAAGGTGTTAGCCTTATATATCATTTTAACTGCGAAATGATAGTATTGGGGTCTATTCCCTTTTGTTTTGCGGTTTGATAAAAAAGATTTTTTAAACTTCCTGCGCCGTTTGCCATCTGCATAATTCCAGAAATTTGCGGATTCTGCCGCGCAAGGTTTTGTATTGCCTGTTCTGGATTATTTACGCCCTGTAGCGTTTTTATCATCCGTTTTACGCTCGCTAGTGCCTGCGGATTGACTTGCTGTGTTTGCTGTGGATTCTGACCTGTTAGTTGACTGTACAGTGACATTGTTTGCACCTCCTAAGAATCTCTGGAACATTTCTTCCAGTTCTGACCGTGTAACGTAAGGACTTTCTGGCTGTTTTGGCTGTATTTCTGTATACGAAAAAATCTTGGTGTTATAAATGTTGTATGTATCTCGAGTCCTAATGTACATCATGCCGTCTGTAACTTTGTCAAAAAATACTGCCATTCCTCCCGGAGGAAGCTCAAATCGTTCTACCTCTTGTATAGAATTAACCCAGTTTATACCTAGCGAAAAATTAGACATACCAACCATATATGGGTTTGTCTGATTCATTTGATTCTGGAACATCTATAACACCTCCTGTTATCTTTATTGTATTTCTTTTAGCTTTAGCGGTTAGTCTAATAAAGTAGCATAAAAAGTCTTAAAAAGTCTTAAAAGTCTTAAAAAGTCTTAAAAGTCTTAAAAAGTCTTAAAAAGTCTTGACTATTGGTGACCGATATGTTATATTATAATCGCAGAAAGGAAATAAACAAGGAGGATAAGGTGAAAAAATTTAACGTAGAAAGCAGAAAAGATTACACAGAAATTTTTGATAATTACTGCGGTGATTATGTCGTAGCGGAAACAGAAGAAGAAGCCATTGAATTGTACAAACAACGGTTAATTGAAAATGGATGTGAGTCGGAAGAAGTTGAAGAGTATGAATACAATGTATCAGAATATTATGCGTAATAAAAAAGCAGGGCTTTTATAGTCCTGCTTTTAATATTTTACCTATCTTTTTAATCAAGTCTTTATGTCGCTTCTTTACTGTGCTTTCCGATACACCAAGATAATCTCCAATAAACATGTAATCATACTTTTGTATGTAAATCATATCCATAAGTTCTTTCTCTTTGTCGGAAATATAAGGAGAATTAAGTATATCGGCATAGGTTTTTATATCATTTTTTAATTTTCTCTTGATTTTGCAATGTTCCGTCATTTTTTCACAAACTTCCCGCAATTCTTACATCGTTTTACCCACTTAGTTTTTACTTTGCTTTTTGGTGTTTTTCTTGCTTTTGTTTTCTTTACTGTTTTCTTAATAGAAGCTTTTGCCATTATTTATTACCTTCCGTATGCTTAGCATTATCATTATATTGACTGCCTTCAACGTTGTTAATATACGCATTATCTCCATCAGTTGTCATTTCTTCTGTGTATTCTGACGTGTCAGAAGTATATTCAAACTGTGATTCGTACCAGATAAACCCACCGTATCCTACACATACAGTTCCAAAAAAACAAATAATCAAAGCAATAATAACATGCTTAAAATGCCTGATTGTATTATCCTTTGCTTTTAATGTGTCCCGTAAAATCTGGTTCATTGCTTTTGTCTGTTCAAGTTCCACCGTAACATCAATTTTGTTTTCCATTTATTCCCACCTCACGCTCAATAATCTTAATCCTGACAGAATGGTCTTCTATTTTTTCATCTTGTTCCTTGTTATGCTCCCACAATCTTTCGTGCGATTCGCGCTTTTTTTTATTTATTTCCGCAATGCTTTCTTTCTGACTTACTTTTATCTCTTGTAATTCTTCTTTCACTTCTTTGCGAAAAGAATTCAGGGCATTAGTGTTCTCTTCTGTCATCATTGCGCTTTCCTTTAGTGCAATCGAATTTTTATTCATAGGGTTGTATATCAAAAAGTACAAAGACACTATGCTAGATACTATGCCTATAATCGTCAATGCTGTTTCCAATCAATCACCGCCTTATTTTTCTGCGTAAAAAGTAACTTGAAAAGGAAGCCATGTAGAATTTGTAGCTTTTTTATAAGTGTCTCCTACTCTGTACCTGGAAAAAGTTACTTCTCCACTTGAATCACTTACTGTAAAAAGCCACACATCCCTATAGCTGCCTTGGCATAATAAATTAACAGCCATTTTAGGCCTAAATCCTTCTGGTAATGTAAAAATAACATGCCCGTCCACACTTCCATAGATTGTGTTTTTAGGGCTAACAGCTCCGTGAACTTCAACCATTCCATTCTTTTTTCTGTATTCTGGATACCAATTTTCAGAATATGACTTAAATTCGCTTCCTAATGTTGGTTTTATCCATCCGGTATCATCTGTTTTTATTGCGTTTAAATCCTCTGAAATGTCGTTAATCTGTGACTGTAAATTTCCGGCTAACGTTTCATCTAACGCCCCAGCTACAAGCTCTAAAAACTGGTCTAATGCGTCCTGATACTGGTCAAAGATTCCAGTTGCATCAACTCCGGGGTTTGGAGTCATGAGCCCACATACATTAGAATTAAGTCTCGTGTCTGTGATTTTGTTTATCGCAATAGATGTAGCGCCTTTTGTCACAAACACCTGCGCAAGCACAATTTCATAGACGGATTCATTTCTTGTTGGCGCTGGCGCAGAAGGATTAGATGACGGCGTACCCCGAACAACATAAACGTCAATGTTCCTATAAGCATTGTTGTTGTCTCTTCTGGCAACTACAAGGTCTATTCTGTCGGCCGTAGAAGATGCTGTTGCAATTTCTAGCGTTTTCGCTTCTTCCAAGCATCCAAATGCCCCGCCAGCCATGCAAAAACCAGGCGACACAACAACCTGCATCCTGGTACCCGGTGAAACCTTTAAGCAATCCGTAATGCTGGAAGATATTCCGTCTGTGTAAAGTTGTTTGTATATGTTCTGTAAATCTTCTGCGGTGTATCCTCTATCTAGTAATGGAATAACCGCTTTTTGCTCGCCGCCGGGAACATCCAATTCTTGTGCGCCCGTAATCTGGCTGTCAAAAGGAAAAGAAATCATCTATCTAACCTCGCTTTCTGGTAGCTGGATAATCGTTTATTTCCAAACTCCAATTCTATCGTATGAGTATTGTCTTTAAATACCTCGTATATTGCTATTATACGTGCTTCTAATGCTAATTGCAACGGTTCTATGACTACATCGCACTTATCTCCTAAGTCGTAGTCTATAAGATATTCATACCCGCTTTCTGTGGACTTAAAATCTACGTTTTGAATCACTTGGTAATCCAGCATTTTTTCAATACCGTACTGCTTTAATGCCGCCTTGTATTCTGACAATGTTTGTTTTTTAGAATCGTAGCTTTCACTTTTTGCGTCAATGAATGTTTTTTTCTTGTATCCACCATTAGACAAATCTAATTCTACAAAAATTCTGTTAGGTTCTTCTCCACTTCCACCAATTAAAGCCCAGTTTTTGTAATTCGAACTATCTTCTTCCACAGTTGCGCTGTTGACATTTCCAAATTCTGTTGAAAAAACTACAAAATTGTTTTCATTTTGTGATTGTGTGCGGTCTTTGCCCCGATAGATTTCATACATTTTCTTTTTTGTTACAAAATCATAAACAACTCGTTGCGACAATTCCTGAGTTTCTAGTTTTTCGTAGCAAACATCCGCTAAATTACCATATGTTTCCTGAAATTCTATGTTTTGTGCGTCAGAAACCATAGAATCGGAAACTTCCAAGTTTGGAATATCCTCTTTGTATGTATTGATTAGTCTGTATATTTCTACATCTGTTTTCCCTTTGGCGTAAAATGTAGGATATACAATCTTATCGTTTAGCTCGTTTTCAAGGAAAAATCCAATAAGCTGGATATAATCTCCGTTTATATCTTGTGTGTACAGTGGCTTTTGAATCATTCCTAATTCTTTTCGTCCGTTTATGTAAATGTATTTCATGTCAGAAGAATAGTCTCCCGCAGATATCTGGATTGAAAAATCTCCGCATTCGTAGTATTTTCGGTTCCACTGCACGTTATTGCTGGAAATAATAGCGCATATATCATAATTTGCGTCAAGTGCATAAATATCAATCATATTCCGTTGTACCTCTCGTATCTGTAGATTTCTACACGCATGTTATTAGAGCCTGAATCTGCGTCAAATCCAAATATATCTCCGCCTACATCGATTGCCATACTAGTCAAAGATGATGTTCTGTCAAGTTTTCCGATTGTATTAACTCCATTTTTCTTTACAGTCGGAGGGTTTGATTCAAAGTCTAAGACATAAGCATCATTTTCCTGCATTGTGTCCATGATTCTGACATATTTGTCACCTTTGATTAACTTAGGATTTTCTACCTCTCCTGTTGCGTAAATCATGCACTTAAAGAAAGTTTTTGCGTCGCCGCCATTTTCTATCAATACTTCTTTTGCGAATTTAAATACACCTACACCGCCGCCATAATTGATGATAGAACGAAACGGAAAACAAAACATGGGGATTAACTCCCCAATGTTCTGTCCAAAATTGTCTGTAGAAAGCATATAAGGCATATTAGACAGGAGTGTCCATGTTATTTCTATAGACTTGTAAACGTTTCCTGTAGGACAAGAAAATCCAATCTGGTAGCCTTCACACCAGCGTGTTCTGCCTTGATATGTAACATAGACAGAGAACTTATGCTCTGGATTAAAAAACGATACAACCACAGCTCTTTGAATCTCGTTGATAGACGGATTCATGAGCCTTGCTGTAATAGTTCTCTCTTTTGATTTTATACGGTTTGCTGTTACTCTGGTTCCTGCTCCAGAATAATAATTTTCTTCTGATACTTCATTTTCTATGCTGTCAAATCCTTCTAATCCGTCAGACGGTATTGCCCACACAGTGTTGTCTATAATAAACTCTTTCTTATCATCTCTTATGATTCTTATTTCTACTTTTTTCATCATCTTGCTCCTGCCAATCCGTAAATTTGTTGCATCCTTAACGCCCTTGCTATCTGGTCAGGTGTTTGCATGCCATAGAAATTATTTGTTTGATTATGCGTATTTCCTGCTCCAGTAAAAAGACTCTGTTCCATTCCGCGCATACCTACGCTTAATGTCTTTGTGATCTGCATCATTGGATTATATTTATCAAATCCAACCGCAATACCTTTGGCAAGCCACTGACCGACCTCGTCTCTCATGAGCCTTGAAGGCGACTTGATTTTAAAGAAACTCTTAAGACCATCTAAGATGCCTTTTCCGAATCCTTTTATTTTACTAAGAACCCAATCTTTTACGCTTGAAATACCAGCCCAAAGACCTTTGATAAGGTTCTTTCCTACTGATGTCAAGGCATTTGGCTTAAATATGCTTTTAAGCCCGTTTATAACAGATTTTGCAGCACTTTTAGCCGCTGATATTCCGCCTCTGATTGCGCTTCCCAAAAAGCTAATAGCTTTAGAACCTAATGATTTCAGTACAGAAGGAAGACTCGTGATTGCGCCTTTTACTGCGTTAAAAATTGCTTTTGCGGCAGTTTTGGCAAGTCCGCTACCGCTTCTAATTGCATTTCCAAAAAAGTTGACTGCATTTTTTCCAAGATTTAAAAGAGTAGCTGGCAAATTAGCAATTGCGCTTTTTATAGCGTTAAAAATAGACGTTCCAGAAGATTTTACAAATCCTACCATCGCTTTTATTCCACTACCAAGCGATTTGATTATGCTACTTCCTAAGCTAAGCCAATTGTAAGCTAAAAATACAGATACAATTGCATTAATAATAGCCGGGATATTGGCAACCAGCGTAGGGATTGCCTGTATAATCCCTGCAATTAATTTTAAAATTAGCTCTGCACCTTTTAGTAAGATAATTGGCATAGATGTACTGATTGTATTTGCAATCGTTGTAACAATCTGCGGTACTTTTTCAATCAGAGTTGGAAGTGCCTGAATGATTCCGTTCGCTAAATTATTAAGTAGCTCAAACCCTTTGCTAATCAAAGTAGGAGCCGCCGCTTGAAAATTATTAGCAAAACTTTCCAGACCTTGCAGTGCTAAGTCTCCTATTTTTAGTATAGCCCCAGACAATCCACCGCTTTCAAACGCGCTCGTAATAGCGTTTACTGCATTCGTGGCAATCTCAGTAGCTCCCTGCAATGGTGCAGACAGCTTTTCAAACACTCGAATACCCAATGTTTCCAAAGAGCCTGTAAGACCCTCGAAAGAACCTTGCAAGTTGTCTTTCATCGTGTCCGCTGTCTGTTTTGCCGCACCATCTGACTGTTGAAAAGCCTGTGTAAGTGCGTTTAATTCTCCGGGGCCTGCATTAATTAAAGCCAGCATACCAGAAAGCGATTCTGTGCCGTACAGAGTAGCCAAATACTGGTTTTTCTGTTCGTCTGTCATGCCTTTAGTTGCATTTTTTAACAATTCTATCTGCTGTGCCAGAGGTTTCATTTTCCCTTGTGAATCGTAAAAAGAAACACCCAATTCTGACATAGCCTGCTTCATTTCATCCGTAGGGTTGGAAAGCCTTGTAAGCGCTCCTCTAAGCGTTGTACCTGCCTGAGAGCCTTGTATTCCAGCATTAGCCATAATACCGATAGCCGCCGCTACTTCTTCCAAGCTTAATCCCATAGCGTTGGCAACAGGAGCAATATATTTCATCGCTTCTCCCGTTTCGCTTACAGATGTGTTCGTTCTGTTGGCCGCTTCTGCCAATACGTCTGCAACATGCCCGGCTTCTGACGCTTCTAATCCAAATCCTCGCAAAGTCGCTGCCGCAATATCGGAACTAGTCGCTAAATCTTCCCCGGATGCTGCCGCCAAATCCAAAAGCCCTGGCATTGCGTCCATAATTTCTGTTGTTGTAAATCCGGCCGCCGCCAAATTTTCCATACCTTGTGCGGCCTCTGTGGCAGAAAAAGAAGTTTCAGCGCCTAATTGTATCGCCAAATCATTTAATTTCTTAAACTCTTCATTTGTTGCTCCAGAAATAGCTTTTACTCTAGACATCTGCGCTTCAAATTCAGAGCCAACTCTTACAGATGCGGTAAGCCCTGTTGTAATTGCCGCCACAGCACCAGTAATAGCTACAGATTTGAAACCAGAAAAAGCCTTAGATAGTCTGCCACTGCTTTTTTCTGCTTCCTGTGTCATTTTGTTTAGTTCTGTTTCGGCAGTAACTCCGGCGTTCGAAAACGCTTTTTTGTACGCTGTTTGTATCGAATCACCGTGCTTCATGTAGACTTGTGCTTCTTGCTCTACTTTTTTCTTAATTTCGTCTACACTTTTACCGCTTTCTTTTGCTACATCAGCAAAAGTTTTAGAAAAAGACTCTTTTATTTTTTTGTTAGACGGCTCAATTCCGTCTGGTATCTTCTGAGTATTTTTTTTAATCTGGTCAGTTGACTTCCCAACGCTTTCTGACGCCTTGTCAAAGTTGTCTGAGATGCTTTTCTGCGCCTGCTGTGAGGATTTACCGGATGACTCGGATATTTTACTGGTACTGTTACTAATCTTGTTTACAGAGGACTCTGCGCTTTTAGAAGCACTATCAAAAGATGATTTTATATCTTTTTCAAGCGTCTGCATGTCTTTTTTTGCGCCGGAAGTATCGATTTTAGATTCAATTACTACTTTTCCATCTGCCATTGTTTCACCTCCTAGTACGCATTATAAAAGTCCTGCTTAAGCCCTTCTTCTGTTTCTTTATCTATCTTTTCCAGCGGGAAAGACCAATCATTTTTTAGTTCGTTTGCTATAGTTTTGTATTTTCTGTTATCTTCTTTCCAACTTCTGAATGACATTATTTCCCTCATTTTACAATTTTCTGGTAAAGATGCAAACAACGCCTTGAATTTATGCCAATGCATGTCACATTCTGTCAAGTCGATGCCGTAAACTTGCAAAAAAGAAGCGTAAATATATTCGCCGTCAAGAATATAATCAAACGTTTTTGTTGTGCTTTTTGACTCACCTTTTGGCGTTGCGTTCGGATTATAAAAAAACTCCAATAATTGCGGCGAAAAATCTGCTGTTTCTTCCGAAACATCAAGAAGAAATAAATCATCATGTGGAGTTTTGTTTTTGAAAAGAAAATACAGTTCGCTTAATTTTAAATCTCTTTTTTGAGTCAATTTATAAAATTTTAACCAATATCTAAAATCCGTATATATAGAATAAGGTCTGCCGTTGCAATAAATAACGTCCGGCAAACCTTTTTTACTTAAATCTATCATTTTTTGTCCAGCAAAGGTGCAGCCTTGCTAAAAGCATTAAATATTTCGATGTATTTTTTAAGGTCGTATCTGCTTAGCGTTTCAGACTGCTTCTCCCTTTCGTAATCTTCGATTGGCTTTCTGTATGCTTCGACGATGTCTAGATACACGATGTTGATCACGTTCGGGTCTGAATCCTCAAAGTCTCCGAGAAGTTCATCTGCATTTTCGTCGCCTAGCATCTCACGGCAAAAATCGTACATTTTTTTTAGCTGGTCTTTAACAGATTTTGCATTGGCTTTAAATTTTTCAATGGATTCCATTTCATTACTGATTTTTACGCTATGTTTTGGTAAATCATAGGATTTGCCATCTTCAATGATTGTATATTCCATTTAATACTCCTTTATTCTTCGGCTAGTGTGCTTTTGGCTGGCGTAAATGTAGGAACGCCTGATGCGATTGTGTATGTTCCTTTTTCAATGTCTCCGCCCATTTCCATTGTAAACGTGTATTTTTTGTCTACAGTGTTCAAAGTCTTGTTTGTGAGCGTACACGTTCCGCGCCACGCTTTTTTCCCCTCTCCGCCAAAGCAAAGTAAAAATGGTGTTTTGCACTGGTCTCCGATAGGCATATCGTAAAACTGCTTTGCGATAAAGTCGTGTACCTTGTTTCCTTCTACTGTCCTAATTTCCTGGTCCATAGACGGTTTATTGGATTCTACTTCTGTCACTGGAGCCGCATAACAGATATAATCATATTCTTCTGTTTCTTCATTCATAGCCAGTTCGAAGACGGTTGACAAGTCAATCGCCGCCCATTCACAGTCAGAATAGTCCATGCTCTGCGTTGTGTCTAAAAAAGGAATATATTTATCCTTGGTTAGTGTCGTTAATGTTGCCACTTATATTCTCCTTTCTGTGTAAGGTGTCCTCATATATATCAAATATCGCGCTATATTTTGTTCAGAATCCGTAGCAAGTTCAGGAACATCCGTTAAAACTTCCACAGATTCAACATCACAATTTTCACCAAAATCTGGATAAATTCCAGTATCGTTGTTGGTTTTCACCCAGTCAATAAAGTTATTTACTTCTTTCATGGCTTGCATGTTAATATCAGACGTTCCTGTGTCATACGATTTCATGAGTGCAACGGAAAACAAGTATTCCCTGTCTTTGGAGCCGTCAATATATTCATTCAAAACGTTGTCTGAATCAGTGAGAAGCGCGGCTTCATTCGGTGCTTCCATCACAACGTTAAAATACAGCCATGTATATAATTGTGGGTACATTTTAATATAATTGCTAATTGCTTCTGCTTTCATCGTAGTCTTTTTAAATATCCTGTTACTTCACTTGCTATTTTCCTAGATTGGTTCTTTTGCGTCGGCACATCCCAGTGAGATTGTGCCAATGGTTTTGTATATTTAATTTTTTTACCAGTTGGAAATTTTTTGGAAGGAGAATACCATCCCATCACAACACCATCTGATATAATCGGGTAGTTCGGGCCGTAAACCTCTCCTTCAAACATGTAGTGAGCGTATGGCTGAGTGTATTCAATTTCAAATGGTCGTGTAATATAGGATGTCGCAAGGATTCCTGCATCTTCTGGCACATATTTTCGCATATGTTTTGCTGTGGTTTCTGCCATAAATGTTCCAACGCTATCATTTATGATTCTATCAATCGTTTTTTGTGCGTTAAATCCTTCAATCCTAATTGTTACGCCCATGTTATACACCTTCTAACTGGTAATGTTCTGCCAGCTCTATTGTTCCTGTGTTGTCAGAAAATGTCTTGACTTGAAAAGCTTCCGGGCGGTGTGCCTGGAATATCTTTTGAATTGTGTTAGGTGTTGGGATTTCATCTTCTGAAAGCGTTCCTTTTATGATGTAATCACCTTCCGAAAATGTTAGATTTCCGTCTGGTGACTTTTTCCATTTGTTATACGGCATATAATTGTCCTGCTTTGGAACAAGGCATCTATAAGCACCACCTACACTTACAACGTTTCCGTTTACATTGCGCACAACGCTCTGAGTAAAGTCGCAATTATTTATTACCGTTGCGTACCAAACATCCTGTTTTAGTGCGCTGTCTGCGCCTTTTAGCCGATTTAAAACGGTTACTGTATAATCAAATGTGGGTAATAACTGCCCTTCTTTAAAAGATATTTGGTTATTCAGTCTCATTTTCCACCACCATGCTAATCAATTCAATTGGCAAATATTCTACGGCTATGTTCCACATCTTTTCATCATCCGATTTCTCGTCTTGCTGAAAAGACACGCTAACACTTCCGTTAGAAAAAGATGATACCTTTTCACCTTCCATATCTGTCATTAAATCAACAAATTCTGTCATACATTCTTTTACTGTGTCAGGAATGACCGTTGCATTTACAAGTCTATCCTGCGTAAAAGAATCTAATTTCTTTCTGGCTTTTCTTTCTATTCGAGGGAAGGCGCTTTGTTCTGCCTTCCCTCCATATGTCTGATATTCTTCAAACGTTAAATATGTCATTATTTTGCAGTCCTTTTGGATGACATAGTAGATCCAGTTCCCGGCGTACTACTAGCCGTCGCTTCTTTAAAAATAAGGTCCGGCATAACAGCTTCTGTTCCATAAGAATAGAACATTCCGAAATGCCAAGCGTTAGAAAGCTGAATTTTTCCCGGGTCGTCAAGCCATGTAAGAACAGGCTGCGCAACTGCTCCTTCTACCATTGCAATCATATCAATTCCAGACGGAAGATAAACAGAAGAGTACACGTTAACTCCGTGGAATCCTCCAAATTCTCCGGCGTATGTGTCTACATTAGCGTTTGGCGCTGTATCGAGATAATCTCTCATGTCTCCGTACACAGATGTGTTGCAAATTACGCTAATCATGTCACGTGGAACACCGTCAACGTAATCATTTTTGACTGTTTCAATTTTCTGAATTAACTCTTCGAGTTTTTCATTGATTGCTGTTTTTGCAAGCGCCGCATCTGTGGCTTTATCTGCCGCTTTCTTGAAAAACGCCCTTTCCAGTTCACGAGCCATAGAACGCTGGTCAAGCGCTGATTTTCTTTCGATTAATCCGCTAACTCCGTAAAGTCTAACGTCTTTTTCTTCAACCTCGTTGATCAATTCTTTGTCTGTATTGATTGCGATTACAACCGGGTCAGCTTTGATTTTGGTTCCCTTGTGAGCCGATCTTGCTGTTCCGTAGTTCTGTGATTCTGTATTCTGGAATCTTTTCGCTTCTACGGTTCCTGTTGTTGGGTCACCAGACAAATCTACGTTTTTTAAAATAGACGAAATTGTCGTTTTCTCAATATTGTCAATAACTTTACCATATGCTTCGGCAAGCATTTCTTTTCCTTCTGAATCATTTAGAATACTAAGGGATTCTATTCTTGCCATTTGTTACCTCCTAGAAAAATGATTTAAATTTTGGTTTTTCATCATCTTCCCCGGTATTTGAATCAGTTCCGGGGATTTTGAGTTTTTCGTGCTGTTTGTTCTTGAAAATTCCTTCTTTGTCTTTTGTGAGAGATTCGAAAATTTCCTTTACGCCAAGCGTAGCATCTTCCTTTAATGCTGATTTAATGTCAGCAATCACGCCATTTTTAGCATAATCAGACGTAAACTCTACACCTTCCGGAAACGCAGATACAATTCTTTCTGTCAGTTCGTCATCTGCTTTTTTCTTTCTCTCATTTTCTTCTCTGTCTTTTTCAGCCTGAACCATGTCATCAATCTGCTTTTTCAGATTTCCAATGGTTTCGTCTTTGGAATCAACGTCTTTCAGCTTTTCGTTCAGTTCAGAAATAGATTCTTTTGATTCTTTCAGCTGTGTTTTTAATGTGTTGATTTCCGCTTTTTTTGCTTCAATATCAGCACCGTTCATATCCATAATTTTATCAATAGCTTCTTTTTCAAGATTAAGTGCTTCTAAATCTGCTCTTTTCATGTTTTTACCTCCTACGATTTTATACGTCTTTTCTGACGATGGATTAAGGCTTTTATACGTCTTGCCGTGACGAAAGCGTTCCGGGGGAATCGAACCCCCGGTGTTACCGCAACGCTATTTTTAGAAAGGAATAAAAATGAAAAGCACTCATGGTGCAATATCATTATAACATAATTTTATTTATTTTCAAATGATTCTATTTAATCTTTCACTTATTCCCATTTCTTTGCATATTCTTTTATATTCTTTCACTCTTTGTGTTATTTCTCTGTTGATTTTTCTTGATGCAACCTTATCTCCAAACCTATCATACGCTTTTTTCTGATTCTTCATTTCTCTGATAGATGTTTCAACCGCTCGCATATATTGGCTACAGTCATACCTGGTTTTATACATTTCTTTTCCAGATAAACCAGTAAACTTTACTTTTTCGTTTGATTCGATGTTAAATTCTTTCAATTCTTTGTCAGAATACGCTGGCTCATTGATTTCCATGATAACGCCTATCTTAATATGCTTACAGTTCATTTCGCCTGTCGCAATAGGTGTTCTAATCGTGGCGTTGATTCTGTCAAAATCTTTAAAGCTGAATGTTCTGCCCTGATACGGCTGGTGCTCTGGTCTGCACAAAGCATGGGCAGATATTTCCCATCCATCGGCACCGTATTCTTTCGCTTGCTGTTCTCGCATAGATAACGACATCTGTCGGCATCCGTCTAGTATGTTCATTCTTACAGCACTATCTAAACGCCTTCTGTATCCGCTTTCATAACGCACCACAAGCCCATTCTTGGACAATTCAGCAACCGTTCGGCGAATTGCCTGCGTATAGTCTACAACGCCCTGATTTAAGGCAAATACAGCGTTGTCAATCGCTTTATTGTATGCCTTTTGCATGTTTGTAGCTTTGCCATTCAAGATAAGCTCCATAGCTGTAGTGTTAGACAGCGCAAGAAAATCTTCTTTTGCGTTTTTTAATGCGGATTCTACGATTTTCCCCATTGTTTTATTCTCTGTATACGTCTTTTGCTCTATATCCCTGTATTCATACAGCGTCTTTGCCATTGCTTCATTTTCTTTTGCAACATTATCGAATATACGTTCTATTTCTTTCACCGCAAGTCCTGATTGTTCGGATATAACCTGTTTTATCTTTTTAAAATCCGCAATCCTAATGGCGTTTTTAAGGCGGTTTACATCGGATGCCGTAAGCGTTTTGCATTCTTTAAGGCGGTCAACAATAATGCCGACCACCTCATTTGACATGTTGTTGGCAATTTCTATTAAATTTTCTGTTGCTTTGTCAAGAAATTCTTCTGTCAGGAGTTCTTTCATTCGCTTATTTCCTTTTGGTTACCCTACTGTTATTTTTTTGGTAATCTGTAGATTCTCCCGGAATCCACTGCTTTTTAAATTCTGCTGTTTCCGTTGTGTAAGATTTCACGTAAATCTTCCCATGCCTGTGGGTATTCTACCGGATTAAAATTTGTATCCTGCACACATTTCTTTATGCTGCCATCCGTCCAGATCATGCACTCTCCAGCTTTGTATATGTTAACTTCCGTACCATCGGCAAAATAAATTTATTAACTTTATTTGACGTTAAATAATCATCACCTTCTTTTATGCTTTAATTAATATGTTCATTTAAATTAAATAAAATAGAAGAGCCAAGGTGCGAGATCTCTGGCTCCTTTATGTCGCTGATTTAAAGTATCCTTTCCGTCAACCACATTTCTTATTGCTACAAAGAATATATGTGCCATGTATTCATATCGTATTCTCAAAATCCATTTGATTGTTGACTAGATATTTACATATATTTTCTATTGTTATCAAAAAATAATTTTCCCCATACTGTCAAATCATCGTCCGTAAATCCGTTTTGATAATAAGTGTCATTTATCGAACCACGGTTTTTAAATACAGAAAATACATGTGTCTGGTCTGTCAATTTCCACGCACAATTTGATATTTTATGTTCGTGCATATAATCCATGAATGCGTTACACGCATCTGCATTGTCACCTGCTGCAGTTCCAGCTTCGGAAGCGTTGCTCCACTCAGTACATATAAAAGGCATTGTTTTTCCACCAAGTACGTCTGTAGTGAGTGAATCGGAATAATAATGCTCTGAATAAAAAACATCTGTCACCCCGTAGCTTTCTACATACGTCACTGTATTTCCAAGATAACCGCCACGACTTCCTACAATCATTATAGGTTCTTCTACATACTTAACAATTGCATCATGTTGCGCTTTGACATATGCGCCAAGTGAATCCTGTATTGCGTTATATGGTTCATTTTGCAGTTCATATAAAACATTTGGACTATTTGCATATTTTTGAGCAAAGTATTCAAAGAACTCTACCGACTCTTCTTGATATGGGATCATACCATCAGTGATTTCGTCTGACATTGTGTGCCAATCAATTATTGCATACAAGCCGACTTCTACGCATAAGTCAATAATTTTTTCAATTTCAGCAATGTGTTCTTCTTTTGCGTTAATATACCCTAACTGTTTCAATCCGTCTGAGTACTTAAAAGAGTAATCTGATAAATAAACACTTATTCTAATGCAGTTAATGCCATTGTTTTTTAAACACTCAAACATAGATTTTGTGTGTAAATTGGTATACTGCAAAATAGAATGTGTACCGATACCCCTTAATTGAAAAATATTTCCATAAGCATCGACTAAATTGTTTCCATCTTTTCGTAACTTGGTTATAACACCACTTTCAGCACCACTTTCCCATATTTTGTTCCCGTGAATATCATACATAGAACTTAATTCATTTCCATCGATGTCATAGTACATAATTTTTTGCTACCCCCCACAAATGAACATGAAGACCATCATCCGCTGTCAATGTAGTATCATCATTGTTTTTCAGAAGAATACGGAAATGTGCTCTATCTCCAGCCGTATTGCCATATATACTATTGATGTTTGCACGAACTTCGGATATAAGCAATTCGCCATTGAAATATGTTCCACTTGACACCAAGAAAGAATCTGCTGACACATTACCGCTAATTCCATTTGGATTATAATAGCCTTTTCCCGTAAGCAAAACAGTGCTTGTGTCTGTAGGCATTTCCGTTTGTGCTTCACTGTAAACCACAAGAATGTAGGAATATCCATCGTCAACACTGATTTTTTTCACCTCATATGGTAATGTAGCAACCGTTCTCAATCGATTTGCACTTGTTGTACCAGTACCTATCGGTTGGATTCCACCAACTTCCCATAAATCTGCACTGTTGGATAATTCTGCATAGGATTCTTCCGCAACACCTGTAACCGTGAATGTGGTTGTCTTTCCACCATACGAAACAGTAATTGTATTTTTACCCTCAACAATTTCACCACTTAATGTGTAGCCTGTGATTGTATCTGTTGAACCATCACTATAATGTGCTGTCACTGTAATTCCTGTTAAATCTATTAATGCAGTTCCTACTGTTACTTCACCGCCAGTATAAGTTGCTGAAATGCTTGTGAGTGTTTTGTCTGTTGGTTCTTCTTCACCTCCACCACTTTCAATACCAAATGCCTGTTTGAAAGCTGTGTACTCTGCTGATACATTACCAGTAAATGCGCATTTCTTGAACATACCATCAAGTGCATTGACCTGTGCTGTGGTTAGACCTCCCCCGCCGCCACCTTCTTCTAATTCATCCAGCCGGGTAAGAATCTGTTCGATGATGTCCGGGTTCTGCTGGATTACCTGTTCTGTGGTTTCCAATCCTTCCAAAACAGACAATGTTGCCACAGTGGTATTAAATTCCTGCTGTACCACACCTTCTGCGTCCGTCTTCTTCAAGCACACGATAAACCGGATGCTTCCCCTGTACGCCAGAGCGTTTCTGCCAACCAGCCAAGAGAACGTAATATTATCCCCGGAGATTGCCTTATCCGTTACCGCATATACATCCCCACTGTTGTTCGCATTCAGAAAATTGATGCGGATGTTAAACTCAGACAAATCCACTTCTCCATACTGCTTCGGCATCTGGAAATTCAGCCGCCTTACATCTTCGTCCGATTCCACTCCGACAGTCTGGAGACCGGAAGGAATCGTGATAGTTCGCAGGTCATTATCGATCGTGCAGACTTCCGTCTCCTCTGCATATACATCTGCCTGCGCCAGTGCTTCTTCTAAGTCCATTTCCTCACTTCCTTTCCTGCTTTACTTTTACCTCGTTTGTTGTGATTCTGTAACTGTCTCTCTGTCCGACAACCCGCACTCCGAAGTTATCCCACTCCAAAGCCTCTGCAGGTATTACACATCTGCCGTTTTTAATCGGCTGCGGATATTCTTTTCTCATGCAACTAAAAACGGCCGCCATCCGGCAGCCCTGCCACTCCTCGGAAAATGAAAACTCCGCCTGCAGATAGCCCTGTGTGCCAGCTACAATTCCGGTAAAATCGCAGTCCGGGTCTTTCTGGATGTTCTGGACGGTTATGATAAATTTTAAAGTTCGCATATTACCTCCTATCTATAATTTAAATAGAGATTTAGCTGATACTGAATGGCAAAATCTCTCCATGACAAGCAACTTTCAAAACGATTTACGTTATCGTAAAAAAGGAGGGAAGATCTATATCTCAGGTGCTATACAGCCGGTTAATCAGATCTCAGCCAATCAGCAGACAACGGTTGCTGTCTTACCGGAAGAATATCGCCCAATCCGAACAGCTTATAACGTCTGCCAAGGCGGCGGGATGAACCGTTTTTATTTGACTGCGAACGTCGATGGTTCTTTGGTTGTCCAGAAATACGGTACAACACAGAATATTCCAATACCTGCAGGTACATGGTTGTCAATCTCCATTGATTTTCCAGCTGATTAATATTAACCCACAAAATACATGGTATTAAACGGGAACCAAGCATCTGTGTCGGCACTATCATATGAATTGAAACTACTCCGAGATCGAGAAACAGTAACATTTCCATTATTAGATACCTCAAAGTACCAGATAGATCGAAGCGTACCTTGGCATAACTGCGGTATCTGCACTGGTGGTCTAAATCCTTCTGGCATTGTAAAAATTGTAATTGGATCTTGACCGACAGAAAGATTTTTTGATGGCCTTACCGCTCCGCATATCTCTACCCATTTTCCTATTTTTCGATAACGTGGCCGCCATCCGCTTGTGTATTCCGCAAATCCGCCAGAAATTGTAGGATAAATCCAATCTGTATCGATTAAATCTCTATTTAATTGATAGATTCCTAAGTCAAACGATTCAACTAACATATCAATGTCCTCGATTGCCGTTCCGTTTAATCGCACCCGACAAAATGGTTTCTGGCTCATAAATACGCCCGTTCTTATATCCAGGTTGCTATATGCCGGATCCTGTGGATCGCTTGCCACCGGTGTTCCCGCGATCGTGACAAATTCTACGCTTTCAACTCCGCTGGATTCATCTCTGTTATATTGCAGGCAGACTATATCATTGCGTAACATGCCCTGTGTACCGGATGTGATTGCCACATTTTCGCTTGTTCCATATGGGATATGGATTTCCCTTCCGTCGTAGACCACTACTCCATCTGCTACTGTGATCTGGTTTGCCGTCTGGATATTGACTTCCATTTTGCTTCCGACCGGCAAGATACAGCTGTCCCCCAGCAGCCCGCGCTGGAAATCTGCCAGCTGATCCGCTGTGATGTGATCAAATCCCTGATAACTTGTTACAATATCTAATGCCATCTACTCTTCTCCTTCCACTTTGTACTCTATCTCTACTGTTCCGCTTTCTATTTTCACAATCTTCTGCACGACCGGCTTTTTAAGAGATAATCCACTGTTGTAATCTCTTCCACCTACGATATCCCCAATCTGCAGATCCATGTCCTGCACTTCCAGAGACATTTTTTTATAATTCATATCTTCCTGCAGCTTCTCTGTTCCGCCCTCGATCAGTTCGTTTAAATCTTCGGCGTTGTTATTGTCGTACACCGCCGTGCGCTCCTGCAATCCTTTGTAATATTGCTTCTGGGATATGCTGCCGTCCAGCTGTGCATAGAGATGTGCCACCTGCCTGTCTTTCAGCTCTCCTTTCCCCAGACAGATAAGGTGGTTAATTCCACGCCTGCTCTCTTTAATGCTGATATTAACTTTGGAGTCCTGGGAATATTCGATTTCCTGCGACAGATCCTGAATCGGTACGGCGGATAACATGATTTTAAAAGCTTCATTCGGTCCGCCCTGGATCACTTCAATTTCCAGTCTTGCATTTTTTGTTGCCAACATCTTTGTAAATCCAGTCAGAGCATCTGTATATCTGTCAAACTGGTAAGACGGTATATCGATCGCAATCGATGCTTCCGGAAATGTAAAAAGCCCGCCAAAAGCTCCGCCTAATACAGACTCTAATATTTCGTTTGCATCCCCGGATACCGTCCGGTAATCCTGCCCGGAAGGTGGCTGTATGATGTACTGTTCCAATAGCTTCCTGATAGCATTCCCTCTCCATGTCTCTTCGTCTGTGTTGGTGTTTACTTCCATCTCTTCAATCAGCGCACAATATTCTGTGCCAGGCGACATGATCCAGTATCCCATTTGCAGCTGTCCACGAGTGCAGGTTATCTCTACATCGTTTTCGCCACCCAGATCAAAGTCCATGGCGGCGTCATCCGGGAACGGTCGTAATTCCATTCGATCTGCAGAACATATCACAAACTCCATCTCGGTTCACTCCTTTCGTCGAATAAAGTAATATCAATGCCGTAACCTCCTGGCCATGTGACTGTCTGCTGTCCTGAGGGAATTTTAGAAAACACACTTTGCAGCTTATACCGGCTGTTATACAGATCCGCCTCTTCTCCCAGCCGTCCGATCTTGATCACTGTATTGCTCCGGCTGTCAATCACCAACCGCTCATCCGTAAATACAGTAGTCTCTACTTTATAAATATGATTTGCAATCACGATCTCCGGATCCGTTACCGGTCCATATATCGTCATCCGGAAATGGCATGGCAGGTAAGATTCATTGTTTATCATTCTTGTGCCACGGACGCGCTTTAAATCGGTCGGAAGGTCAAACATTCCTTTTGTTTTCTTGCTTTCTCGTACCGTAAAATCAAACGGAAACTCCGGGAACATGATTCCTTGCTCCATCGTAATCTCCGGTTCCGGCTCTTCTTCGCCTGGAAGAATCGTGATCGGATCTGCAGCCTCTGCCAGAAACGAATATGTTGTTTCTCGGATCCAAAACGGATACGGCGCAAGAATCTGCATTGTCTTTACTGTTGCATAATCTCCCGGTTCCGTACTCGCTGTCAAAATATAACACGTTAGGTAATAGTCTCCAAAGATTAATTTTCCTGGCGTCTTATTTACTACATCGTATTCCGCCTGATCCGTCAGCTCATTTAGAGTTTCTTTCTTTTCTGCATTCGCTCCTCTAACCCATATTTCAAGATCATATTCTAATGGGTCCTTTCGAAATCCATTAATCTCAATGCCGTATTTTTGCTCTGTACTTTCGTAGCCCCATGAATACGTATGGAACACGGCGTCTTTCAGCCTCGTTTTAAAAGAGGAGAGATCAATTTCTCTCCCCTGTGAACTAATGTATTTTATCATTGAAATTGCACCCCGATTTCTCCAAGTCCTCGTTTAAAGCTCCGGCTGTCAATCACCGATATTACTTTAATATTCCGTGCTGCTCCTGAAAATGCTGCAGCCATTCTGCCGTAATCAATGTTTGTTTCCATTTGTGTCGCTCCCTGCGTATTTATGCTGATAGCATTTGCGGCCGCTTTGGCTGCCTTCGCCACTACCGGAATGTTATTGTAGATTCCCTTCGCAAGTCCAGACATAAAGTCCGGCATCCAGGACTCGTATTCTCTCAGCGGCCCCTCGTCCGGGCGTGAAAAGTGCAGGAAACTTTTTATTTTGCCTCCAATACCTTTCACTCCATCTACAATTTTTCCAACTCCAGACATAATTCCGTCTTTAAGCCCGCCTATAAAATCAGCGCCCCATTCATACGCCTGACTCGCTAATCCGGTAATAAAATCTTTTATCGTATTAAACGGTTTTTTTACGATATTTGCCAGTCCGCTTACAACAGACTTAATCCCATTTTTAAGTCCATTAAATGCTTTTACCGCAGCATTTTTTATTGCATTAGTTACTGTGGATACAAAAGACTTTATTGCATTAAAAACAGATGTTACAACAGATTTTGCGCCGTTTACCGCTGTCTGTATCGCTGTTTTGATCGCGTTCCATACACTCGTTGCTATGGACTTGATCCCGTTAAACACGGAGGCTACAAACGATTTTACTGCATTAAACACGGATGTGACCACAGATCTTACTGCATTTACCGCTGCTTGTATTGCTGATTTGATCGCGTTCCATACGCTTGACGCCACAGATTTAATGCTGTTAAATACAGACGTTATAAACGACCCTACAGCATTAAATACGGACGTTATGACTGATTTCACGGCATTTACAGCTGTCGAAATTGCTGTTTTTACCTGCTGCCATACTTGCCCCGCCACCTTCGTGATCGTCGACCAGTTTTGTATAACTGTTATAATGGCAGCTATTGCCAATGCGATTCCGGCTATGACCGCTATAATTGGCAGTAACGATACTTCTAGAGTCGTGACTGCCGCTACCATGGCCATAATGACCGGTGTGATTGCCGTTGCCGCCACCAGCAATGCTCCCAGCACCGTCACGAACGTCTGTACTGGCGCAGGCAATTCCGAAAATTTTTGAGCAATGTCGGCTATTATATCCAATATTGGCTGCAGCGCACTCTGCAGATTTTCTCCAATCCCTTCCGTGCTACTTTTCAACTGGTTTAGCGATGATTGCCATTCTTCCCCCGGCGTTGATTTTGAAAATTCTTTTGCTTTTCCGGTTGCGTTTGAAAAATCATCTCCCATTTGAAACAGCGCTGTAGACGCATCAATTCCCAAATCTTCAAACTGTGTTGATAATGCAGACAACGCTTTTTGTTGGTCTTCCGGAGACATTTTCTTCAAGTCTTGTCCTACACTGGCCGCTACATCGGCAACCGTCGCCTTTCCATTTTGCCACTCCTTGAATGTGTCCTGCGTTGCTTTTGAAAAACTTCCCAGATTTTCCTCAAACGTTCCATCTCCCAGGCGAATCTGCAGCTCTTTCACGGCATCAGCTACTTTATCTGTGTTCATAGCTCCGCCTTCCATTCCATTTTTCAGAACCTGCATCATCTGTTCTGCAGAAAATCCTGCATCCTCAAAGAGCGGAGAATATTCATTCAGGGTGTCCATAAAGTCTCCGCTGGCATTTAGGTTCTCCTGGTATCCCGCAGATATCAAATCAAGCGCTTCCTGTGCGGACAGTCCGTAAGCGGTCATCAATTTTGATGCACCAGTTACATTTTCCTGTAAATCTGTTCCGGTCCGTTGCGATATCGCAAGGAGCTGCTGGGATACATTCTGCAAGTCCACATTATCCAGTTCTCCGAGATTTTGCTTCGCCAGCTGTACAGCTTGTGTCGCCTCTTCAACAGAGTCCGTTACTCCTGTGTTGAATACGTTTTTTACAACGTCTCCCATCTGTTGGGCTTCTTTTTCTGTCAGCCCGAGATTTGCCTGCATGGTCTGCTGGCTGTTCCCAAACTCCTGCGATGTTTCCAGGGCCGTCTGTCCCAGTTCCATCATCTTGTCCGCTACACCTCCTGCAGCGTCAGACAATTCCATCATGGCTGTTATCTGCGTGGAATTTGCTATCTGTTCAATCTTGTCCTTCATTCCTCCGGCTTCATTTCCAGCGTTTTTGAATGCGTTTTCCAGTCCTTCTGACGTCTGCTTCGCTTCAGCTTCCAGCTTTCCTAAGCTTTGCTCTGTTTGTACAATTTCTCTTTGCAGGCTATTGTACTGTTCCGGACTAATCGGACTCCCAAACTCGGCATTCACCGTTTTGGCTTCTGCTCTCAGACTTCGCAATTTCTTGGTGGATTCAGTCAGCTCGCTTTGCAGTTCTTTGTATCCTGTAGTATCCGTTTCTCCAGCATCCTGCATTTCCTGCATCGCGTTTTTCAGTTCGGCCGTTTTCTTTTTCGTCTGTTCTATTTCTGTCTGAATCGGCGTCATTGCCGCTTTCCATGCATCATAATTTTTAGCCGATGCTGCAGCCTGCTCATTTGCGATCTTCAATGCGTCTAATCTTTTTTCTGTGTCAGAGATCGATTTCCCAAGCAATTCGTTTTTTTGTGTCAGAAGCGTTATGTTGGACGGATCCAGTTTCAGCAATCGATTTACATCCTGTAATTCCTTCGATGTGCTCTTTAAGTTTTTATCTACCCCCTCCAGGGCTTTATTTAATCCAGTCGCATCTCCATCCAGTTCGATCGTGATGCCTTTTATCCTGCTGCTCCCTGTCTCACCTCCTACAGATTGTCAATATCTTCCTGCGTAGCCAGCCGCGGATAATCGTATTCATCGTTTTTCATTTCCACAAACATGTCGTTTACCAGTCCAATGCTCAATAAGTCCAGGTCAGATACAGCAATACCGCATTGCACACACCGTAGCATGAACAATGCGGTATTTAACTGTCTATCTATTTCCCTTTCTTTTTTTTTGCCTTTGACATTTGTTTATTTTCCAGGTTCCACATTTTCATGATCTCTGGAAAAATTTTATAAATGTCGAACATTTCAAACTGGTCAATCCATTCTAAGATATCGTCCGGCTGACTTGGGTCTCCGTGTTTGTGCATCAGGTATGCGATATTCTCAAACATCTCAAGCGAATGGATTGGCAAATTGGACTCAAACTGACTTTCGTCAAATTCTTCTCCTTTTTCTTCGGCTGCTTTCTTTAAGTCTTCTTTCAACCGTTCCTGGACTTTCATCTGCTTTGCTATGTTGTCCATATCCACAAAAATATCCCTGTTAAACTTCAACCGGTACATTCTCGGAATCGCTGCTGAGCTTTTAAATTTACATTCTTTTTCATCAATGGTTATTGTTTTTCTCATGACCGTCCAGTCCCTCCATCAGCTTGTGTAGCCGGCTGTTTCTCGTATACACTTTTAAACCAGCTGCTTCTCGTTGCATCGTCAGTATTGTCTGTTGTCTTTGCTCTTACATCCCCGTCTTCATTTGATGCGCAGGAAATTGTAACCGTTTCGGTTCCTGGTTCCTTGGTGTCTTCCGTTGTTTCGGACTCTACATTTGGGCGTGTCGCCGTACAATTGTAAAACCAGAACAGCGTTGGTTTTACATCCCCATCAATCTGGAGCCCCAGTGCAAATGTTTTTCCCTGCGCATTTATGTTTTCAATCAGTACCTTTTTACCGTCTTCTTCTTCTCCTAAAACATCTTTCCGGAACTCATCCGTAATTAACGCCATCTCTAAATCGCCTTCATACCCGCCATTTGATGCACTTTTATAGTACACGATGCCATCCGCATAGAACGGAGTAATCTCTCCCTGCTGTTCAAGGGATATTGATACCGCTCCCGGAAGTGGTGTCGGAGTTCCGTATCCGTCATCTTCCTGCACTGCATAATGCACATTTTTAATGTTAAATTTTACTTTGCTCCTTCTTATACCTCCGTTTCAAAAATTACCTGTAACATTCTTTCGGATTCGATATAATACTCTGACTTTTCGTAAAAGAGTTCATTTTCTGTCATCCAATTTTCTATTTTTTTCTCTGCCTCCAAATCTTTTTTTACTGTATATAATTCAATGTTCAGTTCCGTAACCTGGTGATATACGATACCATCCGCAGAAAAATTGTCGGTTCCTGGGAAATAATACACAATATACGGCAGGTCCGGAACATCTCCTTCTGCAAAGTGACTATATGCAACAGGATATCCCAGGCTTTTCAGTCCCTCATAGATTTCTTGTGTTGTCATCTGCCTAGCCTCGCTTTCACGCGTCGTTCATACTCTTTGTTGCACCACTCTTCTACTTTTTTAATATGCGGATATGCTTCGGCTCTCCCTCCCTGCTGCAACTGGTGTCCTTTCTCCAGAAGGTGTGTTAGTCCCGGCTTTTTCCGGTTATGAATCGTAAAAGAAAATTTCCCGTTTCCAGATTTAACTGCCTTTACGCTCCATCCGTCCGCATAGTGTCCTTTTCTGCTTCCGGATCCGCGCGGCGATGTCGCCTTCAATTTTTTTCTTCCTTCGGCCGCTACTTCCTTTGCAATCTCTTCCATTTCTTCATTTTTAAGTTCTCTGTATTCTCTCAACTCTTTCATAATCACATCTGCCAGATTTCCGGCGTCAGCTTTCGCCATCTTTTACCACCGCCTTTATTTTTACTGTCTGGTTCCGAAACTGTATGTTGTCAATCGAATTTATGTTATAGACTCCGTTCCGAAACAATATCCTGAATCGTTTTGTATTCATTTCATCAAAGAACGGCTTCCACCGAAATATAAATTCTACCGTATTTTCCTGTTTTACATTGGCTGCTTCCCAGTACTCTCTTCCGGACAGGCCGTTAACATAAGCATATGCTTTCTTGTAATCTTCCCATTTTCCGGCCGGATTCCCGATATCATCAAACTCGCCTGTATATTTTTGTATCACAACTTTATTTCTGTAAGCTCCGGCATCCATACGATCACTCTCCGTTCGGTAACAGGTTTGTGCTATACATTCCAAGGATTGTCTCTACCGTCCTATTTGGATTTGTCTGACTCACCGTCGTGGATCGGTTGTCCCACATATCCGCGATCAGCGCAAGAACAGCTATTGTAATATCTTCATGTTCGTTTAGTTCTTCTTCTGTCAGGCCGGTATATCCTTTACAATATGCAACCGCAGCCCCAAATTGAGCTTCTATTAGATTTTTGTCATCATCTTCAAGATTTTCCTTGATTTCTCTGATATGATTACAAATCGTAGCAAGCGAAATATTATTTATTTTCCTTCTTTCTCACCGCCTTCATTTTTTCCAGAAATCCACACGCCACATATTCAGAGGCCAGGGAACTTTTCAGCTCCCGCACCTCTCCTTTTTCCATTGCAATCTTTCCGGAAAAACTTTTCAATGCCCTATATTTCATTGTGCATCACCTTAATCTCCAGAAGCCATTGTAAGTACAGAAATTTTCTGCTCGTCTTCCACTTTCGCGTCAATTTCTGTCCATCCTACAACTCCGATCGCGTGCTGTGTTGCGTAGATTTCTCTTAATACCTGTACTTCAAAATTCTCCGTGATCTTAACTGCCAGTCCAGACATATCGCCATAATAGATAGCTCTGGATCCTGCTGCCATTTTCGGCATGTTGTCAGAAACATACACATCTTTTCCCAGCAGTACACGGCCAAACGCTGCATTGATGTCATCCTGCAGCAGATATCTTCCATTTCCATCTTTTAATTTTCTGATGGCTGTTCTGGTCTTGCTTGACATGATCCAGATAGCCCTCTGCTGGAACGCATCTTTTACAGAATCCTGCAGATCAATCAACTCATCCGCTGTAATTGCCGTCTGAGATGCTGCAGTTACTCCCTGAGTTACCGTAGACAATCCTTCAATTTTGGATGCCGTCCCTTTCAATAATTCGCCTTCAATCCATCTGGCCACTTTCTGAGCCATGTGATTTACAACAAAAGATACGATATCGAACTGGCTGTTATTCATGAGTGAGCGCGACACTTTAGTCAATGCCCCTGCTAAAAATCCAGATAAGGTAATGCTTCCGAATTTTCCTGCGCTTGCTTCCAGTTCTTCAAATTCATCCGCGTATGCCATTTCAATATCATTTGCATCCGCTGGATAAAACGGGATCACAAGGCTTCCCTTGATGTTGTACTTAGTTGCTCTTTCCAGGATTGGAGAAATCTCATATACTTTTTCAATGATTCTCTGTGCGATGGTTTCCGGGATCACGGCTCCATTGTCCGTCAGCGTCATGTTTGTGTCAGCTCTTAGCTCTCCGTTTGCCACTCCGCGAAGATACTCTGCGAACATCTTTTCTTCATCCTGCGCTCTCTGCTCTGCGGATTCATCGTTTTCCGAAGCTCCTTCGCCGCCTTCCTCATTGTTTCCGCCCGTCTCTTCTAAGCGTTTTTTGATTCCTTCCAGCGTTTTGATTGTCTTGTCGATATCATCGATCTCTTTCTGGATATCGTTTACTTTCTGTTCCTCTTCTTCGTTGATTGCTCTCTGTTCTGCCTCTACTGTTTCATACAGGTCTTTCAATTCCTGTACTTTTTCGGCTCTCTGCTCTTTTAATTTTTTGATGTTGTTTTTTTCTGCGAAAAACTGAATGTTCATCTTCATCTTTCTTCGCTCTGCTCTATTTACTCTCGTCTTTTTCCTTACACATTACCTCCATATTTTTCAATAATCTTTTTTAAGCTGCTGTTGTCATAGTTCTTTTTATCTTCAAACCCGATATATTCAGGTTCAAATTCTTCCGCACGGATTTCAAAAGTTTCCTCTTTTTCTCCTGCTCTGGTCTCCGCTGTGACTGTAGTCCCTTCGTACCATGGCCGCATGTTTGTTATTAAGGACACCTCCCTCATATCCATGTCGGTAATCGTCCGTGTCGGGATCCCATTCTCTCCATCTGCTCGGACTTCTACCGGGTGCAGGATGTCAAAGCTCCATCCTCGCAACCTTCTCTCTTTTGCTGCCTGTACAACTTCCGGATCTTCGGTTTCCACATGTGCTCTCAGCCCGATTTTATCTTCCTGTAAATTCAGATTCGTTTTGGTGCTTCCAAGGATCCTGTCCCACTTGTGGTTTAGTAGAATTTTTATCTCTTCTGCCCGCTTCATCGCTTTCCGGAAAGTTCCCGACTGAATCCTCTCGATAAAATAGCCGCCCTTCCCATCCGGGATTGGCCGGCTATTCCTTCCTGTTACATTCACATACCCATCAATGATCACGGATTCTCTTCCATTCTCTGCCCTGAGTTCAATTCTTGCCCTTCTTCGGTCCCTCCTTCCCCGATCTTTGCACTTTTGTTCATGTTTGGTATATAAATACTTTGGTTTTCCGGATCGTATAACACGTCCTGTAATCCAAGTTTTACCATATTAATTCCTAACGGTTCACGGTTTTCCATCGCTCTGATTTCGTCGATCTGCAGCCATCCGGTTTCTGCCGCCGTTTTATAAGCACTGTAACGTTTATCTGTGTCTCCTTTAGTAAGCTCATACATATCCGGAGCGAAATAGTAGGTTCCTTTTTCTTTTTCCAGGAGCAGCGCCCGGTTTAATGCTGTCATAAATTCGCCCATAAAGGTATTTACACAGTATTTTATGTACGTTTTGTCTCCCTGTTCCGTCTCGATATCTTCCGGAACTCCAAGGATCCGGCGCAACTCCTCTCCATTGGTTTTCTTGTTTTCGTTCAACTGCATCTCAACAGACGTATTAGACGCCTCCTGGAATTCCAGCCCTTCATTCAGGATCACAACATTTTCCGTGTTATTTCGATACAGGTTCCTCCAGGCCGCCCGCAACTTGTTAATCGCCCCTTGCGACAGCTTTCTGGCCGACTTTACAAAACCTTTCTTATTTCCACCGGTTTTCACAAGGTTTTCTTCATATTCAAGCGAATTATATGCCACGCTTAACACCTTGCTATTCTCTTCAACAATGCTGTTTCCTCGCATACCGTCTTTTGTATTTCGGAGCACCCGGATGAATTGTTCTGGAAAATAAGATTTCCCCTGTACCATAATTACATATTCTTTAAAGATTTCGTCTGCGTTGGATGCTGTAGAAACACATTCGCTTTTTACATATCTTAGAGAATCTATTGTCAGTCCATTCCAGTCAACATAGATATATCCACCTCGGCCAAGATAATAATCTTTCACGATCGCCTGTTTCATCTGGTTTGCATCCAGTGTGTCTCCGGTTTCTTCATTTAACATAAATACCCGGTAATCTTCTTTCGCCTCAATTACCCTGTCTCCATCTCTCCGATACAGTTTAATCGGGATATTGGCCACTGTTCTTGCAATTTCATTAATCGCCCCTGCCACCGACGGGATCTGCATCGCTTTTTCTCTCGTGATGTCATCGTTATTAATCCAGGCGGAAAGGAGTTGGCTTCCCAGTTCGGATTCTTCTTTTTTCTCTTCCGTTTCTTCCGGCTCTGCTCTTACTCTTTTCTTAAAAAATAACCTTTGCTACCTCCTATAGTTCAATATTCTCCAGTTCCGCCCTCGCTTCCAGTAGATTGATGTAATCCTGCATCATGTTAAGCTGCAGGCAATAGATGCTCTTTGGACACGTCGGTATAAAATCAAGTTCCCGGTTTTCCCATTTTTTTATCATGGATTCTAATTTTTCAAGGCGGATTCTTACTTGCCAGTATTCCGCCCGAAATCGTTCTTTATAATCATTGCTTTCCATCATTTTTATTGTGTCTTTTAATCCCATGTCTATCTCCTTTATACTGTCTGTACTACAAAATCTCCGTCATACAGCAATACATTTTGTTGCAATAGATAAATGCTGTTTATGATTGCTACCACTTCATCCACTTTTCCGGATGATTTTTTCTTGTTCACGTATCGGTTCATATTTGTATCAAAAGTACACTTTGCATTTTCAAAATTGATTTCTAAAAGAATATTTTCTGTGTAATGCCATTGCCGATTTAAGATATATTCGTAAAGTAGTTTTGTCGGCGGATGTAGTGTATCGCTGTGCTGCCGGATTTCCACCGTTTCGTATTTCTCATTCCATTTCTGTGCACTGGACAGGGCATTGTAACGATCGTAACCAATCGCCCGCACCGTTACGCCATATTTTTCTTCGATTCCAAATACAAAATCCTCGATCACGCTGTAATCTACTGTCATATCGCCGCAGGCAATGCATTTCATCTCTTGAATAAATCTTCTATAATCAATATGTTCAAATTCATTCTTTTCGTCTATCCGGCCTTCTGGGATAAATGCTATTACATCGGAGTAAATTTCCCCGTCCATCTCTGCGCTCATGGCTACGGCGCAATTATCGTTCGACATGGCCAGATCGACGCCAATATATACTTCCATTCCTTCCCAATCAATATGGTCTATCTTGCAGGCTCTTACTTTCTCTACTTCAACATAGGTTTCTGTTCCCTGCCCCTGATAGACGATATTGCAATGTTTGGTCAGGAAATTTTCTCGAAGACTCTCCCGTCGTATCGCCTTCTCTCTTTTCTTTACCAGATCATCCCATACTTCTTCGATTTCCTGTGCCAGAGGATTTCCGTCCTTCAGCACATCATCATCCGTCGCCCAATCATCTGGATTATCCGGCTCATACAGTAAAGCAAATACTGTCGGGTCTTCTACCAGACCATCAAGTATCATTTTGGCGTCCTGTACTTCATCTTCCAGCGGATTATGAATCGTTGGATATTTCGTGGAAATTATAAACCCCAGCTTATTTTTTACAAGCAACTGACCTGATCTCATGGCTTCAATAGCGTACGGTGTTGGCAGTGCTCCTACTTCGTCTGCAATAAATACGGATGGTTCTTTCCCGTCCATCCTCGTTGTGGAATAATTCAACGGTGTATACTTTGTTTTTGTTGGGCGGTGTAATATGTAATCTCTCAGTATTTTAAATTCTCCTTTTTCAAGCACCTCTATATTCGTCTGTATCAGTGGCTCGATTGCTTCTTTTATCTCTCTTGCCAGTGCTCCATCTGGCGCGACAGAAAAAAATCTCGAGTAACTCGGTTCCAGGTAAAATAGCAAGATAAACAATACAGCAACAACAAACGTTTTTCCATTTTTTCTGCATATCTCAAGCAACGCTGTCTGGTACCTTCTTTTTCTTTTGTCCTCTCTGTATACTGTCCCGATCACGGCCGTGATCAGCAGCCACTGGTATCCGGCCAAGGATTTATATATGCTTTGTCCTGCTTTTGGTCCTTTCGCCATTTTGAGCAGTTTTAAAATTACGTAGATTTTTTTTAGCAATTTCGTGTTAATACAATAAATTTCACTTTCCCCTCGGAAAATCGAAAGAAATTCCCTGCATTGTATCTTTACGTATTTTGGCGCTCTGATACGCTCTTCTGCGACTTCCTCCGCATAATTAACTGCCGGGTGTTTAATCATCGTCATCTTCCTCATTCAGTATGTCCATCAGAGTTTTTTTCTCTTCTTCTTGATGTACCGCCGCAATTGACAATTTTGCTCTGCTCTGCGGAGATAAGCAAAGCTCATTACAGCAGCGAAAAAAATCTTTCGTTGCTGAATCCTTTGCAAGTCTGAAATTTTTTTCTAATAACATTTTGGGATCTTCATTGGATTGTTTGTCAAAACTTTGCAGCTGGTCAATCGATACGCACGCCCTGGAAAGAATGAATAAATCAAGATTTCCAAGCAACTTTGACTCATCTAATTCAGCGATTATGTACCTAAAAATCTTTTTCTGATTCCTGTTCAAGTAATTCGGAGGTTTTAATTTGTCAGTTTTGCCGCGGGTCAGCTTTTCAATGTTTCTGCGCTTTTGCTCTTCCTCTTTTGTGATCGTTCCTGTTTTTGCTTCCACGCTTTTTGCCGGTCTTGCCCTTCTATCCCTCCTTAAAATTTTCATTTCTAAGATTTTGTGTGCTCAGATATGGGGCGTCGGTCGGGAGACAACTCAAAAAATCAAGGCAGGAACCCCGGGGGGGGATCATCATACCGCGCCTTCGTCCTCTTCCTCCTGCTGCCGCGCAATCTCCAGCAATTCTTTTCTTGGTATTTCTCCCTTTTCGGCCATCTCGTGATGCCATCCGCACAAGCTGATCAGATTGCTATCATCTAACCTTGCGTCCCAATCTTCCGCGATCGGCACGATATGATGTACCGATATTCCTTCTGTCTCAATCCTCTTTGCCCCATATAGATTCCTTTTACATATCTGACAGCAGTATCTGTCTCTCGTTCTTATATCAGCGCTCTTTCTTCTCCATCTCTCACTTCGTCTGAATACCTGTATCTTTCTTCCTTCTTTCTTTTTGTATGATTGTCTTTCCTTGATTCTTTTTTCTTTTTGCGGGCACATATACCTCGTATCGTGTACTCTCCCGCAATACTGGCATGATCTCAGCATCCTCCTTCATTCCTTTCTTTTATCAGATCGTTGATCAATTCCTTGATTCCCTCCGAATCCATTTCCCAGTTATCTTTCCCTACTATTATCATCTGAGTTCCATCTGCTTTCTTTCTGTTCTTTCTCTGTGTAGTATGCCTGCATTTTCCTCCGTTCCTGTAGCATTCATCTTTCTTACAGTTTTCTACTTTCCCATCACACAAATATAAAATCATTTCATCCTCCTGTTTGATTGCGCCCCCTGGACTCGAACCAGGACCATCGGCTAAGGAGACCGATAAGCTACCCTTACTCTAAGGCGCGCTATTTTTACACATAACAAAAACAGCATCCACCTAATATGGATGCTGTTTCCTGAAAGGTTATCAATAGAAACTTGTCAACAATGGTTTATTTGTTCACTGGTTTCATTTTATTTTTAACATACTTTTGTGTGACACGGCGTGACATTTATAAATTTTTCTCAAAAAATCTTTTATTTCTTTGGCGACAGGATTCTGCCGTGTATGGTATATTCCGGTTTGGATACATCATATTCATCCGATATGCCGTCTGGGTCCAATTCAGGTCTTGCAAATAATAAAAATCAAACATCACTCTTAACTCGATCTGTTTTATACTCTGTATGTACTCTTCTGCTTCATTCGTCAATGTTAAGAGTTCCATTTCTTCTCTCTGCAGCATATCTTGTCTTTTCTGCAGGTGTTTCTTCTTTTTGTCCAAAATCCCGTCTGGGCGCCCTTCTATCTTAAAATGCTGTGTGCCTCCATATCCTCCCTTCACTGTATCTGCTACTTCCATTTTCCTTAAATCCGCTATTTCTTTTTCTAATTTCCGGATCCTTTCTTTTATGATTTTTATTCTCTGCTTCATGTCTACGTACTGGATCAATATACTTCTGTCCATTTCCTCTCCTCCTGCTGCCGTTTATTCTCCTTTAAATTCCGCCTTTGTCATCCCTCCCTTTATCTTTTTCTTCGTCTCACCATCTTTTCTTTGCATCCCTGTGCTTCTCTGTTTTTTAATCTTCTTGGTTCCCATATTCCTAAGGTATCCAACATCATTTCCCTGAAATCAAACAATACTCCAATCATGGCCTCTATCTCTGCCATATCTTCAATTTCGATCATCACCGCACTGTCTTCTTCCATAGCTTCTCTGTATCCTCGATAACCAGAATTTCCAACTATTCTACGATATTTGTACCCAGTTCCTTTGTGCATGATTACTACGTTATTAATTTCTTCTACTTCTGTTAAGACCTTCATTCTTCCTCCTTCGCCATGTAAAACACTGTATTCTCATCTGGTATCCTGTCTTTGTATGTTTTTATAATCTTTTCTAATACTTTTTCCGCACTCTCATGTTTTGTGTATTTCCCTGCTATATCACGTTTTCCCCCATGAGTGATAAAAATTCCATATATTCCCGGTAAGTATTGGCCACACTCAATCCTCTCCGCCTGATCCATGTTAAAGATTTCATCTCTATCCTGACTTACAATAATCATTCCCAGTAACCTCCTGCCGCTCCGGTTTGGTGCCACTGCGGTTCTTTCTTTTCCTCTACTTTTGGTCCCTCACCGTATCTTTTATAACATTCTTCATCATCCGGATATAAAAACATACATTCTCCACCACTTATCGTACATTCCCACCCATGATATTCATCTGTTCTTTTAGCTGCTGCACATCCCATTTTTTTCTCCTCTTGTTATCTTTTGTCATTTTTTCTTCTACGCTTCTGGTATCTTTCCAAATAATTCTTCGTATTTGTCTATCGCATACTCCATCAGGAGCTCTTTTGCCTCATCTTCTTTAATGGCTTGTCCCACCTTTTCTCCATAATCTATCTCATGCGTTAAAAGCCAGTTTCCTTTTTTTGATTTCCACAATTGGCAAGAATAAGTTTTCCCGACTTCTTTTCCAAAAAAACAACCATTCAGTAGCGAACTGTTGTAACTGTACCATTTTTTAACATCGGCAATATGCTTCATTTTTTCGGTATCGTATTTTAACCCTTTTATAATAAACATCATTCTTGATCTTCCTTTCTCCCTGGTGCTGTCAATGCCCAAATTGTTACCGCTGCTGCGCCTACTCCCACTCCTATAACAAATGCTACTATGATTCCCATGCTAATCCTCCCTTCTATTCCATCTTCCTTCGGCCGCTTTTACGCTTTTTTCTGTTCCTATAAAACTTACTACGCATGCACATTTTTTATTGGTACATTCAAAAAACGGTATCCCGCCGATTCCTATTCTTTTTCCTACTCTTTCTCCACAAAACGGACATCTTTTCACTTTCTATTCTCCTTTCATCTCAGTAACAGCTCTTTGGACTGTACTTGTACTTACTTTCAGTTCATCCGCTATCTTCGAATTACTCCATCCAGCATCACGTAATGCCTTTACCTTTCCCAAATCCAGCGGTTTCTTCTTCGTTCCCTTCTTTCCTTCTTTTTTCGGTTCTTCCTGCTGCCTGTTTCCTCCTCTGATCAGGTCGATCAGCTCTTTTGCTTCCTCTATCGTCAAATCGATGTACATTTGTTCCTCCTTTCCGCCTGCTGCCTTCCGGCGGCAGGCTGGTGGTTTCTTTGTTTCTTATGCGCCGGTTGTGGTATATGAAAACCAGTGCTTCAAAAAACTGGTCGCCGAGAATTACATAAAAAAACAACTATATTTAGGATTTGTTTACGGTTACTTGCAATTTCCCCGGTCAAATCAGTTTTTTTACCTTAATTATTTAGATTTCTTCTCGATTTCTTCTGGGTGGTACGACTCCGGAAGCGGCTGCCATGCGATGACTTTCAAAACACTCCATCCATCAGTGAACTGTTTTCCATTCCAAAATGCCCTTAATGGATAACTACCTCCAATATCTACCAAGTACAACCCTAATGGTTTGTTGTCAAACTCAGGGGTTTCTTTTGGTTCCTCCGGCAGCCGTTCCTCCACCGGAATCCAGCCGTCATTCATGTGCCTGCGGATAATGTCTTTCGCTATATTCAATCCATAGCAGAGATCAGTTACTTTTACGTCAATATATGGATTCGTTCCATACCTTTCTATTGTTTCGTCTATCTCTTCCAGAATCTTCTCTAAGTTCTGCATATCATCCCTCCTATTCTTTCTCTTCCAGCAATAAAACAGTTACCATAGTTGGAGACTTTAT
>ERZ1090878.56-NODE-56-length-54001-cov-5.507748_pt1 | contig 54001 bp, 48 predicted proteins | sample MGYA00478473_ERZ1090878 | MGnify/ENA primary metagenome ERZ1090878 (study PRJEB33644, sample SAMEA5815720) | chicken gut metagenome | biome: Chicken; feature: Gastrointestinal Tract; material: Caecum | place: Ireland | collected 2019-01-01 | study: A study of the... | reverse complement strand
GAAAAAGAAGTATTCTGATAAAAGTGAGGAGTGAAGTAAAGTTCAAAGATAATATGCAAAGGGACGCCCTATTTCGGGGCGTCCCTTTTTGTTTTGTCGCAGTAATGAGGAGGAACGGTTTGTTCCATGGGGGCATTTCTCACACCTGAGATGGATAGGCGTTTTGCCTACCCGCTCATGTTCGGTGCGTCGCGTTTTGCGACGTACCAGTCGGAATCAGGGGTGTCCCTGTTTCACAGTACCTTTACGGTGTAAAGGGGTGCGAAATTTGAACACCCTTTTGGAGGGATAGTACACCATAGCTATCGTCCCGAGTAAGGGGCTTCCATTTTGGAAAACCCCTTTTGGGGAAACTTATATCGCCGGATGGGATGGTATATTGCCACCTCATAAGGGTGTAACGATTCGTCACATCCCTGCAAAGGGGGCGGCGTTTTAGCGTACCCTTCAAAAGTGTTCGCAGAACACGCAGCCCCCAAATGAGTTCTGTGTTCAGTGGGGTTTGGGGCATAGTACCCAACAAGAGGAAAAGTGAGTGTGTGTTAATACTCGCATTGCTTGCGACGATCTATCTATTATGATTGGGCAATGAATCCCAATAGGGCATAAGCATACAAAAAAACCGAGGACCAAGGTGCATAGTACCTTGGTCCTCAGTTTCTGTTTTGACATCACAGCCACACCCTTACGGCAAAGCCGCCTTTGAAAAAGTAGGTGTTCGTGTAATGTCCATCTGGTGGAGCCGAGGGGAGTTGAACCCCTGTCCGAAAGCACATTCACCGTGACTTCTCCGGGCGCAGTTTGTCTTTTTGCATTCCCTCCATGACACGCCGGCAAACAGGCTGGTCACTTCAGTAGAGTCATGTTACATGACGGGGGCAACTCTTACCCCGTACACGTTCACCACTAATCGACGCCGGGTCTCAAAGCCGTGGTCCTCTCTGAGCCGACGGGCTAAGCCTTAATTAGGCAGCCTGAAGAGTATAATCGTTGTTGTTTAATTTATAAACAGTTGGAGCTTTTTACGCAGATCCCCACTGCGGCCCGCTATCCCGGCTTCAACGCCCCCGTCGAACCCGTTACGGCCCCATTTCGGGTGCATCCATCGGATGCGAAAAAATCAACGATTTCGTTCCTTCATCGCGCGGTCCATCTCCCGCTTGGCATCACGTGCCGCAATGCTGTCGCGTTTGTCATGCAGTATTTTACCCAAGCACAGACCAAGCTCGAATTTGACACGCCAATTTTTAAAATAAACCGAAACCGGAATCAGTGAAAAGCCGTACTGCTTAGTCTTGCCAAACAGATTTGCGATCTCTTTTTTGTGCATCAGCAGACGCCGCACGCGCAGCGGGTCCTTATTGAAGATATTTCCCTTTTCATACGGAGAAATATGCATTCCGCGCACAAAAAGTTCGCCATCTTTAAAGGTGCAGTAGGAATCCTTCAGATTGATCTGCCCCTGCCGAATGGACTTGACCTCCGTACCGGCCAGTTCAATGCCCGCTTCGTATTTTTCCTCGACAAAGTAGTCATGCCATGCTTTTTTGTTGGCCGTGACCTGTTTGGTGCCTTGCTTGGACACTGCGCCCATGGCAATCCCTCCTTTTCGTGGCTCTGTTTATCATATCATGCAATACGGCGTTTGTAAAGACACAAGAATGTTACAAATTGTGACCAAAACAGCGCTGCCGCTCAAAAGAGCGGCAGATCGCCTGTAATTGGATCGACTTTTTCGGGCAGCGCAGGCTCGAATGCAAGACAGGTGTAGGTCGGCTGACCGTGAAACTCCGTGAGGCCATTATCGCAGATCAGCGCGGACAAAATTCCCGCTTCCTTGGCCTTGCGGTCAATCGCAAGCAATTCTTCTTCCGAATCGACATACACGCACACCTTGGCCACGCCGCGCGAAAACCACTCACTGAGCGGTGTGGCAGACTGTGTACTCCCCGTCAACATCACACCGGTTTCATCCGCCCGAATCTGCCCCAGCCGGTTTTCCCGTTCCAACGCAGCCAGCACGGCCGTGACGCAAGCATGTCCTGCCTGCGCCGCAATCTTACCTTTGCGCATTTTCAGATCCCGCCGCATCACAATCATCTGCTTGGGTTTATCCATTCCTGCGCCTCCCCTGCTTATTCCACCTTATTGGTCAGCTTGCCGATGCCTTCAATCTCGCAGGTGACAACGTCGCCCTTCTTGAGGAACTTCGGCGGTGTAAAGCCCATGCCGACGCCCGCGGGCGTGCCGGTCGCAATGATGGTGCCTGCCTTGAGCGTCATGCCCTGAGACAGCTCGGCAATGATCTCCGCCACAGAATGCAGCAGATGGTCGGTGTTGCTGTTCTGACGCGGTTCGTCATTGACCGTGGACGAAATATCCAGCGCCGGCGGATAGGCAATCTCATCCGCCGTGACGATACACGGCCCCATCGGGGTAAAGCCGTCGAGCGACTTGCCGAAATACCACTGATTATGCGCAGTCTGCAAATTGCGGGCGGAAACATCATTGACGATGGTATAGCCGAAAATGTGGCCGGGCGCTTCGGACACGCTGACATTCTTGCAGTCCTTGCCGATGACAACACCCAATTCCGCTTCATAGTCCAGACTGTCTACCAGACCTTCATACGCCGGGATCGGGTCACCGCAGCCGGACGCTTCGCACACGCGCTTGCTGAAGTACACCGCTTTTTTGCGGTTGACGAGAAACGCATCCTCGTGAAAACGCGCGGACTCAACCGCGTGATCGGCATAATTGATGCCAAGGCAGATCACGTCCTGCGCCGGATACGGGATAGGGGCACGCAGACGCACGCTATCCAGTCGCAGCGCCGCACCCTCGGTCGCCTGCTCCACATCCGACAGACGCACCATCTGTGCAGGGGAAATGCGGCGAATCAGCTCAGTCATATCAGAAAACGACAGGCCGAACGCCTCGAGCGGCCAGATCAGTCCCGGCCAGCCTTTATAACCGATACCGATGCGATCGACGCCGTCATTGTTTTGATACGTATATAATTTCATACATTGGTCACGCTCCTATTGATGTTTGCCAATTTTTATGATAGCACAAATTGCACAAAAATCAAAGCATCTATTTGAACCTTTCCACAAAATATGTTATGCTTGAAGCAACGCAAAAGCCAACACAACGTTTTATTCTTTCACATCACACTTGTAAGATTGGAGGAACCGCCATGACCGGAACCTGTGAGGATTGCGCGTATAGCGTATACGACGACACGCTGGACGAATATGTCTGTGAAGCCTATCTCGACGAGGACGAATATTACCGCCTGACGCAAAGCAACGGACCTTGTCCCTACTACCGCTCTGGCGACGATTACGAGCTGGTGCGCCACCAAAACTAAGGAGAGAGTATCATGACTGAACGAGAAAAAGCAGCCGCGGGGCTTCTGTATGACGCCAATTACGACCCAGAACTGATACAAGCCCGCGCGATCGCCAAAGACCTTTGTATGGACTACAACCAGTTACGCAGTGCACAGAAAGAGGAACGTCTCGCGCTGCTGCGCACATTGCTGGCCGTCTGCGACGAGGATACCTACATTGAACCGCCGTTTTTCGTCGATTACGGCAGCAACATTCGCGTAGGAAAAGCATTTTACGCCAATCACAATCTGGTTATACTGGACGGCGCACCCGTCACCTTTGGCGATCATGTGTTCATCGGTCCAAACTGCTGCTTTTCCACAGCCGGACACCCGCTCGACATCGAGCAGCGAAATGCCGGTTTGGAATATGCCAAGCCGATCACGGTCGGCAACAATGTGTGGATTGGCATGGGCGTACAGGTAGTGCCGGGCGTCACAATTGGCGATAATGTCGTCATCGGCGCAGGCAGCGTGGTGACCAAGGATATCCCTGCCGGTGTTCTGGCCGTTGGTGTGCCCTGCCGCCCTGTGCGGGAAATCGCACAAAAGCCGCGCCGCGTTATTCTATAAAAAAACACAAAAAACCTCTGCCGCTTGGCAGAGGTTTTCGTTTTGCTTATGACACCGCCTCGACGGTCTCAACGCCGTTTTCGCGGTAGGTGTACACGGTAAATCCGCTGTACGTCCATACGCCGTCCTCTCCCTCACCCATGCAGCTGGGCGAATAGGTCTTGGAGCTGGGCGAGCCGAGCGCGCCCTCCAGCGCAGAGGCAGACGAACCGATGTAACCAGATGCCTGCGAAGCGGTCGGCTTGGCCGGTTCCGGTTCCGGCTCAGGCTGCGGTGCGGGAGCCGGAGTGGATTCCGGCTTGCTGGTCGAAGTACTGCCGGACGAGCTGCCCGACGAAGGCTTGCTGGTCGTGCTGCCACTCGAAGAAGTCGAACCAGACGACGAACTGCCGCTCGACTGCGGTTTGCTGGTCGAACTGCTGCCCGTGCTCGTGCCGGACGAAGTGCTGCCCGTCTGCGGTTTGGACTGCGCCGTGCTATCCGAAGTCTGACTGTCGGCAGCGGCATCCTTGTCCGCTTCAGCCTTGTCCTCTTCGCGGGTTTCATCCTCGGTCTTGTCCGTGTTTTGCTCATCCTTTACCGCGTCAACGGTCTCATTTTCCTGTTTATCCTCGGCTGCGGTATCCTGATTGCTGCCGCAGGCTGCCAGACTGCCGCACAGAATCAGCGCCAGCAGCAGGGCTGTCATTTTCTTTTTCATATCTTGTCCTCCCAATTATTTCTGGTTGTCTCTGATTTATTCGACGGATTCCGCCTCTTGGTTGTTCCCCAAATCCGGCGGATATTTGAGCAAATTTTCAAGGTTGCGCTCAACGATCTCAACGATCACTGTGTCGCCCGCCTGCACCTGCGTGAGTGGATAGGGCATCTGGCGTGTGATAACCGCTTCGCGGAAGTCCGCAGCCAAAAAGGGGTGTAACGCATTACCGAACGAATCACGGCACAGAATCAAACGACCGTTCTGCGCATGCTCGCTTGTGGTTTGGATCAAAATATCCTCGGCTGTACGCGGCGGCGTGACATAGGAAAAATCGATTTCGTACTGCTGCTGCGCTTCCAGTTTACTCCCCTTGGGATACAGCATTTCATACAAATCGCCACGGTGGGTGTTCTCGGTCGTGTAAGGTGCGCCCCCAAACGCCGTATAGGGCAAGCCGAGCGTCTGCATCAGGAAGTCATGCGCAAGTGCGGCACCGCGGTTGGTCCAGTGCGAATCGGTGCGCAGATAGAGCGTTTCGTCCTGCTCGGACAAAAAAGTGAACAAATCTGCGTAATTCACCCCATATTCCTGCAAATACGGTTTAACTAATTCGTAATTGCCCGGGGAATCGCTTTGCAGATAGCGTGCGGGCATATGTTCGGGATAAAGCGAGTTCTTATTGGGCGCAATGGTGAACAAAAAGCGCGCGCCGCGAGCCTCACAATAAGCCTGCATATCCGCAACCGTCTGCGCAATCTGCTGCGCCTGCTCGTCGGTCAGCGTAGCATGATTCTGATAATCGTCCAGTGTTTGAGCGTAGTACAGCCAGCCGTCCGAGCCGTAAATCACATCCTCCGCCGGAGAAGTGGCCAGCAGCGTAGTCTGCAAGGCGGCGTTTGCCGCAACCATTTCCTGCCGCAGCGCAAAGTGGTCAGCGATATAATCGGTCACCTGATCGAGCACCGCGGTGTTCCAACTGCCATCCTCGTTGTGCAGCGTGGGCTTGGGTGACAGGCGCTCATTGGCGGCCGCCTGCGTCGGCGGCAGGAACAGCATACCCGCCGAGGGCAGCAGACAGAGCAGCACGAAGGCTGCGGTAAAAATTCTATATTTCATGGCAGCCTCCTTTAAAACTGGAAATAGATAAAGGGGTTGAACGTGCCAGCCGAAAGGTTCAGCATGCACAGCACCAACAGTGCCATTGCGCCTGCCAGCGTGATCGATTCATTTTTCGGCTGCAACCGCTTTGCGGTCGGAACGCTGAGCACAAGCGCTAAAACCAGCGTCAGTAAGAATGCAGGTGTAAATAATGAACATACGGTCACTGTTCCTGTCCAGCCTAAACCAACGCCGGTGAACATCGCAGCAAACATGGCTCCCGCCTGCGCAAGCGATTCCGCACGAAACAGTGTAAAGCCAAGCACGACCACCAGCACGGTATAGACATGGCCGACTACTCTGCCCCGGAGCCGCTCCTTTGGCACGACGCCGCTGTCCTCCAGCACAGAGAACAGGCCATGCCACAGGCCCCACAGCACAAACGTCCAGTTTGCGCCGTGCCACAGGCCGGTCGTAAAGAACACAATCACACGATTGATCCAGGTGCGCACCCTGCCCTTGCGGTTGCCGCCCAGCGGGATATACAGATAATCCCGAAACCATGTGGAAAGCGAGATATGCCAACGCCGCCAAAACTCTTGAATGGTGGTGGAAGCGTATGGGTAATCGAAATTCTCGAGGAAATGAAAGCCAAACATGCGGCCCATGCCGATCGCCATATCGCTGTAACCGGAAAAGTCAAAGTAGATTTGTAAGGTGTAGCAGATTGCGCCCGTCCACGCAGCGAACATACCGATTTCGCCCGCAGGCAACGCGAACACTGCGTCCGCCATCTGTCCCATTGCGTTGGAGATCAGCAGCTTTTTGGACAAACCGCAGATAAACCGCCGAATGCCCAGCGCAGTCTCGCGCGGCGTGGTCTGCCGCTGGTCGATCTCTTTTTCGATGTCATGGTATTTAACAATCGGTCCCGCGATCAGCTGCGGAAAGAAAGAAATATACAGCAGCACCTTGATAAACGACCGCGAGACAACCGAACGATCCCGATACACGTCGATCACATAGGAAAGCCCCTGAAACGTGAAGAACGAAATACCGATCGGCAGCGCAATACCGGTCAGCGGCAGCGACGTTCCAAACCAGCCATTCACCGTACCAATCGCAAAATCTGCATACTTAAACACCGCCAACAGACCAATGCCACCCGCTACCGCAATTGACACCCCACGTTTGGGATGCTTTCCCGCTGCGAGCAGGCCGCACACATAGTTGAGCACGACGCTCAGCAGCAGCAACGGCAGATAGACCGGCTGCCCGAACGAGTAAAAGATCAGGCTCGCCACAAGCAGCAGGATGTTTTTTGCCCGGATGCCGCGCAGCAGGCGGTCGAGCACGAACACGACCGGCAGAAAGATGAACAGAAAAATTGCCGAACTGAAAACCATGTTGATTTTTCCTTTTTTCTCTTTATTATGCCTGCCCGCCCTCTGTTTTACTCTCGCGCACATAGTTTGCAATCGCAATACCGCCGCTGACCAGCACCAGCGCGCTCAGATTGCGCAGCGTCAAAATCTGCTCACCCAGCACGATCGCGGAAATCAGCGCGCCGAATACCGGAATCAAAAAGCAGAACAAGCTGACCTTGCCCACCGGGAATTTGCCCAGCAGCGCCGTCCAGATCGTAAACGCTGCGGCAGACAACACCACCATATACGCCAGCAGCAGCACTCCGACCGACGTGACCGCCCCAAGCTGGCCTCCGCCCAGCAAACCGACCACCAGCAGGAAGACTCCACCCAGAAGCAGCTGCCAACCGGTCAGCAGCATCGGGTCGCGTCCCGGTGTATAGATGCGGGAAACCAGTGCACCTGCACCGGCCGACACCGCTGACAACAGCACTAAACCGTCGCCGTGCAGGTTAAAGCCGTTCAGTCCGCCCAGCCCGAGCACCAGCACACCCGCAAAGCCGCACAGACAACCGAGCACCTTCTGCCGGTTCATCTTATCGTTCTGCAAAAACAGATGCGCCAAGATGAGCGCAAAAAAGGTCTGCGTGCCGGACAGCACCGCTCCTTTGGTGCCCGTCGTCCCGGACAGGCCAATGTAATAGCACACATATTGGATCATGCTCTGGAACAGACAGATCCAAAAAATCGGTTTCCACTCGCTGCGCACCGGAACGATACGGTGTCCCTTGATCCGCGCTACCAGCAGCACCAGCAGCCCCGCCAAAGCAAACCGCCAGCCCGCAAAGTACAGCTGGGAGAACGGTGCATCCGACGCAATGGCAAACAACTCATATCCTTTTTTGATGCAGGGGGCTGCACTGCCCCACAGCGCGGTACACAAGACCGCAGGCATATATAACCGACGAAATACTCCTGTTTTTTGTTCCTTCATTTGCTCTTCCCCTTTTTCTGACGTGAAGCCAGTATAGCATTTTTCCCGTCCCCCCGCAAGTAAGGGACTTTTATCGGACACTTCCTCTGGTATTCTATGACCATAGGAGGTGAACGGCATGATTTACAGTTGTCAGACCAAATGCTGCCACTATATTTTTCTCGGCAGCGAACAACAGCGCGCCTGCCCTGACTGCGGCAAACCGCAAATCCGTCCTGCAACCGCAGCGGAACGTGCCGAGTTCTTCCACCGGCACACTGCCGCCCTTGTCCGACGCCGCCGCTCCGGCTGAGCGCACAGCAAAAGACCTTCCGAACCACTCCGGAAGGTCTTTTACATGCCGTTTTCATTTGTCATTTCATTTTTGACTCCTCAGGGCAGCCACATCAGCCACCGTAATGATTTCACATTACTTGGCGGTGTGACGCGCCTTGCGAGACATCGACTTGACGCGGTTCTGGTCCAGATCCAGCATACGTGCTGCGACCAGGTCATTGAAGAAACCCTTCATCATGATTTCGTCACGCTCCTTTTCGTGTAATGTTTCTGAGATCGTTTTCCTGATCTCTGCTATTATAATACACGCAGCGCGGCGAAAAAACAAGCGGCATGTTTTATGAATATCAAACAACTATCGACGTTTATTTTTATGCACTTTTACCTACGCTTGTTAACATTTTGTACATATTATGCAGAAGTTAATTAGAAGTTTTCAACAACTTAACCTTTTCCATATTCTTTAGCGAGTTCTGCAAAAAGCGGCAGCGCACGCCGAATGGTTTCGGTCTGCACGCAATAGGAAATACGCATATGGCCCGGTGCACCAAAGTCTGCGCCCGGCACAACCAGCAAATCATATTTCTTCGCGCGCTCGCAGAACGCACGGTCATCCGGCTCAAGTGTCTGCGGAAACAGATAAAACGCACCCGCAGGCTTGACGCAGGCATATCCCATTTGGGTCAAACCCTCATAAAGCAGATCACGGTTGGTCTGATAGACCGAAATATCCCCTGTCTGTCCCACGCAGCGCGCCACCACACGCTGGAACAAGCTGGGTGCGCATACATAGCCCAGTGCACGGCCCGCGCCGCACACAGCCGCATACAGGTCCGCGCTGTCGGCCGCCTGCGGCGGCACCAACACATAGCCGATACGCTCGCCCGGCAGCGAAAGCGACTTGGAGTAAGAATAGCATACAATGGTGTCGTCATAGTAGTTCGGCACGAACGGCACCTGTACCCCATCATATACAATCTCGCGGTAGGGTTCATCCGACACCAGATAGATCGGATGCCCATACTGCTTTTCTTTTTCACGCAAAAGTGCAGCCAGCTGCCCCACCGTCTGTTCGGAATAGACCGCGCCCGAGGGGTTATTCGGAGAATTGACGACAACCGCCTTGGTATGCTCGTTCAGCACCTGTTCCAGCGCATCGAAGTCGATCTGAAAATCCGCGATAGACGGCGGCACAATCACACATTTCGCCCCTGCCCCGCGCTCAATGAACATGATATATTCCGGAAAATACGGTGCAAGAATGACGAATTCATCCCCCGGACAGGCAATTGCCTTGAACGCACAGGACAGCGCCGCTGCCGCACCCGCGGTCAGATACAGGCTGTCGCCCGTGTACGACGTACCAAAGCGACGGTTGAGATCATCCGCCAGCGCTTTGCGCACATCCGCCGCGCCCTGCGCAGAGGTGTAGCCATGCAGCGCGACTGGGTCTCCCGCGGCCTCAGCCAAAATTGCCTGCCGCACCGCGTCCGGTGCAGGCACATTCGGATTGCCGATTGAAAAGTCAAACACGTTTTCCCGGCCGACCACCGCTGCGCGCTGGTTGCCGTATTCAAAAAGCTCGCGGATGGTGGAACGGTTGTTCCCCAGCGCGGCCATCTGCTGATTGAGCATATAATCCCGCTCCTTTCTTATGGAATTTATTATAGCACAGCGCAAAAGTACGCGCAAGACAAAGCCCGCCGCACAGCCAATGTGCAGCGGGCATTTGCATTTATTCAAACTTGATCTGCTTTTCAGGCAAGTCCTCATCGGTCAGCAGCGCCCCAATTGACGGGATGCTGCGGCAACGGTAGCGGCCGTTGTCCGATAATCCGGCCTCCTCCATACGGCAGGCGCGTGTAATCGTGTGCTTGCCGCGCAGCACCATCGCCTGTACGCCCTGCGTCGAACGGCTGGCCTTGATATCCAGCATGTTCGCGCGGAAGGTCAGCGCGCGGTTAGCAGTCGAGAACATGGTGATCTCGGTTTCTTCATCGACCGGATGGAAGAACGCCACCGCAGGCGACTTGGCCGAGTACGCGCCGGTCAGGCGGCGGCGATTGGTCTTGGTCTCAAAGCTTTCGAGCGAAAAGCGTGCAGCCTTGCCGTTCTGGAACACGATAACCATATTGCCCTTGTAATCGCCCGGCAGCATGGCATAGACCGGTGTCTCTCCCTCGTCCATCCCCAGCTTGCTCGCCAAATAATCACCCAGCACGGATGCCTTGCTGTCCTCAAAATCATACAGATGCGCCTTGTAGGCCTGCTGCATATTGGTGAAGAACACAATTTCGGCTTTGTTCGTCGTTTCAGCCTGCCAGATCACCTCGTCGCCGTCCTTGAGCTTGTGCTCCTGCGACATGCGCCACGACTGCGGCGTGATCTTCTTGAAGTAGCCCTCGCGCGTCAGGAACAGCAGCACCGCGTAATCCTCGATGTGGTCCTCCTCATCGAACTCCGGTACCGCCCCGGCGGTTACCAGACGGGTACGGCGCGGCGACGGGTATTTCTTGATAACCTGCTCCAGCTCTTTGACGATGATATTGCGAATCTTCGTCTTAGATTTGACGATCTCTTCGAGTTTGGCGATCTCCTTTTCAAGCGCTTCGGTTTCCTGCGTGCGTTTGAGGATATATTCCTTGTTGATGTTGCGCAGGCGGATATCCGCAATGAACTCCGCCTGAATCTGGTCGATACCGAAACCAATCATCAGGTTGGGAATGACCTCGGCATCCTCCTCGGTCTCGCGGATAATGCGAATCGCCTTGTCAATATCCAGCAAAATCTTCGCCAGACCGTGCAGCAAATGCAGCTTGTCCTTTTTCTTGTTCAGGTCAAAGAACACGCGGCGACGCACGCACTCGGTGCGCCATGCTGTCCACTCCTCGAGCAGCTCACGCACACCCAGCACACGCGGCATGCCGCCGATCAACACATTGAAATTGCAGGAAAAGCTGTCCATGAGCGGCGTCAGCTTCATCAGCTTTGCCATCAGCTTATCCGGGTCAGTGCCGCGCTTGAGGTCAATTGCAATTTTGAGGCCTGACAGGTCGGTCTCGTCGCGCACATCAGCGATCTCGCGCAGCTTGCCGGACTTCGCCAGTTCGGCGATCTTGTCGATGATCGCCTCGATCGTGGTGGTGTACGGGATTTCCGTAATCTCGATCAGGTTGTCCTTTTTATCAAACGTCCACTTGGCACGCACCTTGAATGAGCCACGCCCGGTCTCGTAGATCGAACGTATCTCCTTCTCGTCATAGATCAGCTCGCCGCCGGTCGTGAAGTCCGGCGCAGGCAGCGTTGTGAGCAGATCGTGCTCCGGATTCTTGATGCATTCGATCGTTGTGCGGCATACCTCTTCCAGATTAAAACCGCAGAAGTTGGACGCCATGCCGACCGCAATACCCGTGTTGGCAGAAACCAGAATGTTTGGGAAGGTAGTCGGCAGCAACGTCGGCTCCTTCATTGTGCCGTCGTAGTTATCGACGAAATCGACCGCATCCGTGTCGATATCACGGAACAGCTCCGCGCAGAACGCATCCAGCTTTGCCTCGGTATAGCGCGGCGCAGCGTAAGCCATATCGCGCGAATATACCTTGCCGAAGTTGCCCTTAGAATCGACAAACGGCATTAGCAACGCCTCATTGCCGCGCGTCAGACGCACCATTGTCTCGTAGATCGCAGCGTCACCGTGCGGATTGAGCTTCATGGTCGAACCAACGATATTGGCCGACTTGGTGCGGTTGCCATTCAGCAGCCCCATCTTGTACATCGTGTACAGCAGCTTGCGGTGCGACGGCTTAAAGCCGTCGATCTCCGGGATTGCACGCGAAACGATAACGCTCATCGCATACGGCATATAGTTCTCGCGCAGCGTATCCGTGATACGCTGATCAACCGAAGGATGCTCTTTATATACTTTTGGCTCGTCGTTTTTCTTCTTTGCCATCCAAATTTAACTCCTTGTCAGGATATATCTGCCAACTCGAGGTACTGTGCGCCATTTTCCGCGATATACTCCTTGCGGCCGGACAGGTTATCCCCCAGCAGCAGATCAAACATCTCGCTGGTTGCCTTGGCGTCCTCCGGCTGAATGCGGATCAGGCGACGGGTCTCGGGATTCATTGTGGTTTCCCACATCATGTCCGCCTCGTTTTCGCCCAGACCCTTGGAGCGCTGGATCAGCACCTTTTTCCCCTCAAGTTTTTGCAAAATTGCAGCCTTTTCGCTCTCGTCAAACGCGAAATAGCTCTTATCTCGATAGGTGATCTCATAAAGCGGCGACTCCGCGATATAGACATAGCCCTTTTCGATCAGCGTCGGCACCAGCCGGTACAGCATGGTCAAGATAAGCGTGCGAATCTGGAAACCGTCCACATCGGCATCCGTGCAGATAATGATGCGCCGCCAGCGAAGCGCTTCCAGATCGAACGCAGACAGATCTTTTGCAGCCTTTCCGCGCACCTCAACCCCGCAGCCAAGTACCTTCAGCAAATCGGTGATGATATCGTTCTTAAAAATCTTACCGTAATCTGCCTTCAGGCAGTTGAGGATCTTGCCACGCACCGGCATAATCGCCTGAAACTCACTATCTCGCCCCTGCTTGACCGAACCGAGCGCGGAATCACCCTCCACGATATACAATTCGCGGCGCGTTACGTCCTTGGTGCGGCAATCCACAAATTTCTGCACACGGTTGGCAAGGTCCATGCCACCGGACAGTTTTTTCTTGATGTTCAGGCGCGCTTTCTCTGCCTGCTCGCGGCTGCGCTTGTTGATCAGAACCTGCTCGGCAATCTTGTCCGCCTCAGCCTTGTTCTCGATGAAGTAAATCTCCAACCCCTGCTTGAGGAAGTCGGTCATCGCCTCCTGAATGAACTTGTTGGTGATGGCCTTTTTGGTCTGGTTTTCATACGAGGTCTGGGTGGAAAAACAGTTGGTCACCAGCACCAAGCTATCCAGCACATCCTGGAATGTGACCTTGCTCTCGTTCTTGGTGTACTTACCGTTCTGTTTGAGATAACCGTCCAGCGCCGAAACAAATGCCGAGCGCACCGCCTTATCAGGCGCGCCGCCGTGTTCCAGCCACGAGGAGTTATGATAATACTCTATACGAGACACTGCGGACGAAAAGCAAAACGCACAACTGAGCTTTACCTTGTATTCCGGCTTATCCGCGCGGTCACGGCCGCGCCGCTCTCCCTCCAAAAACTGCACCGAGGTCAGCGGATTTTCGCCGACCAGCTCGGTGACATAATCCACAATACCGTTTTGATACAGGAACTCGGTCGTCTCAAACTTTCCGCCAACCTGATTTTTCAGCACAAACTTGATATGGCTGTTGACCACGGCCTGTCGCTTGAGCGTATCAAGGTAATAATCGACCGGGATATTGATGTCGGTAAACACCTCGAGATCGGGCTTCCAACGGATGGTCGTACCGGTCTTTTTCGAGGTCGTTGGCTTTTTGACAAAGCCTTCCTCGGTTGGCGTCTTGTTTTCGCCTTTTTCAAAGTGCAGACTGTACTCGAACCCGTCGCGTACGACGGTCACATCCATATATTCCGAAGAATACTGGGTCGCACAGGTACCCAGACCGTTCAGACCAAGAGAAAACTCATAGTTTTCGCCCGTGTCGTTCTTATATTTGCCGCCCGCATACAGTTCGCAGAACACCAGCTCCCAGTTATAGCGCTGCTCGTTCTCATTCCACTCAATCGGAATACCGCGGCCGCGGTCAGCGACCTCGATCGAGCCGTCCTCATAGCGGGTGGTAACGATCTCTGTACCGAACCCCTCGCGCGCCTCGTCAATCGAGTTGGACAGAATTTCAAACACCGCATGCTCGCAGCCTTCCAGCCCATCCGAACCAAAGATGACGCCCGGGCGCTTGCGCACACGATCCGCGCCCTTGAGCGAGGAAATGCTCTCGTTGCCGTATGACGGTTTCGCTTTGCTCATAAAGTCCTTAACTCCCTATTTCCGCAATTCTCAAATCCATAACTATATTATTATACGCTGTTTTTTTGTTTTTTTCAATTGTTTTCCGATATATACGTCCAAAGTCCAAAGTCTGTTTTTCGTGAAAAAAGCGCGCGCTGTTTTTTGCAGCGTGCGCTTTCTATGATAATGGGCGGTGGGGCCTCTTGTTTTTGGACTGTCCGGGAGCCTGCGCGGTATTCCGTCCCACAGGGCCGAACAGATTTTTCATCGTCTTCCCATGAAGAAGTTTATATCAAAAGGGGTTGTTCCCTTGCTGTGGTTATACTATACCGTACCCATATGTCCAAAGTTTGTAGAAATTTTGAAAGAAGTGTAAACACTGCCGACAGCGCGTAATTTGACAATTTTCACGTCAAGCGAAAAAAGAACAGATGCGAATGCATCTGTTCTTTTCTACTCAATTAGCGAAACTTTTTCTTCTTGGCGCGCGCAGCCTCAGATTTCTTGCGGCGCTTGACGCTCGGGCTTTCATAATGCTCACGCTTGCGGAGCTCGGAAAGCGTACCCGCCTTGGCGCACGAACGCTTGAAACGGCGCAGCGCGCTGTCAATAGATTCATTTTCCTTGATGCGGATCTCCGACACAGTTTTCCCTCCCTCCGCGCGTTCCCCTATGGAGGAACACTTTGCACGGCCGCATGCACTGTGGCACACAAAACCGTAAGAATATTATATCTGTTTTTACCGTCCGTGTCAATAAAAAAGTTTAACGAACAACCAGATTGACAATTTTACCCGGTACGACGATCTGCTTGACCATTTCCTTGCCGGCAATTGCGTTCTTTACCTTTTCCTCTGCAAGCGCGGTATCGATTGCCGTCTGCTTGTCGCAATCGACCGGCAGCTTGATCGTGCACTTGAGCTTGCCGTTAACCTGTACAGCCATTTCAACCGTATCCTCAACCGTCTTGGCCTCTTCATAAACCGGCCACGGAGCAACGGAAAGCAGGCCCTCGCCGCCCATCTGCTGCCACAGCTCTTCGGTAATATGCGGTGCAAACGGATTGAGCAACGTCAGGAAGGTCATATACTCAGCCTTGTTGACGCCCTTATCGTAGAACTCATTGAGCATAGACATAAGCGCTGCGATCGCGGTATTCGCCTTGAGGTTGTCTGCATCCTCGCCGACCTTCTTGATCGTGCGGTGCATGAGTACCTCGTGCTGCTTAGAGTATGCGTCGCCCTCCTGCACCTTTTCAGCCAGACCCCAGACACGCTCAAGGAAGCGGCGGCAGCCCTTGATAGACTTCGGACTCCACGGTGCAGCCTTCTCAAAGTCACCGATAAACATTTCGTACAGACGCATCGTGTCTGCGCCGTAGGTATCAACGATCTCATCCGGGTTAACCACGTTGCCGCGGCTCTTGGACATCTTCTCGCCGTTCTCGCCCAGAATCATGCCGTGGCTGGTGCGCTTTGCATACGGCTCCTTGGTCGGTACCACGCCGATGTCGTACAGGAACTTGTGCCAGAAACGGCTGTACAGCAGGTGAAGCGTGGTGTGCTCCATGCCGCCGTTGTACCAGTCCACCGGCGACCAGTATTCCAGCGCTTCCTTGGAGGCGAGCATCTTATCGTTATGTGGGTCCATGTAACGCAGGAAGTACCACGAAGAGCCAGCCCACTGCGGCATGGTGTCAGTCTCGCGCTTGGCAGGACCACCGCAGCACGGGCAGGTAGTATTGACCCAATCGGTCATCTTAGCAAGCGGCGACTCACCATTCTCAGTCGGCTCATAGCTCTCCACATCCGGCAGAGTCAGCGGCAGCTGCTCCTCCGGAATCGGCACCCAGCCGCACTTTTCGCAATAAACCAGCGGGATGGGTTCGCCCCAGTAGCGCTGACGGGAGAACACCCAGTCGCGCAGCTTGTACTGCACCTTAGCGTGACCGATTCCCTTCTCTTCCAGCCAAACGATCATTGCCGGGATGGCATCTTTGACCGTCTTGCCATTGAGGAAATCCGAGTTGACCAGGATACCGGTCTCGTCCTTTGCAGTGAAAGCCGCCTTCTGCACATCCTCGCCGCCGGATACAACTTCGATGATCTCGCAGCCGAACTTCTTGGCAAATTCCCAGTCACGGTCATCGTGCGCCGGAACGGCCATGATCGCGCCCGTGCCGTAGCCCATCAGAACGTAATCGGAGACAAAGATCGGGATTTCACGGCCGTTGACCGGATTGATGGCCGCAACGCCGTCCAGCTTGACGCCGGTCTTGTCCTTATTGAGCTCGGTGCGCTCGAAATCCGACTTGCGCGCTGCTTCCTCACGGTATGCGCGCACCGCGTCGATGTTTTTGAGCTTGTCCGCCCACTTCTCGACCGACGGATGCTCGGGCGAGATAACCATGTAGGTCGCGCCGAACAGGGTGTCGGGACGGGTGGTATAGACGGTCAGCGTGTCGCCCTCGGTGGTCTTGAAATCAACCTCCGCACCAGTCGAGCGGCCGATCCAGTTGCGCTGCTGTACCTTGACACGCTCGATGAAATCCACATCGTCCAGATCGTCAATCAGGCGCTGCGCATACTTGGTAATCGCCAGCATCCACTGGCTCTTGGTTTTATGGACAACCTCACTGCCGCAGCGCTCGCACACGCCGTTGACCACTTCTTCGTTAGCCAGCACGCACTTACAGGAGGTACACCAGTTGACACTCATTTCCTTCTTATAGGCAAGGCCCTTTTTGAACAGCTGCAAGAAAATCCACTGGGTCCACTTGTAGTAATTCGGGTCGGTCGTGTTGATCTCGCGCGACCAGTCAAACGACAGGCCGAGCGACTTGAGCTGACCCTTAAAGCGTGCGACGTTCTTCTTGGTCACTTCCGCCGGATGGATGTGGTTCTTGATGGCAAAGTTCTCAGTCGGCAAACCGAACGCATCCCAGCCCATCGGGTACAGCACGTTATAGCCCTGCATACGCTTTTTACGCGCCACAATGTCAAGCGCAGTATAGGAGCGCGGATGGCCTACATGCAGGCCCTGACCGGACGGATACGGGAATTCGACCAGCGCATAAAACTTTTTCTTTTCGCTGCCGTTTTTCGCCTCGAAGCAATGTGCCTCATCCCAGATGTCCTGCCACTTCTTTTCAACCAGTTTGTGATCGTACTTCAACGGTATTTCCCCCTAAAGTGAATGGTTTATTTTAGGCGCGGTAACGCGGCGGACACACTTTCTGCATCCGCCGCATCCCGTTTTATTTTTCTTCGATGCCCAGCTCGGACAGCGCCACAGGCGTGCCATCCTTCCACAGGTTCTCCAGATTATAGAACTTGCGTGCCTCCGGCATGAACACATGCAGCACCACGCAGCCGTAATCCAGCAGCATCCACTGCGCGGACTCATAGCCCTCGGTATGATGCACCAGTGTTTCGTGATCGTATTTCAAGCGCCACTCGACGTTATCGGCCAGCGCCTTGACCTGCGTGGTCGAGGAAGCCGAACAGATAACGAAATATTCGGTCAGCTCGGTCAGACGCTCCACCTGCAACACTTCGATTTCCTGCGCCTTCTTTTCCAAAAGCGCTTCACAAATCGCTTTTACAGTATCTTTTGCAGTCAATTTTCAAACTCCTTCTTTATCGTCATGCTTCCGGATCGATTGCAGCATCGCCGCCGGAAGACGTATCTCCACCGCCGGTGCTGCCGCCGCCCGAGGTATCGCCGCCGGTGCTGCCACCGGACGAAGTCTCGCCACCGTCGGTCGAACCACCGCCCGTGGTCTCGCCAGCGCCGGTCGAACCGTCACCCGTGGTATCGCCGCCGCCGGTACTGCTGCCACCTGTGGTCTCGCCGCCACTGGTTTCACCGCCGCCTGTGGTATCTCCTGCTCCGGTTGTGCCTCCGCCGGTGGTATCTGATCCTCCGGTCGTCTCGCCGCCTGTGGTCTCACCGCCGCCGGTCGTACTGCCGCCGGACGAAGTCTCTCCGCCCGTGCTGCCGGTGCTTTCTCCGTCGGAAGAAGATGTGTCGCTGTTATAATCTTCATCCGAGGTATCGCCCCAGACATAATTGTCCTCACCCGAGCTAACGCCGCCGCTCCAACTCGACGAGCTTCCGCTTTCCGGTCCGCTTACCATGTCGAGCGTCGTAATCGGCTCCTCATACGGATTGAAATACTTGTTGACCAGATCGAGGGTTTCCTGATAGTACGGGAAGAAGAACGAATACTGATACGGATCGCTACCAGCATAGCTCATCGCGCCGTAACCGGGCAGCGTAAAGAACTGGATGCTTTCGTTTTTGATTTGCAGCGCCTGCATGCCCATCCAGAGCAGCTCACCTGCAGTCAGATCGGTCTTGACGTTCTGGAATACCGCATCGGCAATCGAGGAAATCTTTGTGATGTTCTTGAGCTGGAATACTTCCGCTGCAAGCGTTTTCAGGAACTTCTGCTGGTTCTCTACGCGGCCCTCGTCGCCGTTCGGATACTGCACCGAATAATCGTTATTATGGCGCCAGCGCAAAAATTCTACCGTCTGCTTGCCGTCCAGATGCTGCATACCAGCATACAGGTCAATATGCAGGTCCTGCGACGGGTCGTCATACTGCATTCGGAAGGGAATCTCATAATCAATGCCGCCAATTGCATCTACAATCGCCGCAATGCCATCGAAATTGACGATAACATACTTATCCGGCTTGAAGCCCATCAGGCGTTCAATCTCGGTTTTCGTCTGCTCAATGCCCTTGCTCATGCCATAAGCCGCATTGATCTTGCGGCTTGCACCGCTCAGGCCATTGTTACACATCGTATCGCGCGGGATATTCATGATATTGATGGTCTTTTTGTTAACGTCCATTGTAGCGACCATCAGCGCGTCGGTTCTGGTCTCGTCCTCGTCCACTGCGCCGACCACAAAGGTGAACACATCGTCGATGCGCGTGCCCGAATTGAGCATGCTGTTGACGTCGATCTTATCTCCGTTTTCCTTGTCCTTAATGGTGGGGTCATTGGCCTGCGGCGGACGAATGAAAACCACCGCAGCAACCGCTGCGCAGAACAAAAGCGCAAGGACAACCACAACAACAATGATAATCCGCCTGAGCTTCTGGCCCTTCGTCAACTGTTTTTTTACCTTCGCACCTTTTTTCCCCGTCGACTTGGGTGCGGACTGCGCTGCTCGCTGCGCCGTAGGCTTTGACGCAGACTGCGGCGTAGGCATCGGCTTTTGATTGGTTTTGCCCGCGGCCTGCCGCGGCGCGCTTTGCTTCTGCGTGCGGTTTGTCCGGCCGCTATGGCCTCCGCTGCCTCCGAAAAGTTTCAAACGATTCCTGCCTCCAGTATTGTCCTATTCGTCACGCCAGCGAATCCCGTGCCGAATCATATCGTTATATGCTGCAACGGTATCGCTGTGTATCAGTTTACCACGCTCAACCAATTCGGTCAGCGTTTGGTCATAACAATAGAGCAGCGCACGGTCGATGCTCGTCCGCGCCAGCTCACGCGCCTTTTCCACACCCGGAAAATCGCGCGTATCCTCGATGTAATCGGCCAGATAAAGAATTTTATCCAGCAATGTCATACCATGCTTTCCGGTCGTGTGACAGGCTATCGCGTCGCAGATGTCCTCGGGCATGCCGTATTCCTCACGCGCAATGGCCGCCGCCGTTTTCCCGTGCAGCATTTTCGGCTCGTTTTTTTCAACAGTACAGGGTATTATACCGTATTTCTCACATAAATTCAACTGTTCCTGCGGAGAAAGATGCTTTGTTATGTCGTGCAGGAGCGCAGCCACTCCAGCTTTTTCCGGATCGCCGCCGAAGCGTTCTGCCAGCTTTCGGGCCGCCCTCTCGCATCCCAGCGTATGCTCATACCGGTATCCGCGTAGTCGCGCCAGAATCCCTTGCCTCATTTCATCGTTACACAACATAACTTTTCCCCGCCTTTCTGATTTTATATCGCTTGTTATCAATAACCGTATAGGTGATTTCGCTCGATATAATCCGCGACCGCGGGCGCAGTATAGCGGCGCAGCGCACCGCCCTGCCGCAACTCGGTCGATGAAATGGTAATGCTCGGCCCCTGCACCAGCTCAACATGCGCATGCATGCTGCGGTGCAGCAGCACCGCCTTGCGGCGCAGCCTCCTCCAATCATCCTGTGTGCGGGCGCAAACCGCCAATGTACACAGCTGCACAATCTCATCCGATGCATACCAAATACGATCAAATGCCATCAGCATGTCTGTGCCGACGATCAGATACAGGTCGGTTTCCCCGCGCGCGTGCAGCGCACGCAACGTGTCCACCGTATAGCTTGCCCCGCCGCGATCCACTTCCATGGTATCCAGCTGTGCCCACGGTATATCTTTTGTCAGCAGACGCACCATCTCGCAGCGGTCGGCTGCAGTCGCAGTATGCTCGGGCAACGCTTTGTGCGGCGGAATATTGGTGGGAATAAACAACACCCGGTCGAGGCCCAGCGCATCGTGCGCTAACTGCGCGGCGCGCAGATGCCCCAGATGCGGCGGATTGAAGGTGCCGCCCAGAATGCCTGTCCTCATTTGACCAGCACGATCTTTCGCTTATCCTTATCGTGTGCCTGACGGTATACGATAAATTTGGAACCGATGCACTGCACCGGCTCAGCGCCGGTCGCTTCGCACAACGCCTCAGACACCGTGCGCGGGGTCAGCATGGCGCTTTCGAGCACCTTGCCCTTGACCAGCTCATGTGCCTCAAGCAGCTGGTCGAGCTGGCGCTCGACCGCGTCGGTCACGCCTTCCTTGCCGATGATAAGCGTATCAGCCAAGGGATTTGCCAAAGCGCGCAGTTGGGCGCGCTGTTTGGTTGTCAGCATAAATGATATTCTCCTGTCTTGTTGGTTTCAGATACGGTTTTTAAGCACGTCCTTGAGGGCGCGCAACGCACGGCCGCGGTGCGAGATCTGATTTTTGACCTCGCCCGGCAGTTCGCCGAATGTGCAGCCATATGCCGGCACAAAGAACAACGGGTCGTACCCGAAGCCGCCTGCGCCGCGGCTCTCGCGGAGCAGCTCACCCTCGCACTCGCCGCGCACGGTAAGCTGCTGACCGTCCGGCAAGATACATGCAATCGCGCATACAAAGCGGCAGGTGCGGTTGTCTTTGTCCCGCATATTCTCTAATAAAAACGTATTGCGATCGGAATCGGTTCCCTCGCAATAGCGCGCGGAGTAAATGCCCGGCGCGCCGTCCAGCGCATCCACGCACAGGCCGCTGTCGTCCGCAATGGCAGGCAAACCGGTATATTGCGCCGCACTTTTGGCTTTAATCATGGCGTTTTCTTCAAACGTGGCACCGGTTTCCTCCGGCTCAGGCGCATTTTCAGGCAGCGACACCACCTCGATGCCAAGTTCGCCCAAAATTTCCGCCATCTCTTTGCGTTTCTTCTGATTGTGGGAGGCAAGCACAAATTGCATTACAGGCTCTCCCCCATCACGCGGCTCTGTTCTTCGCACAGACGCAGGCAGCCCGCTTTGCCGAGCGCAAGCAGTTGGTGCAGTTCAGTGTCCGAGAACGGACGGCCCTCGCCCGTGCCCTGCACCTCAATAAACTCACCCGCCGAGGTCATCACAACGTTGCAGTCCACAATCGCATGGCTGTCCTCCGCATAGTTGAGATCAAGAATGGCCTCATCTTCATAAATGCCGACCGAAACCGCTGCAACCTGCGCGGAAAGCGGCATTTTTTCGATCACACCTTCGTCCAGCAGTTTTTTGCAGGCAAGCCACAGCGCAACAAAACCGCCTGTAATGGACGCGCAGCGTGTGCCGCCGTCCGCCTGAATCACGTCGCAGTCCACCGTGATCTGGCGCTCGCCGAGCGCTTCGCGGTCCACCACCGCGCGCAGCGAGCGACCGATCAGCCGCTGAATCTCGCTTGAGCGGCCGTCCAGCTTGAGGCTCTTAATGTCGCGCTTTTTGCGCGTATTCGTTGCGCGCGGCAGCATAGCATACTCCGCCGTCACCCAGCCGAGACCCTTGCCCTCGAGAAAAGGCGGCACCTTATCTTCGACCGAAGCGGTGCAAATCACCTTGGTGTTGCCCATTTCGACCAGCACCGAGCCTTCGGCATACATGGTATAGTGCGTAGTCATCTTCACCGGACGCAACGCATCCGGGGTTCTTCCATCAGGTCGTTGCATTATGCATTTTCTCCTTCCACGGGCGGCAGGATGGCCTCCAGAAATGCCGCACGGTCAAAATCAATCAGATCGTCAATGCCTTCTCCCACGCCGACGAGCTTGACCGGAACGCCCAGCCCCGCCGAAATGGCGATCACGATGCCGCCCTTGGCCGTACCGTCCAGCTTGGTCAGCACAATACCGGTCAGGTGCGCGGCCTTGTTGAATTCCTCGGCCTGATGCACAGCATTCTGGCCGGTTGTCGCATCCAGCACAAGCAGCGTCTCGCGCGACGCATCCGGCAGCTCGCGGGAAATAACTCGGTCGATCTTGGCAAGTTCGTTCATCAGATTGGCCTTATTGTGCAGTCGTCCGGCGGTATCCACGATGATGATATCGCTGCCGCGCGCCTTGGCTGCTGCAATCGAGTCAAACACGACCGCCGCAGGATCTGCCCCCTCGCCATGACGCACAATATCCGCGCCCGCGCGTTTGGCCCAGATCTCGAGCTGGTCGGCCGCTGCTGCGCGGAACGTGTCCGCCGCGCTCAGCATGACCTTTTTACCTTCGTTCACATAGCGTGCGGCGAGCTTACCGATCGATGTGGTCTTGCCCACGCCGTTAACGCCGATCACCAGAATGACCGCAGGCTTGCCCGATACATCGAGCGGCTGGTTTTCCAGCATGTTGTCGGTCAGCACCTCGCGCAGCAATTCACGCAATTCAGGCGCGGTCGTAATTTTCTTGAGCTTGGCGCGTTTTTCCACCTCAGACACGATTTTCATCGAGGTTTCCGCGCCTACATCGGACAAAATCAGCGCTTCTTCCAGTTCCTCCAGCAAATCCGCATCAATCTTGACAAATGCCGCAAACACGTTGTCCAGCGAACGGTTCACTGCGTCGCTGGTCTTTTGCAAGCCCTGCTTGATCTTATCAAAAAATCCCATACTACACTCCTGTTATCGATATTTTTATCGAATGGTATTCCCCAACTGCTTTTCCGCCTCCGCAAGGTTGAGCATCAGCATCTTGGACACGCCCTGCTCCTGCATAGTCACGCCATAGAGCATATCGGCCTCCTCCATCGTGCCGCGGCGGTGCGTGATAACGATAAACTGCGTCGCATCGGTCAGCCGCCGGATATACTGCGCAAAGCGCGCGACATTCACATCATCCAACGCGGCCTCGATCTCGTCGAGCACGCAGAACGGCGTTGGCCGCAGCTTGAGAATGGCAAAATACAGCGCAATTGCTACAAACGCCTTTTCGCCGCCTGAAAGCAGCGTCAACGTTTTGACCGCCTTGCCTGGCGGCGAAACGCGTATATCGATGCCGCAGTTTAAGATATCCGAAGTATCAGCCAGCTGCAACTCCGCATGGCCACCGCCAAAAATCTCGCGGAAGGTCTGTCCAAAATAAGCGTTTAATTTGGCAAACTCGGACGCAAAAATCTCCTTCATATTGACCGTCAGCTGTTCGATGACCTTGTACAGCTCATGCTGCGCCTTTTCCAGATCATCCTTCTGCTCGCCCATGAAAGTATATCGATCAAGCGCCTGATTGTACTCCTCGACCGCATCCAAATTGACGTTGCCAAGGGCGCGCATTTTCATGCGAATCCCCTGCGCCTGCTCTCTGGCCGCAGGCACATCCTCAAGCGGACGCGCCACCTCAGCCGCGGGTGTGGGCGTCAGTTCATAGTTTTCCCACATTTTATCCAAAATCTGCGTTTCCTCGGTTTTGAGTTGTCCCGCACGGTTTTCCAATCGTGCGGACTCACGCTCGAGGTTCAGAATTTCTTCGTTTTTGCTTTGCGCTTCCCGGTCCACCCGGGCGCGTTCGCCCTCGACCCGCTCACGCTGCTGCATCTGCGCATCCAGCGCTGCATGCAGGCGCGTTTCCGCCGCCGCAGTCTCCTTGCCTGCTTCCTCCGTCCGGGTCAGTTCCTCCGTCAGGCGGCCGATCTCGGCTTCAAAGCCTGCAATCGTATCTGCGGTGCCGGAAACACCGGCATCCAGTTCGGCCTTGAGCTGTTCCAAATCGGCCAGTGCGCGCGCTTCACTCGCAGCTTCCGAGCGATTCTGCGCCAGCTCGGTCTGCATTGCAGTCATACGCGATGCATTGTCCGCCGCCTGTGCGCCCTGCTGATCGAGCGCAGCGCGGCAGCGTTCCACCTTGCGCTCTGCGTCGTCCAATGCCTGCTGCACACCCGCCTGTTTTTCATCGCACTGTGCAATTGCATCTTCATACTGCTGCTTGGCCTCGGCAAGGTTATCCCGCTCCAGCACCAGACCGTCGTACTGATGCTGCAAGCTGTCCAGTAATACGCGGTGCTGCGACACGGATGCGCGCAGTCCGGCTTCGTCCTGCTCAGCGCGGATTCGTTCTGCCTCGATTGCCTTGAGGTCATATTCGAGCGCAGCGTATTCTTCCTTGGCTTCGTGGAATGCGCGGTCGGCCTGCGCCTGCTTCTGTTCGAGCGCTCGCACCTGCTCCTGTGCGGCCTTGAGCCGCCCCGCGCGGGCAAGTGCGCCTGTGCCACGCGACGCCGAGCCGCCGGTCATGGCACCGCCCGCCTGAATGATTTGTCCGTCCAGCGTGACAATGCGGAAGCGATGTCCATACGCGCGGGCGAGCGCCAGCGCAGTGTCCATATTTTCGGAAATCACCGTGCGTGCGAGTAGGTTCTGCACAATGGCAGTATAGCGATTGTCAAAAGTGACCAGTCGGTCAGCGGTGCCAAAACAGCCGTTTTTGCTCTCTAAACCGTTTTCCCGCAGCGTTGCGGGACGAATCGTGTCGATTGGTAAAAAGGTCGCGCGGCCGCCGTCTGTGCGCCGCAGGAACTCAATGCAGCGTTTGCCGTCAGCCGAAGTGTCCACGACGATTGAGGATGCGGACGCGCCGAGCGCCGTGTCAATCGCGGTGACAAAGCGGTCTTCAGTCGTAATCAGCGAAGACACCGGCCCGTGCACGCCGCGCATCGCACCGCGCTCGACCTGCTGCATAATGGACTTGACCGAGCGCGAAAAGCCCTCGTAGTCCCGCTGCATGTCGCTGAGCATCTTGACGCGGTTTTTGGCATCGGTCAGCGCTGCCTGCGCTCGGTTCAGCTCACTCTGTAAGGTTTCCGCCTTTTTACGGCGGCTGTCCGCCTTGAGCGCGATGCCCTGCACTTTATTTTTTGCACCGGCAAGCGTGTCCAGACACGCTTTCATGCGCGTTTCCAGCTCGTCCTGCGCCTGTTTTTCCTGCGCGAGCCGCTGGCTCGCGGAAGCGATATCGGTCGCAATCGTGTCGCGCCTCCCATCCATCCCAGCAAGACTGGTTTCCGCTGCCGTGCGGTCGAGCGCCAGCGCGTGCAGCTCGTTCTGTCTAACGTCGCGCACCTGCTGCGCCTGCCGCAGCGCCTGCTCTGCCTGCGTGCGTCCTGCATCCTGCGCAGCGATCTGCTTTTCCAAATCGGCAAGCTGTGCGGTCAGCCCGGTATGACGGGTATCAAGCAGTTCGATGCGCGCACGCCGTTCGGCCAGCTGCGCCCCCAGATTATGCGCCTGCTCGCTGCGCTGCTGGCTTTCGCGCTGCGCACGGTCGATATTCTCCCGATTATTCTGAATGTTTGCGCGCAGTACCGCCGCGCGGCTCGCCTGATCGGCGGCGCGCTGCTCGGTCTCGCGCAGCTGTTGGCGTATACGGTCGGCCTCGCGGTCGATCGCACGCATATCCTCGGAAAGCTGTTCCGACTGCGCATACAGTGCTTCCTGTGCCTGCTTAGCCTGCGTCAGCTGCCCAGAGCAAGTCGCGGTGTCCCGTTCCAGCTTTGTCGCGTCGGTCTTGATGCGCTCCAACGAAAGCAGCCAGAGCGAAATTTCGAGCACACGCAATTCATCACGCAGCAGTAAATATTGTTTTGCCTTGTCCGCCTGTTTTTCCAGCGGACCGATCTGCCTCTCCAGTTCGTCGTACAGGTCGCGGATACGAGTCAGGTTCTCCTCTGTGGCAGCGAGCTTGCGCTCGGCCTCCTCCTTGCGATAACGGAATTTAGTAATACCTGCCGCTTCCTCAAAGATCTCTCGCCGGTCCTCGCTCTTAAGCGAGAGAATTTCGTCAATGCGGCCCTGCCCGATAATAGAATAGCCGTCGCGCCCAAGGCCGGTGTCCATAAACAGCTCATGGATATCGCGCAGGCGGCAGTGTTTTTTATTCAGAAAATACTCGCTCTCCCCGGAGCGGTAGTAACGACGGGTGACCATAATCTCGGTGAACTCCGAGCGGAACACGCCCTCGGCATTATCCAGAATCAATGACACCTCTGCAAAGCCAACCGGCCCACGCTTGGCCGTGCCGCCGAAGATAACATCCTCCATCTTTGCACCACGCAGCGAACGCGAGGACTGCTCGCCCAGCACCCAGCGGATTGCGTCCGAAATATTCGATTTTCCCGAGCCATTCGGCCCGACAATCGCCGTCATACCGCCAAGAAACTGAATCTCGGTCTTGTCCGGAAATGACTTAAAGCCCTGTAAGATCAGGCTCTTTAATACCATGTGACACCTCGAAGATATATATGGTATTATTTTACCACTTGACACGCCGGTTTTCAATGCGAAATGCAGAATTTACGTCCTGTTCATACCTTACGATGCGATATGCGCCCCGTTCTTCTCCAAAGACGCAAAAAGACTCCGAAAGCAACCCTTTCGGAGTCTTTTCTGTCCTTACTGCACACCCATAGAGGCCAGTGCCTGCTTGGCGGCCATCTGCTCGGCCTCCTTTTTGCTCCGTCCGGTGCCGGACGCGAACACATTGGAGTTGAGCAGCAGTTCCATGGTGAAACGCTTGTCATGATCCGGGCCGGACTGGCCCGCCAGACGGTATTCCAGCGTTTCCTGCTTATTTTTCTGCACGATCTCTTGCAGCATGGTCTTATAATCCTTGAACGCGCCGCCCGCAATCGCCACATCGACCTTGTGCGGAATAAACCGCAGCACAAAAGCGCGTGCGGGCTCGATGCCGCCGTCCAGATAGATCGCGCCCAAAAGTGCCTCAGTCGCGTCGGCCAGAATGCTCGGCCGCTCACGCCCGCCGCCCGTCTCCTCGCCATGACCCAGCCGGATTTCATGTGGGATGCCAAGCTCGTGCGCGATCTCACACAGCGCACCCTCACACACAACCGCCGCGCGCAGTTTGGTCAGATCGCCCTCGGGCAGCTCCGGATAATGTGTGAACAGATAATCCGCCGTCACAAAACCCAGCACCGAGTCGCCCAAAAACTCCAATCGCTCGTTATGGTGCAGATGATTCCCCCGGTGCTCGTTGGCATAGGAGGTATGGGTCATTGCCGTTTCCAGCAGCGCGGTATTCTTGAATTGATAATCGATTTTCAGCATGTTTTCACCTCCCGCATGCGCTTTGCAGCGCAGGCATGGACGGGATCGCCGCGTCTGCCGCAGTCATTCCACCGTCATGTACTGTATATTCTGCTCCACTTCGTGGATCATGCCCGACTTGGTGTAGGCAATCGCCTGCCGCACCGCGTTCATCACAGCGATCTCATTGGAAGAGCCATGCGCCTTGATAACCGGCTTTGCAATGCCGAGGAAAGGCGCGCCGCCAATCTTATCCTGATTGAACAGATCGCGGAACTCGTCCAAGCCCTTTTTGCAGGCAAGATAGCCCAGCTTGGTTGCCGTATTGCGCGTGAATACGCCCTTGATCTGACCCGCCATAAACTTCGCCACACCTTCGATGGTCTTGAGCATGACGTTACCGGTAAAACCGTCGGCTACGGCTACGTCGCACGCGCCGAGCGGCACCATGCTGCCTTCGACGTTGCCGACAAAATTCAAGCGGCCTTCATCGCCCGCTTTTTGCAGCAGCGCATAGGCTTCCTTGCGCAGCGGGTCGCCCTTAGTGTCCTCGGTGCCGTTGTTGACCAGGCCGACGCGCGGATTTTTTACGCCGTTGATTTTTTCCGCGTACAGCGAGCCGAGGAACGCAAATTGCAGCAGCATTTCCGCCGTGCACTCGGTATTAGCACCCGCATCGCACAGCATGACCTGCCCGCCGCTGCATGGCATGACCGGCGCGAGCGCGCCGCGGCGGATGCCCTTGATACGGCCGCCATACAGCGTCGCGCCGGTCAGCAGCGCGCCCGTGTTGCCCGCGGAAACCAGCGCATCGCCCTCGCCCGCCTTGAGCAGCTTGAACGCCACCGCCATGGAAGAATCCGGCTTTTTACGCAAAACCGTCGCCGGGTCGTCGTGCATATCGACCAGATCGGAAGCCGGCATGATGGTCAGACCGTTCGTGTTCTGCATGCCGCGCTTTTTCAGGACTTCCGCCACCGTATCCGGCTGGCCGACCAGCACCACCTGCTCGCCGTATTCCTTTGCCGCCAGCGCGCCGCCGATAACGGCGGACTCCGGCGCGTTATCGCCGCCCATTGCGTCCACGATGATCCTCATATCAAAGCTCCCCTTTCAGACTTTCGATCTTTTCGAGCGCCCGCTCGGATATTTTTGTATTTTTCTCCCGCTTGCCCTTGATCTTATAGCCCAGCGGATCCAGAATGCCAAAATTGATATTCATCGGCTGGAATTTTGCGACCGTATGGTCGGAAATATAGCACGCAAGTGCGCCGGTCGCGGTTTGTCGGTCGAGCGCCGGCAAGCTCGTACCCTGCATTTCAAGTGCAGTTGCCACGCCCGCGACCCAGCCGGACGAGGTGGACTCGACATAACCCTCCACGCCGGTCATCTGTCCCGCAAATCGGATGCGCGGGTCAGCCTTGAGCGCATAAGTCGCATCCAGCAGACGCGGAGAATCCAGAAACGTATTTCGGTGCATCACGCCGTAGCGCACAAACTCGGCATTCCGCAGCGCAGGAATCATGGAAAACACACGCTTCTGCTCGCCCCACTTGAGGTGGGTCTGGCAGCCGACCAGATTGTACAGCGTGCCCTGCGCGTTGTCGCGCCGCAGCTGCAACACCGCATAGGGATCTTTGCCCGTCTTAGGGTCGGGCAGACCGATGGGCTTTAAGATGCCGAAGCGCATGGTGTCGTATCCGCGACGGGCGTTAACCTCGATCGGCATGCAGCCCTCGAACACCTTGGAGTCCTCAAACCCATGCACGGGCGCTTCCTCCGCCGTGGTCAGCGCGTTCCAGAATGCGTCATATTCCTCTTTGGAAAACGGGCAGTTGATATAGTCCGCTGTGCCCTTGCCATAACGCGAGGCGATATAGGCGGAATCCATGTCTATACTCTCCGCCGTGACGATGGGCGCGGCTGCATCGTAAAAATGCAGGAACTCACCGCCGACCTTGCGGTGGATCGCATCGAACAATGTGTCCGAGGTCAGCGGGCCGGACGCGACGACCACTTTCCCCTCGGGAATATCGGTCACTTCGCCATAAACGATTTCAATATTCGGGTGGTTTTTGATTTTCTCCGTCACTGCACGCGCAAATGCTTCGCGGTCAACCGCAAGCGCGCCGCCCGCCTCCACGCGGTTCTCGTCCGCGCAAGCGAGAATCAGGCTGTCCAGACGGCGCAGTTCTTCTTTGAGCAGCCCCGCCGCATTGGAAAGCTCATCCGAGCGCAGTGAGTTGGAGCACACGAGCTCCGCAAAATCATCCGAATGGTGCGCAGGGGAGTGTTGCTGTGGCTTCATTTCGCACAGCCGCACCGCAATGCCGCGCTGCGCGAGCTGCCATGCAGCCTCGCAGCCCGCAAGGCCCGCGCCGATGACCGTTACCTGATTATTCATCCGCGGCCTCCTTCGCTTTCGTTGACTTGCGGGCGGGCTTTTTCGCCTTTGCTGCCTTCTCTGCCGCCTTTTCGGCCTCATACTTTTCCAGCGCCTTGGCGTACTGCCCCTGCTGCGTTTTGGTCAGCGCCTGCACGTCCTCGTCTTTGAGCTTCTTAAAGCGGTTCGTGGTCTTGGTCATCCACGGCACCTGCTTTTTCGCCGTTTTCTTTTTCGCAGTCGTTGCCTTTTTCGTCACCTTTTTGGGTTTTTCCTCCGCTTCGCCTACGGCCTCTACCGCGGCCTTGGCCGCCGCGCGCTCCGCCGCCTTCGCGGCGCGCGCCTCACGGCGCTGGCGGTTCTTCTCGGTCTCTTCGGGAGACAAGCCCTCTTTGACCAACTCCTTATAACCGCAGCCCTCGCGCAGGCACACGTCCGTGACCTCCTTGGAATCGCGGTCGGTGTGGCGGAACAGCGAGGAATCGCAGTTCGGGCACTTGGTCTTGAGCGGTTTATCCCATGTCATAAACTGACAGGTCGGATAGGTGTCGCAGCTGTAATACACGTAGCCGCGCGCGGATTTCTTCTTGACCACCTTTGCGCCGCACACCGGGCAGGCTGCGCCCGTGTCCTCGGTGATCGGCTTGGTGTTGGTGCATTCCGGGAAGCCCGGGCAAGCTAAAAACTTGCCGAAGCGTCCGGACTTGATCACCATATTGCGGCCGCACTTGTCGCAGATCACGTCCGTGACCTCGTCCTGAATCTTGATACGTTTGCCCTCAAGGTCCACTTCCGCCTGTTTGAGTGCGCTCTCAAAGCCGTCATAGAACTTGTGCAACAGCTGGATATAGTCCAGCTTGCCCGCTTCTACCTCGTCGAGCTGTTCCTCCATGTTGGCGGTAAACTCATAGTCCGCAACCGACTTGAACTCATCGACCAGCAGCCCGGTCACGCCCTCGCCGAGCGGCGTCGGACGCAGCGCGCGGTTTTCCTTGGTCACATAATCGCGGTCAAGAATGGTCGAAATGGTCGGCGCATAAGTGGACGGACGGCCGATGCCGCGCTCTTCCATTGCGCGGATCAGCGACGCCTCGGTGTAACGCGCGGGCGGCTGGGTGAAGTGCTGCGCGGGGTCGAGTTTTTCGACCGTGAGCGTATCGCCCTCGGCAAAGCGCGGCAGCGGCTTACCGGCATCGCCCTTTTTCTCGTCATCCGTACCCTCTTCATACACCGCAGTAAAGCCCGGGAACGCAACCGTGTGGCCGGAGGCGCGGAACACCTGTCCCTCGCACACAATATCCGCCGAAACCGTGTCCAGCAGCGCGTCCGCCATCTGACACGCGACAAAGCGCGACCAGATCAGCTTATACAGCTTGTACTGGTCGGGCGTCAGGTACTGGCGAATCTCATCCGGCAGGAGCTTAACGTCCGACGGACGAATCGCTTCGTGCGCGTCCTGCGCATTGCCCTTGGTTTTGAACACGCGCGGCTTGCCGGGATAGTACTCGTCGCCGTAACGGCCGCGGATGAAGCCCGCGGCGGCAGCCGTGGCTTCGTCTGACAGGCGCAGCGAGTCGGTACGCATGTAGGTGATCAAACCGGTCAGGCCGTACTCGCCCAGCTCAATACCTTCATACAGCTCCTGCGCGATGCTCATCGTGCGGCGCGGCGTCATATTCAGCTTGCGGCTGGCTTCCTGCTGCAAGGTCGAAGTAATAAACGGCGGCGCGGGCGTGCGCTTTTTCTTGCCGCGCTTGATATCGCCCACGGTAAACGGTTTGCCCGTCACGGCATTCATGACCGCCTGTGCCTGTTCCTCGTTTTTCAGCTCCACCTTGCCCGTTGTATCGCCATAGTAGCGCGCGGTAAAGCGGCCGCCGTCTGCGGTTTGCAACAGTGCCTCGATCGTCCAGTATTCCTCGGGAACAAAGGCGCGAATCTCGTTTTCGCGGTCCACGACCAAACGGGTCGCAACGCTTTGCACACGGCCCGCAGAAAGACCGCGCTTAACTTTGCGCCACAGGAAAGGCGACAGCTCATAACCCACGATACGGTCGAGAATACGGCGCGCCTGCTGCGCATTGACCAGATCAATGTCAATATCGCGCGGATGCTCGATGCCGTACTTGACCGCAGGCTTGGTGATCTCATTAAAGGTCACGCGCTTGGAATCCTTGTCTTTGAGCTTGAACAGTTCCTTGATATGCCATGAAATGGCTTCTCCCTCGCGGTCAGGGTCAGTTGCGAGATAAACGAAATCGCTCTTGCGGATTTCGCTGCGAATTTCCTTGATGATTTTATCTTTTCCCTCGATCGGCACATATTCCGGTTTGAAATCGTGCTCAATATCGACGCTCATTTTCTTTTTCGGCAAATCGCGCAAGTGCCCCATCGAGGCCTTGACCACATAGCCCGACCCCAGATATTTGCCAATGGTTTTTGCCTTGGCAGGCGACTCCACGATGACTAATTTCGACATGTTTTTCCTCCGTTAGCGGCCGCCACAACGGCAGCCGAGGTTCATTTACTAACAGCCCATCACCAGTCTTCCCTTTTCACGGCGCAGAATACCATCCATCTCCAGCATGGTGATCAGGCTCATCACGCGCGGCGCAGGCAAGCCGCAGTGCTCGATCAAATCTTCCGGTGTACCCACGCCCTGCTGCACCAGCTCTGCGATGCGGCGCTCGTCGCCGCTCAGACTATCCGGCAGCGTACCGGACGGCGGGGACGCGGAGGGGTCACGCTTTTGCGGTGTTTGACGCACCGCCGGTGTCTTTTTCGGTGTCCGCACGGAACGCGACGGACGGTATGGCCCGGTCTGCGTATGCAGCAGCCCGCTGTACGTCCGCACCAGCGCTTCCGGGCTTCGCAGCAGCGCTGCTTCGCCCTTTTCGATCAGCTCATTGCAGGCCGCCGACTGCGGCGCATCCAGCGCGCCGGGAACGGCATACACATCGCGTCCCTGATCGAGCGCGGCCCGCGCGGTAATGAGTGCGCCCGAACGATAGCCCGGCGCTTCCACGATCACCGCCGCAACCGAAAGACCGCTGATGATGCGGTTGCGGGCGTGATAATGCTCGCCGCGCGGCTCGGTGCCGGGCGGGTATTCGCTGACAATCGCGCCGGACAGCAAAATATCGCCCATCAGGCTGCGATGCTGCGGCGGATAGCAGACATCCACACCGCCCGCAAGCACGGCAACCGTCAGGCCGCCGGCCCGCAGCGCGCCACGGTGTGCCGCGCCGTCGTTTCCCAGCGCCATACCACTGACCGTAATAAATCCGGCTTTTCCCAACGCGCTGCCGATGTGCTCCGCGGTTTGCAGACCGTAAGGCGTGGCCTCGCGCGTGCCGACAACGGCAATGCCGGGCGTGACGTCAAAATCCGGCCATTTGCCGCGCACATACAGCACGACTGGCGGGTTTTCAATCGCGCGCAGACGATCAGGATAGGCACTATCGCCCAACGTAATGATCTGGATGCCGTCTTTGGCGCACTGCGCCACAATATGCTCTGCTTCGTCTGTGCTTTTATCGCACAGCGCATCCACTTGTACCTTGCGCAGCGGACACTCTCTTGCTGTGGTCAGTGCCGCCCGGTCGGCGGCAAATACCGCCTCAGGCGAGCCGAACGCGCGCAGCAGGCCCGCTGCCGCTCCCGCGCTCACTCCGCGCCGGGTGGCAAGCCAAACGTAACTCAACCTTGAGGACATACTGCACGCCTCCTCATTTTGTCATTTCATAAATCACAATCGCCGCCGCAACGCCTGCGTTGAGCGACTCGGCGCGCCCATGCATCGGAATGATCACGCGCCGATCGCTGAGCGTGATTGCCTGCGGCGTTACGCCACGCCCTTCGCTGCCGATGATGACCGCCGCATGATCCAGCGGTACCGTGCCCAGCGGCACGCTGTCCGCATGCAGCGCGGTTGCATAAACCGCCAGCCCCTGCGCATGCAGCCGCTCGACTGCTTCCGTCAGCGGCAGCCGCACGCACGGCAGGCGGAACACCGCCCCCATCGTCGAGCGCACGACCTTGGGCGAAAACGGATCGGCGCAGCCCTCGCACAACACAACGGCACCGAGCGCAAAGGCTTCTGCGGTGCGTAAAATCGTGCCAAGGTTGCCCGGGTCCTGCAAACCGTCCAGCAAAAGCACCTGTGCTTTGCCGTCCAGCGCGTCCGCGGTCCAGTGCGGCTGCTTGCAGGAGAAAATCACGTTTTGCGGTGTTTCCACATCGCTGGCAAGTTCAAACAGTGCATCCGGTGCACAGTAGAGCGCGGCGCCCGCCTGCGCGGCGCGTTCCAGCAGGCCGTCCGGCAAGCCGTCCCTCGCCCGCTCGCGCACCAGCAGCACGCCGGGCTGCACGCCCGAGCGCAGCGCCTCCTCCAGCATCTTTTCACCCTCGCACAGCATTTCCTCCGTACTGCGGCGGTATTTACGTTCCCGTACCAGCCGCGCCAGATGCCGCAGCGCACTGTTCTGACGGCTTTCAATCGTTATCAATGCAGCTCCACCAGCTTATCCACGTTTTCGTTTGTGCCGATGACGATCAGCAGATCGTCCGCACCAATCACTTGGCTTGCCTGCGGCGTGACATCCACCTGTCCGCCCTCGCCGTGACGGATCGCCAGCACATTCACCTGATAACGCGCACGCACTCCCAACTGGCCGAGCGAGCGGCCGATCCAGCTCTTGGGCGGATGGATTTCCAGAATGGAAAAATCGTCCGACACACCGATGTAATCGACCACATTGGTGCGCACCAGCCGCTGCGCCAGCCGCTGCCCCATTTCACTTTCCGGAAGCACCACGCGGTCCGCGCCCACGCGCTCGAGCACACGGGCATGCACCGGGCTTTGCGCCTTAGCCACCACATATTTCGCGCCGAGTTCCTTGAGCATTACCGTAATCAGGATACTCGCTTCCATATCCGTACCCACGGCAACGACGCAGCAGTCAAAATTGCGCGCACCGACCGAGCGCAGCACCGCTTCGTCCTGCGCGTCGCCGCGAATCGCCTGCGTCACATCATCCGCGATGTGCTGCACGTTTTCCTCATCCTCGTCCAGCGCAAGTACCTCCTGCCCCAGCGAAGCCAGTTCCCGCGCCAAAGCCGAGCCAAACCGGCCCAGACCGATCACCAAAAAGGATCGCATTCTCCCAGTCTCCTTCGATTGATCCGAAATTCGTTTATCCTACCATTACATCCGCATCTGGATACTGCATTTTGGGCGGCTCCCGATGGCGCATCAGCACCGCAACGCCCAAAGTCAGCACGCCAACGCGCCCCAGATACATCAACAAAATTAAAATCAGGTGAGAAATCGTATGCAGCGTAGGTGTCAGCCCCATAGAAAGGCCAACCGTTGCAAACGCTGACACCGCTTCAAACAGACACGCGCCGAACGGTGCGCTCTCCACATAGGAAATCACACACGCACCCGTCAGGCTGAGCATACCGCCCACAATCATCATCGTGACCGCATTCATAATGCTGCGCGAAACGATTGTCCTGCCAAAGGCCGACACCGTCGTGCGGCCGCGCAGCGCGGAGATCGCACTGAGCACCAGCACAGCCGCCGTCACGGTCTTAATGCCGCCCGCCGTCGAGCCGGGCGAACCGCCGATCATCATCAGCAGGCAGGCGACCGCCTGCGAGGGGCCGGTGAGCGCCGCCTGATCAATGGTATTGAAGCCCGCCGTGCGCAGCGTGACAGATTGGAACGCTGCAGCAAGCAGCTTCTCCCGCGTCGGCATTGCACCGAGCGTCTGCGGATTGCCCCACTCGAAGATCAGCGTCAGCAAAAAGCCCGCACAAAGCAGCAGTGCGGTCGTGACCAGCACCAACTTGGTGTGCAGCCGCAGGCGGCGAAAACGGCGTTTATCCCAAATATCGCCCCAAACGAAAAAGCCCAGTCCGCCAATGACAATCAGTGCCATGATCGTCAGGTTCACCAGCCAATCGTCCGCATAACCTGTCAGCGACGCAAATGGGTTGTCCGGCGTGCCGATCAGATCAAATCCGGCATTGCAAAAGGCAGACACCGAATGGAACACGCCCATTTTGATGCCCTGCCACAGTCCCACACGCGGAACGAACCGCGTCGCAAGCAGCAATGCACCCGCCCCTTCAAAGGCAAGCGTGCCCAGCAGCACGAGGCGGGTCAGCCGAACAATACCGGCGTTTTCCGTCAGGTTGAGTCCTGCGCTCATCACCATGCGCTCGCGCAGCGTGATGGTGCGGCGGGTAAGAAAGGACGCAATCGACGCAAGAGACATAAAGCCCAGTCCGCCGATCTGAATCAACAGCAGAATGACCATCTGCCCAAAACCAGACCAGTGTGTCGCTGTGCCGACCGTGACCAATCCCGTCACACAGGTAGCCGAAGTCGCGGTGAACAGAGCGTCCAGAAAATCTGTCGGCTCCCCACTCCGGGCGGATATAGGCAGCGTGAGCAGCACCGCACCGGTCAAAATAATAATCAGAAAGCCCAATGCAACCACCATCGCAGCATGCATGGCAGGACGGCGGCCTTTTCGCCGTCCCAAATATCTCACGCGCTCCATATGTGTTCCTTCCCTTTTATTTGAAATGCCAAAAGTCTGAACGCATGTCCAGGCTTTGTCAGGCGTTTTATGGCTTCACGCAGAGCGGCTTCCTTGCAGAAATATCCTACCAAGCATCACAGATACTTCTACATCTCTGCAATATTGTAACATGTCCGCACATTTTAAAACCCTTCTGACGATATTGACATTCGTCTCCAATGCTTGTCATTTTTGCCAGCGAAGCCGCCTGTCCATCTGATTGCATCGTATTTCGGACCGAATCCCGTTTTTTCCAATTGAATCCAATCCTACGACCAATTTAGTTTATCATAGCTGTTTCCCATTTGCAAGATCGTTATTAAAATTGTATCAGACGATAAAATCGGCGTATTTTGTCCTTTTTTCTGTGTTCTTTTCATCCAGCCGCCGCGTTCGTTTTATCCTCGGCGAAGCTGTCCGACTCGCAGCGCTACGGGAACCGCAATCTTTTTGGTCTCTCCGCTGTCAAAGGCGATCACGCCGATATCCCCGCTGCGACTGACCAATGTGCCGGGGCCGAACGCCTTATGTACCAGCCGCACACCAGGGATGTAATCCTTGGCAATGGCTGCGATGCGAGCTGCATCCGGCTCCTGCCGGACGACAGACTTTTTGACCGCCGCGGGCTGTGTTCGGTCGCCCTTCAGCGGAAAGATTTCCCTCGCAAAGGTCGATTCCAAGCCCACTTTGCGGAACGTCATGATGCCCAGCTCCCGCTTGGCGCGCGTCAGTCCCACATAGAACAGCCGCCGCTCCTCCTCGTAAGCGTCGAGTTCCTCCTGCTCGGCATCCGGTCCGGGCAGCACCTTGGGCAGCAGACCGTCCGCCACGTCCATCAGAATCACCCGCTCGTATTCCAGCCCCTTGCTGGAGTGGATGGTGGACAGGACAAAGGGGCAATCCGCGTTCGTGCCGCCACGCAGTACCACTTCCCGCAGCTCCTCCAGACGGTCGAGCAGCCGTTCCGGCGTAGGCTCCTGCGTCCCCAAGGCTTCAAGAATATCCGCCTTGCTCAGATCGCCGCCCCGGTCCTTTAGATAGTCGCCGTAGCCCATGAAGTGGACAATGCGATACACGGCCTTATCCGCCCGCTCGCGCAGCAGATTGTTCAGGTGAGTTTGCAGCGTTCTACACTGCTTTTGCGTCCACGGCGAGGCAGCTGAGGAAACCGCGATACACCCCAGAATCGTCTCGCCCTCCGCTTCGGCGCGGTCAGCAGCGACCTGCGCCACGACCTTACTGATACCCGCCCCCAGTTTGTAATACAGGCTGAGAAATAACTCACCGTCGTTCGGGTTCTGCGCGAAGCGAATGATATCCGTGATGTCGCGCACCACCCGGTTGGTAAAAAACAGGCTTTCCACCTGTCGGCAGCGGTAAGGGATGCCCGCACGATCCATCCGGTCAATGAGCGGCAGCGCACTGTCGTTATCCCGATACAAAACGGCAGTCTCGACCGTGCAGTTTTCCGCCAACTTGCAGAGATACGCATACTGCTTCTGCCGATCATAGACCGAACATTCGCGCACCTCTGGGCCGCTGCCCTGCGTGGCCTTCATGTGTTTGGGACGGCGGTTGTGATTTTTCTGAATGAACCGATCGGCAGCCGCCACAATCTGCCGCGTGGAGCGGTAATTCTGCTCCATATACAGCACCTTGGCGTGCGGGTAGACGGTATCGAACTCGGTCAACGCCTGCGGGTATGCGGCGCGGAAGCCATAAATACTCTGATCCTCATCGCCAACCATAAACAGGTTGCCGCTCTGCCCAGCCAGCAGTCGGATGATGGTATGCTGAATTTTAGAAGTATCCTGCGCTTCGTCCACGCAAAAATACTGATAGCGCGCCTGCACCGCGCGCAGGATTTCGGGGTACTGCCGCAAAATCCGAAGGGCATAAACCATCTGGTCATCGTAGTCCATCAGCTGTCGCTCGCGCAGCGCCTTGTCGTATGCCGCAAAGAATGCAGCAAAATCGACCCCTTCCACCTCGACTGCGGACAACGCTTCCCCTTTGAGCATCTGGTTTTTGGCATAGGTGAGCGCAGTCTGGAGCGATTTGACCGTGCTTTCCGTAGCAAACTCCTTGCTTTGCATCCGATACAGCTCGCTGATGAGCGCACTTTTCTGTGCGCCATCCTCCAGAAGCCGAAAGGCGGTGCGGCCCATCGTGCGCTCGTAATAGCGAATGATCCGGCTGCACACCCCGTTGATGGTGCGAAATTCCAGACGCTGCGCTTCTTCTGCGCCGAAAAAAGCGGCGTACCGCGCCTGCATATCCCGTGCAGCGGCTACCGTGTAGGTCATGGTGAGGATGCGCTCGGGCGGGATGCCCCGCACATAGCGCATATATCCAAGCCGCGTCACCAGAACGGTGGTCTTGCCGCTGCCAGGTACTGCGAGCAGCAGCACCGGCCCGTTCACAGTCTGTACCGCTGCTTCCTGCTGCGCATCCAAAGAAATCGAATATTGTGTTTTGAATTGGGAAAAATCCATGCTATGCTCCGCGTTCCGATGACTTGTTCAACAGGAATACATAGGTACTTTCATCCGAGTGTTCCGGGGAAAACGCATAGTTTAAGCAGGCAAAATCTTTGAGTGCCTCGGGATTATTGGCATGGGCTTCCGCAAGATGGCGCACCATTTCTCCGCGCGCCATCTTGCACAGCGTCCCCTTCTCCACGATTTTGCCGTACTTCTCCACTCCGAACACACAGGTGATAAACCGTGTCCCCGGCTTCTTGTGTCGAGAGACACAGACGCTGTACTCCTTTGACGCGAGATTGATGATGCAGTCGGTTTCCTGATACAGCTGGTCTGCAATCTCGCTGCCCCAGTATTCGTACAGGTCTTTTGCCCCATCATTTTGCAGCTTGGCCTGCATCTCCAGCCGGTAAGGTGTTACCCCGTCAAAGGGGCGCAGCACACCATACAACCCGGAAAGAATGCGCAGATGCGCTTGCACATAGGCAAGCTGTTCCTCCGTGAACACGCCGGGCGCCATGTACTGATACTGAATGCCCTCGTAGGACAAAATCGCCGGAGTCAAGCGCGTGCGCAAATCCGTGTTTTTCAGTCGCTCCACATTCTGCGCGGCAATGCCATCATTGCACTTCCAGAGTTTTTTCAGTTCCTCATACGACATCGAGCGGAGCTTTTCATACAAACTTTCCGCCTTGTCAAGGAAACATGGCAAATCTTGCCACGGCAGTGTGTCCGTATCCACTTTCATCTTTTTCGCCGGTGAAATGATAATTTTCATATTCTCCCTCATACCGTTGAGCTGGCGCAACAGGCCTTGCCTCGTCCGTTATTCTCCCGCCAGATACGCTAATATCTCGGCGGCATTGGTATCCGGCTTCACTTTGGGCATCACCTTTTCGATCATGCCCTGCTCATTGATAAGATAGGTGGAGCGCACCACGCCCATGCCCACCTTGCCATAGAGCTTCTTTTCCTGCCAGACGCCATAAGCCTGAATGGCTTGCAGCTCCGGGTCGGAGAGCAGCACAAATGGCAGCTCGTATTTCTGCGCAAATTTCAGGTGCGAAGCCACCGAATCCTTGCTGATACCGATGACCACGACATTCTTCTCCTGAAACGCACCGTAATTCTGGGCAAAGGCGCAGGCCTGACGGGTGCAGCCGGGCGTATTGTCTCGGGGATAAAAATATAAAACCACTTTCTTGCCCCAAAAATCAGACAGGCTGACTTGGTTTCCGTTCTTATCGGGCAGGGTAAAATCCGGGGCTTTTGTACCAACTTCCAGCATACTGCTCGCTCCTTTCCATGTATCCAGTTTTCTCTGTTGCAGTTCTTCTACATTATAGTCGGAGTGACACACTCCGTCAACGCATTCATGTCCCTCCCCTATTCACACATTTTCCGCGTTTCTACCACTGAAAAGCGTGCGTGCATACATAAAACAGGACCGCCGATCATTCGGCAGTCCTGTTCATTTCTATTACAGTTTGTTTCAGTTTTCCAGCGGCTTCATCTTAAAAAAGCCCATTATAGAGGATTTCACTTGTTGTACTATACCAAAAAATCCTGCTTTTCGGAGTCTTTGGCAAAGTTTTAATACAGCTTCGCTCCTGCCGGAATCTTATCATCCACCATCAGCAGATTCAATGCTTCTTTTCCATCATATTCATGGATAGCACTAATCAGCATACCTTCGGAATCGATGCCCATCATCTTCCTCGGCGGGAGATTTGTGATTGCGATGCAGGTTTTTCCGGCCAGCTCTTCCGGCTCGTAATACTCATGAATTCCGCTTAAAATCGTGCGTTTCCGATCTGTTCCATCGTTCAGAGTAAACTTCAGCAGCTTCTTTGATTTGGGAACTGCCTCACACGCCTCTACCTTAACGGCACGGAAATCGGACTTGCTGAAAGTGTCAAAATCAACCATTTCCTCAAACAGTGGCTCGATCTTCACCTGAGAAAAATCAATCTTTTCCGCCGGATGTTCTTCCGCTTTTTCATCCTTAACTTCATCCTTCTTCGAATCCAGCGGCTTCATCGTCGGGAACAGAAGCACATCACGGATGGACGCGGAATCGGTCAACAGCATGACCAGACGGTCGATGCCCATGCCCATGCCGCCCGTAGGAGGCATACCGTATTCCAGCGCATTGATGAAATCGTCGTCCATCATATTGGCTTCATCATCGCCCGCTGCACGCAGTGCGACCTGACGCTCAAAGCGCCCGCGCTGGTCGATCGGATCGTTCAGCTCGGAGAACGCATTGCACAGCTCGCGGCCGACCACGAAGCACTCAAAGCGCTCGGTCAGACGCGGATCGGATGCCTTGCGCTTGGCCAGAGGAGATACCTCAACCGGGTAATCCGTGATAAAGGTCGGCTGGATCAGATACTCCTCAACGAACTCGTCGTAGCACTGTGCGAGCAGATCGCCCCAGCTTTCCTTGCCCTTTTCAATCTCGACACCCTTGGCCTTGACTGCCTCCAGTGCCTGTGCACCGTCCATTGCCATAAAGTCCAGACCGGAATATTCCTTGACTGCATCGGCCATGGTCATGCGGCGCCAGCCCTTGCCAAAATCGATCTCCGTTCCCTGATAGGTCACCTTGGTCGTGCCGAGCACCTTTTCGCAGACATGTACGACCATGTCCTCGGTAATATCCATCATGCCGTTGTAATCCGTATACGCCTGATACAGCTCGATGGTGGTAAACTCCGGATTGTGCTTGGTGTCCATGCCCTCGTTGCGGAAAATGCGGCCGATTTCGTACACCTGCTCGAAGCCACCCACGATCAGGCGCTTGAGGTGCAGCTCGGTTGCAATGCGCATGTACATATCAATATCCAGCGCATTGTGGTGCGTGATAAACGGGCGCGCCGCCGCGCCGCCCGGAATGGTGTTCAGGCAGGGAGTTTCTACCTCCATAAAGCCGCGTGCATCCATAAAGTTGCGGATCTCGCGCACGATCGCCGAACGCTTCTCAAAGGTGTCGCGCACCTCGGGGTTGACGATCAGATCCACATAGCGCTGACGGTACCGCATATCGGTATCCTTCAATCCGTGCCACTTTTCGGGCAGCGGCGCGAGGTTTTTGCTCAGCAGCGTCAGCTCATGCACCGCAACCGAAATTTCACCCTTCTGGGTGCGGAACACTTCGCCCGAAACGCCGATGATATCACCAATGTCAAACTTTTTGTAGCCCTTATAGACTTCGTCGCCCACGTTGTCGCGCTTGATATAAAGCTGCAAGCGGCCATAGCGGTCGGACAGATCGGAAAACGAAGCCTTGCCCATGATGCGTTTGCTCATCATGCGGCCGGCCAGACGGACCGTTTTGCCCTCGAGCTCGTCAAAATGCTCGTGAATATCGACTGTGTGATGATCGCGCTCAAAACGTACCTGCTGATACGGGTCTGCGCCCGCCGACTGCAGCTCCGCCAGCTTTTCACGGCGGATACGCTTGAGCTCATGCAGCTCTTCTGCGGTCTGCTCGTGCTGTTCCTGCGCCTGATGCTGTTCTGCCATAGTTTCCCCGTCTTTCTTCTTTTATTTCTTGATATCCATTACCTGATACTTGACCACGCCGATCGGCGCCTCGACCTCAACGATCGTGCCGACCTTTTTGCCCAGCATCGCTTTGCCGAAAGGCGATTCATCCGAGATCTTGCCCTCCATCGGGTCAGCCTCCTGCGAACCGACGAAGTGGTATTCCTCCTCCTCGTCCAGCTCGAGGTCCTTGACCACAAAACGGCAGCCGGGAGAGATTTCATCAGCCGCGTAGGTGTCGCCGGTTACGACAACCGCCAGCTTGATGATTTCCTCCAGCTCCGCGATGCGGGAGTACAGCTTGCCCTGCTCGTTCTTTGCCTCGTCATACTCGGCGTTCTCGGACAAGTCACCAAAAGAACGCGCTTCTTTCAGCTGCTCGGCCACCTCGTCCGCACGAGTGGTTTTCAGGTATTCCAGTTCATCCTTATAAGCGTCCAGGCTCTCCTGGGTCAGTTTGATTTCTTTTGCCATGATTGCAAACCCTTCTTATTTTCATAGGTTCAGCGGCATCGCGCGCCGCCGTACAGTACTCCTTATTATACGGTAACATTCGCCGCACTGTCAAGCGAGCAAGTGCATTTTTGCGCATTTTCACCGATATGGCACAGATTTATCCCAGAATTTCGACCGCTTTTTGCAATTGTGGGTCCTCGTCCGGCGAAAGGAAGTAGAAGTCCGTCAATTGAGCGTCGGTCAGCGCGACCTCGACATCGGGTGCAATACCCACGCCTGCCAGATTATTCCCATTGGGGGTAAAATACTCCTCCACCGACAGGTTGAGCGCCGACCCGTCAGACAGCTCAAAGGTCTGCTGCGCGCGCCCCTTGCCTGTGGTATGCGTGCCGACCAGCGTCGCGCGGTCGTATTCCTGCAAGGCCGCTGCAAAAAATTCGGCCGCCGAAATGCTCTGGTCGTCCATCAGAACAGCAATTGGCTGGTCGATCATCTCCGCATCCGACTCATACACGGTTTCACTGCCGCTCTTGGTGCGCAGCGTCATAATCGTACCCTCCGGCAGCAGCAGATCGAGCATTTCGCTCATTTCCTTGACGCGCCCACCGCCGTTGTGCCGCACATCCAGCACCAGCGACTGCGCGCCATCTGCCAGCAATCCATCCAGCACTTGCTGGAACTGGTCTGCCACCCCGACATGAAAACTTTCGATGCGGATATATCCAATCTTTCCATCCAGCATCTGTCCCCACGCCATCTTCTGCGTCACCGTCGCGCGCTGCATGGTCGCTTGATGGCCAGCGCCTCCCTTCTCCTTACTGAACGACACGGTTACCGCGGTGCCTTCCTCTCCCTGAATCGCGTCAATAACCGCATCCGCGCCATCTTCCTCGACTGTCAGGCCCTCCGCACCGACGATGTAATCGCCTTTTTCGATGCCGGCCTGTGCCGCAGGAGAATCGTCATACACCAGATAAACCCGCACACCATCTTCTCTGGTCAGCACCGAAACGCCGATGCCACAGCCCTTTCCCTCGCTGCTCAGCCGGTAGGCTTCATACTGATCCGCCGGAATGTAGGCCGACCACTGGTCGTCCAGCCCGGTCACATAACCGACCGCCGCATAATCCGCGACCTTTTCTGCGTCCAGCTCACCCACATACTGCTCTGCTGCAATGCGGTCGATTTCGCGCAGCTTATCCTCTACCGCAGATGTCCGCCAGCCGGTTGCCGCATAGCATCCCAGTACCGATACCGCTGCCGTAGTCGCGCAAAGAAACAACGCTGTCCCCACGGAGACCTTGTTTTCCCGCCATCCAAACATTCATGTTCCCTCCAAACAGCAAGGGGAGAGCAAATGCCCTCCCCTCTGATTCATGATTGCATTAAGTAAAGCTGAAGAAACTCTTGGGGTCAACCGTCGAGCCGTTCTGATACACTTCAAAGTGCAGATGCGGGCCGGTCGAGTTGCCGGTCGAACCGACATAACCAATGACCTGTCCCTGCTCAACATACTGGCCAACCGAAACCAAAATGCTGGACTGATGACCGTAAGCAGTCATCGTTCCGCCGCCATGGTCAATAACCGTGTAGTTGCCGTAACCGGAAACCCAACCCGCGGTCGTGACCGTACCGGAGGCCGCGGCGAGAATCTCTGCACCGTAGCTTGCCGGGATATCCTCACCGGCGTGGAACTTGACTGTGCCGTAAATCGGGTGTACGCGGTAGCCGTATACGCTGGACGTGGTCGTGCAGCTCGGCGTCGGCCAGACGAAGGTGCCGCTGTACGGCACACCGCCGGAAGCCGCCGACTGCGCGGACAGTTTTGCGATCTGGTTGCTGACATCCTGCATCTCGTTGGAAATGCGGTCGTACTCGGCTTCGCTCTCTGCCTTGTAAGCCTGCAAGCTCTCCGCCAGGGCCGCCTGCTCGGCTTCGCTCGCCGCTAGCTCATCAACCTTGTAGTTCAGGTTCTCCTGATACTCCTTCTGGTCATCCTGCGTATCCTGCAGTTCCTGCTTCTTCTGCTCAATATCTTCCTTCGCGGCGGTATACTCGGCAACAATCTTCTTGTTGTCGTCCATGATCGCCGTGATAATTTCCATACGAGACAGCAGATCGGAAAAACTAGAGGAATTCAGCAGCACTTCCAGATAGCTGCTGTCACCCTGTTCATAGGTCGTGCGCACGGTGAGCGCAAACTCCTCTTCCTTCTGCTCCAGCGCCTCTTCTGCGGCCGCAAGCTCCGTGGTCTTAACGTCAATCTGCTCCTGCAAACGGTCGATATACGCCTCAACCGTGGAAATCTCTTCCTTGGTCAGGTCAATCTCGCTTTGCAGCGCAGCACGGGTCGCTTCCACGTCGTTGGCCTGCTTGGTGAGCTCCGCGATTTTTTCCTTGACCGCAGCCTTTTCATCCTCCAGCGAGGACAGCTTATCCTGCAACTCATCGACATCCTCCGCAGCGCCTGCAAACGTCAGGCTGGACAGCAGCATGGAAGCCAACAGTGCAATCACAAGGATGGCAGCAATCACACAGGATATCAGCCGCGTTGTGCTTTTCTTCATCATAATGGTATTCGCTCCTTTGTCTGTCGCCAATGCATCAAACATTCATGAACTTGCGGATGCTCGTCACCGAACCGCCGATGCCGAACAGCACGCCCGCACCCAGATATACGCCCAGCACCAGCCAGCGCAGTCCGTCGAACGCGACGATATGGAAATACGGGATCACGCCGCTTGCGACGTTGGAAAGCTCAGTATACAGGCCCCATTCCGCAAGGAATGCCAAGCCGCCTGCCAGCAGGCCCAACACCATACCCTCGATCACGAACGGCCAGCGGATGAACCAGTTGGTCGCGCCGACCATCTTCTGGATGGAGATTTCCTCCCGACGTGCAAACATGGCCAGCTTTACCGTATTGGCGATGATGAAAATGGAGATGACGGCCAGACCGATCACCATTGCCAGCGCAACAATATTGAATACGCGCTGTACCTGAATCAGCTTGGAGATTACCTCTTCATCCGCGCGGATATAGTCCGTGCCGTCCACCGCAGCGATCTGTTCGATCGTTTCCTCGGCCAGCGTCGGGTCCTTCAGCGTGAAAATAAAGCTGTTTCGCAGCGGGTTGTTTGCGGAATTGTAATTATCCAGAATGCTCGCATCTTCGCCCAATTCCTCGCGGTATTTCTCCAGCGCTACATCGCGGTCCTCAAACTCGACCGTTGCAATATTATCGATCCTGTTGAATTGCGACCCCAGCGCTTTCGCCTCACGGGTGGTCAGGCTGTCATCAATGAATACCACAATCTCGTTGGATTGCTGCAATTCTTCAATGCTCAGATCAATATTATACGCGATCAGCGTCACGGTTCCTGTCAAAAGCAGGCAGGCGATCATAATGAGCACCGCCGCAATCGACATAAACCCGTGCTTGAATATATTGCGGAAGCCTTCCTTCCAATAGTAACCAAAACTTCTCATAACTGATAGTACCCACCTGTCTGGTCGCTGACGACCTCGCCCTTGTCAATCATAACAACGCGCTTTTCAAACTCGTCCACCAGACCTTTTTCGTGCGTCACGATCAGTACGGTGGTGCCCAATTCATTGATTTTTTCAAACAGGGTCATCAGTTCAAGCGAACGCGCGGGATCAAGGTTACCGGTTGGCTCGTCCGCGATGATCAGCCGCGGATTGTTGACCAGCGCACGCGCAATCGCTACGCGCTGCTGTTCACCGCCGGAAAGGTTCATTGGCTTAATCTGCGCCTTATCCGCCAGACCGACCAGATCGAGCACATACGGCACGCGCTCCTTGATCGCCTTGCCCTTTGCGCCGATCGTGCGCATGGCAAACGCGACATTTTCATAAACCGTTTTATTGTTAATCAGACGGAAATCCTGATATACCACGCCCAAGGTGCGGCGCAGGTATGGGATCTGCCGTTTTTTCATTTCGCCCACGTTATAATTGTTGACCAGCACACGTCCTTCGGTCGGACGGACCTCTGCGGTCAGCAGCTTGATAATCGTTGTTTTACCAGAGCCGGACGCACCGACGAGGAACACAAATTCCCCTTCATCCACGCGCAGGTTCGCTTTGTTCACCGCACGGGTACCGTTATCGTACACCATGGTGACATCGTTCATCCGTATCACAGGCAATCCTCCTCGGAGCCAAACTTAATACCAAAAAGGCAAAGGTGCATGTCGATCATACACCTTTGCCTATTATAACAGATTTTCCTTGCCGACGCAAGACGACAATCCCTGCCATTTCCCTGCATGACAATATTTTTTACGTGAAGTTTTTGTGAACACCCTTGCCTTAGCGAACGTTTTCCTCACGGCTGGCCAGATATTTGCGTACCATCAAAGCTACCTTGAACACGATCGCATGATCGAATTCGCGCAGATCAAGGCCGGTCAGCTTCTTGATCTTTTCCAGACGATACACCAGCGTATTGCGATGCACAAACAGCTTACGCGAGGTTTCGGAAACGTTCAGGTTATTTTCAAAGAACTTCTGGATGGTGAACAGCGTTTCCTGATCGAGCGAATCAATCGAACCCTTCTTGAACACCTCGCTGAGGAACATCTCACACAGCGTGATCGGCAGCTGGTAAATCAGACGACCGATGCCAAGGTTTTCAAAGCTAATGATGTTCTTTTCCGTATCAAATACCGCGCCGACCTCAATGGCAGTCTGCGCTTCCTTAAAGGACTTTGCAATATCCTTCATCTGCGAGGACACCGAGCCAATACCGATCAAGCATTTGACCGACAGCTCGCTGAGCAGTGCCTCTTCAATCGAAGAAGCGATCTTGGCCAGATCCTTGACATCGCTGCCCGCCTTGACTTCCTTGACGACCACGATATCCGTCTCGGAAATGTGCAGCACAAAATCCTTCTGCTTGTCCGGGAACATACCGGTTACCACATCAATCGCTGCCACATCCGCCGGCATCTGCTGGCGTACCAAGAAAACCACACGCGGCACATCGTTGCCGAAGTGCAGCTCACGGGATTTGATGTAAATATCGCCCGGCAGGATGTTGTCCAGAATGATATTTTTGACAAACGTCGCCTTATCGTGCTTTTCATCATACAGCGTCTTAATGTTGTTGATGGCAACCGCCACCAGCGAGCAGATGCTGCGCGCCAGCTCGTCCTCACCCTGTACGAAAACAGCATATTCCAACCGACTGGACCGGTCACCTGTGGTATGGTAGGTATAGCCGCCGAAACGAACGATTTCACCTGCAAAACCAAGCTCGGTGATCGCTTCTTCCCGCATTTCGCCGATACGGGGCAGATCAGTACACGCGACAACCGCACCGCTCGCATCCACAATACCAATGGTGCGATCTACTGTGTCCTTCATCTGCAAAACAATCGACTGGAACAATCTCGAAGCCATTTCCATCACCTTTCCCGTATTTCCCTTTTCTTGAGCGTTTTCACGCCATGCCACACCGGCCCCGGCCATATAAACTGCCGTATTCCTGACATTGTTCACAAGAACCCTTGACGTTCCCTGTGCATTTTAAGACATTATATCATAGTCTTCTACATTTTTGTACAAAAATTTTTATTTTTTTTGTCGATTTTTAGATACTCTCCTGCGACGGTTGCTGCAACAGTGCCAACTCCTGATCGGTCAAGGCGCGGAATTCGCCTTCCTTTAACGCCGAATCGAGCGGTAAACTGCCTAATTGCACACGGCGCAGCTGCACCACAACGCCGCCCACCGCTGCAATCATGCGCTTGACCTGATGATACTTGCCTTCGCGCAGTCTGACGCGCACACGCTGTGCGTCATCCCCCGCCAGCCGCTCCAAACGGGCTGGCAAGCAAACTGTACCATCCTTGAGCGTCTGCCCTTTTTCAAAGCGCGCTTCAGCATCCGGCGCAAGCTCGCCCTCCACCGTGGCCTCGTACACTTTATATACATGCCGCGACGGGCTCATCAGCGCATGGCTGAGCGCACCGTCGTCGGTCACGATGAGCAATCCCTCGGTGTCCTTATCCAGTCGCCCGACCGCAAACAGGCCGCGCCGGATATCCTCCGGAAAAAGATCAAGCACGGTATCATGCCGCGCATCCCGACTGGCGGTAATCACCCCCGCCGGCTTATTCAGCATATAATACCGCTGCGCCTGATACTGCTGCGCCTGTCCGTCCAGCATGACCTGTGCAGTGTCCGAATCCACCTTTGCCGCGGGATCGCGCTCTACCGCGCCGTTAACCTGCACGCGGCCCGCGCGAATCATGGCCTGCACTTCCTTACGACTGCCGCAATTCAAATGCGCCAGCAGCTTGTCTAATCGCATCCGTGGCATTTTGTCTCCCCCGACAATTCATTCCTGCTAATAGGATACCACTTTTTCGCAAAGTGCACAATAGGGAATTGCAGAAAAAGTGCAATTCCCTAAATTACAGCGATGGATGCGACAATCTAAGCTCTGCTTTTTGTTCATTTGCACAGTCAGCCCAAACTATCTCCCACCGCATCCCGAACTTGTTTACCGGCTGGATGTGCTTCATTCTGCCGGGGTGGTGTCAGGCATTTCCGTGATACCGTGCACGAATCCATCCGTCTCCGACGAACTGATATCCGCAGCGATCAGCTGATTGCGGCGAATCAGCAGATTGGCGATCACGCCTTCTTCCCCGGTCGGGTATTCAGTCAATTCATAGGTATAGAGCGTGGCCCGCTTGCCTTGATACGGCGCCAAGTCCAATCCCTGTCCCAATTGAATCGCGTTATATGCCTGATAGGTATCGTCAAAGGTTTTAGGGATTTGTACTTCACGCTCGCTGCGCGGTTCCGGATTGACCTTCCACCCATAGCTTTCCAGCAACGCCACGCGCTGTTCGTTATTTTTCAGTTTGCTGTTCAAATCAATTTCGCCCGACACGGTCTGCGCATGCATTGTCTCCGCTGTCGGCGCGAGCAATGTGACACCCAAAACCACCGCGCCTACCGCCAATACGCCTGCCACCACTTTTTTCACCGATACCTTGGCTGCAAAAACAATCATGCTATCGCCCCTCCTGCTTTTGCTTTATCCTATGCAGGCAACCTCGAAAGCAGAACAACAAAACGCCGTCCGGCAGAAACAACTGCTTCTGCCAAACGGCGTTTCTCATCCATTTATCCGAACAAATTACTCCACAATCTGGGATGCCAGCGTATCTGCCAGCGCTTCCAGCGCACCAATCTGATTTTCCGCCAGCGTAGACTTGAGTGCAACCGTATTTTCCAGCACGGTCATATTTTTCATGCCCTCCAGAATGGCCTTCATATGACGGCCGGAAACCGGCGCCCATGTACCGTTTTCCACCAGCGCAACCGTGCGGTTTTGCAGATTAAGCGCCTTGAGGTCGTGCAGGAATGCTTCCATGCGCGGCTGCAAACCGCCATTGTAGGTCGGTGCGGCCAGCACCAGATGGCTGCACCGGAAGCTCTCAGCCACCAGCTCGGAAACATCTGTGCCGGATACGTCATACATAGCGATATTGTGCACGCCCTTTTCAGCCAGCATGCTGGCCAGCACATTTGCCGCATTCTCGGTATTACCGTACATCGTAGCATAGGCGATCATCACGCCCTTATCCTCCGGCTCATAGGTGCTCCACTTCTGGTACTTGTCCATCATGGTTGTCAGATTGCCGCGCCAAATCGGGCCATGCAGCGGGCAGATCATCTCGATATCCAACGCCGCAGCCTTTTTGAGCAGCGCCTGCACCTGAGCGCCGTACTTGCCGACGATATTGGTATAGTACCGACGGGCATCGTTCAGCCAAACGCTGTCAAACGACAGCTCATCATCAAAAATATTGCCCGCCAGCGCACCAAACGTACCGAATGCATCCGCCGAAAACAGGATTTTGCTCGGCTCGTCATAGGTGACCATAACTTCCGGCCAGTGCACCATCGGTGCCATGACGAAGTGCAGCGTATGACGGCCGGTGGAGAGCTTGTCCCCTTCTGCAACCACCAGTGCACGGTCCTTCATGTCCTCTGCGTAGAACTGCGTCAGCATGACCAGCGCCTTGGCACTGCAAACGATCTTTGCCTCGGGATACCGATGCAGCAGTGCAACGATCATGCTGCAATGGTCCGGCTCCATATGGTGAACCACCAGATAGTCAAGCGAACGGCCTGCCAGCGCAGCAGAAACATTTTCATAAAACTGACGGCTGATAGAATCGTCCACCGTGTCAAACAGCACGGTCTTTTCGTCCAGCAGCAGATAGCTGTTATAGGAAACGCCGCGCGGGATCGGGAACAAATTTTCAAACCGGCTCAGGCGGCGATCACTTCCGCCAACATAAACGAGATCATCCTGGATCTTTCTGATCGTGTGCATCACAAGAAACCTCCGTATTATCATGATTTGTTAAAATTATATCACAGATTCCATTTTCCGTCTACCCTGCCGTGCTACGCGCGGCGACAAAAAACCGGCTGTCGAAACAGCCGGTTTTTGACAAAATCAATGTTTTATTCCTTATTGAGCGCTTCCAGTCTTGCCTTGTTCTCCGCAATGACCTTTTCCTGCACCTGCGCGGGCGCCTCGTCGTACCGCTCAAACTTGGAAACGAACGAGCCACGGCCCTGCGTCATCGAGCGCAGCGTGATCGCATAGTCAGACAACTCTGCCATCGGGCACTCGGCCAGAATTTCCTGCTTGCCGCCCTCAATCGGATTCATGCCCATGATGCGGCCACGACGCTTGTTCAAATCGCCGATCACGTCGCCCATGTATGCATCCGGAATGATAACCTTCATCGAGCAAACCGGCTCGAGCAGAACCGGGCTTGCCTGCGGGATACCCGTCTTGTAAGCCAGACGCGCAGCCATCTTGAAGGACAACTCGTTGGAGTCTACATCGTGATAAGAACCGTCGAGCAGAGTTGCACGCAGGCCGACCATCGGATAACCCGCCAGCACGCCGTGCTCCATTGCCTCGCGGATGCCCTTATCGACTGCCGGATGGAAGTTCTTCGGCACCGAACCGCCGAAAATCTTCTCCTCGAACAGATAATCGCCTTCCGGATACGGTGCAAATTCCATCTTGACATGACCATACTGGCCATGGCCGCCGGACTGTTTCTTGTGTTTGCCTTCTACCGTCACCGCCTTGCGGATCTTCTCGCGGTACGGCACGATCGGCGGCGTGAGCGCAACTTCTACGCCGAACTTATCCTTGAGTTTGGAGCAAAGCACATCCAGATGAATGTCGCCTGCACCAGAAATGGTATGCTGCTTGGTTTCCGGATTGAACTCGGTCTCGAAGGACGGGTCCTCGTCATGCAGACGGGCCAAGCCAGCGGAGATCTTCTCTTCCGCGCCCTTGACCTTGGGCGCAATGCCCTGCGTATAACACGGCTGCGCGAACTCGATCGGCTCGAGTTCCACCTTGCGCACGCTCATCGAAAGCGTATCGCCCGTCTTGGTGGTGACCAGTTTGGAAACCGCGCCGATGTCGCCGCAGCCAACCACCGGAACCTCGGTGGTCTTTTTGCCGCAGACTGTAAAGATGTGGCCCATCTTTTCGTTGGCATCCGCACGCTTGTTTACCAGCGTCATATCCTGCTTGACTTCGCCCGACATGACCTTGAAATACGAGAAGCGGCCGTACTGGTCGGCAACCGTCTTAAATACGAATGCACAGGTCGAGCCGTTGGGCGTGCAGTTGATTTCGATCAGCTCGCCCTTTTCGTCCTCGCAGATTTCTACCGGCTTTTCGTCCGGGGATGGCATGTAGTCCGCAATGCCCTTCAAAAGTGCATAGGAACCGATGCCGGTTGCCGCCGTACCGCAGAATACCGGCGCGATAACCAAATCCTTGACGCCCTGACGGATGCCGGCGATCAGCTCTTCATCCGAGAATTCTTCGCCTGCGAAATAGCGCTCCATCAGCTCTTCGGACAGTTCTGCTACGTTTTCGCACAGTGCTGCACGATGCTGGTCGATACGCTCCTTCATATCGTCCGGGATCGGAATTTCGACACGCTTGTTGCCTTCCATGCGATATGCCTTGCGAATAACACAGTCCACAATGCCGACGGTATCGCGGTTGCCCTCGAAAATCGGCACAACAATCGGCGCAACCGATACGCCGAACTGCTTTTGCAGCTTATGCAGCGAGGTATAGTAATCCGAATTTTCCTCGTCGATCTTGGAGATGTAGAACATACGCGGCATAGCGCGTGCTTCGCAGCGCTCCCATGCCTTTTCCGTGCCGACGCCCGGACCGGACTTGCCGGTAGCGATAATCAGCGCGGATTCCGCCACGCGCAGGGCGCAGTTTACTTCGCTTTCAAAATCAAAGAAGCCGGGGGTATCCAGCAGGTTGATTTTGCAGCCGTTCCACTCGACCGGCGCGACAGCAGTCGAAATCGAAAACTGGCGCTTGATTTCTTCGGGGTCAAAATCGCAAACCGTGTTGCCGTCCGTGATCTTGCCGACACGATCGGTTACACCGGCGATATAGAGCATACTTTCGACGAGCGAGGTCTTGCCGTCGCCGCCGTGTCCCATCAGACATACGTTACGAATCTTGTTAACCGGGTAATTGGCCATATTTGATAAACACTCCCCTGCCCGAGCCTTATGATACGGGCGCTTTGTTAGCG
>ERZ1090878.49-NODE-49-length-55725-cov-9.423747_pt1 | contig 55725 bp, 50 predicted proteins | sample MGYA00478473_ERZ1090878 | MGnify/ENA primary metagenome ERZ1090878 (study PRJEB33644, sample SAMEA5815720) | chicken gut metagenome | biome: Chicken; feature: Gastrointestinal Tract; material: Caecum | place: Ireland | collected 2019-01-01 | study: A study of the... | reverse complement strand
CTCTCGCCGCTTGATACTCTGCTTATGGGTGTACGCTTTTCTTGACTATTCCATTTGTGATGTACACGCCGCTATACCGTCTGGAACAAGAGTTCCGCCGGCAGGGCCTGCAGCTGTCCCGGCAGACGATGGCCAACTGGATCCTGCATGCCTCAGATACCTGGCTGCGGCCTATTTATGACGTATTGCACCAGCGACTGTGCCAAGAAAAGGTACTGCACGGGGATGAAACGACGCTGCAGGTGCTGAAGGAGCCAAACAGGACCTCCACAAGCAAGTCCTACATGTGGCTCTACCGGACCAGCGGCTGTGCAGAGTCTCCCATTGTCCTGTATGAGTACCAGCCAAGCCGGAAGGCAGAACATACAGAGACGTTCCTGAAAGGCTTCTCCGGCTGGCTGCACGCGGATGGGTACCAGGGCTACCACAAGCTCCCGGAGAATATCCGAGTGGTGGGTTGCTGGGCCCATGCGAGGAGAAAATTTGACGAGGCGCTGCAGATGGTGCCGAAAGAGCAGCGGAAAGATTCTCTGGCCGCAGCCGGTGAATGTTATTGCACGAAATTATTCCAGATGGAGCAGGCTTTTGCGGCTCTGACGCCGGAGGAGCGGCATGACAAGCGGCTGGAACTGGAGAAACCGGTTTTGGACGCTCTGTTGGCATGGGCAAATGAGACCGTTGCTAAGACAGCGCCAAAATCCGCATTGGGCAGGGCGCTGCACTATCTGCTGGAGCAGTGGCCGTATCTGGTGCGCTATCTGGAGGATGGCAGGCTGGAGCTAAGCAACAACCGAGCCGAGCGCAGCATAAAGCCCTTTGTGATGGGCCGGAAGAATTGGCTTTTTGCCAACACACCGGCTGGGGCTCAGTCCAGCGCCGTAATCTACAGCCTGATTGAGACGGCCAAGGAAAATGATCTGGACCCCTACTGCTATCTGGTTTGGATTTTACAGAACGCGTCCAGCCGGAGCCAGGCAGAGGAAACCTGGGTAGAGGCATTTCTTCCCGTATCTGCCCCTCAAGTATACAAAATTTCACAGACTCATTGACCGCTATCCCCGAGCTTTCCGCTCCAGGATAGCGATTTTTATTTGGGGGCGCTGCTAGGTTTGACGGTTACATGATTCCGGCAGAGTTCTATCGCTATCTCATATTTTTCGCTTCATCCACACAAAGCCCCATCCTGAAAGATCCACCGTCTCCACTTCTCCGGTCTGGCCTGTCAGAAGGTTCGTGTATTCCGCCTTTTCCGGCATCCATACCTTCTTGGCCCCATCGCTGAAATTAAATACGGCGTGCAGTTCTTCCCCCGCTGCTTTTCTGACAACCCAGAGGATGGACTGGTCGCTGTAATCCTTTGTATAGACCTCTGCGTCCGCGTCAAATACAGGCTCGCTCCTGCGGATCTGCTCAAGCTGCGCCAGGGCATTGAAGATTCTGCCCTGAACGCTTGTCTTGTCCTCGATATTTTTGACAAGATCCCAGCAGAATTTTCCTCTGTGGATATAGCGGGAATCCGGCGCTTTTTCGGGATCATCCTGATAGGTGTAATCATTGACCTGACCGATCTCGTCACCGCTGTAGAGCATCGGGATACCGGACTGCGTGAACATGTACGCGTGAAGCATAATATCCTTGGTGATTGCCCAGTTCATCTTCTCCGCATTCTGCTCAAAGCCTGCGCTCTCCACGCCGCACATGGAAGCAGTCGTGCCGCAGAATCTTGCATCGCCTGTCACCAGATCTTCGTTGTACAGCACGCCGCGGCTGACACTGCCCTCGATCTTTCCCTGGAAATAATCATTGAGAAATTTCTTATGCGGAACTTCTTTCATGCCCCACTCGGCAAGCGTTTCATAGTCCAGTCCCCAGCCGATATCATCATGGCAGCGCAGATAGTTCAGGAATGTGTATTCCTTCGGCAGCGCGCATACGATATCCATCTGTTTTCTGAGAAGGCGGATATCTCTTGTCGCGACCGTGTGCCAGGTCGTAGCCATCGTCGTCACATTGTAGAGCATGTGGCACTCCGGTTTCTCCACTGTGCCGAAATACGGAGCCACCTTCGCCGGCTCCATGACGACTTCCCCGAGCAGAACGATTCCCGGGCATACGATCTCGCCGATCATGCGCATCATACGAACAATCGTATGAACCTGCGGAAGATTCCTGCAGCTTGTTCCCAGCTCTTTCCAGATGTACGGAACTGCGTCAATCCGGAAAATGTCCATCCCCTGATTCGCAAGATACAAAAAGTTGTACATCATCTCATTGAACACGCGCGGATTGCGGTAGTTCAGATCCCACTGATAGGGATAGAACGTCGTCATCACATAGTGCCCCATTTCCGGCAGATAGGTGAAGTTGCCCGGCGCCGTTGTCGGAAAGACCTGCGGAACTGTCTTTTCATATGCCTGCGGAATGGACGGATCTGCAAAGAAGAAATAACGGCTCATATACTCGCCGTCGCCCTGGCGCGCCCGCACAGCCCACTCGTGATCTTCCGACGTATGGTTCATCACAAAATCCATACAGAGACTGATGCCTTTTTCATGACACTTTTCCGCCAGCTGCGCCAGATCGCCCATCGTGCCCAGTTCCGGTTTCACTTTGCGAAAATCCGCCACCGCATACCCGCCGTCGGAACGCCCTTTCGGCGAATCCAGAAACGGCATCAGATGGATATAGTTTACATGGCATCTTTCAAGATAGGGAAGCTTCTCCTGGACGCCTTTCAGATTGCCGGCAAAGTTATCGATATACATCATCATGCCCAGCATATCTCGCTTGCGGTACCACTCGCCTGCTGCCTCACGTTTTGCATCCAGTTCTTTGAGCTTCTCATTTCGCTCGTCATAGTAGCGCTTCATCTGGTCACAGAGCTCTGCGAACATGTCGCCGTTTCTGTACAATTCCATGTACAGCCATCTGAGTTCATCGTGATGTCTGCCCAGACGCTCCATGAAGATCAGGTCGTTTTTCGCCTTGATTTCTGCCGCTTTCTCCTCTGGGGTCGGCTTCACTTTTGCCTCCGGCGCCTTCTTTTCTGCAGCTGGCTCTGTCTTCGCCTCTACAGCAGGCGCTTTTTTCTCTGCAGTAGGCGCCTCCGGATGGACAGACTGTGTTGTCTCTTTTGCCGGTTCTTGCTTTCTTTTTGCCATGTGTACCGTCTCCCCCCCGTTTGTTCTGCTTATTCCACCTCAACAAAATGCCACTGGTGAGCATGATATTCGCCAAACTCGATCGGCATCGGAAATCCTGCTTCGCACAAAGCATTACTGTTATAAAGTCTTCCGCTTTCCGATTCACGATACATTGTATTTTCTCTCAGGCCCTTTACCTTGATATAATCCACCGTCATATTGCCATGCCGTTTGATACTGACCGCCTGAACGAGCGCTTCCTTCTGATCTTCCGAGACAAATTCCCAAGCGCCCACATTGTCTGTCTGCGGATCCGTCAGGCGGTAATAAAGGCCTTGCTGGATGAGTGGCGCATATTTTTTGTATTCGGCGATTTGTTGGCGGATCTCATCTTTCTCTTCGTCGCTGAGCTTACTGAGGTCGAGTTCATAGCCGAACGTACCCGCAAGTGCAACCACGCCTCTCGTCTTCAGCGGCGTGCATCTTCCGGTCTGATGATTCGGCGATGCCGAGACATGGGAACCAACCGCAGAGATCGGATACATAAATGAGGTACCGTACTGAATCTCCAGACGGTCGATCGGGTCCGTATTATCGCTGCACCAGATTTGTGGCGTATAATACAGCATGCCGGCATCGAACCGGCCGCCGCCGCCGCTGCATCCCTCGATCAAAATATCTGGATAGCGTTTCATGAGCCTCTCAAGGAAATCATACACGCCGAGCACATAGTCGTAAAGCACCCGCCCCTGACTGTCTGCCGTGGGCGAATAAATATCCGCAAGGCTCCGGTTCATATCCCATTTGACATACGCTACATTCCCCTGATCCAACACATCACAGATCTGTTTATAAATGAAATCCACGACTTCTTTTCTGGAAAAGTCGAGCACCAGCTGATGTCTGCCGCGATTTGGTTTGCGTCCCGGTATGACGAGCGCCCAGTCCGGATGCGCACGATACAGGTCGCTGTCCTCGTTTACCATCTCCGGCTCAATCCAGATGCCGAATTGAAGCCCTATTTTGTTGATCTTATCAATCAGCTCACCGAGCGCGCATCCGAGTTTCTTTTCATTTACTTTCCAGTCGCCCAAGCCTCTGCGGTCGTCGTTGCGATTTCCGAACCAGCCGTCATCCATGACAAACAGTTCGATGCCAAGCGCCGCCGCCTGTTTTGCCAGCTTCAGGAGCGATTCGCCTGTGAAATTAAAATACGATGCCTCCCAGCTGTTGATCAGGACCGGCCGCACGGCCTCTTTATAGTTTCCTCTGCACAGATGGGTACGCATACAGCGGTGGAGGTTTTGCGACAATTTGGCAAGTCCTTCAGAAGAATAGCTCATGATCACTTCCGGCGCCTGGAACGCTTCCCCTGCGTTCAGCGGGTAAGCAAACTGCTCCTCGCAGAGCCCCATCAGGACTCTGGTCTGATTATACTGATCTTTACCCGCTTCACTCTGAAAGCTGCCGCTAAAGACAAAACTCATCGCATAACATCCGCCCGCATCCTCCGTCGTTTCGTGCTCTGCGACGATGACTGCCGGATTATACTGATGGCTGGACGTGCCTCTCAAACTTCCGATCTTCGTGACGCCATGTTCAATCGGCGTCCTCTGGAAATTTCTTTCCATCGCGTGACGGCCGTAAAACGTGATAAAGTCATACTGGCCGCCGACCATATCCAGACACGCGGGCGCCAGTTTGTTGACTGATATACGTCCGCTGCCTTCATTGATAATCCGCACGCTTCGTGTAATGACGTCGAATTCGGGCAGCACGCCATACAGCAGGACTGCACGCACACCCGTGGCCGGATCTTTCAGCACGACTTCCAATGTCTGGGCTTCATCGGATTCTGCATAGACAGCCGGAAGCCCGTCGAGCGCATACTTTCCATCCTTTATGCGGTGGCTTTCATAGCGGAAATCACTGCTGTAAGTATGGTCGGCATCTTGGATGATGCACGCCGGCGTACGGAAATCGCCGGTCCCAAGCGACGGAAATTCCTGCGGCAGCACGTCCGGGGAATAGGTCACATCATTGCCTGCGTCATACGGATTGCCGGAAAACCCTCTGTCATAATAGGTCAGCAGATAGTCCATACATCCTTCTGCGCGTTTCCCGTAATACAAATGCAGCAGAAATCCATATTTTCCAATCTGCATCTGATACGTCGTATTCTTCGTGTTCAGTGTAATGGTTCGCTGCTTTTCGTCATACACGATACTCATTTTTGTTCCTCCTGCTTTGCATTCTGTATTCCAGTTCACACATGCGCCAGAATTAAATGATTTCCTGTCCCGATTTGCTTGCGCATATGTAAAAGCCGATTTACGAGAAAAACGGCTGCCTGTACAAAGTCTTCTGTAGAACTCGTCCGCCCCAGATACACCTTGCGCATCCGGATGTTTTCCCACATCGTTCGTGATTGGGAACATGCGCTTCTACTTTACTCCGACCGCTTCTTCAAAGTGCGATTGGGACATTCCGAGATCCCCTGTGCACAAAAGTACATTCATTGGCATATAGAATACCACATATAACAAAATAATGCCAACCAATTATCAAGGTGCATCTCAGATGTCTGTTGTGCAAAATGCTTGCCAAATTTCGAAATCTGTGCGACAGCAGCATAGACACAGACGGCCACGCTTCATCGCCGTTGGATGCTCGGAAAATTCAATTTGATTTTTAATGCCATGCCATTCCACTATATCCCCGCTGGTGAGGGCTGGTTGTACTTAGCTGTCGTCAAGGATTTATGTACCAAAAAGGTGGCAGGCTATGCCTTTTCCAGTCGTATCGACACCCAGCTGACCCTTGCTGCGCTGGACATGGCCGTACGCCGTGAGCGGCCAAAGCCCGGGCTGATCTTCCACAGTGACCGGGGGATCCAGTATGCCGCCACAGCCTTCCGCAACCGGCTGGCCGCTTTCGGTATCCGCCAGAGTATGTCCCGCAAGGGCGATCCCTACGACAACGCTGTGGCCGAAAACTTTTTCAGCTGCCTGAAATGTGAACTTGTCCACCTGCGTCGGTACGATTCCCGCCGCGTCGCGCAAGCCGATCTATTTGCCTATATTGAGGCTTTTTACAACACGATGCGCCCACACTCCGCCCTCGGCTGGCTCTCTCCCCGCGCTTTTGAACAGAGGCTACGCGGTGCGACTGCTGCCTAATTTCAGAGTTTCCGAGTATAGCTGTGATTTATTCCGTTTTTTCATGCTTTTTACTGTCTATTTTTTCGGGAAGGGCTCAGCGGTGCAGATGGTGGTTGTGATCATGATGATATAGCCTCCTTTTTTTGGTGTGGATCTTCTGACTTTTCCGGGTGCCCGCGCAAAACAGATTGCAGGCTGTACTTTCCGGGAGGAAGTTGGCTGCTTTCTGACAGGTATTTGCTCGCATGCGACAGCATTGTCGAGACATATTCACGCCGTTCAGCCTCCGGCATAAAATATTGTTCTGAAACCTTCTGGACGTTATAGTGGCCATCGGGCTTTCTGGTGACGGCATATGTACGTTCTACCATCTTTTGTTCTCCATTAGGGGTCATTACATAAGCGGTATGCGTCCATATTTGTGGTTTACGCGACATATACATTCACCTCCTTGTTATGATATGCATCATGCAGTGCGTCTGTGAGGATTATCAGTTGGTCAACTCAGCGTTTCGGTCATCTGAAGCAAAGAGCTCGTTTACATCAACGCCGAGCGATTCACAGATCGATGAGACGTACTGGACGCGGAATACCCTTCTGCCGTGTAGCAGGTCACAAAATTCTTTAGGAGAAAGGCCTGCCGCCCTGGCGACGGCTGATTGCTTCATCTTTTTGTCCTGCATGATTTTTGTTATACGGTCTACGATGGACTGGGTTTCTTTATCCATTCAGCTCACTTCCTTTTAGTGCGGATGCAACGGCATCCGGAATCTTGGGAATTGCGAATTCGTTAAGCGTGAAACTATCCATAAACTCGAAACGCAGGTCTTGCGTCGCCGGAGCCGTTCCTTTCTTATGGTATGTGACTTCCGAAGCGCAATTAGAGAGATCAACTCCGTTGACGATTAACGTCGTCAGCACGCTATCTCCCTTGATTTCCACATGGGTAAATTCTTCCTTTCCCATTGTTATCTCTTCCCTTCATTTTCATCGACATCGGGCTTAATCTCGGCGTCTCCACCCTGTGCATCCAGCGCATATCGCGCCTTGAGCGCATTAAGCACTGCACTGGCAACCATAAGCCCTGCAGGATCGCGCTCAGACAACAGGGAAAGCACTTCGGTTTGTGCACGGATGTCCTGCTTATTAATAGTTGTTACCGCCATACTTCTCACCCCACTTTCACATCTTAGTTGTATTATGCAGCTCCTAAGTTGTAATATCAAGCACTTTTTACAACTTAGTTGTGAAAATCTCTTTACTTTTACGCTCTTATGGCATATAATGTAAACAAATGAAAACGGAAGGTGAGCAAATGGCAGACATTAATAATAGAATTGAAAAGGTTGTGAAAAATAGTGGCCTATCAAAAACCGCTTTTGGTGATCGGATTAATGTATCTCAGCAATATGTTTCTAAGCTTACAAAAATAGGTAATCCTAGCGACAGTACGATTGCCGACATCTGCCGCGAGTTTAACGTTAACGAAGAATGGCTACGCACAGGGAACGGAGAAATGTATATAAAAAAGCTGCCTACCGATGAGGTGGCAGAATATGTCGAGACTCTATTGGATAATCCTGATGATCCATTTACCGACCTGATTGTCGGTATGATGAAGACGTATTATGAACTGGATGAAAAATCGAAGACCGTTGCCCGTGCGTTCTTTCAAAAATTAAAGGATAATATAAAAAAAGAAGGGGATTAACCCTTCTTTTTTTCTGGCTTCTTATGGAACAGTACAGTATAGGCGCGTCTTAATCGCATAAGGTCGTTTGTTTGATCAGCTAATCGTTTGATTTCTTTGCGGTACGGAGTTAGTAGTTTTTTATTACAAGGATCCATGGCATCCTCCTAACGCACATCTAAGGTAGCGATGTATCCAGTATAGAACATTAGTTCGAATAAGTCAATATCTGGATGCGAAAACTGTGGTATAAATTCTGTTTCAGTGAACATGTCACAATTTGTGTGAAATTGTCTACACAACAGGCGGAATATGTGGTATAATAAAGAAAATATTTCCAGGAATTTAGAGGGAGGAGCACTAAATGAATAAGGTATGCCCCAAATGCCGAGCAATAAACGACGAAAACGCTTCCAAATGCCACAATTGCGGTTATGTCTTTACTGAAGACGAAAACGCGATCTTTGCACAGACGTTGCGCGAACCGGCTCCGGAACATAGCCGAACTTTCCGTCTCATTGCAATCGCCGTTGCGGTAGTCTCTGTTATTTTGGGCATTATCTGTGGGGCCACTGACCAAACGATTAGTTCTACGCGTATGGACACAGCATTCAACGTTGGGATGATGCTTATTGTCTGGCTGGCGGGAATTGTATCAGCCATCCTTTTGTGGGCTATCTCCTGCCATTTGAAAAATCAGGAAGATCAGATACAACTCCTTCAGGAATTGGTAGACAAAGAAGGAAACTGATTGAACGCTGATGCCTATCTATTTTTTACGCAGCTTCTTAATATGAGATTAAATATTTTTCTGTGTCAGGCAAAAATGATTGTGAGCCCTGGAAAAGTGAAATGTATTGATAGGGAACAATAGAGGAGCGAGTTTTATGAAGTTTGGATTTAGAAAGCTTTCTATAAAAAATTCCATTTCTTCGCGCACAACGGGCGCTGGTATGCGTAAATTGAAAAGTGCTGTTATTCCTGGGTATGGGAAAAAGGGCGCCGGATGGATTAAAAATCCAAAGAAAGCTCTATACAACAAAGCTTACCACAAAACAACTGTTGGTATGAGAGATGCATTAACAGAAGAAAAATCTTCAAGTGTTAACTCGTCCTCTGGCTTGCAATATCCCCAAATAAATACGCATGGGATCATACGAAGAGATTGCCAAATTATGACTGATTGCGTGAATTTCGTGAACACATCCAACAATCTGAGCACTGTATTGAGCCGCTTCAACTTACTGCTTACGGTATTAGAGCGCCTCATGCTATATTCTCAAGAAGAATTGGACTCTGAGGGCGTTTCATTCCCGGTTCCATTAAGTGTCAAGTATCAAGAGATTTTGGATCACAAAGATGCTATCATCAATCAAGCGATCGACAGGGCGTTTGAAAAGGTAAAAGATGATGCTTTAAAATTGAAAACCCGTAATGGACAAAGCCGTAAGATGGTTCAATTTGTAGAAGAATCTATGGATCTGGAAGGAATCTCCTTTGGTAATCGTATTCATCTGGAGGAGATAAAATCTTCTGTATGTAAAACGTATGGATTAGAACAAGAAAATGAAAGCGACCCGAGCACACAAGATGTTTTCTCTTACCCAGATGCAGAAAATGATATAGGACACAGTAAATCTTATTATAGGGATAGGCACTTAAAAAAGCATGAGACGACTAAAGAAAAGCAAGAAAAGGCTAAAAATGATATTCTCCATCAATTTTATTCTTTAAGTCAGATTATCGAAAGATCGTCTGATATAAACGAGCAACTACGTGCCTGCGAAGAATCTTACAAGATACTTTGGCGGGTTGTTTTTGAACTAACCAAAAATCAAACGCCACTGCCGCCAGTTATCATGTGTAGAGATAAAGGCCCAGAACTTTATATGAGGCTTGGGGATTGGGAAAAAGCTGAACACGCAATTGATGCCTGTATCAGTGCAAAAGCATATTTTCCAAATAACAAGAGTGAGGGAAGAAAGCGGCGCAAATATTTGGGAGAATATAAAATTGTAGCAGATACCGCAATGGAATTTATAAGAAATCATCCCGGGACTTTGCAGAGGAATTTATATAAAAATCTTCCTGATCTTGATCGCGATCTTTTAAAACATTTCTTGCGGTGCTCATTACAACTCAAAAAGGAAAAAAGCGGAAATACAAACAAACTTTATCCAGCCGAAACTTCTTTGCAAAGTTAGCATGATTGTGCTGAGTGTTCCGTTTTCCGGTGCCTTGCTTGTAAGATGGTAGATGGGATTAAGCAAAAACGATTCCAATCCATATGAAAGAATATGGAAGAGAATAGAGGAGAAATTGGCATGAAAAAGCTCACAAAGGGGGTGGCAGTCGCTCTGGTGGCTGCTTTATTAGGCATTTCCGCGATTGGGTGTAATACGACTACCTTTAACACCTCATCCGCTGCGTCGGCACTTCCGGTGACTGCATCATCGACAGATTCTGAGGCGCTAAATATTCCGACTGGTATAGATCCGGCAGAGTGGACCACGTATCTTGAAGATTACCCGGATAAAGCAGGTAACCATATCGCGATGAGCGATATTACGAGTTACGCCGATGAAATAACAGAAGCGGATGGAGGAAAGTCTATTGCTTTTCAAATAAAAGGGACGTCGAGTTCTGATCAAAATTCCCAAACAATTGAAATCCACTATCTCCCCCCAGAATCAGATTATTCATCTATAAGTTCGATAGCATATGATTATGTATCTTTCTGTAAAAAGATGATGGATAAGTCAAGTGAATGGACCTCATTATATGGGGCATTTACAATTTATAGTATATATTTGGGGAGATATAATATAGCAAATATAAACTTTATGAGTATGGAAGGCGTTTACCTTCCTAATTCAATTTTCAAATCGAATAATTCTGAATTGAACTCGGCCCTTCAGCAAGAATACAATACGCAATTCGCAGAATATATTAATTCCGAATCTTCCAGTGAAGAGCAACAAAATGCGAGTTCAGAATTTAATCCAAGCGATTATCAGACCCCCAATTATGAGGATTTGGCCAGAAATCCTAAAAAACATATCGGCGATAAAGTAAAGCTGACAGGCTCAGTTATACAAGTTATCGAAGGCGATAGCTCAAACGAGCTTCTGCTTTCTCTAGACGGAGACTATACAGAAGTACTCATGGTTACTTACTTTACCAACGAAAATGAAAGCAGAATTTTAGAGGATGACAATGTCACTGTGTATGGAATGATGAACGCTCTTTATACATATACAACAGTGGCCAATGAACAAAAAACAATCCCTTCACTTTTTGGCGAAAAAATTTTTATACTGAGCCATGATGGAAAATAAAACTCATCCGCTAGTACTACCAAGAGGCAGATAGAAGCAAAAGAAATTTGAGGTATTAAAAACGTGGAAGTATTGTTCGTGCTGCTATTCTTTGTATTTCTCGTCCTGTTTGTTGTCGGCCTAATCAATCCCAAAATACTTTTCTGGTCGAGAACAAAGAAAAGAAAGGGTGCACTTTGGTATCTTCTGATTTCATTTGTGTGTATGATTGTCGCAGGTGCGACAGCGCCACCCGCAAGCCTGTCTGTTGAAGAGACAAGTAGTCAGGCCACAAGCTCCATGCTGGAGGTCAGCAGTCAGATATCTAGCGCTGCTCCGGTTTCATCAGCGGCTCCAGTGTCGTCCCAAAAACCGGTGTCATCTCAAAAGCCGGCATCTTCTCTACCCGCTGTGTCGTCTCGTGCTCCCGCTTCGTCGGCTTCTCCTGCGTCTTCGGCAGCAGCGTCGAAAAATACAGCTTCTTCAAAAGTGAGTGTCTCCAAGGCATCTGAAACGAAGCAAACCAAGCCTGCCACGACGAAGAATAAAACTACATCTGAGAAAGCAAAAAACAATTTTAATACATACAATAACGAGGAACAACAGAACACGGACGGATATGTGATAAACACCAATACCAAAAAGTTCCATCGTCCGAGTTGTCAGTATGTACCGCAAATTGCGCCCAAAAATTATAAAACGGTGCCTACACGGCAAGAGGCTATCAATGAAGGATACTCACCATGCAAAGTTTGTAATCCGTGAAAATCGCCTGCCGTTCCAAGAAATATTTTCCTATAATAGCATATTAGCTATTGATTTTTGATAGCTAATATGCTATTATATTTATAGTAAAAAATCAAAAGGAGGAAGAACCTATGCCGAAAGACATTTCTTATTATCTTTCAAAAGGCTTTGATGAGCGCTGCGCACAATACTTTACATCCGGTCGCCGGACGCCGCAAAGCGTGCGCCCGCAAAAGAATTTCACGCTCCTTTTACGGTTTTATAATGGGGAAACCCGAGTTTTTGACATGAAACCTCTGATAAAGCCCGGAACTGTCTTTTCCTTTTTGTCTTCCTACGAAGCCTTTTCACGCGTCTATCTGGACAGCGCGCACGCTGTCTGCTGGGACAAAGATCCAAACGTCAACAGCGACGTCGTCTGGGAAAACAAAGTGGACATTTGTCCAGACACCTGCTACCTGGATAGCCTCCCTGCAAAGGAGTCTTCGTATGTCTGATACCTGCACGGAACTCATCGATGCGCTGATCGCCTTGCGAAAAGAAAGGGGCCTTTCGCAAAAGAAGCTCTCCTTGGCCTGCGGCCTTACGCAGTCTGTTATCGCCCGCATCGAAAGCAAGAAGAGCGTCCCGACGATCGCCACGCTTTGTAAAATTGTCGATGCTTTGGATGCGTCTCTTGTTGTCCATAAGAATATCAGTCGATCGGAGGGGACACAGGAATGATTATTGCGGCAGCATACATCCGCGTGAGCACAGACGATCAGCTGGAATACAGTCCGGACAGTCAGCTGAAATGCATCCGGGAATACGTCAAAGCGCACGATATGATTTTGCCGGAGGAGTTCATTTTCCGGGAGGCGGAAGGGGTATCCGGACGAAGTGCCAAAAAACGCCTAGAGTTTCAGCGCATGATCGGCACTGCCCGCGATGCGAATAACCTGATCAATGTTATTTTGGTCTGGAAATTCTCCCGCTTTGCGCGCAACCAGGAAGAGAGCATCGTCTATAAGTCCTTGCTGCGCCGAGAGCGCGGTATCCGGGTGATCAGCGTCTCCGAACCCATTGCGGAGGATACCGAGTTCGGCGGGCTGATCGAAAGAATCATAGAATGGATGGATGGGTATTACTCCATCCGCTTGGCCGGAGAGGTGCGGCGGGGGATGACCGAACGCTTCCAACGCGGGAAGCCTGTTTCGGTTGCCCCGTATGGGTATAAAACAGAAAACCAGAAGTGGGTGGTAAATCCGGAAACCGCCCCAATTGTGCGCATGCTGTTTGAACAGTTCGCAGCGGGCGAGGGATACGTTTGTTTGGCCCGCAAACTAAACAGCATGGGAATCAAGACGAGGCGCGGCGCCACGTGGGAAAACCGCACTGTCGAATATATCTTAAACAATCCGGCGTACATTGGAAAAATCAGATGGAACCCGTCAGGTGTAACACGCCGGGCCTATGATGATCCAAACGTGAAAATTATAGATGGAGAGCACGAACCAATTATCAGTCCTGAATTGTGGGACCGTGTACAGGAGCGGGTAAAGATGTTAAAAAATATGTATGATAGGCATGACCGTGCGACCGGGCTCACACGGTTATTACAGGGAATCGTGCGCTGCAGCACCTGTGGGCGCACGTTGTCGCCCAGTGGGGTTGGTTACCAATGTCTGGGGTATGCGCATGGCAAATGCAAAGTATCCCATTACATTAGCACCGGCTTGCTGGAGGACATGGTGATGCAGTCGATCGCTGATGACATGACATCGGGGACTGATCTATCGATTGTCCCTCGTAAATCGGCGAAAACAGTGGATGACAGAGACCTGATAGCGCAACAGATTGCAAAGGAGCGCACAAAACTGCTGCGCATCCGAGAGGCGTACGAAGCTGGTGTCGACACGCTGGACGAATATCGTATCGCCAAAAGGCAGATTCTAGATAGAATTCAAGAGCTGGAAGCCAAGTCCACACCGCAGGAATCGACTCCCACGGTTACGGATGCGTATCGCGCCGAATGTCTGGAGAAACTATCCCAAGCCAAAGACACCTCTCTGCCGCTGGAAAAACGGAATGCCATATTGCGCACCTTTATCGATCATATTACCTTTGATCGCGCGTCATGTTCTGTCAAAATTTTTTACTATCTCTGATTATCACATTGAGATGTATGGCGGGCCTCACGGCGAACTCGGCGCTTCGCTGCGGTATATTTCCCAGCGCTATATTATGCCGTGGCCGGAGCTGAAAGCAATCCTGACCGATATTGGTACTGAGGAACTGGCGCATCTGGAAATGGTGAGTACAATCGTCTATCAGTTAACGCGCAATCTGACGCCGGAAGAAATCCAGAAGGCGGGTTTTGATACCTACTTTGTGGATCATACAACGGGCATCTATCCCGTCGATGCAAGCGGGAATCCCTTCAGCGCGGAGACCTTTGCCTCCACAGGCGATCCGCTGACAGACCTGCATGAGGATCTGGCAGCAGAACAGAAAGCGCGCTTGACCTATGACAATATCCTGCGGTATGCAAAAGACCCGGATGTAAGCGATCCCATCAAATTCCTGCGCCAGCGGGAGATCGTGCATTATCAGCGCTTTGGCGAAGCACTGCGCATTGCGACCGATCACCTGGACAGCAAGAACTTCTATGCACTGAATCCGGCATTCGACAAAATGAAGCGTTAGCCGGGTCGCGCAAAACGATGGGCTGGACCCTTGTCACTGCGGTCTGGCGGGATAACCCTCTTCTTTGTGGAAACCTCCAAAGTGGTGCGGAAAAGAAGCATCACATTGGAGGTTTCATAATATTCTATGTTGAAATGCAACTGCCAACTTGCGGCGGAAACGGAAAATCAGTCGTATCAAGTAAAACGCTATGGATGCTGCTGGACAAGTTCCACACCGGAATGGAAAGCAGCCCCACACAAGATCATCATCCTGTACCATTGCAAACCTGACCGATGCCAGTATTTTTTGGGAGAAGGCAAGACACGAAAAACGAACCGCCACCAAGGGCCCGATCTGATGCATGGGCTGTCGGCCAACCATCAGAAAAACACTTCCCCTTCTTTTTATATTTATGTATATTTTTTGTGCAAAACGTAAATTTTATCTTGACAGGAAGCGCTCATCGTGGTATAGTTATCTTGCATAAAAATGATTAAGATGCCAGAAAATAATAGGACATATTAACCCAATTTTTTGACTTCCTTGTATAGTTAAAGGAAGCCCTTTAACAAGCTGGCAACACGCAAAGGGGGACTTGTGGAATGAGATGTAAACCAAAGCGCGCCGTATCTTTGATGCTGTGTGCGGCCCTGATCTGCGGGACTGGACTTCTGACCACAGGCTGCGGCGGCGAGAATGCATCCGGCAAGGTGCAGATTGAGCTATTGCAGTACAAGCAGGAAGCGGTCAAAACGTTCAATGAGCTGGCACAGAAGTTTAATGAGACACACGACAACATTGAACTTGTTGTCAGTTCGCCGAACGACGCGACGACCATCCTGAAGACCCGGCTGATTAAGGAAGATCCGCCGGATATGGTGGCAATCGGCGGCGACATCACATACGCGACAATGCTCGATGCGGGCGAATTTATGGACATTTCTGATTTTGACGGATTGAGTAAGATCAAGGACGCCTACAAAGAGATGGATAAGCAGCTCGAGCTTGTTCCGCAGGACGGCGTCTACGCTGTGCCGTACGCCGCAAACGCGGCCGGCGTTTTGTACAATAAGGATATGTTCGAGAAAAACGGCTGGCAAATCCCAAAGACGTGGGACGAGTTTATTAAGCTGTGCGAGACCATCAAGAGCGCAGGCGTGCAGCCGCTTTATTTCGGTTTCCGCGACACGTGGACGTGTTTGGCGCCCTGGAACGCTTTGGCGGTCGACCTGGTTGATCCGACGATCTGCTCGCAGGTCAGCGCCGGCACTGCAACCTTTACGGATGCGTACAGCGAAGTGGCGGATAAGCTTTATCAGATGCTGGACTACGCGGAGCCTGACCCGGCCGCCTATCAGTACAATGACGCCTGTACAGCGTTTGCGCGCGGCCAGGCTGCGATGTACCCGATCGGCAACTACGCAATTCCGCAGATCCGCTCCGTCAACCCGGACATCAAGATCGACTCGTTTGTGATGCCCGGCAGCAATGACCCGGACAAAAATATACTGAACTCCGGCAATGACCTGCAGTTCAGTGTGATGGCTGCGACCAAGCACAAAGAAGAGTGCTACGAAGTCCTCGACTTCTTCCTGGAGAATGAAAACGTACAGCTCTATACAGACGAGCAGGCTTCGGTGCCGTGCGTGGAGGGCGACTTTACGATCACCGACGACCTCGACAGCATGAAGCCGTACATCGAAGCGGGCAAAATGGCGGACTATCAGGACCACCACTACCCGTCTGAGATGAGCGTCGACGCCATGATCCAGACGTATCTGCAAAGCGGCGACAAGAAATCGTTCCTTTCTCAGTTCGATTCGGATTGGGAGCGCTACAACCGCGATACGATTGCGAAGCTGAAGAAATACTACGAAGAGCATCCGGAAGCCGCAGCTTCTTCCGCAGCTTCTTCCACGGTTTCTTAACGCAAGAGAGGAGGAAGTTTGATGGATTCTAAAAAGCACATGAGTTCACGCAAACGCACGTTTTTAGCAATCACGATTCCGATTTTGGCTTTGTTTTTCCTGTTCAACACGTTCCCATTGCTGCAGGGCTTTGCCTACAGCCTGACAAACTTCCGCGGGTTCGGTGATTATGACTTTGTCGGCCTGCGCAACTACTATTATCTGTTCCAGGATCCGCGCGTTGGGCATTCGTATCTGTTTACGTTTGGCTATGCGATTGTCTCGACAATCATCACGAACGTCATCAGCCTCATTCTGGCGCTGGGCCTGACCGGAAAGATCGCCGGCAAGAGCGCTTTGCGCGGCATCTACTTTATCCCGAACATCCTGGGTGCCCTGGTTGTCGGCTATGTGTTCAGCTTCTTCTTCACGTATGTCCTGCCGTCCGTCGGCCAGAGCTTGGGAATTGAGGGCTTGAGCTCCTCGATCCTTTCCTCGTCGTCGACCGCGTGGTTCGGCATTGTGGTGGTCGGCTGCTGGCAGGCTATCGCCCTGAATACAATTATCTACATCTCCGGCCTTGAAACGGTACCGCAGGACGTCTATGAGGCGGCCTCCATCGACGGTGCGACGGGCTGGAAACGCTTCCGCTACATCACATTCCCGCTGATTATGCCGTTCTTCACAATCAACATGGTGCTGTGCATGAAGAACTTCCTGATGGTCTTCGACCAGATCATGGCATTGACAAAAGGCGGCCCCTCGCAGAGCACAGAGTCCATTTCCTACCTGATCTATCAAAACGGTATCGGCGGCGGGCAGTTCGGCTTCCAGAGTGCGAACGCAGTGATCTACTTTGTGGTCATCGTCGCGATCTCTGTGTTCCAGATGAAATTCCTGGGCAGTAAGGAGGAACAGCTGTAATGGTGAATTCCACAAAGGTCGTGTACGCGACGGATAAGACAAAAATTAAAAAAGAGAAGAAGAACTGGCCGATTACGATTCTTCTGATTATCGGCTGCATTACAGTCTTCTTCCCGCTTTATATGACGGTCATCATTGCGTTTAAGCAGCCGTCGGAGATGACGAATGACATCGCCGGCGCTTTGATGCCGCCCGCTACCTGGAGCTTTGGCAACTTCGCGCAGGCAATGGAAGTCACGGACTTCTGGCATTCGCTTTTAAACAGCGTCCTGATTACGGTGTGCACCGTGGTCCTCTCGCTTTTGATCCACTCGCTGGCGGGTTACGCGGTCGGCCGCAACATGGACCACAGCAAGTTTTATAAGTTCGCATACCTCTACATGGTCAGCGGCATGTTCGTGCCGTTTGCCATCCTGATGATGCCGGAAGTCAAGCAGACGGCCATCATGGGCATCGACAACCCGGTCGGCGTTGTGATCCTGTATATCGTGTTCCAGCTGCCGATGAGCATGTTGCTTTATACCGGCTACCTGCGCAACATACCGCTGGCGCTCGAAGAGGCAGCCTACGTGGACGGCGCATCGACATGGCGCACGTATTGGTCCATCATTTTCCCGAATATGAAGCCGATGCACGCGACAGTCGCCATCCTGATTGCGATGGCCGCCTGGAACGACGTGATGACCCCCCTGGTTTTGATGAGCGGTTCTGATCTGAACACGCTGCCGCTGGCACAGCTCAATTTCCAGACGGCGTTCAGCACGAACTATAACCTGGCGTTTGCGTCCTACCTGCTTTCAATGATCCCGATTTTGATCTTCTATCTGGTTTGCCAGAAGCAGATCATCAGCGGCGTCGCCAACGGTGCAGTGAAAGGCTAAAAGAGAAAAAGTCATCAATATAGACCTGTCGCAGAATGAAAACTCTGAGGCAGGTCTTTTGGTTGTCGGAAGGCGCGCTGGTGCCCAACACGCAGAGCCCGAACGCACATGCGGAATTTTTCTAATCCGTGAGAAGCCGCAAGGCATAGTTGGACTGCCCATGGACGTTAATAAAGGTGTTGAGCCCGCGCCCCAGATCGGCCAGAAGCTTCATATATTCCACTTGCTCGATGCCAGCGCTGTCATAGCTATAAAGATAAATTGCACCGGTTGAAAATAAAACCTTGATGTAATTTTCGCCATAGCTGTAAGCCAATACGTTGGAGTCCCCGCCTGCATTCGCATATGCAATCATAACCCCATCTCCGTCTGCTTTTACGGGAAAGTGTGTTTGCCGCGCCACCGCCGCTGAATTGGGCGATGATTCCATGCACTTTTCTGATGCTTTTTGAGAACTTTTCCTATTTTAATTTATTGTAGTACGAAATGGTAGTGCTGTCAATTGATTTCAAAGTACTGTGTGAAAGTAAATTCTGCCTATTTGTAAAAAAGTGGGGCTTTTCTATTCGCGCTTTTCATAATAGATATTGGTAAGAAGCATGACCAGGAACATCGCAATATAGTTGTCCCGTGCATCTGTCATTTTTGCCGCCCGTTTGTCGTTACTCCTTCGCGAGAATCACAATCACAAAATTCCTGATATTTTTAATGCGTTTCATATTCCTTGTCCTCCCATTCTTTGTTTTCTTTCAAGCAGCATATTCTTCAACGGTCACGCCAAAGACTTCTGCCATCCGACAGGCCAGCATGAGGGACGGGCGGTATTGTTCCTTTTCGATGGAGAGAATCGTGCGGGAGGAAACATGGACGGGCCCGGCTAATTGTTGTTGTGTCAATTTGAATTTTGTGCGCAATTTTATTACTTTTGTTTTCATATCGTTCGCCCTTCAATGTGAAGCTCGCTTCTCGTGAAGTTAGCTTCATGTTTCGCAAAACGATGGAACTGCCGCGTATAAAGAGGAAGTCTATTTTACAGAAGGGCGGATTTCAAAAACCAAATTATATCAATGATACGCAAAACGGATTTCTGCTCTTCCGGTTGCGCAATCCGGCCATCAGCGCTATAATCAAACTGACTTTGCCGTCTCAAGTTGTGCGGCGTGGATGAGGTGCGGGCCGATGATATCAGTTAGTGAGATCCGGCACAGACTGCCGGATGCCTTTTTGGACGCGATCGACGAGCGGTATTCTCCGCTGACAGTCGATCAGATCCTGTTGGGGCTGTCCGGCGAGCGGGATACGACCCTGCGCGTCAACACCCTGCGCGCGGACGTGCGGGAAGTGATGCGCCTGTTTCAGAAAAAGAACATCAAATTTGTGCGCGTGCCGTGGTGCCGCGATGCGCTGGACTTGAAAAATGCGGATGAACGGACGATTCAAAAGCTGCCAATTTATCAGGAAGGCGGCGTTTATCTGCAAAGTTTGTCGAGCATGCTGCCGCCGCTGGCGCTGGCGCCGAAACCGGGGGAGCGTGTGCTGGATCTGACGGCTGCGCCGGGCAGCAAGACCACCCAGATGGCCGCCATGATGGAAAACCGCGGGTTCCTTCTGGCCAATGAACTGGACAAAATCCGCTGTGAGCGGCTGCGATATAACCTGGAGGTGCAGGGCGTGACGATCGCCACGGTGTGTACGGGCGCCGGCGAAAAGGTCGGCCAGGCGCATCCGGCGGAATTTGACCGCGTGCTGCTCGACGCGCCCTGCAGCGGGGAGGGGCGCTTTTTGGCAAATAAGTCCATCACCTACCGCAACTGGTCGGAACGGACGGTGCAGCAGTGCGCGCGGGTGCAGCGCAGGCTGTTGCAAAGCGCTTGCCAGGCGCTCAAGCCGGGCGGCATCCTGGTTTATTCTACCTGTACGCTGAACTTGACAGAAAATGAGCAGGTTCTCGACTGGGCCCTGCAATCATTGCCGCTGGAAATGCTGGACCTGGATTTGCAAGTCCCCGGCAGCAGGCCTGCTTTTGCGGCGGGTTATCGCCCTGCTGTCGGCAAGGCACTGCGCATTCTGCCGTCCCGCACCATGGAGGGGTTCTTCGTCTCGAAGCTGCGCAAAAGGCGGTGACCTTGTTCCGAAAAATACAATTCTTTTGTCTGATCGTGTGGTATAGTAAGAGTGTCAAAAAGACAACGGCGTCTTTGATCGGGAAATGATCAAAGGCGATTTTTTATTTTATGGAGGGAATTGAAATGAGTTATCCGGAAGTCGATTTTTTGTACATGAGCGAGCCTGATGTCATTGCAGCGGGCGGCACCGATATGCCGGCCTGCATCGATACGATGGAGGAGCTCTTTAAGGTGATGAGCGAAGGGGATTACCGCATGGCCGGCAAGAACGCGAACTCCCACGGCGCCATGGTGCGTTTCCCGGAGCACCCCAAATTCCCCGGCATGCCGGCGGATGGCACGGATCGCCGCTTCATGGCGATGCCGGCCTATGTGGGCGGCCACACGCAGATGGCGGGCGTCAAATGGTATGGCTCCAATATCGAAAACAAAAAGCTGGGCCTGCCGCGCTCGATCCTGATGCTGACCCTCAACGATAAAGATACCGGCGCACCGGTCGCGTATATGTCCGCAAATCTCATCAGCTCTTACCGCACCGGTGCAGTGCCGGCGGTCGGCGTCAAGCATCTGGCAACCAAAGGCGCCCATGTTTTGGGCATCGTTGGGCCTGGCGTCATGAATAAGACGTCCCTGCGCGGCTTTATGGCTGTCTGCCCGGCCATCGATACCATTAAGATCAAGGGCCGCGGCCAGGCGTCCATCGATTCCTACATCGAATATGTGAAGAAGAACTTCCCGCAAGTCAAGAACATTTCGGTCGTGAATACGCTGGAAGAGGCCGTGCGCGGCTGCGACATCGTCAGCGTTGCGACGAACGGCGTCGGCGGCGTCGAGACGTATCCCTTCATTGAAGAATCCTGGATTAAGCCCGGCGCCGTGCTGTGCATGCCCAGCGACGGCAACTTCGACGAGGAATTCCTGGCGAGCGACCGCTGCAAGCTGGTCGTCGACAATTATGGCCTCTATGAAGCCTGGGAGACCGAGCAGCCGCACCCGGCACACGAAGGTATCGGCATCGTCGGCGTCAAGTGGCTCGACATGATCGTGGACGGCAAGATGCCCCGCGAGCGCCTGATTAACCTCGGTGATATCGTGACCGGCAAGAACCCGGGCCGCCAGAGCGACGACGAGATCTTCATCTATTCGATCGGCGGCATGCCGGTCGAGGATGTGGCCTGGGGCACGCGGCTCTACCGCAACGCTTTGGAAAAAGGAATCGGCACGAAGCTGCGCCTGTGGGAGAAGCCGGCCCTCGCTTAATCAAGAGCAGAATAGCCCCAAAAAGCATGTAACGGCGTTTATTTCCAAAAAATAGAATGGGTGGTTAGATGAGCAGAATTGCAGAGCACCCCATTTTGGGTGCACCCGAAAAGGGCAGGCTCGTGACGTTTACGTATGACGGGCGCCCGATGCAGGGTTATGAGGGAGAACCGATCGCCATGGCGCTGAAGGCGGCCGGCGTGATGGTTCACCGCTATACGACAAAGCGTCATGAACCGCGCGGCATCTTTTGCGCGATTGGACGCTGCACGGACTGTGTCATGGTGGTCGACGGCAAGCCGAATGTCCGCACCTGCATGACGCCCCTGCGGGAAGGCATGACCGTGCAGACTCAGGATGGCGTGACGGCCAAAGTGGTGGAAGGAGGTGCCGGCACAGATGGAAAGGCATGATTTTATCGTTGTAGGCGCCGGACCTTCCGGGCTTTCCGCTGCCATCGAAGCCGCCAAATGCGGCCTGGATGTCGTTGTATTTGACGAATGCGCCAAACCGGGCGGGCAGCTGTTTAAGCAGATTCATAAATTCTTTGGTTCCAAGGAACATAAGGCGAAAATCCGCGGCTACCGCATCGGGCAGCAACTGCTGCAGGAAGCCTCTGAGGCTGGCGTGCAGGTCGTGCTCAACGCGACCGTGCTGGGCCTTTATCAGGATAAGGAAATCATGGTGCGCATTGGCGACGAGATCCGCCATGTCAAGGGCGACGCGATCCTTGTGGCGACCGGCGCTTCGGAAAATGCGCTGGCTTTCCCGGGATGGACCCTGCCGGGCGTGATCGGCGCGGGCGCTGCCCAGACGATGATGAATCTGCACGGCGTCAAACCCGGCGAGCGTGTCCTGATGCTGGGCAGTGGCAACGTGGGTTTGGTCGTCAGCTTCCAGCTGCTGCAGGCGGGATGTGAAGTCGTCGCGCTCGTCGATGCAGCACCGCGTATCGGCGGTTACGGCGTGCACGCCGCGAAGGTCGCGCGCTGCGGCGTACCGTTTTATCTGTCCCACACGATCGTCCGAGCCGAGGGCACAGACCATGTGACCGGCGTCACGATTGGCGAGGTTGACAAGAGCTGGCAGATCATTCCGGGTACGGAAAAGCATTTTGATGTGGACACGATCTGTGTGGCGGTCGGCCTTTCGCCGATGTCTCAACTCTTGACGATGGCGGGCTGCGAGATGAAGGACGATCCGAAGAAGGGCGGCTATGTGCCGGTTTGCGATGAATTCGGCGCAACGTCTGTTCCGGGCATCTTTGTTTCCGGCGATGTTGCCGGCATTGAAGAGGCCAGCTCCGCCATGATCGAGGGCCGCATCGCCGGCGTGGCGGCAGCGAATTATCTGGGTTATGTGGCAAATGAGGAAGAGCAGAAAGAGGCCAAGGCACTGGAAGATGCGCTTGACGCACTGCGCCAGGGCATGTTCGCCCCAAAGAACCGCGGCAAAGACATCCGCGAAACAGAAGAGGGCTGCCCGGTTTCTCAGAACCTGTTGCAGAAGGGCTTCCTGACGGATGAGGAAGTCTTCGCCTATCCGGGCGTCACGAAAGCGGTCGGGGTGCATCCCGTGATGGAATGCACGCAGAACATTCCCTGTAACCCCTGCCAGGACGCCTGCCCGAAGGGGTGCATCACAATCGGCGATAACATCACTTCACTGCCGGTTGTGAAGGCGGATGCCCAGTGCATCGGCTGCGGCATGTGCGTGGCTTCCTGCTCCGGCCAGGCGATCTTCCTGGTCGATGAAAACGCAGGCCCGGACTATGCAGCTGTCACTTTGCCGTATGAGTTTTTGCCGCTGCCAAAAGCCGGCGACAAGGGAAAGGGCCTGGGACGCAATGGCGCACCCATCTGTGATGCGACGGTGCTGCAGGTCCGGTCCGCTCCGGCGTTTGACCACACCAATTTGCTGACCATTCAGGTGCCGAAAGAATATGCCATGAAGGCCCGGTTCTTTAAACCGGAGGAAGGGGGCGCAGCCAAATGAGTGAACCGTTTGACCGTTCCAAAGACCTCGGTCCCTTTGTGCCGGGGCCGGATGACGATCTGCTGATCTGCCGCTGCGAGGAGGTCACCAAGGGCGAAATCCGCCGCGCCGTGCATGAGGGCATGTTCACGATGACGGAAATCCGCCGCTTCCTGCGCGTAGGCATGGGCCTGTGCCAGGGGCAGACCTGCACAAAACTCGTCAAGGGCATCGTGGCGCGGGAACTGGGCGTTTCGCCCGCCACGCTGGACCCGGAGACCTCGCGGGCGCCAATGCGCCCGACCGAGATGCATGTGCTCGGCGACGAAAAGAAGGAGGCATAAACGATGGCGAACACAGCAGATACCATTATCATCGGCGGCGGCGTCATCGGCTGCGCAGCGGCTTATTACCTTGCGAAGCGCGGCGCTTCCGTGATCGTCCTGGAAAAGAGCGATAATATCGGCGACGGCGGTTCCAGCCGCAACGGCGGTGGCGTGCGCCAATCCGGCCGTGACAAGCGCGAGCTGCCGCTGGCCATGTACGGGATTGAACACATCTGGCCCACGCTTTCCGAAGAGCTGGGCATGGATATCGAATATGTCAAAAAGGGCAACCTCCGCCTGGGCAAGACGGAAAAGCACCTGGAGATTCTCTCTCATTTGGCGGAAGTCGGGCGCTCCTGCGGGCTGGATATGCGCATGATCGACGGAAAGGAAGTCCGCGAGCTAAACCCGTACCTCTCTGACGAAGTCATTGGCGCAAGCTGGTGTCCGACAGACGGCCACGCCAATCCGCTTTTGACGACGCTGGCGTTTTACCGCCGCGCCCGTCAGCTCGGCGCCCGCTTCATCACGGGCGAAGAGGTCGTGAAGCTGCGGAAGATCAAGGGCAAGGCCCGTCAGGCTGTGACAAAGGACGGCGTCTTTGAGGGCGAACACATCATCGTGGCAGCCGGCTATGGCAGCCGCGCGATCACCAATACCGTTGGCGTGGACATCCCCATGAGCAAAAAGCTCTTGGAGGCGCTGGTCACAGAGGCAGAGCCGCAGATGTTCCCACAAATGCTCGGTACTGCGGAGGCCGATTTCTACGGCCACCAGACCAAACACGGCTCGTTCGTATTCGGCGGCTCCTCTGGCCTGGAGGGCGTCAATCTCGATAACCACGGCCATCTGGCCACGTCGAGCATCACCGCTCCCTGCATCTGCCGCGGCATCATGAAGTATGTCCCGAAGCTCGCGGACGCAAAGATCGTGCGCACCTGGGCCGGCTGGGAGGATGCCTGTGTGGACGGCGTCCCGGTCATCAGCTTCATCCCCGAAGTCCCCGGTCTGATTGTCGCCTGCGCGTTCACGGGCCATGGCTTCGGCATCTCGCCGGTCGTCGGCAAGCTGCTCTCCGAAATGGTGCTTGACGGCAAGCCGTCCATCGACCTTTCCGCACTGCGGTATGACCGCTTTCATGCAAAAATTTGATGACTTGACAAAACATTTATAAGTTTCATCCCCTTCTAAGATGATTTTTTCCCAATTGCACTTGACTTTTGAAGTTTTGGCGCATATAATAATGGTAATCAAAAGCCTGCACTGGCGCAGGGCCTGCGGGGCTTCTGCAAGTGCGCTCCGTTGGTAAAAGGAGGGGATGCACTTGCAAGGCTCCATACAAAGCAAGCCGTTGCTGCCAGTGCAGCCTTATTTTGAGACCACTTCGCAGCGTTATTATGAAAAACGCGTTTGGAAACTGGGAATTTCCCATTTTTATCGCTATCAGGTGGATGATCCAAGCGGCACGACGATTGCAGTTCCGGATGGATGCATTGACTTTGTGTTTGACTGTTCTGCCGATGCCAGCGGGCCTGGCAGCAGCGTGATCGGGACGGTTTTGCAGCACAAGGAAATCCGCACGCAGTACCGGCACGTCTATTTTGGCGTTCGGTTCCTGCCGGGGGTATGTCCCGCCATGCTGCGGGTTCCGAATGGCCAACTCATCGAACAGGATGTGCCGATGCCGGAAGTGATAGATGCCCCGGAGCTTTCCGAAAAAATTTGCTCAGCCGGCAGCTTCCGCGCGCAGTCTCAGGTGTTTTGGAAAGCATATACCGCCGCGTGGCAAAAACGGGAAGAGGACTTGGCCGGTGACGGCAAGGCCCGCTTGGCGGCTGCCGTGCAGCAGCTGGTCAATGCGTCCGGCGGGCGCGTCAGCATTCAGGCGCTGTCCGACAAGACCGGCTACAGCACCCGTTATATCGACCGTGTATTTCGCGAAGTGGTGGGCTTGAGCCCCAAGACCTTTTGCCAGATTATTCGGTTTCAACGGCTTTTGAATCTATTGCACAGCAGCGAGCAGCAGCGATTAACCGATTTGGCGGATGCGTGCGGCTATTACGATCAGCCGCAGTTGATCCGGCAGTTCAAGCACTACACGGGTACAACGCCGCGTGCGTACCGCAAGATGCTCGCGGATGCGGACTACCACCACCGTGTGGTTGTGACGGATTTTCATTTATCCGGTGCGTTGCCGCAATAACAAAAATAAGATGTAAGAAGCAAAGGCGCTTCCCAACAGCAGATTTGCCTGTTTGGGAAGCGCCTTTTTGTATGGATTGACATTTTGGGAGGTAATCTTTATGCAGGCAACAACGAAAAAATTGGGATTGCCGAGCGCCATATCCACCTGTGTCGGCCTGATCGTGGCGACCAGCTGCCTTTTGTCACTCGGACGCGGCATAGGGATGGCGGGCAGCAGCTTTGTCATTGCCATGGCGGTGGTCGTTGTCCTCAACATTTTCCAGGCATTCACCTTTACGGAACTGCACAGCTTGATGCCCAATGTGGACGGCGGTCTCGGCCAGTATACGCTGGTCGGCCTAGGGCCTGGCCCGAGCATCCTGTCGAATCTGTCCGCTTATTTTATCGTCAACCTGCTCTCCTGTTCGGTGGAGATCTCCATGTGCGGCATGGTGCTGCATCAGCTGTTTCTGCCGATGATTCCGGCGCCAGTGATCAGCATCGCGTTTTTGCTGATTTTGCTTGCCGTGAACATGATGGGCGTCGACATCTTTGCAAAGCTGCAAAACGCGGTCGTCGCGTTGCTGTTGCTCTCCTTCCTGGGGATGGGCATCATCAGTTTCTTCCGCTTGGGGACTGGCACGGCCATCCCAGACGCGCAGAAGATGGCGCCGAGCGTCAGCGGCATCAGCGGCCTTGTCAGCATGGCAGGCACGGCGTTCTGGCTGTTTATCGGGATTGAATTTGTCATCCCGATCAGCAAAGACCTGAAGCACCCGAAGCGCGATGTGCCGTTGGCCATGATTCTCGGCGTGTGCATCCTATTTGTGCTCCAGTCCATCCTTGGCACGGGCATGACCAATTATGTGGACCTTCAGACGCTTTCCACCGCAGAGATGCCGCACATGGTGTTTGCCCAGAATCTGCTGGGAAATGTGGGCAGCATATGGATGGGCATTGTCACGTTGCTGGCTGGTATTTCGACGGCAAACACGGTGTTGGGCAGCGTATCAAAGATCCTGTGCGGCATGGCGCAAAATGAAATGCTCCCGAGCTTCTTTGCCAAGAAGAATAAGCGCGACGTGCCGTATGTAGGCCTTCTGATTTTGTCTGCTGGCATTGGCATCATCGTGGTGTCGGGCCTGGCGGAAACTGCCGGCCTGTCAAACATGGTGCTGGCTGCGTCCTGCTTCTGGCTTTTGTCCTATATCCTGACGAATGTGACGGTGCTGGTTTTGCGGCACCGCTATCCGAACCATCCCGGCCGTAACAAAAAGCTGACCCTTTTGGGCATCCCGCAAATTGTCTGTATTTTCATGGATGTTTTCATGATTTGGAATATTGCGGAAGGGGACGAACGCATTTTGATCTATAAAATTTGTGTGGTGTTCCTGGTCGCTCTGGTGGCGTATGCCCTCATCTGGGTCAAGGTCGTCAAGAAACAGAAACTGTTCCAGCATATCGATCTGGAAACCGTCAACGGCCTGACCGAAGAAAGCGCGCCTGTCCTTGGTGAGCCGGCACCTACCCCGGAAACAGTGCCTGCGCAGGCGTCCAATCTCGTGCATAGTGTTTCTTCAAAGCTATAAACCGAATTCAAAATTTTTAATATCTTCCGGATAAGGGCAGCTGCTGCACAAATTGTAGCGGCTGCCCTTGTATTCTTTGAAATCCACCGCCTTTCCGAAGGCGGGCACTGGATATTTTTGCTGAAATCGTGTATAGTAGAGCCAAGGCCGCAGCTTACTGTCCGCCCATTCTGATCCTGCTATGGTAGAAACGGAGAATCTACATGAAGAAACCAATGTCCAAACCCGTCAAATACGTCGTGCTGGCTGTGGTGCTGGCGGCGCTCGCCTTCCTTTATTATTATGTAGAGCTGCCTGCCTTTAACATCCATGCCCCTTCTTTTTGGGGATTCATTTTCCTGGTGGCGATTGTGCTGGTGATCGTGTTGTGCGTTGCGCCGGTGTTGCGCAAGGCAAAGCGAAACGGCGTGGAGCCGGATTTTAAGGGCGACCGCGCGGTCAAAGCCGGACTGCTGGTGATCGGTGCTTTGATTATCGTGCTGGTCATTGGGGCGGTCCTGTCTTCTCCGATTGTGAATGCCGGGAAATATCAGAAGCTGCTGACGGTTGAAGACCGGGATTTTGCAAAGGATATTCAGCAGGTTGATACCAGCAAGATCCCGCTGCTTGACAAGGACTCCGCGACCCTGCTCGGCAACCGCAAAATGGGCAGCATGGCGGATATGGTCTCTCAGTTTGAAGTGTCGGACGACTATACGCAGATTAACCTCCAGAATACGCCGGTGCGTGTCTCTCCACTCAACTATGCCAGTCCTATCAAATGGCTGACCAATCACAGCAGCGGCATCCCGGGTTATATGAAGATCAATATGGCCACCCAGGATACGGAGCTGGTCAAACTCGACAAACCGATCCGCTATTCAAAAGGGGAATATTTTACTCACAACATCTACCGCCATCTGCGGTTCCGCTATCCAACGTATATTTTTGATAATGTGAATTTTGAGATTGATGAGGAGGGCACCCCGTGGTGGGTCTGCCCGGTGAAGGCATATACCATTGGCCTTTTTGGCGGCGAAACCATCGGCCGGGTGGTGCTCTGTAACGCCCAGACCGGCGAAACACAGGATATGCCGGTCCAGGATGTGCCGCAGTGGGTGGATGAGGTTTACTCCGATACCATGCTTACCGGATTTTACAATTATTACGGCACGCTCAAGCACGGCTATTTCAATTCCATTCTCGGCCAGCGGGATTGCCTGACCACGACTGAAGGCTGCAACTACCTTGCCATCGACGACGACGTATGGGTTTATACCGGCGTGACCTCGGTCACCAGCGACCAGAGCCTTGTCGGCTTCGTCTTGATGAACCAGCGCACCAAGGAGACGCATTTTTATTCGGTGACCGGTGCGGTGGAAATGAGCGCCATGAGCAGCGCGGAGGGTCAGGTGCAGAACCTCGGCTATCAGGCGGCGTTCCCCTTGCTGCTGAATATCGAGGATCAGCCGACCTATTTCATTGCGCTGAAGGATGAGGCGGGCTTGGTCAAGAAATACGCAATGGTCAATGTGCAGAAATATCAGATCGTTGCCATCGGCGATACCATGGCCGACTGTCAGAAAAATTACCAGGACCTGATGCGGACCAATGGCATCAGCAGCAAGCCGGAAACCGCAACCAAGGCAACCGGAAAAATCCAGAAGATCGCCCAGACTGTGCAGGATGGCAATTCTCACTTCTATCTGGTGCTGGAGGGCGACAGCCGCCTATATGATGTCGATGTGTCCAAATTCCTGGAAATCCTACGCTATAATGTGGGCGACACGATCAGATTGACCTATACACAGGGGGATCCAGCCTGCACGGTGACGGCGATTGGTTGATCGGACATTCGACACACATTGTTGAACATTCCGTCACTTATTTTTCAGAATCGTTCTTAATTTGTTTAGAAATCAGAGGCCAAAATGTGTTATGATGAAACACAGATCAAAATTTGTAATAGATTGGTGGAAGAAATGAGATGAAAGAGCAAAAGGCACCGAAAAGGCCATTGATCTTCTATTTTATCATAGCGATCTGTATCCTGTTTGTCCTGGAAATGTTTGTATTCCCGCTGCTCAGTCAGCAAAGGACGACAACGGTCACATACAGCCAGTTCCTCAATATGCTGGACCAGGGGGAAATCACGAAGGCCGATGTGAACCGTTCCACAGCGCAGATTACATTTGAGGCAAACGCCACCCCAGATGGCGATAAAACGGCACGGCCGGTGGTGTATACCACGACGATGATGGATGACGACAAGCTGACCGACCGGCTCAAGGACAAGAATGTGGAGTTTGGCGCGGTCGTGCAGCAGTCGAACAGCCTTGTCGATATGCTGGTCATGGGCGTGCTGCCGATTGTGCTGGTCTTTGTGGGCGGATACTTCTTCATGCGATGGATGCAGAAGAAAATAGGCGGCCCGGGCGCTATGTCTTTTGGAAAAAGCAATGCCAAAATCTATGTGGAAGCCCAGACTGGCAAGAGCTTTGCCGATGTGGCAGGCGAGGATGAGGCCAAAGAGGCTTTGGTGGAGATTGTAGATTTTCTGCACAATCCGAAGAAATATGCCGATATCGGCGCGACGCTGCCTAAGGGCGCCTTGCTGGTGGGCCCTCCCGGCACAGGCAAAACGCTTTTGGCGCAGGCGGTGGCTGGCGAAGCGCATGTGCCGTTTTTCTCCATCTCCGGTTCGGAATTTGTGGAGATGTTTGTCGGTATGGGCGCGGCAAAAGTCCGCGACCTGTTCAAGCAGGCACAGGAAAAAGCCCCCTGCATTGTCTTTATCGATGAGATCGATACGATTGGCAAGGCGCGCGACAGTTCTCTGACCAGCAACGACGAGCGCGAACAGACCCTCAACCAGCTTTTGACGGAGATGGATGGCTTTGACGGCCGCAAGGGCGTTGTGATTTTGGCGGCGACAAACCGGCCGGATAGTCTGGACAAGGCTTTGCTGCGTCCAGGACGTTTCGATCGCCGTATCCCGGTCGAGCTGCCGGACCTGAAAGGCCGCGAGGCAATTTTGAAGGTCCACGCGCATGATGTGAAGATCGGCCCGGATGTGGACTACAATGCCATTGCCCGCGCAACGGCAGGCGCGTCCGGCGCGGAACTGGCCAATATCATCAATGAGGCGGCCCTGCGCGCCGTCAAGTGCGGCCGTAAGGCCGTGATCCAGGAGGATCTGGAGGAAAGTGTGGAGGTCGTCATTGCAGGCTACCAGCGCAAGAGTGCGGTAATCCCGCCGAAGGAGAAGGAGATCGTGGCCTACCATGAGACGGGCCATGCTCTTGTGGCGGCGATGCAGTCGAATTCTGCCCCGGTGACAAAGATCACGATTGTCCCGCGCACCAGCGGCGCCCTCGGCTATACCATGCAGGTGGAAGAGGACGAAAAAATGCTCATGAGCCGGGAAGAATGCCTCAATAAAATTGCGGTGCTCTGTGGCGGCCGCTCGGCGGAGGAACTGGTTTTTGGCGATTATACGTCCGGTGCCGCCAACGATATTGAGCAGGCCACCAAGCTGGCTCGCGCCATGGTAACGCGCTTCGGTATGAGCGATGAGTTCGGCATGGTGGCCATGGAGACCATCCAGAACCAATACCTCGGCGGAGACGCGACGCTGACCTGTTCTCCGGAAACCGCAGCAAAGGTCGATACAGTGGTGCAGAACATCATCCAGAAGCAGCATGAAAAGGCGATCAGTATCCTGAAAGAGAATATGGGCAAGCTCCATGAGCTGTCGCACTATCTGCTGGACCGCGAAACGATTACGGGCGAAGAGTTTATGCGGATTCTCAAGGACGAGGGTCTGCCGGAGCAGGCGGCGCAGCCTGATGAACAGGGCGACAAGGCTTCCGGTCCGGACAGTAAGGAATCATAATACCGATATTGAATGGAGGAAAGATCGATGACATTGGACGAGCGAATTGACAAAGCGCTGGCGCTGCATGACCAGGGGGCGAACTGCGCCCAAGCGGTTGCGTGTGCGTTCAGCGATTGTGTGGATGTGGACGAGGAAACGATCTTCCGTATGGCAGAAGGCTTTGGACTCGGCATGGGCGGTATGGCTGCCACGTGCGGCGCAGTCAGCGGAGCGGTTCTGCTGGCGGGACTGCACAACAGCCGCGGCCTTGGGCAGAAAACCAAGGCAGGCACCTATCAGCTTACCAAGCAAATTACAGCGGACTTTGCTGCGCAAAATGGTTCCCTGGTTTGCCGTGAACTCAAAGGCGTGGACAGCGGGAAGCCGCTGCGCACTTGCCAGGACTGCATCCGGGATGGCTGCCGTTTGGCCGCAAAAATCGTTTTTCAGAATGCTTAAAGCGCCGGGCAAAACGGCGGGAGGGTGTGTTGCCTGCTCGCTGGCCATAGAATCATGACCCCCGTCAAAGCCGGGGGCTTGTGCAAGTCCTAGAAGGGCATCATACGGACAACGCCTCTCAAGGGGCCACGAAAGGGTCGGCCAACTGCATTGCTGACTCATGGCGGCCCCTTGAGGGGCTGTTTTTTTATGCCTTCGTATTCTTGCTACCCGTAAACGGGTCAACAAACTCCTTCAAACTCATTTGATCTGCTATTTGATCTTCTGCCAGCTGATTTTTGATGTGCTCCTGTATTTGCTTTTTGTTTCGCCCTACCGTGTCCACGTAGTATCCGCGTGCCCAGAAATGTCGATCTCGGGACGGGGGTGCGGACAAAAAGTTTGACAAATTAAGCAACAAAACCAAGGTGCTGTCTATATTCGAGGGGACTCAATCCGCCTAAAGATAGCTTGTTACGCTTGCGGTTATACCAATTGATATAGTCATCAAGCTCCCGGGCAAAATCGTCAAGTGAGCTTCCTAAAAACATTTCGTTTTTCAACCGTCCAAAGAAGCCTTCACATGCTGCGTTATCAGGGGAACACCCTTTCTTAGACATGGAGCGGACGAGGCCGGCTTTCTTCATCTGTTCGATCCATCCCGGGCCACCGGTAATGGCAGCCTCTGTCTGAATGCACGGTCGGATGACAGCCATCTGGCAGATCGGCAATCACTCCATCCAACATGGTGTTAACCAGATTGGCATTGGGACGGGAGCCAATCGTCCACCCCACAACCATCCCATCAAAGCAATCAATCATTGCAAAATATCTGACGGAGCAGGAGATCCCCACCCCAATGGAGCGCCGGAGGGGCGGGAAGGAGCAACTGCTTCAACCCGCTTTCTGCTAAGTTGAAATGTGGGGACTGCGGAGCATATTTCGGCTCAAAGGTGTGGCATTCCAACAGCAAATATAAGCGCACAGTCTGGCAATGTAATGCCAAGTTCAAGGGAGAAAATAAATGCACAACGCCCCATCTGTACGAGCAGAGGATTCAGGAATTATTTCTGGAAGCGTTGAACAGCCTGATGGATGACTGCCGGGCGGTCATGCACATTTTAGGTGACGGCAAAGCATAGGAAAGAAGGCGGCTGTTAAGTCTGGAGTTGCAAGTCAAAAAACGATACCCACAAGATGTTGATTGTATCAATTTGGACACGCAATATAGTGTGAGAGGTCGGCCCCACTCAGGGGCCTCCTACTCAATTCTCATCGAGAACGGTCGGATCACGCGGTTCCCTGCTGCGGCCTGATCGTCAAATGGTGTTGACACATACATAACCCGCTGCTTGGCCAGCGAAGGGCATAGTTTTGCGCAGTTGTATCCAAAACAGGTGTTCTTTCATTTGACACGGATTTTGTGAAATGCTACGATAGAAATATAATGACAGGAATGGGGTGGGAAGCATGAATCCATTGAGCATCAAGGATATTGCCAAGTTGGCCGGGGTATCCGTGACAACGGTGTCGCGTGTCCTCAACGGATACGCGGATGTCAGCGAGCGCACCCGAGAGCATGTCCAGCAGGTCATGGCGGAATGCGGTTACCAGCCCAATAATGCCGCGCGCAATTTAAAACGCATGCACAGCAATACGGTTGGCCTGCTGATGGAGGGCAGTGCCACTCCTTTTATTACGGATCTGTCTGATATCATTGAACATGAGATCACAGTGCGCGGCTATGCGTTGGTGCCGCACCGCGTCATGCATGGCGTCAACGGGGTGGATACGGCTGTGCAGCTCGTCATGGAAAAACGCCTGCGGGGCCTGATTATCTGCGGCGGATACTTTATCCATTCACTGGATCAGTTGCGCCGCCTGCCTGTGCCCACGGTGTTTTGTACGACGACGCTCAATGGCATTGACCGCAACGCCTATTCGAGCGTGCACGTGGACGATTATATGGCGTCCAAGGAAGCCGTTTCGTATCTGTGCGCGATCGGCCATCGCAAGATCGCCATTCTCGGCGGCGTCGAGCAGGATCAGGGTGGCGTTTCCAGCCAGCGCCTGCGTGGCTACCAAGACGCGTTAAAAGAAAACGGCATTCCGTTTGATCCAGCCTTGGTGCGCTATTGCGGACTTTTTACCATGCAGCGCGGGTATGACGCCGCTTTTGAGCTGCTCGCAACGGGCAGCCGCCCCACAGCCATTTTCTGCGTTGCCGATCAATTGGCTGTCGGCGCATGCAAAGCCATCTTTCGTGCCGGATTGCGCGTGCCGCAGGACATTTCCGTCATGGGCTATGATGGTACGGAAATCTGCCGGTTTTATGAGCCGTCCATTTGTACGGTGCGGCAGCCGCAGGCGCAGATCGCGCAGAATACCGTGGACATCCTGATCAACCTGATGGAACACAAAGCGGGCAACCGCCATATCGTTTTGCCTACTGAAATCGTTATCGGAGGATCCTGCGCACCGCTTAAAAAAGCAGAGATGTGATAGAAAAAATGACCATTTCTTGGCGCGGCATCTTGCTGATTATTGGGCAAGATGCCGCGCCTATTTTTTGGCAAAATGGTTTCGCTTGCATCAAACGCATAAAAAGAATTCGATACGTAGAAAATTTTTTGAAGAAATTGTGAAAAAACCCTTGCGCAATCTCGAAAGCTGTGCTATGATATAGGCGTCAACGAAACCGTTACCGAAAAGAAACAAAAATTTCGAAAACGGTTTGGCGAATGACGGTTGTGGTCACAATGGGCCGACTTGTGAGAGAGTTGTATTTTATTGGAAAAGGAGCGAATGAACGATGAAACACAATGCAGGAAAGATTCTTGCGGCAGTGCTGGCAGCGTCCCTTGCGGCGGCTGCGTTTGCGGGCTGCGGCAACACCACGTCGAGCTCAGGAGCGGCGGCTTCGGGCGAGACTTCGACGGGAGGAACCGGCGGCAGGGGCCAGGTCTATTACCTGAACTTCAAACCGGAGCAGGCGGATCAGTTCAACGCGATCGCCAAGGCCTACACCGAAAAAACGGGCGTAGAGGTCAAGGTGCAGACTGCGGCTTCCGGTACATATGAACAGACGCTAAAGTCGGAGATGGCGAAAAGCGATGCGCCGACGATCTTTATCTGCAACGGCCCTGTGGGCTATAAGACGTGGGGCAGCTACTGCGCGGATCTGACGGATAATGAACTGACCAAGGAACTGACGGACGATTCGCTGGCTCTGAAGGATGGCGACAAGGTCGTCGGCTTGCCGCTGGCAGTCGAAGGCTATGGCATTATTTATAACCAGGCCATCATGGACAAATACTTTAAGCTCGACGGCGCCAAGGTCACGAGCATGGATGAGATTAACAACTTTGATAAGCTCAAGGCTGTGGTCGAGGACATGACCGCCAAAAAGGATCAACTGGGCATCAAAGGCGTGTTCGCAAGCACCTCGTTGAAGACAGGCGAGGATTGGCGCTGGCAGACCCACCTGGCCAATGTGCCGGTTACCTACGAGCTGGAAGAGAAGAACACCGATATTACAGCCGGCGTGCCGGAGATCGAGTTCAAGTACGCCAATGAGTTTAAGAACCTCTTTGACCTCTACCTGAACAATTCCACCACCGACAAAGCGATGCTCGGCAGCAAGAGCGTCGGCGATTCCACCGGCGAGTTCGCACTTGGCCAGGCTGCTATGATGCAAAACGGCAACTGGGTTTGGAGCGATATCAGCAAGACGGACGGCAATGTGGTCGAAGCAGATGACATCAAGTTCCTGCCGCTTTACACCGGACACAGCGGGGAAGAGACCCAGGGCCTGTGCATCGGCACGGAGAACTTTGCGTGCATCAATTCTAAGGCAAGCGAAGAAGATCAGAAGGCATCCTTGGACTTCCTTGAGTGGCTCTATATGGGCGATGGCATGAGCTATGTGACCAAGGGCGGAGCGGACGGTCTCGGCTTTATCGCACCGTACAAGACCTTTAGCGGTAAGTCACCTGACGATCCGCTGGCAAAGCAGGTTTCCGAATGGCAGAACAAGGAAGGCGTCAAGACGGTTCCGTGGGATTTCACCTGCTTCCCCAGTCAGCATTTCAAGGATGAATTTGGTGCGGATCTGCTGCAGTATGCCCAGGGCCAGAAGGATTGGGATACTGTAAAAACCGATGTGGTCAATAACTGGAAGACGGAAGCAGCCGCCTCAAACTGACAAACACAAAGCAGGCCGCTTAACCGGCCTGTGAGAAAGATAGTGGGTGCAGTTGCGAGAAACGCACTCACTATTTTTTTATAAAATCAGAGCCAATTTTCCGGCAACACTGCTCCTTTGGGCGTCTGTCGGGAGTCAGATAGGGAGGAATTCTCAATGCAAAGAACCTTGCGCAAGTATTGGCCGATTTTCACAATCCCCACACTTGTCTGCTTTGCCATCGCGTTTCTGGTCCCGTTTGTGATGGGCTTTGGCCTTTCCTTTACGGAATTCACCACCGTGGTGGATGCAAAATTTGTTGGCTTTTCAAACTATATCAGGGCCTTTTCGGGCGGCACCAGCTTTTTGTCCGCAATGGGCCGCTCGGTTGTCTTTACGATCGCATGCGTCATACTGATTAATCTGTTCGGCTTTGCTCTGGCGCTTGCGTTGACCCGTAACATGCGCGGCACCAACGTGTTCCGCACGATTTTCTTCATGCCGAACCTGATTGGCGGCATTGTGCTGGGCTATATTTGGCAGCTGATCTTTAACGGTATCCTGGCAAACTTTGGTCAGACACTGACGACGAAGGGCACCTATGGCATTGTCGGCTTGATCATTCTGATGTGCTGGCAGATGACGGGCTACATGATGGTCATTTATATTGCGGGCCTGCAGAACGTCAGCCCGGACTTGATCGAGGCGGCGGAGATCGATGGTGCCACCCCTTGGCAGACGCTTTTACACGTCAAGATTCCGATGGTCATGCCGTCCATCACAATCTGCATGTTCATGACGCTGACCAATTCCTTTAAACTCTTCGACCAGAACCTGGCTTTGACCAATGGCGCGCCGGGCAATGATTCCGCCCTGATGGCGTTGGATATTTACAAAACCTTCTACAGCCGTCCCGGCTATGAGGGCGTTGGTCAGGCAAAGGCGGTCGTTTTCACCATCATTGTGGCGGTCATTGCCATGATCCAGCTGCGTGCAACCCGGGAGAAGGAGGTTGAGAACTGATGCGCAAGCAAAGAACATCCGTCAATGTGATTCTCACAATTGTCATGATTGCGCTGTCCTGCGTGTTCATTGCCCCGATCCTGATCGTCCTGATGAACTCCTTTAAGGGCAAACTTTTTATCTCCGACCAGCCGTTTACGTTCCCAACCTTTGAAAAGCAGGACCTCGGCGCGGCGGGCATCCAGCCCAAGACCTTTGTCGGTGGGAAAAACTATGTCAGCGGCATTGAAAAAATTCACTTCTGGAATGCACTGGGCTATTCGGTCTTTATTACCGTTGTCTCTGTCGTGATTATTGTCCTGTTCACCGCCATGACCGCATGGTTTATCACGCGTATCAAAAACCGCTATACCAGTTCGCTTTATTATCTGTTTGTCTTTTCCATGATTATCCCGTTCCAGATGGTGATGTTTGCGATGACAAAAGTGGCAAATGTCTTGCATTTGGACAATCCAGTTGGTATCCTAGTATTGTACCTGGGCTTTGGCGCGGGTATGTCGGTGTTCATGTTTTCCGGATTCGTCAAAGGAATTCCCATCGACATTGAGGAAGCGGCCACCATCGACGGATGTAATCCCCTGCAGTGCTTCTTTGGGGTCGTCTTCCCGATCATGAAGCCAACTGCCATCACGGTAGCAATTCTGAATGCCATGTGGGTGTGGAATGACTACCTGATGCCCTATTTGGTGATGGGGAAAGATTACCAGACAATCCCGATTGCGATCCAGTATTTGCAGGGCGGCTATGGCAGTATCGATATGGGCGCTATGATGGCGATGCTGATTTTGGCCATCATTCCGATTATTGTATTTTATGCGTTCTGCCAGAAGCATATCATTGAGGGCGTTGTCGCCGGCGCCGTGAAAGGCTGAGCATCATGACAAAGAATTCAGAGGCATGCGCGATGCCGGCATGCAAAAAACAGGCGCGGTTGGGGCGCAGCGCGGGGGTGCTGCTGCCAGTAGCCAGCCTGCCGTCGCCTTTTGGCATCGGTACGTTTGGAAAGGCCGCTTACCGTTTCGTCGATTTTTTGCAGGCTGCGGGGCAACACTATTGGCAGGTGCTGCCATTGGGGCCGACCAGTTATGGCGACAGCCCCTATCAGAGCTTTTCCGCATTTGCGGGCAACCCGTATTTTATCGATCTGGAAACGCTTATTCAGGAAGGCCTTTTGACCTGGGAGGAAGCATGCTCGCCGGATTGGGGCAGTGACCCGGCTGATATTGACTACGCCAAGATTTATCAGAATCGCTTTACTGTGCTGCGCAAGGCGTTCGCACGCAGCAAACACAAGGATACAGAAGCTTATCGCGACTTCTGTTCCGAAAATGCAGATTGGCTGGAGGATTACAGCTTTTATATGTCGGTCAAGATGCATTTTGACGCGCATTCCTGGCTCGAATGGCCGGAGGATATCCGAACCTGTCAGCCGCAGGCGGTGTCGCGTTACCGGACGCTTTTGCGGGACGAGATGGCATTTTGGAAATTTTGCCAGTATAAGTTCTTTGAGCAGTGGTTCCGCCTGAAAGCGTATGCCAATACACGTGGCATTCAGATTATTGGCGATATCCCGATTTATGTCTCGCTGGACAGCGCAGACGTCTGGCGGAATCCGTCCCTTTTCCAGCTGGACGAAAAGCGGCTTCCCACAGCAGTGGCAGGCGTGCCGCCGGATAATTTCAGCGCCACTGGCCAGCTTTGGGGGAACCCGCTGTATGACTGGGGGGCAATGGAAAAGGACGGATTTGCCTGGTGGAAACGGCGCATGCAGTGTTCTGCGCAGATTTATGATGTTGTGCGCATTGACCACTTTATCGGCATTGGCCGTTACTATGCGATCCCATATGGCGACGCGACCGCGGAAAATGGCATCTGGCGCCAGGGACCGGGACAAAAGCTGATAGACGCCATTCAGGCAGTGATGGGGGATTCCAAAATTATCGCAGAGGACCTCGGCTGTCTGGTGCCGGAGGTCGAGGCCCTGCGGGACAATGCGGGGTACCCCGGCATGAAGATTTTGGAGTTTGCCTTTGACAGCGGCAGTGGGAATCCCAATCTGCCATGCCATTACACGGCAAACTGTGTGGTCTATGGCGGCACGCACGACAATGAGACGCTGGTTGGCTTTTTTGCGCACCAGACGCGCCAAGTGATCCACTTTGCATGCGATTATCTGCATACACGCAAACGCAAAAAGCTGCCCGCCGCCTGCATCCGCGCCGCCTATGCAAGCGTGGCGGATACGGCCGTCATCCAGATGCAAGATTGGCTGGGCCTGGGCAATGAGGCCCGCATTAATTTCCCCTCCACGATTGGGGGCAACTGGCGCTGGCGGCTTTTGCCGGGCCAACTGACCGAAGCCCTGAGCGCCCGAATGCGTGATCTGTGCGGCCTTTATGCACGCTAGTCGGCCATGTTCTGGTTCAATCAATGAACAAAGGCGCGGTGGAATCTGTGCATGGGCCAAAACGCCGCCGGGCAAGCCAGGTGGAAGATATTCTGAGGAAACGAAGGAGGATCTGCTTATGCAGCCGTTTCAGGAAGCAATCGTTCGCAAATTAAAGGAAGCCTACCAGACCGACCTGAAGAACGCCACGACCAAGCAGCTGTATCATGCGGTGTCACAGGCGGCGCTGGAAACCTGCCAGGACACGTGGAAAAAGCCGGTTGAAGGAAAAATCGCGTGCTATTTTTCCGCGGAATTCTTGGTGGGGCGTCTGATCCACAGCAACCTGCTGAATCTGGGCCTGTTGGAGCAGGCGGAATCGCTCTTACGGGATGCGAATATCAGCCCCAACGTTTTTGAAGAGGTGGAGGATGACGCACTGGGCAACGGCGGCCTTGGCCGCCTGGCCGCGTGCTTCCTGGACAGCGCAGCCACTCAGGGCATCCCGCTGATGGGCTATGGCATCCGCTACCGCTATGGCCTGTTTAAGCAGCGCTTTGCCTACGGCTGCCAGAAGGAAGAAGTGGACGACTGGCTTTCCTGGGGAGATCCGTGGAGTATCCGCCGCGAGGACCAGCGGGTGCGCGTGGATTTCGGCGGCCAGAGCGTTTGGGCGGTCCCCTACGATATGCCGGTCATCGGTTATGGCGGCAAGATGATCAATACGCTGCGCCTGTGGCAGGCGGAACCGCTGGAACCGTTTAATTTCGAGCAGTTCAACGCGGGACATTATGACGCGGCTGTGCAGCAGAAAAACGACGCGGAGGCCATTTCCGCTGTGCTCTATCCAAATGATGATACCGAAGCGGGCAAGCGCCTGCGCTTAAAGCAGCAGTATTTTTTCTCGAGCGCTTCCCTGCAATCCATCTTCGCCGATTACACGAAAAAACATGGCACGGATTATGGGAAATTTGCGGATGCGTATGCCGTCCAGCTTAATGATACGCATCCAACAGTCTCCATCCCGGAGCTGCTGCGCCTGTTGATGACCCAGGGCCACATGGAGTTTGAGCCTGCGTTCCAGGTGGTACAGCAGACTTTTGCCTACACGAACCACACGATTATGGCCGAGGCATTGGAAAAATGGAGCCTGCCGCTGTTCCAGTCCGTGCTGCCGGAAGTCTATCCGTATGTGGTCATGATTCAAAACCGCCTGTCAAATGAATTGTCCAGCCGGAACATCACGGAGGATGCGTGGAAATATAATATCCTCCAGGACGGTCTGGTGCATATGGCGCGGATGGCCATTTATGCAACGCATTCGACGAACGGCGTCGCCAAAATCCACACGGAGATCATCAAGAAGACGGCGCTGCCTGAGTGGTATGCGCTGTATCCGGAGCGCTTCAACAACAAGACAAACGGCGTCACACAGCGCCGCTGGCTGGCGCTGTGCAACCGGGAGCTCGCAAAGTTCATCACAGAACGGATTGGCGACGGCTGGATTACCGACCTTTCACAGCTGTCAAAGCTCAAACCCTATGCCGAGGACGCGGCTTCGCGCGAGCAGTTTTTGAAGATCAAGCAGGAGAAGAAAAACCAGCTGGCCGATTATATGTATCGCAAGGATCACTTTGGCCTGAATACGCAGAATCTCTTTGACATCCAGGTCAAGCGCCTGCACGAATACAAGCGTCAACTGCTCAACGCCTTCTCGATTCTGGACATTTATTTTGGTCTCAAGGAAGGCCGCATCAAGGATTTTACGCCGACGACCTTTATTTTTGGCGCCAAGGCGGCGCCGGGCTATTTCCGCGCGAAAGGTATTATCAAGTTTATCAATGAAGTGGCGAATCTGGTCAATTATGACGACGAAGTCAACCGTAAGATGCAGGTCGTCTTTGCCTGCAATTACAATGTTTCCTATGCGGAAAAGCTGATTCCCGCTGCCGATCTCAGTGAGCAGATTTCCACGGCCGGCACCGAAGCGTCCGGTACCAGCAACATGAAATTCATGATGAACGGCGCCCTGACGCTGGGGACCTATGACGGTGCCAATATCGAGATTGTGCAAAACGCCGGGGAAGAGAATAACTATATCTTCGGCGCGCGCGTCGAGGAGCTGGATAAAATCCGGCAGACGTATGATCCCCAGAAGCTCTATGAACAGGAGCCGCGCATCAAACGCGTGGTGGATACGCTGATTGACGGCACGCTCAACGACGGCGGCGACGGATGGTTCCGTGAATTGTACGATTCGCTGCTCAAGGGCGCCAGCTGGCACCGGCCGGACAATTATTTCCTGCTGCTCGATTTCCTGCCCTATTGCGAAACACGCTTGCGTGCAAACCGCGAGTATACTGACCGCGACGCTTTCGCGAAAAAATGCTTGCTGAACATTGCGGCGGCCGGACCATTCTCGAGCGACCGCACCATTCAGGAATACGCCAAGGACATTTGGCACGTCTGATTTTTCAAAGTTAAAATGCACAGAAAACCGGAGCCTGCAAGACAGCTAAGCTGCTTGAGGGGCTCCGGTCTTTTGTAGGCTTCTTGCGCCGCCCCGGACTGTCTTGGTCATCGGAGGCGTATTTTTCATGATGGCTGCTTCCTGAATTGTGAATTCATGTGACAAATTTTTTCTGGGTCATTAATATTCAATGATATTCTATTTTGCTCTTTGAGTTTCAGCGGCGTTTGCCATGAATAGTGACAAACTTAAAATAATTTGCAAAAAGTCAGAAACTTTCTATTGACTTTTACTACAAAATTTATTATTCTAATATTAGATATAAACATTGCAAAACATCTAAAAACCAAATACGCAATCATTTGTTTCCATACTAGACGATACAAATTGTTTTTAAGTGAGGTGCACTCAAAAAATGGCAAGGCATGCATTTAGTTTGACCAAGAATGAAGCGGAGATTATGGAGGTGATGTGGAAGGCAGACCGCCCCCTCTCGCGCTCGGAAATCATTGATTTGTCGCCGGACCGCACATGGAAAGCAAGTTCCTTTCATATTCTGCTGAATTCCATGCTGCAAAAAGGCGCTGTCAAAGTGGTGGGCTTTGTGCTCAATACCAAAAAGTACGCGCGAACCTTTGCGCCAACGGTTACTGCAGCGGAATATATCGCTTTACAGGCAAAGGCAAGCCCTTCCTATAAGCCGGAGCGGATTCCGGAAATTCTGGCGGCACTTTTGCCGGACGCCGACGACGCGATTTTGGACGAACTGGAAAATCAAATTCAACAAGCCAGGCAAAATCGTACAGAGGATCAGGCGGAAGAAGCTGACTGAGCTTAGGAATGGCGCGCCTGGCACAGGCGGTGACGGCCCTTGCCTGTGCCGCCTTGCCTACCTGTTTATGCATAAAGCAATTTTTCGGAAAAAGTCAGGCGGAGAATTGGAGAGCGCTTGATGAGAAAGCTACAGCCTTTTGCGGATTGTCCGGCTTGTGGCATCATTTTCCGTCCCCTGCCACGAAACGTGCGTAAAAAATTTCCCCACTGTATCCAAAAGCGGATGCAGTGGGGATTTTTGGCGTCAGACGCAGTTAGAACAGGGAAAGCTGCTCGGCTGCCCGTGGGCGGGATTGGTGCGTAGGGCCGGCTACCAATTCGCCGCGCGGCAGATCGGCGATCAAGGGCGAAGGGGACGGGCCGGTCAGCATCACCAGTTCCTCTTTGGCGCGGGTGATGCCGACATAAAAGAGACGCCGCTCCTCCGCCGGATCGGATGTCCGCCCCGGCTGCTCCAGCGGAAGCACGCCCTGGCATAGTCCGCACAGGAACACAACTGGAAATTCCAGCCCCTTTGCGCCGTGCAGCGTCATCAACGAGACCGCGTCCGGCGTATAATGTCCGCCGCTGCGGCGCACGTCGCTCTCCACGCCGAGCGCCAGCGTGTCGAGCAGGGAGGCCATGCGGTGGTGCAGTGCCGCAGTCTGGCAAAGCTTCTGGAACGCGTCGCCGGCGAGCCCTGTCTCGGCGCTGAAACGCTCCAAGAGCGCCTGCGGCTTTTTTTCCTTGAGCAACGGCGCATAGGCGCTGCCGAGTTGCTGCCAGTCCATTGGCCCGACGCCTTCCGGGGCATCGGGCAGCGGCTCCCCGGCAGCAAGGGCACGGAAAAAGCCAAGCGCACTCTGCACTGCCGGATCGGTCAGAAAATCGTCCCGCCCCGCGACGAGATAGGGGATTCCCTCCTGCTTGAGGCAGGTCTCGAGCGTTTGCGCCTGTCGGTGCGTGCGGTATAGCACCGCAATGTCCGCGAAGCCACGGGCCTCTTCACCGTGAAGCGCCGCTTTGCCGTGCGCGCCGAGCATATCGATGCCGCCAACCATGCGCGCGATTTCTTTTGCGACAAAAATGGCCTCTGCAAACGGGTCTTTTGCCGTCAGCAGGCGGACCGCCGGACCGTCTGCCCGTTGGGCCTGCAACCCGCCGTGGCCGATGGCCCCCGCGGCGCAGCGCAGAATCTGCGGGGTTGAGCGGTAGTTGCGGGTCAGGCGGATGATTTCCACATTCGGAAAGTCCGCGCAAAAGTGGTCAAAACACACGGCGTCCGCCCCGCGAAAGCCATAAATCGATTGGTCTGGATCACCGATCACAAAGACGCTGCCACCGGCACCCCATCTGCGTACCAGACGGTATTGCAGCGGATCAATGTCCTGGAATTCATCGACCAGCAGGAAACCGCCTGTTTTCGGCGCGGGAAGTGCCAGCGCCTGCAACAGCAGGTCGTCAAAATCGGACAGGCCCTGCGCTTGCAGACGTGCCGTGTATTGGCGGCAGGCCTCCTCCAGCGCTTCATTGCTTTCGGCCATGCGCCCGGTTTTGTGGCAGGAGACCGTTTCCAAAAGACGGCGCGGTCCGCATTTGCAGGAACAGAAGCGCAGGATGTCCGCCGCCAGGCACAGCGCCTGGGCTTCGTCCAGCAGGCGGATGGCTTTCCCCGCCGCTTCCAGACGGTGCAAGCAGATGGCGTGAAACGTGCCGATGGTCATCGCACGTGCGGCCGCGCGGCCCACCTCTTTTTCGAGCCGTTCCCGCAACTCGGAGGCCGCCTGATTCGTGAATGTCACTGCTGTGATGGAAGCGGGCGGCGTTTTCTTTTCAGCGACCAGATAGGCGATGCGCGCGACGAGCGTTTTCGTTTTGCCGGTGCCCGGCCCGGCGATGACCGCCACTGCATTCGCTTCTGTATGGACGGCGGCCAGCTGCTCCGGGTTCAGACCGGCGCGCAGGCCGGAAAATTTGGGGGCGGTTGTTTTTGGAGCGGCAGCCGCATTGACCCGCCTGCGGCGCGGCGTGGTTTTGGGCCGAATCATGGCAGAAGTATTAAAGAACGTCATTTGGCCTGAAATGTCATCGATCTCCTGCTGAGTCAATAGTTGCAGTTTTCCGAATTCCCCGTCAAAGCCCGGCGAGAGCGTTACCTGGCCGGCGCGCAGCCGGCGGATGCCCTCTTCTACGCACGGGCCGGCCAGCCGCCCGATGGCGTCAAGCGGTGCTTCGCGTAAAATGAAAAATTCCGGACCGAGTGTGTGCAGCATGGCTTCATATTGCTTTTGTACCCGGCCGCTGGCCGGGGTGTAGCCGGTCGAGGCCGCAATGACCTCTGGCAGCGGTGCCAAGCGCTCAAAAGGCATGGCGTTTGGCCGAACTGCCCCCTCCGGCCGGTCAGCCAGTTCCTCGACGCGATGCAGCACGCCGATGGTCAGCTTCTTGCCGCAGACCGGGCAGATGCCGCCGTCTGCAATTGTCTCCGACGGGGCGAGACATAACCCACAGTTGCGGTGGCCGTCGTAGTGGTATTTGCCCTCTTCCGGGAAAAATTCGATCGTCCCGGCAAAGCCGCCGGCCCCGTCCAGCGCGCGCTTGATGGCGTCATAAGTAAGCGCAGTATCGAGCAGATTCGCCTCTCGGCCCAGCTTGTTTGGCGAATGCGCGTCGGAATTGGACACGAGCAGATAAGGGTCAAGCGCAGAGAGCCGCCAATTCATCGGCGGGTCAGAGGAAAGTCCGGTCTCCAGCGCATGAATGTGCGGGGTCAGATCCTCAAAACATTCCTCAATGGTGTCGAATCCGGAAAATGCGCCAAAGAGTGAAAAATGCGGCGTCCAGATGTGCGCCGGGATAAAGATGGCGTCCGGGCAGGTTTCGAGGGTGATCTCCAAAAGATCGCGGCAGTCCAGCCCTAGAATCGGCCGCCCATCTGAATGCAGGTTTCCCACCTGCTCCAAGCGGTGCGCGAGCGCGTCAGCCGCATCAAGGCTTTTCAGCAGGATCAGATTGTGTACTTTGCGTACACGTCCATTCTTTTTATAGATCGAGCTGATTTCGCCGGTCACTATGAATCGTGGCCTGGCTGCGTCACAGGCGCCGTCCCCGGTGCGCCGCAGGTCTTCCCGCAGCGTATAAAGCCCCTGCTCTGCGGGCACGAGCTGTTCCCGCAATTCCTCGCGCCAGGCCGGGTGCGTAAAGTCGCCGGTGCCCACCAGCCCGATACCTTTGCGGCGCGCCCACTGGTCGAGCGATACCGGGTTGCCATCCTTACTGGTCGCGCGGGAAAAGCGCGAATGAATGTGCAGATCCGCAATGTACATGATATCCCTCGTTTCGATGGTACTTTTCTTTATCATACACGTTTCGAGGGCCTTGAGCAAGCTGATCCTGGGGAACACAGGCTTTTGCCTGACTGAAAAAATAGAAATCCAGAGATGTGTTGATCTGTCTGCTTCTAAAGAAAAGCTAGTTTCCAAATGGATATTGGGTATTTTTTAATTAATAGAGTAATAGAGCAAACCAGGAAGCCACTGCTTTATACCTGCAGATTACTATGCCTTCAGCTTTTAGCGTTATAACTTATATTTATGAATAAGGCGCCTTTTATGAACGATATACGGTCATATTTTCAGAAATTCATTTAAATTTTCTGGCAATATTGACAAGTAGTTGAGAAAAAGCGTATGATAGGCACATCGAGATATTCCATTTCGTGATTCATAGTTAGAAAGGAGATCGTTTCATATGGTGAAAAGGAACATAAAGCTGCAGGGAGTCGACCAGGCCCGCGCTTTCAATGCCAGCTGTGGAAATGCGCCGTTTCATGTCAACCTGCGCCAGGGAAACTATCTGATCGATGGAAAATCCATCATGGGCATTTTCAGCCTTAACTGGGATGAAACGCTTTGCATGGAGGCCGACACCGACGATGCAGACGCCGTGCAGCAGCTCTTTGGCGGCTATTTTGCAAATGCTTGACCGACCGCTTGAAGGGAACATTGCTTCCAAGATGAATCATCTTTTTCAAATCGTATGCCAGATATGCCAGCTTTTGCAGAACATTCAGTACCGATAGAAACGCAGGGGAATTTGCCAATGACCCCCTGCGTTTTTTGTTGATACAGCGCGGATTTTAAGGCCCTGAATATTCCGAATAATTCCGACGCAGGGAGGCAATCCTGAAATTAATAAGCAGCGAGCGCGCGCACGCGCGCCACCGCGTCCGGGAGCACCCGCAGCACGGCGTCGATGTCCGCGTCCGTGGTACCCGCGCCGAGCGTCAACCGCAGGGAGCCTTTGGCCTGCTGCGGCGATCTGCCAAGCGCCAGCAAGACGTGGCTGGGGTCCACGCTGCCGGCTGTGCAGGCCGAACCGGAAGAAGCGCAGATGCCGGCACAGTCGAGCAAAAGCAGCAGCGTTTCGCCTTCCACGCCTGCAAAGCAGAGATTTACATGGCCAGGCAGCCGCGGCATGCCGGGCGTCGCGCTGGGGAAACAATCGGGAATGCTGGTGCATAGCCCGTCTTCCAGCCGGTCGCGCAGGGCGGAAAGACGGAGCGCCTCCCCCTGCATGCGCGCGCAACTGGCCTGCAGCGCCGCCGCCATGCCCACAATTCCCGCCACGTTTTCTGTGCCGCCGCGGCGTGCCCGCTCCTGTGCGCCGCCGTCGAGCAGCGGCGGCAGCAACAAGCCGCGGCGGATATACAGGGCGCCCACGCCTTTTGGCCCGCCGAATTTATGCCCCGACAGGGAGAGCAGATCGACGCCCAACGCATGCACATCAATGGGCAGGTGGCCGGCGGCCTGTACGGCGTCTGTGTGAAACGGGATACCCCATTTTTGGCAGATGGCCGCCAATTCAGCGATCGGTTGCACTGTACCGATTTCATTGTTGGCAAACATCACGGAGACCAGCGCGGTGTCCGGCGAAAGCGCGGCTTCCAGCTCGGACGGCCGCACGCCGCCCTCCCCGTGGACGGGCAGATAGGTGACCCGCGCGCCCGCATTTTTCAGCGCGGCAAAGGGATGCAGGACCGCATGGTGCTCAAACGCACTGGTGACAAAAGCGTGCTTGCCCTCCGCCGCGCCCAACTGCGCCATGCCTTTGATGGCCCAGTTGTCGCTTTCCGTTCCGCAGCCGGTGAAATAAATTTCCTCCGGCCGCGCACCCAGACAGCGGGCAATTGTACCGCGAGCTTCCTCCACAGCCTGGCGCGCCTGCCGCCCGATGCAGTAGAGGGCAGACGGGTTTCCAAACTGCGCATCCAGGTATGGCAGCATCGCTTCCCGCGCTTCTAACGCGAGCGGGGCAGTAGCCGCATAATCCAGATAGACCAAATCTTGCATATGAAACTCCTCTTTTTGCCTGCACGATATGACAAATTAAAAGCTTTACAAAAAGTTCAAAAATGAAAAAATCCGCAGAACAAAGGCGTTTTTTGATAAATTTTAGACGACTGATTTCGAAAAATATAGAAAGTAATTTCCTTTACATTCCGTTTTTGATCCGCGTCCATTCCGCGACTGCCAAATGATCGCAGCGTTCGTTTTCCGGGTGGCCGGCATGTCCCTTGATCCAGGCAAATTGCACGTTGTGGCGTTCCAGAAGCGGCAGCAGCGCCTCCCAAAGGTCCCTGTTCAGCGCGGGTTTGCCGTCACCCTTGCGCCAACCGCGGCGTTGCCAGCCATAGACCCAGCCCTTGGTGATTGCGTCACAGACATAACGGCTGTCCGTGGTCAGTTTGACGGCGCAGGGCTCTTTGAGCGCGGAGAGCGCCTGGATCACAGCGGTCAGCTCCATGCGGTTGTTGGTGGTGTTGGCTTCCCCTCCGGACAGCTCCTTTTCCGCCGCACCATAGCGCAGCACAGCCGCCCAGCCGCCGGGGCCGGGGTTCCCGGAGCAAGCCCCGTCCGTGAAGATCTCAACTTGCTTCATGCCAACGATTCTCCTTCAGCCAAAATTCAATCTGCTGTTATTTTGAAAAAGCCATCTTCATTTCGTAAAAGCAGCGTGTTTTTTAGTATACCACAAAAGACGGCGTGCGCCCAGTGGCTGTGCCGAATGCTTGACACCTTCTGTAAATGACGATACAATAAGAAAATAATCATGCGGAATTTGCGTGCGCTTTTGGCGGCGCCGCTTTACATAAAGAAACTTTCAAAAGTGGAATTTGATGCAGTCTGCAGTCCTAATCCGTCGCAAACGAGGTGGACCCTGCTGCTATCGAAAAATACATGCACAAAAATTCAAAAATGCAGGCCAGCGCGCTGGGAGATACCCGGCCAGCGAACAGCATCCACAGCCTTTCCGCCCGGCGGGGAACGTAAGGAACACCGCCCGGGAGAAGCGCTGGAGAATCAACGCTGTTTTCGATGATGGGACGATCTTTCTGTGTGTTTGGCCTGACTAATGGAGGTTATATCTGTGTCAGAACAAAAGAATATGTCCGAACGGCCGGAGCAGGAAACCGCCTCTACGGAGTCCCATGCAGCCAGGCACAAGCCCGCGGACCAGGTGATCGGCGGCGAAACGGTGCCCGCTCCCAAAAGGCGCCGCGTCGCTCGCCGCCGCCCACAGCCGCTGCGCGCCCCGGCAGCAGACGCACCCGCGCAGCCCGCAGCCCAGGAGACTGTGCCGCACCGCCGCCCGCGCCGCAAAAAGGAGCCGTCCTCCAATAAGCCGGTTATCCGCGTGGCGTTTCTGGGGGGCCTGAATGAAGTCGGCAAAAACATCACGCTGTTTGAATGCGGCAATGATATGTTCCTGCTCGACTGCGGCATGGCTTTCCCGGATGACGATATGCTCGGCGTGGACCTGGTGCTGCCGGATTTCACCTATGTGGAAAAGAATGCGGACCGCATCCATGGAATCATCCTGACCCATGGCCATGAGGATCACATCGGCGCGCTGCCTTATCTGCTCAAAAAGGTGAACCTGCCGCTTTATGGCACCCGGCTGACGCTTGGTCTGGTCGAAGGCAAGCTCAAGGAGCACGGCCTGGCTAACAAAGTCAAAATGTATGTGACGAACCCCGGCGACACCGTGCGGTTTGGCTGCATGAGCGTTGAGTTTATCCATGTCAACCACTCTATCCCGGACGCAGTGGGCGTAGCCATCCATTCGCCTGCCGGCACCATCGTGCACACCGGCGACTTTAAGATCGACTGTACGCCCGAATGGGGCGACATGATCGACCTGGGCCGTTTTGCACAGCTGGGCAACGAGGGTGTGCTTGCCCTGATGGCGGATTCCACGAACGCGGAGCGCCCCGGCTCTACCAAGACCGAGCGCCGGATCGCAAACAGCTTTGAGCGTTTGTTCCAGCGCGCGGAGAAAAAGCGCATCATTGTGGCTACTTTTGCCAGCAATATCAGCCGCGTGCAGCAGATCATCGACTGCGCCGTCAAATATGGCCGAAAGGTCGCGCTTTCCGGCCGCAGCATGGTCAACGTGATGACCATCGGCGTGGAACTGGGTTACCTGCATGTTCCAGACGGCGTTTTGATCGATATTGACCTGATCAAGCGCTATCCCAAGGATCAGATCGTGCTGGTCACGACCGGCAGCCAGGGCGAGCCGATGAGTGCGCTGTCTCGTATGGCGTTTGCCGATCACCGCAAGGTGGAGGTCGGGCCGGACGATTTCATCATCATCTCCGCCCGTCCGATTCCCGGCAACGAAAAGAGCGTGGGCAATGTCATCGACGAACTGATGAAACGCGGCTGCGAGGTGGAGTACGGCTCGATGTATGAAGTGCATGTCTCCGGACACGCCTGCCAGGAGGAGCTCAAGCTCATGCAGGGCATTGTCAAGCCGAAATATTTCATTCCGGTGCATGGCGAACAGAAAATGCTGCGCCAGCATGCGGCATTATCCTATGCCATGGGCAAGACCACGCAGGATGTCTGCATTGCCGATATCGGCGACGTGATCGAACTGTCGGAAGATCACATGAAGCATCTGCCGGGCGTCGTGCCCGCGGGCAATGTGCTGGTGGATGGCCTCGGTGTGGGCGACGTGGGCAGCATCGTCCTGCGCGACCGCAAGCATTTGGCTGAGGATGGCCTGATTGTGGTGGTCAGCACGATTTCTTCGGACGATGGCCACGTCGTTTCCGGGCCGGATGTGGTTTCGCGCGGATTCGTCTATGTGCGTGAAAGCGAGAATCTGATCGAAGACGCAAAAGACCTGGTCTATTCTGTTTTGGAGCAGTGTGCGGAGAATGGCATCCATGATTGGGGCACGCTCAAGACGAATATCAAAGATTCTCTGTCGCGGCTTTTGTATGACCGCACGCGCCGCAGCCCGATGATCTTGCCGATCATCATGGAAGTATAAGGCGGGAAGGCATCCAAAGAGCCCTTCGCTTTGGCGCAGGCGGCTTCCCTTTTGCCGCCCAGCCCTGCAGGAAAGGACGGCAAAGAAAAACGTTTTTTCCAAAAAGAAAATGAAAAAAGCCGATGTGTTTTAGTGAATTTCGCTGGATACACCCCAGGACATTGCAGTTTTTGCAGGAATATTGTATAATGACGCTGGCCCATTTTGCCCCTCTCCGATTGTCCCGTGTAAACGAGGTAGATAAATTGTGAAAAAGAAAGTCTGGTCGGCGACGCCCGCGTTTTATGTGATCAGCGCCGCTTTGCTGGTTTTGGCGTGTATCTCCTGGAACTGGGACCGCTTGGTCTTTGCCGTGGAGATCAGCATCAGTGTGGTTTCTTTCATTGTTGTCTTTGTCGCAACAGTCCAATTTAAAGCCTATGTAGCCACATCGGTTAAGGCAGCGCAGCGCGTCCTCTCTGCGCAGGACAAGGAAGCGTTGGATGCTTTTACCATGCCGGTCGCCTTAATCGGCGCAGCAGGGGACGTTGTGTGGGTCAACAATGCGTTTTTGGAGCGCGTCACACCGGATCACGAATTGCGCGGCGAAAACGTCCAGCGCATCATTTATCCTCAAAGCCTGGATCAGATCGTGGCTGCTGCCGGCACGGACGTGACCGTGCAGGGGCGGCAGTACTCCGTCTTTGGCGCCCGCCTGGAGGAGGGCGTTCTGCTCTATTTTGTGGACGACACCTACTATAAGGAAATCAACCGTGAATATACCGACAGCCGGCCGGTGGTTGGGCTTGCCTTCTTCGATAACCGGGAGGAACTGGCCCGCGACTCCAGCAGCAGCGAGGACAGCCGCATCGCCTCTGAAGTGGAGACCGCCCTGTATAACTGGGCGCAGCAGATGGGTGGCTTTTCCAAGCGCCTGTCTGGCGGCAAATATCTGCTGCTGACCGATGAGCGCCATGTGCGTGAGGCAATGGAGCATCGGTTTGAGATCCTCGACACAGTGCGGAAGATCCAGACGGCGGATCACCGCAGCGCCACGATTTCGATCGGCATTGCCCGCGGCGCAGAAAATCTGCAACAGGCCGAGGATTGGTCGCGCAAGGCGCTGGATATGGCGCTGGGCCGTGGCGGCGACCAGGTGGCGCTGCGGCAGAAGGATGAGTCGTATGAGTTTTTTGGCGGGCTTTCCAAGGGCGTGGAGAAACGCGATAAGGTACGCACCCGCGTGATTGCGGCGACCCTGAGCGACCATATTCGCCAGAGCGACCGCGTCTTTGTGATGGGCCACAAGTTTAGCGACCTCGACTGTATTGGCGCGGCCATCGGTATCTGGGCTGCTGTGACGCATGTGCTGCATATCCCGGCGCGCGTGGTTGTCAATGAGGAACAGAGCATGTGCAAGGCTTTGATCGAGCACATGAAGCACGTCGACGAGGGCGAGATTTTCATCTCGCCAGACCAGGCGCTGGATCAGGTGGACAGCCGCACGCTGCTGGTGGTGGTGGATACGCACAACCCGGATGTGGTCGAAAGCCAGCAGCTTCTGGCAGAGGTGCAGCGTGTGGTCGTGATCGACCACCACCGCATGATGGTCAAACACATTGAAAACGCGCTCGTTTTTTACCATGAGCCATACGCCAGTTCAACTTCTGAACTGGTGACGGAGCTGGTGCAGTATATCGGCGAAAGCGCCCTGACCCGCGCAGATGCGGAGGCGCTTTTGGCCGGCATCACGCTCGATACCAAGAATTTTGTCCTCAAGACCGGTGTGCGCACCTTTGAAGCGGCCGCTTACCTGCGCCGCCGCGGGGCGGATACCGTGGAGGTCAAACGCCTGTTTTCGGACAATATCGAGACGTATAAGGCAAAATATAAAATCGTGTCCGCCGCGACCATCGAGGATGGTTGTGCGGTCACACACGTGGACCATGAATTCCCGGAAATCCGGTTAAGCGCCGCACAAGCGGCCGATGAATTGCTCTCCATCCAGGGGGTCAAAGCCAGCTTTGTCATTTATCCAGCGAGCGGGTTTGTGAATATTTCCGCGCGCAGCATGGGGGATATGAATGTCCAGCTGGTGATGGAGCAGCTCGGCGGCGGCGGCCATATGACCATGGCCGGGGCGCAATTTTCCGGACTATCTGTGGAAGAGGTCCGCGACAAGCTGATGGCTGTCATTCGATCCGGTGTCGGCCAGCCGAAGAAGGACTGAGGAGGTTTATCCAATGAAAGTGGTTTTGTTACAGGACGTCAAGGCGCACGGCAAGCGCGGGGAACTGGTGAATGTCAGCGACGGCTATGCGCGCAATTTTCTGTTGCCGCGCGGGCTTGCCAAGATTGCGGACGCGCAGGCGCTCAATGAGCTGAAAAACGCCGAGGAGGCAAAGGCGTACCACATCAAGGTGGAAACCGAGGCCGCCAAGGCTGCCGCCGCCAAGATGGAGGGCAAGAGCGTTCAGGTCACTGGAAAGGCGGGCCAGGGTGGCAGGCTTTTCGGTTCCGTGACGCCAAAAGAAATTGCCGCGGCGATTAAGCAGCAGTTCGGCGTGGATGTCGACAAGCGCAAAATCTCACTGGCACTGGAAATCAAGGCGTTTGGTTCCTACCCCTGCGAGGTCAAACTCTATAATGGCGTAACTGCGAAAATGACGGTATTTGTGACAGAAGCTTAAACGAAAAGCCAATGGCAATCCGGCCCGCATATCCACAAAAGGCGGGGCGGATTGTTTTTCTTTGCGCGAGCCAGCAGCTGCGAATTGCGATCTTGACATCCATAGATTATAATAGTACTATTCTGTTGCTTCCCACGCGGGAAGCATGGATTGAAATGGCCTGTCGGTCGCATTTTCCAAAAAAGCGCAGGACGTATGAAAAGGAGGAACCCCAGTTGCCAGACGAAACTTCTGCATACAGTGGCATCAATCTGCCTTTTCACCTGGAGGCGGAGCAGTCCGTACTGGGCGCTATACTGCTGGATTCCTCCTGTCTGAATTCGGTGGCGGAAATCCTGCCGAAACCGGAATATTTTTATCAGAGCAACCACGCGGCCATCTATGCCGTGATGCTGGAGATGTTCACAGCGGGTGAGCCGGTCGATTATGTTACGGTGCTCAACCGCCTGCAGCGGGAGCCGGGTTTTTTGGAAAACGGCGGCAAAGAATATCTGGTGCAGCTGGCCCAGATCGTGCCCTCCATCTCCAACGTGGAGACATACGCCCGCATTGTCCGCGACAAATACGACATCCGCACCCTGATCCAGACAGCGCGGGAGATTTTGGAGGAAGCCTCCGCGGGCACGGATGACGCAGCCACCCTGCTGGACGCAGCCGAACAGAAAATTTTCGACATTCGCCGCGGCCAAAACATGCAGGGCCTGGAACGCATCGACAAGACAATTCTTGAGACCTTCAAGCGGCTGGATCTGTTGAATCTGCCGGACAGCGACCGGTTCCGCGGGATTCCGACCGGCATCAAGGAGCTCGATGACACGATCACCGGGCTGAACCGCACGGACCTGATCCTGCTGGCCGCGCGGCCCGGCATGGGCAAAACCAGCTTTGCCCTGAATATTGCGCGGCATGCGGCGGTTACCTGCAAAAAGCGGGTCGCTTTCTTTTCCCTGGAAATGACACGCGAGCAGCTGGCCAGCCGCCTGCTCTCCACAGAGGCGCAGATCGGCGGCACGCTGCTGCGCACCGGCCGTATCCCAGATGACGCCTGGCCGCGCCTGGTGGAGGCGGGCGACGTGCTCAGCCACGCGGAGATGTATTTCGACGACGACAGCGCCATTACCGTGCAGGAGATGAAGGCAAAACTGCGCCGACTCAAAGAAGTGGACCTTGTAGTCATCGACTATTTACAGTTGATGTCCAGCGGCTTACGGATCGATAACCGCGTGCAGGAAGTTTCCGCCATTACGCGGAATTTGAAAATTATGGCAAAAGAACTCAATGTGCCGGTCCTGTGCCTGTCGCAGCTCTCCCGTGAAAGCGAGAAGCGCACCACGCACAAGCCCATGCTCAGCGACCTGCGCGATTCCGGTTCCATCGAGCAGGATGCGGACATCGTGCTGTTTTTGTACCGAGAAGGCTATTACGCGAACCAGGGCGGCGAGGCCGTCCCCTCTCCGGACGAAGACCAGAACAGCGGCGAGTGCATTGTCGCGAAAAACCGCCACGGCGAGACGCGCAGCATTCCACTGCACTGGCAGGGCGAGTTTATGCGTTTTACTGCGCAGGAGGTCGTGCGTCATGAATGAAGCGTCTAATCGGCTCGAGAAGACCGTCACGGCTACAGTCGCGGAATATGCCATGCTGCCGC
>ERZ1090878.45-NODE-45-length-58598-cov-8.252942_pt1 | contig 58598 bp, 67 predicted proteins | sample MGYA00478473_ERZ1090878 | MGnify/ENA primary metagenome ERZ1090878 (study PRJEB33644, sample SAMEA5815720) | chicken gut metagenome | biome: Chicken; feature: Gastrointestinal Tract; material: Caecum | place: Ireland | collected 2019-01-01 | study: A study of the... | reverse complement strand
ACTATATATAGTGGTGTGTGGGCTCTTTTTTTCGCCTATTTATTTTCGTCGCTTTTTACGAATTTTCCTTTTTGGTTTAGGGCAAATTGCACAAAGAAAAAAGCGCTGTTTTTTCAAAAATTTCTCTTGACACGGCCATCTCTATATATTATAATTGCCAAGGCGTCGCGAAAGGCGGCGTTTTAAATGCGATGAAGCCGGAGGTTGCGCCTGAACCCGGGCGGTAATTTCGGTGGAGTATGTTCGTGTTTAACTCGGGCGACAAAGATTGAAGACACGCGCGTGCATCTGGCTTGCGTACTTTTGCGCGCAATACCCTGGTGAATTCTGCCCGAATGGATTTATTTCATTCGGCTTTTTAAAACAGATGGGTTGAAACACCGGGCGGCGTGTAAACAACTTCAAGCTCGCCGACCAAAATTTTTCATGGAGGAAAATCGTATGTCAGCAAGCAAAGTCAAAATCCGCATCCGTCTGAAGGGTTATGACCACAGCGTGGTCGACCAGGCGGCAGAAAAGATCGTGGAAACGGCAAAGCGCACCGGCGCTCAGGTCAGCGGCCCCATTCCGCTGCCGACAGAAAAAGAGGTCGTCACGATCCTGCGCGCTGTGCACAAGTATAAGGACAGCCGCGAACAGTTCGAGCAGAGAACCCACAAAAGACTGATCGACATTCTCAGACCTTCCAACAAAACTGTGGAAGCTCTGACAAATCTTGAGCTCCCCGCCGGCGTTGAAGTGGAAATCAAACTTTAAGATTTCGTAAAATCAACGAAGCGAGAGGTCAAGTTGGTATTTACCAACCAATAACCAAGGAGGAAAAAACATGAAAAAAGCCATCATCGGTAAAAAAGTCGGTATGACCCAGATCTTTACCGAAACGGGCAAAGTCGTGCCCGTCACCGTCGTGGAAGCCGGCCCCTGCGCCGTCGTCCAGAAGAAGACGGTCGAAAACGACGGCTACGAAGCTGTGCAGGTCGGCTTTGGCGATATGAAGATCTCCAGAGTCAACAAGCCCATGAAGGGCCACTTCGCAAAAGCAGACGTAGCGCCGAAGAAAACGCTCAAAGAGTTCCGTCTGGAAAGCATCGAGGCCATGAACGTCGGCGACATCATCAAAGCAGATGTTTTTGCCGCGGGCGAAAAGGTGGATGTCAGCGGCGTGACCAAAGGTAAGGGCACGGCCGGCACCATCAAGCGCTGGAACTTCCACAGACATAAAGAGACCCACGGCACCGGCCCGAACGCCAGACGCCAGGGTTCCCTGGGCGCCTGCTCTTCACCCTCTCGTGTGTTCAAGGGCAAAAAGATGCCCGGCCACCTGGGTCACGAAAAAGTAACCATTCAGAATCTTGAAGTGGTCAAGGTTGATGCAGAAAACAACCTGATCGCCATCAAGGGCGCAATCCCCGGCCCGAAAAACGGCATTGTCGTGATTGCAGATTCTATCAAAGCTTAAGGGAAGGAGAGAGCAGAATGCCACAGGTACAGGTTTACAATCAGGAAGGCAGAAAGACCTCTAAAATGGATCTTTCCGATGCGGTTTTCGGCATCCAGCCGAACCAGCATGTTATGCACCTTGCAGTCGTAAGTTATCTTGCAAATCAGCGTCAGGGCACGCAGTCTACCCTTACCCGCGGTGAGGTTTCCGGCGGCGGCATCAAGCCCTGGAGACAGAAAGGCACAGGCCGCGCCCGTCAGGGTTCCACCCGTTCTCCGCAGTGGACACACGGCGGCGTCGCACTTGGCCCGAAGCCCAGAAAGTACACAGTAAGCATCAACAAAAAGGTCAAAAAGCTGGCCATCCGTTCGGCGCTTTCTTCCAAGGTGCTTGACGACGAAATGCTGATCGTCAACAAAGTCGAACTGGAAGAGATCAAAACAAAGGCTGTTGTCGAAATGCTTTCCAAGCTGAAAGCCGGCAAAAAGTCGCTGATCGTGCTTCCGGAAAACAACGACGTCATCTATAAGAGCGCGCGCAACATCGCAGGCGTCAAGGTGGTTACCGTCAACACCATTTCGGTTTACGACATTCTCAACTGCAACAGCCTGATCGTGCTCAAGGAAGCGGCGAAGAAGATTGAGGAGGTATATGCGTAATGAAAGCTTCACAGGACATCATCCTCAAGCCCGTCATCACCGAAGAGTCTATGGCGGGGATCGTGTCTCGCAAATATACGTTTAAAGTTGCGAAAGACGCCAACAAGTTCGAAATCGCCCGTGCGGTCGAGGATCTTTTCCCCGGCACAAAGGTCGCCAAGGTAAACACCCTGCATGTGCGCGGCCGTATGCGCCGCCAGGGCATGAACAGCGGTTACACCCCCTCCTGGAAAAAAGCCATCGTCACCCTGACGGAGGATTCCAAGGAGATCGAGTTCTTCAGCAACATGATGTAATCGGCTGGCTGCAGCGAACAAACAAAATTAATACCAAATAATACAGATGATGAGGTATGAAAGGAGCCATCCTTTCGCAAAGTTATCTGGAGGAGTGAAATAAATGGCAATTAAAACCTATAAGCCGACTACGCCGTCCAGACGTAACATGTCGGTTACAGATTATACTTCGCTGTCTAAGGTTGCCCCGGAAAAGAGCCTGCTTCAGCCGCTCAACAAAAAGTCCGGCCGCAACTCCTACGGCGTCATCACCGTTCGCCACAGAGGCGGCGGCAACCGCAGAAAGTACCGTGTGATCGATTTCAAGCGCAACAAGTTCGGCATTCCGGCCGAAGTGAAAACGCTCGAGTACGATCCGAACCGCAGCGCACACATCGCGCTGATCCAGTATGAAGACGGCGTTAAGAGCTACATCATCGCACCGGTCGGCCTGAAAGTCGGCGACACAGTCGTTGCCGGTCCGGATGCCGACATCGTTGCGGGCAACGCTCTGCCGCTTGCCAACATTCCGGTCGGTACAGTCGTACACAATGTAGAGCTTTATCCCGGCAAGGGCGCACAGCTTGCTCGTTCTGCCGGCAACAGCGCACAGCTGATGGCTCTCGAAGGCCCTTATGCGCTGCTCAGACTGCCCTCCGGCGAGCTGAGAAACGTGCCGAAAGAGTGCATGGCCACGATCGGCACCGTCGGCAATGAAGATCATGCAAACGTCAAGATCGGTAAGGCCGGCCGTAAACGCAACATGGGCTGGCGCCCGACCGTACGCGGTTCTGTTATGAACCCGAATGACCATCCGCACGGCGGTGGTGAGGGCAAGTCCCCGATCGGCCGTCCCGGTCCGTGCACGCCTTGGGGCAAGCCGGCGCTTGGCTACAAGACGCGTGACAAGAAGAAAAAGTCGAACAAGATGATCGTTCGCCGCCGCAACGCGAAATAAACGAAAGGAGAAGATTAGATGAGCAGAAGTACGAAAAAAGGCCCCTACGTTGAAGCGAGCCTGATGAAAAAAGTTGAAGCACTCAACGCCTCCGGCGACAAGCAGGTCATCAAGACCTGGTCGCGCAGTTCAACGATCTTCCCGCAATTCGTTGGTCACACTTTCGCCGTGCATGACGGCAGAAAGCATGTTCCGGTTTATGTTACCGAAGATATGGTAGGCCACAAGCTCGGTGAGTTTGCTCCTACAAGAACGTTCAGAGGCCACGCAGGCGCAAAGACATCTAAGTAATCGAAAGGAGAAACAAAATGGAAGCAAAAGCCAAAGCAACGTATGTTCGCATTTCTCCGCGTAAGGTTCAGATTGTTCTTGATTTGATCAGAAATCAACCTGCTGATAAGGCAATGGCGATCCTGAAATTCACACCGAAGGCTGCCGCTGAGCCGGTTTCCAAAGTGCTGAAAGCTGCCATGGCCAACGCCGAGAATAACTTTAATATGGACGTGAACAGACTTTATGTAAGCGAGTGCCACGCCGCTCCCGGCCCGATCCTGAAAAGGATCCAGCCCAGAGCACAGGGCCGAGCCTACAGAATCAACAAAAGAACATCACACATCACCCTTGTTGTCAAGGAAATGGAAGATTAAGCGAGGAGGAAAGGTATAAATGGGACAGAAAATTAATCCGACCGGATTAAGAATCGGTGTTATTAAAAACTGGGACTCCCGCTGGTATGCTAGAAAGGATGCTTTCGGCGATACGCTCGTAGAAGACCACAAGCTGCGCAAGTATCTGCTGAAGACCCTTTACGGCGCAGGTGTTCCGAAAGTAGAGATCGAGCGCGACGCGAAGCGCATCCGCATCAACATCCACTGCGCAAAGCCCGGCATGGTCATCGGCAAGCAGGGCGCAGAAATCGAAAAACTCAAGCAGATCTGTGCGAAAAAGCTCGGCAGACCGGCAAACGAGGTTTTCATTAATATTATTGAAATCAAGCAGCCCGACCTGAACGCACAGCTCGTGGCCGAAAGCATCGCCCAGCAGCTGGAAAGACGTGTGTCTTTCAGAAGAGCGGTTAAGCAGGCTATCGGCAGAACGATGCGTCTTGGCGCCAGAGGTATTAAGGTACAGGTTTCCGGCCGTATCGGCGGTGCAGAAATCGCCCGTACCGAAATGTACAAGGAAGGCACCATCCCGCTTCAGACCATCCGTGCCGACATCGACTACGGCTTTGCCGAGGCTGCTACGACTTACGGCCGCATCGGCGTAAAAACATGGATCTATCAGGGCGAAGTTCTCAGAGAATCCCGCAACAGCAACCGCAGAAGAAGAGCGCCCCGCAGAGATAGGGAAGGAGGAAAAAGATAATGCTTTTGCCTAAGCGCGTAAAATACCGCAAGCAGCAAAGAGGCCGCTTGAAAGGTACAGCCCACAGAGGCAACACAGTCACTTACGGTGAGTACGGCCTGCAGGCTCTTGAGCCGGCATGGATCACCTCGGCACAGATCGAGGCGGCCCGTATCGCTATGACCCGTTACACGAAGCGTGGCGGTAAAGTTTGGATCAAAATTTTCCCCGACAAGCCGATCACTGCAAAACCGGCCGAGACCCGAATGGGTTCCGGTAAAGGCGGCGTCGACTACTGGGTGGCCGTCGTTAAACCCGGCAGAGTCATGTTTGAACTTTCCGGCGTAGCGGAAGAAACAGCGCGTGAGGCTCTTCGTCTTGCCGCCAACAAACTTCCCATCAAGTGCAAATTTGTCAAAAAAGAAACAGAGGGAGGCGAGCAGTAATGAAAGCAAGTGAAATCAGAGCTCTTTCCGCAGAGCAGCGTGCAAAGAAACTTGCAGAACTCAAGGAGGAACTTTTTAACCTTAATTTCCAGTCTGCTATCAATCAGCTCGACAACCCGATGAGAATTAAAGCCGTCAAGAAAGACATTGCCCGCATCAAAACGGTGGAGCGTGCCCTGGAACTTGAAGGCAGCAATTCTTAAGAAAGGGAGGTAACTACAGGTGGAAGAAAGAAACCTCAGAAAAACCAGAGTTGGTTTTGTGGCGAGCGATAAGATGGATAAAACCGTTGTTGTTACCATTGCCGACAAGGTTCAGCATCCGCTCTATAAGAAAATCATCAACAGAACCGTGCGTTACAAGGCGCATGACGAGAACAACGAGTGCCGCGTCGGCGACAAGGTGCTCATCATGGAAACGCGCCCGCTCAGCAAAGACAAGAGATGGCGTGTGGTCGAAATCATCGAAAAGGCTAAATAATCATTACGGATTACTGGCTTTTACTATTTAAAATAATAACTGCGAATAACGCAAAGTGTTATTTGACAGTGCGAAGGAGGAAAAAACTGTGATACAACAGGAAAGTCGTCTGAAAGTTGCCGACAACACCGGCGCCAAAGAGCTTCTGTGCATCAGAGTGCTTGGCGGTACTCGCAGAAGAACCGCAAACATCGGCGACGTGATTGTGTGCTCTGTTAAAAAAGCAGCACCCGGCGGCGTTGTAAAAAAAGGCGAAGTTGTTAAAGCAGTCATCGTTCGTACAACCAAAGGTGTGCGTCGTGACGACGGACAGTATATTCGTTTTGATGAAAATGCTGCCGTAATTATTCGTGAAGATAAAACCCCCCGTGGTACCCGTATTTTCGGGCCCATCGCCAGAGAGCTGCGTGAAAAGGATTTCATGAAGATCCTTTCCCTTGCTCCGGAAGTACTTTAATGGAGGTGCCACAGTGAGTAAAATGCATGTTAAGACTGGCGACACCGTTATGGTGATCAGCGGCAAGTCCAAGGGCGTTAAGGGCGAAGTCATCGCCACCAGCCCCAAGGAAGGCAAAGTGATTGTAAAGAAAGCCAACATCGTGACCAAGCACGTTAAGCCGAAAAAGGTCGGCGAAGCCGGCGGCCTGATCAAGGTCGAGTCTGCGATGTACGCTTCCAAAGTACAGCTTGTCTGCCCGAAGTGCGGCGAGGCTGTGCGCGTTGGCCATAAAAAAGACGGCAAAAACGCCGTGCGCGTCTGCAAAAAGTGCGGCGCAGAATTTTAAGTAGGGAGGAACATAACGAATGGCTGCAAGGTTAAGAGAAACCTATATGAACGAAGCAGCACCAGCATTGATGAAGAAATTCGGTTACAAGTCTGTTATGCAAATCCCGAAGATCGATAAGATCATCATCAACGTTGGCTGCGGCGAAGCGCGTGACAACTCCAAGGTCATCGACGCGGTCGTAAGCGACCTGAGCCAGATCACCGGCCAGAAGCCGGTCGTCTGCAAGGCGAAAAAATCTGTCGCAAACTTCAAACTCCGTGAGGGCATGCCCGTCGGCGTAAAAGTAACGCTTCGCGGCGACAGAATGTATGAATTCATGGACAGATTCTTCAACCTCGCGCTTCCGCGCGTGCGTGACTTCAGGGGCATCAACCCGAACTCCTTTGACGGCCGCGGCAACTACGCTGTGGGTATCAAAGAACAGCTGATCTTCCCTGAGATCGATTATGACAAGATCGATAAGGTCAGAGGTATGGATATCTGCTTCGTGACAACAGCTAATACGGACGAAGAGGCGCGTGAGCTGCTGACGCTCATGGGCGCTCCGTTTGCAAAGTAAGGAGGGATTATCGTGGCGAAAACATCTATGAAAGTCAAGCAGCAAAGGCCTGCAAAGTATTCTACAAGAGCTTACAACAGATGCAAGATCTGCGGTAGACCTCATGCGTATCTGCGCAAATACGGCGTTTGCCGTATCTGCTTCCGTGAACTGGCCCACAAGGGCGAGATCCCGGGCGTTAAGAAGTCATCCTGGTAAGAATCAGGCGTTGCTAAATTTATAAAGGAGGAAATATCAATGCATATTACAGACCCGATTGCAGATATGCTCACGAGAATCCGTAATGCAAACTCTGCAAAACATGATACAGTCGATATTCCCGCATCCAACATGAAGAAGGCAATTGCGCAGATTCTCGTGGATGAAGGCTATATCAAAGGCTATAAAGTAATCGAAGACGGCAAGCAGGGCGTCATCCGTGTCACCCTGAAGTACGGCGAGGGCAAGTCCCAGGTCATCACCGGCCTGCGCAGAGTCTCGAAGCCCGGTCTTCGTATTTATTCAAACGTAGAAGATATGCCCAAGGTAATGAGCGGTCTCGGTGTTGCCATCGTTTCCACTTCCAAGGGCGTTATGACAGACAGAGAAGCCCGCAAGCAGAATGTTGGCGGCGAAGTTCTGGCATTCATTTGGTAAGGAGGTGCAGTTGGAATGTCACGTATCGGCAAAATGCCTATCGTAATTCCTGCCGGCGTCGAAGTTACAGTAGACGACGCAAACACTGTTACCGTTAAGGGCCCCAGGGGTACGCTTACCCAGGATGTGCACAAGAACATAACAGTCAGCGTGGAAGGCAGCGAAGTTCTGGTTACAAGACACGACGATGAAAAGGAGAACAGGTCGCTCCACGGCCTCACCCGCTCCCTCATCGCCAATATGGTAAAGGGTGTAACAGACGGTTTCTCCAAAACACTGGAAGTCGTCGGCGTCGGTTACCGCGCGCAGATGCAGGGCAAGGATCTGGTCATGAACCTTGGTTATTCGCACCAGGTCGTCATGAGCCCGATCGACGGCATCGAGATCGCCTGCCCGAACGCCAACACCATTGTGGTTTCGGGCAACGACAAGCAGAAGGTCGGTCAGTTTGCGGCGGAAGTCCGTGAAAAGAGACCGCCGGAGCCTTACAAGGGCAAAGGTATCAAATATGCTGATGAGCATATTCGCCGCAAGGAAGGCAAAGCTGGTAAAAAATAATAAAGGAGTGAATTACGAATGGTTTCCAGACAAGATGTTAACAAAGCAAGAAAAAAGCGCCATACGCGCGTGCGCGCCAAGGTGTCAGGTACAGCTGAATGTCCGAGACTCAATGTATATCGCTCCCTCAGCAATATATATGCTCAGCTTATTGATGACGTCAAAGGCGTAACGCTCGCCTCTGCTTCCTCTACAGAAAAAGAGTTCACGCAGTACGGCGGCAATGTTGAAGCGGCAAAGGCCGTTGGCAACTTATTAGCAAAAAGAGCCACTGAAAAGGGCATTGAAAAATGCGTTTTCGACCGCGGTGGATATGTTTATCACGGCCGTGTCGCTGCACTGGCAGACGGCGCCCGTGAAGGCGGACTGAAGTTCTAACGAAGGAGGTAAAGACTTTTGGCTACAAAGATTGACGCGTCTTCAATGGAACTTGAAGAAAGAGTGGTTGCGATCAACCGCGTTTCCAAAACTGTAAAGGGCGGCCGTATTTTCAAATTCTCGGCGCTCGTCGTCGTTGGCGACAAAAACGGCCTCGTTGGCTTTGGTCTCGGTAAGTCCGGCGAAGTTCCGGATGCGATCCGCAAAGGTATCGAAGATGCAAAGAAAAACCTGATCCGTGTGTCTCTGAAGGGTGCGACCATCCCGCACGAGATCATCGGTAAATTCGGTGCAGGCGTTGTACTCATGAAGCCGGCTGCCCCCGGTACCGGCGTGATCGCCGGCGGCCCGGTGCGTGCCGTTGTTGAAACGGTCGGCATCCAGGACATCCGTACAAAGGCTCTGCGTTCCACAAACCCCTGCAACGTAGTGCGTGCGACCATCAACGGTCTGGCACAGCTGCGCAGTGCAGAGCAGGTTGCCGCTGTGCGCGGTAAATCCGCAAAAGAGATTATAGGTTAAGGAGGGGCTGTCATGGCAGACATTAAAGTTCGGCTTACAAAAAGCCTGATCGGCAGTAAGAAAGACCAGATCGCCACCGCCCATTCCCTTGGTCTTCGTAAAATCGGCGACGTTGCGGTTCAGCCCGACAACGCCCAGACAAAGGGTAAGATCAATAAAATATCTCACCTGGTTACAGTAGAAGAGTAAGGGGAGGTGCCAGATATGAAACTTAATGAACTTTCTCCGGCAGCCGGTTCCAAAAAGGCTGTAAAAAGAATTGGCCGCGGCACTGCTTCCGGCCAGGGCAAAACGGCTGGTAAAGGCCAGAAGGGCCAGAAGTCCCGTGCTGGTTACAGCCGCCGCTATGGCTTTGAAGGCGGCCAGATGCCGCTGCAAAGACGTACTCCGAAAAGAGGCTTCAACAACATCTTCGCCACGGAGTATGCCATCGTCAACCTCGCTTCTCTGGAAGAGAAGTTTGAGGCCGGCGCTGTTGTAGACGCTGCCAGCCTGAAGGCTGCAGGTCTTATCAAAAAAGAGCTCGACGGTGTCAAAGTGCTTGGCAGAGGCGAGCTGACCAAGGCGCTGACCGTAAAGGCAGCTGCCGTTTCCGAAAGTGCAAAGGCAAAAATCGAAGCTGCAGGTGGATCGGTGGAGGTGCTGTAAATGATCAAGACCTTCATCAACGCGTGGAAAGTGCGTGAGATCCGCAACAAGATCCTGTTCACGTGCTTCATCGTGCTCATTTTCCGAATCGGTTCCATGATCCCGGTCCCGTTTCTGAACATTGTGGACGAAATCGATATTGGTAAGGGCAATACGATCCTGACCTACCTCAGCTTAATGACCGGTAGTGCGTTCAACTACGGTACGATCTTCGCTATGTCGATCACGCCGTACATCAACGCGCAGATCATTATCCAGCTGCTTGCCGTAGCCATTCCCGCGCTGGAAAGGCTGCGCAAAGAGGGTGAAGAAGGCAGAAGAAAGCTTTCTGCCATCACGCGTTACCTGGCTGTCAGCCTTGGTTTGCTGCAGTCGCTTGCCTATTTCTTCTTCCTCAGAGCAAACGGCTACCTGATGACGGACGCCAGCGGCAACGCTTTCAGCGGCTTTGACGCTGTGTTCCAGGCGCTCGTGATCATTGCTGTGCTGACCGCAGGTACTTCGGTCATCATGTGGCTCGGCGAACAGATTTCCATTCAGGGCATCGGCAACGGCATCTCGATCATCCTGTTTGCCGGTATCGTTTCCCGTTTCCCGACACTGATCGAGCAGCTCTTCCAGTATCTCGACACCGGCCGTCTGGTCTACAAGTTCCTTGTACCGCTGGTCATCGTCCTGTTCCTGTGCATGATCGTTTACATCGTGTTTATGGACAATTCGGAAAGACGCCTGCCGATCCAGTACGCAAAACGCGTTGTCGGCCGTAAAATGATGGGCGGCCAGTCCACGCATATGCCGATCAAGGTCAATATGAGCGGCGTGCTTCCCGTTATCTTCGCGAGCTCCATTCTCTCGCTGCCCGCAACGGTGCAGATGTTCATCTCTGCCGATAAGTATGAGGGCACATTCTGGGAAAGCTTCTTCAACGCTTTCCAAAGCGACAGCTGGTGGTATGCACTGATGTACTTCCTGCTGATCATCTTCTTTGCCTATTTCTATTCAACCATTCAGTACAATCCGATCGAAATGGCGAACAACCTTCGTAAAAACAACGGCGCGATCCCGGGTATCCGTCCCGGCCGTCCGACGTCTGACTATATCTTTAGAGTACTCAGCCGTCTGACCCTGATCGGCGCGATCATGCTGAGCGTCGTTGCACTGTTCCCGATCGTGTACTCGCTGATCTGCGACTTGGCCATCCCGCCGCTGACCGAAGGCGGCAATGACGGCGGCATGTCGATCTCGCTCGGCGGTACGTCCATCATCATCATGTGCGGTGTAGCACTTGAAACGGTTCGTCAGCTCGAATCGCAGATGATGATGCGCCATTACAAAGGCTTCCTGGACTAATTTAAGAAAGGGTATCGTTTATGAAACTGATTCTTCTCGGTGCGCCCGGCGCCGGCAAAGGCACCCAGGCGGAAAAGATTTGTGACAAACTGAACATCCCGGCCATCTCCACCGGCAACATTATCCGTGCGGCTGTGAAAGACGGCACGGAAATGGGTAAGAAAGCCAAAGCCTATATGGACGCCGGCGATCTTGTCCCCGACGAAGTCGTGATCGGTATCATTCAGGAACGTCTGCAGGAGCCGGATTGTAAAAACGGCTTTATCCTTGACGGATTTCCGCGCACCATTCCTCAGGCCCAGGCGCTTGAGGACATGGGCGTGGAAATCGACAAGGTGATCGACATTGAAGTCCCCGATGAAAAGATCATTGCCCGCATGAGCGGCCGGCGCGTCTGCGCCAAGTGCGCCAGCTCTTACCACCTGCTTTACAAAAAGCCGAAGCAGGAAGGCGTCTGTGATCTGTGCGGCGGTGAACTGGTGCAGCGCAAAGATGACCACCCCGACACCGTCCTGCGGAGACTGAAAGAGTACCATGCGCAGACCGAACCGCTCAAATCCTTTTATGAGGAACGCGGCCGTCTGTATGTCGTTGAAGGACAGGAAGAGGTTGCCGATACTACGGCGCTCGTCTTTGCTGCGCTGGAGGCATAAGCATGATCGTGCTGAAAACGAACCGGGAGCTCGCACTGATGAAAGAAGCGTGCGAGATCTCGGCCGAGGCGCTCTACCGGGCGGGCGAGGCTGTAAAACCCGGTGTCTCCACTTGGGAGATCGACAAGCTTGCGCATGATTTTATCATCCGCTGCGGTGCAAAGCCCAACTTTCTGCATTACGGCGGCTTTCCTGCAACAGCCTGTATTTCGATCAACGATGAAGTCATTCACGGCATACCCAATAAACACCGCATCATTCAGGACGGCGACATCGTCAGCATTGACCTTGGCGCTGCCATTCACGGCTATAACGGCGATAATGCTGCCACATTTGTTGCGGGGCATTGCTCCCCCGAGGCAAAGCGGCTGATAGACGTCACGCGCGAAAGCCTTTACCAGGGCATTGCGCAGGCGGTTCCCGGCAACAGGATCGGCGATATTGCCCACGCGGTGCAGGCGTATGCGGAGGAACGAGGTTTTTCAGTGGTACGCGATTTTGTCGGCCACGGTGTCGGCACGAAACTGCATGAAGAGCCCAGTGTACCAAACTTCGGCCACGCCGGACGTGGCATCAGACTGTTACCCGGAATGACATTGGCAATTGAACCGATGATTAATCTGGGCACCTACAAGGTAAAACAGCTTTCTGACGGCTGGACCGTCAAAACGGCGGACGGCAAGCTGGCGGCGCATTTTGAACATACCGTCGCTGTTACGCCGAACGGTCCCGTTATTCTGACAAAATTTTAGAAAGCATATCAATTGCTGGTTTGCAGACCAAGAATGTGATTCCAGTTAATAACGTCCATGAGCAACAAATGTTGTTAAGAGAGGTAAAATGATGTCAAAGTCAGATATGATTGAAGTTGAGGGTATTGTGGTTGAGCTGCTTCCGAACACAATGTTCAAAGTGTCGATCAACAATAATCATGTTATTTTAGCCCATATCTCCGGCAAGCTGCGCATGAACAACATCCGCATCCTGCCCGGCGATAAGGTTACCATTGAAATGTCACCGTACGACCTGACCAAGGGCCGTATCATCTGGCGTTCAAAGTAAAAGGAGGATAAATCCATGAAAGTTAGACCTTCTGTAAAGAAAATTTGCGAAAAGTGCAAAATCATCAAGCGCAACGGAAAAGTCATGGTCATCTGTGAAAATCCGAAGCATAAACAGCGTCAGGGCTGATCCTGAATTTATACAAACGGAGGTGCAACTGAACAATGGCACGTATTAATGGTGTTGACTTGCCGAATGATAAAAGAGTGGAAATCGGCCTGACCTATATTTACGGCATCGGCCGCAGGACCGCGAATGATATTATCGCAGCAACCGGTATCAATCCCGACACCCGCGTCAAAGACCTGACCGAGGACGAGATTTCCAAAATCCGTGATTACATTGAAGCAAATCTCAGAGTCGAGGGTGACCTTCGCTCGGACACCGCTTTCGACATTAAGCGTCTTATCGACATTGGCTGCTATCGCGGCGTGCGTCACAGAAAGGGTCTGCCTGTCAGAGGTCAGAATTCCAAAAACAACGCCCGTACCAGAAAAGGCCCGAAAAAGACGATAGCAAACAAGAAGAAGTAAGATAGGAGGAATTTTGTAGTATGGCTACAGCGAAAAAGGCCGCAGGCCCGCGCAGACGTCGTGACAGAAAGAACATTGAGCGCGGTACTGCCCATATCCAATCCACCTTCAACAATACGATCGTGACCATCACCGACACACAGGGCAATGCAGTTTCCTGGGCAAGCGCCGGTGAAATGGGTTTCCGCGGTTCCAGAAAATCTACGCCGTTTGCCGCGCAGACTGCCGCTGAAACAGCTGCCAAGGCCGCTATGGAACATGGCATGAAAACGGTTGAAGTGTATGTAAAAGGCCCCGGTTCCGGCCGTGAAGCCGCCATCAGAGCACTGCAGACGGCAGGCCTTGATGTAAGTCTGATCCGGGATGTTACTCCTATTCCCCATAACGGATGCCGTCCGCCCAAAAAGAGACGTGTATAATTTAACGGAGGTGACTAAATAATGGCAAGATATACAGGCCCTGCATGTAAACTTTGTCGCCGCGAGGGCAAAAAGCTTTTCCTCAAGGGCGACAGATGCTATACAAAGAAGTGTGCCGTCGAGCGCCGTTCCTATGCACCCGGCCAGCACGGTCAGAACCGTAAAAAAACTTCTGAATACGGTCTTCAGCTCAGAGCTAAGCAGACCGCCCGCCGTTACTACGGTATTGCAGAAGGTCAGTTCCACAAGTATTTCCTGATGGCTGAGCGCAAAGCCGGCGTTACGGGTTCCAACCTGCTGCAGTTTTGCGAAAGCCGCCTGGACAATGTGGTTTACGTCGCCGGTCTCGCAAGCTCCCGCGCGCAGGCCCGTCAGTTCGTAAACCATGCGCTGATCACTGTAAACGGCAAAAAAGTCGATATCCCGTCTTTCCTTGTCAAACCCGGCGATGTCGTGGCTGTGAAAGAAACCAGCAAAACGACAGATGCGTTCAAAGCGGTCGTGGAGGCCAACGCAGCCCGTCCCGTTCCGCAGTGGCTTGACGCTGACAAAGAAGCAATGTCCGTCAAGGTACTCAGACTTCCTGAAAGAGAAGAGATCGCCGTACCGGTTGAAGAACATCTTATCGTCGAGTTCTATTCTAAATAATAACGCGGTTGTTGTTTAGAGATCAAAAGAATTAGGAGGCTTTTAAATGATCGAAATTGATAAGCCTAAAATCGAAATAGTAGATTTATCTACTCAGGGAAGCAGAAGCGTAGGTAAGTTTGTCGTAGAGCCTCTGGAAAGAGGCTTCGGCACAACACTTGGGAACAGCATGAGAAGAGTGCTTCTTTCATCGCTGCCGGGTTATGCAATTACTTCCGTTAAGATTGACGGTGTATTACACGAGTTTTCCACCATTCCGCATGTGAAAGAGGATGTTACCGAAATCGTCCTGAATCTGAAAAGCGTGATTTTGAAGATTCACGGCGAAAGTGCAAAAACCCTTTATATCGAGGCGAGCGGTGAGGGTGAAATCACCGCGGGTGACATTGTTCACGATTCCGATGTTGAAATTCTCAATCCCGAGCTGCACATTGCTTACCTGGATGAGGGCGCCAGCGTAAATATGGAGCTGACCGCGGATGCAGGCAGAGGTTATGTGCCTTCTGACCGCAACAAACAGCTCTTAGAGCCCCCGATCGGTACGATTGCTATCGACTCCATCTACACGCCTGTTCTGAAAGTCAACTACAATGTTGAAAACACGCGTGTCGGTCAGCAGACAGACCTTGACAAGCTGATTCTGGATGTGGAAACAGACGGCACGATCCCGGCTGACGAGGCCGCCTCGCTTGCCGCCAAGATCCTAAACGAGCACCTGAAGCTGTTTGTTGATCTGAGCGAAGAGGTCGGCAGCAAAGAGATCATGGTCGAAAAAGATGATGACGGCAACCAGAAAGTTCTGGAAATGACGATTGAAGAGCTTGACCTTTCCGTCCGCTCTTTCAACTGCCTGAAGCGCGCCGGCATCAACACGGTAGAAGATCTGATCAGCAAAACGGAAGAAGATATGATGCGGGTGAGAAACCTGGGACGCAAGTCGCTCGACGAGGTCGTGGCAAAGCTGGCGTCGCTCGGCTTCCACCTCAGCCATGATGAGAATTAAAGGAGGGAATTTCAATGCCAGGTACCAGAAAATTGGGCAGAACTTCTGACCACAGAAGGGCTATGCTCAGAGGCATGGTCACTTACCTTTTGGAAAAAGGCAGAATTGAAACAACCGTAACAAGGGCCAAAGAAGTGCGTGCAATGGCCGATAAAATGATCACGTTCGGCAAGAACGACACCCTGCATTCAAGAAGACAGGTGCTTGCCTATGTGACAAAGGAAGATGTCGTCAAAAAGCTGTTTGACGAGATCGCACCGAAATATGCCGACAGAAACGGCGGTTACTGCCGTCTTGTCAAAACCGGTCCGCGCAGAGGCGACGGCGCCGAAATGTGCATTATCGAACTTGTTTAACGGAGAGGGCATCCGAAAGGATGCCCCTTTTCTGTTTATGTGTGTTTTAAGGAGAGTCAGATGCAGGTCAATACCGCCGCTTTTTCAAACGGCTCAAACGCCGTATATCATTCTTTGCAGCAGCTTGCGCCGCTGCAGGCTGTGTTTGCGGCACACGGCGTGCAAACACGCTGCGGCGCCTGTTTGCTGGAGGATCCGGCCACGCCCGGCTGCACCGGCAGTGCACAGGCTCGCGCAAGTGCATTGAACACGCTTTTTGCCGATGCGAACATAGACGCCATTTTGGACATATCCGGCGGCGATGCAGCAAACGGTATGCTCAGCTATCTGGATTACGCCGCTATAAAACGGCAGCCAAAACCGCTTTTCGGCTATAGTGACATGACCTGCGTGCTTAACGCCATCTATGCCAAGTGTGGTATAGAAACCTATCTTTATCAGGTGCGCCATTTAACGGGTGAATTCGCGCAGGCACAGCAGGCGCGTTTCTTTTCGTTTGTAAGCGGCCGGTCAAATGCGCTGCTTGCCTTTTCCTATCACTTTTACGGTGCGCAAAAGGCGATGCAGGGTGTGCTGGTCGGCGGCAATCTGCGCTGCTTTTTAAAACTTGCCGGCACGCCGTATTTTCCGGACTGCAAGGGCAAGATCTTATTTTTAGAAGCGTACAGCGGTGACTTGAATCGGCTGGAGGCATATCTGCACCAGCTTGCGCAAATGGGGGTGTTCCGGCAATGCAGAGGCATATTGCTGGGCGCCTGCACGCAGGCAGACCGTGAATATGGCCGCGAAAACGTTGTACAACTGGTGCACCGCTTTGTAAACGGGGTGCCGTTTGCGGCCACCCGGCAGGTCGGCCACGGTCAGGATTCCCGCTGTGTGGTCATCGGCCGGTTCTACAGATTGGAAGCGCGTAAAGGCTGATGACTTTACAGATTGTCTTGAAGTTCTCAAATGGCGTAAAGAGGTTCACTTTACAGATGCACAGGTTCCTTTTGGCAAAAATCAGCAGAAAAACAGGGGATATCCCTGCGTTTTTATTTGCTTTTTAGCGACGGCGTGCAACGAATGTGACGTGCCGCATCAAATGTAAAGGCGCTAGCTTTACAGTGAACGACCGACATATGCTGTCTGCCGGATCGCACCCATGCTCATTTTTGCGCCTCCTTTAATGCATCGTCCTTTCAATTATTCGGTAAATACGGATTTTTTCTTGCAATAGCCTTTCAAATCCTTTAAAATATTTAAAAGAAATAAGTTAAACAACAATCAATAAACGACGGAGGAAGAGAATATGAAAAAAGTCGGCATCATCATGGGCTCTGACAGTGATTTCCCCACTGTGCAGGCCGCAGTCAAACAACTCAAAGCGCTTGAAATTCCGTTTGAGGTGCACGTCTACAGTGCGCACCGCACACCGGACGCCGCACACGATTTTGCGCAGAATGCACGCGACAACGGTTTTGGTGTGATCATCGCCGCCGCAGGCATGGCGGCGCATCTTGGTGGCGTGTTGGCCGCCTCCACAACGCTGCCGGTCATCGGCATTCCCTGCAAAAGTTCCTGCTTTGACGGCATGGATGCGCTTTTGTCTACCGTTATGATGCCGCCGGGCATCCCGGTCGCGTCCGTAGGTGTGAATGCCGCCAAGAATGCTGCGCTCTACGCTGCAGAGATCCTTGCCGTCACGGACGATGCTCTTGCGCAGAAGCTCAGCGATATGCGCGTAGAAATGGCTGAGACTGTTTTGCAAAAAGACGCTGCACTGCAGCAAACTGTGGATGAAATTTAAGGAGGCGCTGTTATGGAGAAAAGTTATAGTGAAAGTTACGCCAGTGCCGGCGTAGATATTACGGCCGGTTACGAGGCGGTCGAACGCATGAAATCTCATGTCAGCCGCACGCGCATTCCGGGTGTGCTGTCTGACATCGGCGGTTTCGGCGCCCTTTTCGGGCTCGATACGGCTGCGTACCGCGAACCGGTGCTTGTGTCGGGTACGGACGGCGTCGGCACGAAGCTGAAAGTGGCCTTTCTGCTTGGTAAACACGACACGATCGGCATTGACTGTGTGGCCATGTGCGTAAACGACATTGCCTGTGCCGGTGCAAAGCCGCTCTTTTTCCTGGATTACATTGCCTGCGGTAAAAATGACCCGGCCGTGATCGAGCAAATTGTTAAGGGCGTTGCCGACGGCTGCGTTCAGGCAGGCTGTGCGCTTGTCGGCGGTGAGACGGCGGAGCATCCCGGTATGATGCCGGCAGAGGAATATGACCTGGCCGGTTTCTCCGTCGGTATTGCAGAAAAGAGCAATTTGATCGACGCTTCGGCACTGCAGCCCGGCGACGTGCTGATCGGTGTTCGTTCGAGCGGTGTACATTCCAACGGTTTTTCGCTGATTCGTAAGGTGTTCCAAATCGATCAGAACGCAGAAATCGTAAATAAAGTGTATCCCGAACTCGGCGCGCCGCTTGGCGAAGTGCTGCTGGCACCTACACGCATTTATGTAAAACCGCTGCTTGCCCTTATGGAGGCGGTTTCTGTGCACGCGGTTTCGCATATCACCGGCGGCGGTTTTTACGAAAACGTGCCGCGCATGCTGAAGCCCGGCTGCCGCGCCGTGATCGAAAAGGCAAAGCTTTTCCGCCTGCCGATCTTTGATGTGATCCAAAAAGAGGGCAATATTTCGGAGCATGACATGTATAACACGTTCAACATGGGCACGGGTCTGATCGTTGCTGTTCCTGAGGCAGATGCAGACCGCGCTGTGCAGGTCCTGCAGGAAGCCGGCGAAGAGGCGGCTGTGATCGGCGCCGTCACTGCCGGGGAAGTCGGTGTGGAACTATGCTGAACATTGCAGTTTTCGTCTCGGGCGGCGGCACCAACCTGCAGGCGCTGATCGACGCCCAGGCGCGCGGTGAGATCAAAAACGGCCGCATCACCTTTGTGCTGGCCAGCAACGATCAGGCTTATGCGCTGGAACGCGCCAAACGCGCCGGGATCGAAGCGGCTGTCGTTTCGCGCAAGGCATATGCCACCAAAGAGGCGTATGACCGTGCCGTGCTCGATGCGCTGGAGGGGCGTGACATCGGCCTGATCGTTTTGGCTGGGTTCCTTTCGATCCTCGGCACAGACGTGATCCGCCGGTATGAAAATAAAATCATCAATGTGCACCCAAGCCTGATCCCGCTGTTTTGCGGCGACGGCTTTTACGGCAAGCGCGTGCACCGCGCCGTGCTCGACAGCGGCATGAAGGTGACCGGCGCCACGGTGCACTTTGTAAACGAGATCACAGACGGCGGCGCCATCATTCTGCAAAAGGCAGTGCCCATTGAACCGGGCGACACGGAGGATATTTTGCAGTACCGCGTCATGCGCCTGGCCGAGTGGGAGATTTTGCCCAAGGCCGTCAGCCTGTTTTGTGAGGGGCGTATCCGTATAGAAGACGGGCGGCGCACCACGATTCTTTGAAGAGAAAGGAAATGACTGTGAAAATACATAATATATCTGCACTGCTTTCTGAAAATTCTTATCCCGGCCGCGGCATCATTCTGGGCCAGAGCGCCGATGCACGCTTCGGGGTGATCGCGTACTTCATCATGGGGCGCAGCGAAAACAGCCGCAACCGTGTTTTTGAAGAGAACGAGCGCGGCGGCATCCGCACCAAAGCGTTTGACGAAAGCAAAATGACCGACCCCAGCCTGATCATTTACAACCCGGTGCTGGTTTACGGGGAACGCACCATCGTTACAAACGGCGACCAGACCGACACGGTCTATGCGGCGTTTCAGCAGGGCAAAACCTTTGAGGAAGCGCTGCGCACCCGCAAATTTGAACCGGATGCACCGAACTACACGCCGCGTATCTCCGGTCTGCTTGAAAAAGACGGCGCTTACAGGCTGTCGGTCCTGAAATCGGCCGACGGTGACGCGTCTGTCTGCGAACGCTTTTTCTTTGAATACGACGCGCCGCGTGCCGGTGTGGGTCATTTTGTGCATACTTATATTGGTGACGGCGCGCCGCTGCCGAGCTTTGCCGGTGAACCGGTCTGCGTGCAGATCGCCGGCGACATCGAGGATTTTACCGCCAATATCTGGACTGCACTCAACAAAGACAACAAAGTTTCTCTCTTTACCCGTTTTGTCGATCTTAAGACCGGCGAGGCACAGAGCAGGATCGTCAATAAAAATCAGTAACGGTGCAAAGGGCAGATCCTGCCCTTTGCCTGTCTTTTTAAGGAGAACGTTTTATGAAAGTTTTAGTCGTCGGCGGGGGCGGCCGTGAACATGCCCTGATTCGGAAAATCAAGGAAAGCAGCCGTGTGGATCAAATCTACTGTGCACCCGGCAACGGCGGCATCTCTTACGATGCCACCTGCTGCAATGTGGCCGCGACCGACATCCCGGGCATGGTCGCTCTGGCACAGGAACTGCAGCCCGATCTGGTCGTGGTTGCGCCGGATGACCCGCTGGTGCTCGGCATGGTCGATGCGCTGAATGAAAAGGGCTTTAAAACCTTTGGCCCGCGCGCCAATGCTGCTATTATTGAGGGCAGCAAGGTGTTTTCTAAAAATCTGATGCAAAAATACGGCATTCCGACGGCCGGCTACGCTGTGTTTGACGATCCGCACGCGGCGCTCGATCATATCCGCAGGCAGAATACGTTTCCGGCTGTTATCAAAGCAGACGGCCTTGCGCTGGGCAAGGGCGTGATCCTGGCCGAAACGATGGAAGAAGCTGAGGCGGGCCTGCATTCCATCATGGAGGATAAGATCTTCGGCGAATCCGGCAACCATGTGGTCGTGGAGGAGTTCTTGACCGGGCCGGAAGTCAGCGTGCTGGCGTTTACAGACGGCAAGTGCGTGCGCCCCATGGTTTCTTCCATGGACCATAAGCGCGCGCTGGACGGCGACCGCGGCCTGAACACGGGCGGCATGGGCACCGTCAGCCCCAACCCGTACTATACGGACGACGTTGCTAAACAGTGCATGGATGAAATCTTTTTGCCAACGATCAACGCCATGAACCAAGAGGGGCGCCCGTTTAAAGGCTGTCTCTATTTCGGACTTATGCTTACGCCAAAGGGACCGAAAGTTATTGAATATAACTGCCGCTTCGGCGACCCGGAAACACAGGTCGTTTTGCCGCGCCTGAAGACGGATATTATGGATATTTTTGATGCCATTGAAAATGAAACGCTTGCCGACCTTGAGATCGAGTGGAGCGACGAGGCCAGCGCCTGCGTTATCATGGCCTCTGGCGGCTACCCGAAATCTTACCCCAAGGGTCTGGAGATCACGGGTCTGCAAAACGGCCAGCTCGATGGCGTTACCGTTTACCATGCCGGCACCGCGCTGCAGGACGGCCGTTTGGTGACGAGCGGCGGCCGCGTGCTTGGCGTAACGGCTATGGGTGCTACGCTGCAGGCTGCGCTGGACAAAGCTTATGCGGCTGTGCTGAAGATCCATTTTGACGGTGCGCATTATCGCCGCGACATCGGGCAGCGTGCGCTGCAGGCCGCTGCCGGCAGCGAAAATGATTGAATTGTGAACAGTCGTTAAACAATTCTTGGACGTTTACAAAAAGTTGTTGACATTTTTACTGGTTGTGATATATTTAGGGTTGTTCTTGCGCAGCTTATAAGCTGTTAATAAATATTTTTCTGTATAATAAATCGAATGAGGGAGTCGTATGGCGCAAATCAAAAAAAGCAAAAAAGGTCTGATCATTGCCATCTGTGCAGTGCTTGTTGTGGCGATCGTGGTCGTTTCCGTCGTGGTCGTGCAGGCGAATTCCGCCAAAACGCAAGTGACGCTGACAGACATTTCAACCGGCAGCATCGATGAGGTGGTCGAGGGCACCGGCACGATTTCGGCCGGTGCGGAAAAAAGCTACAAAACACAGCTTGTAGCCACGGTAAAAGAGGTGCTTGTGCAGGTCGGCGACCATGTGAAAGCGGGCGACGTGCTTGCCACGTTTGACACCTCCGCCCTTGATGAGCAGATCCGTTCGCTGTCTGCATCGTACGATTCGGCCAAGGCTTCTTACGATTCGGCCGTGCAGTCGCAGCAGGCCGCTGAAAAAAATCTTAAGGCAACGGAAAGCCAGATCAGCACCCTGGAGGCGGAAAAGGACCGTTTGGAAAACGCTGTGGCCAACACAGACGTCGGCGCACTTGTGTCCGGCGCGGTGTCCGGCGTCATGGCCGATGTTTCCGACAGCCTTTCCAAGCTGATCTCGGATTCTTCTACCGTGTCGCAGATCCTGTCTGTGGTGTCAGAGGAGCTTGCGAAACAGATCGCTGCCGGCAATACAGACGCGGAGTCGATCACACAGGCCATTGTGCAGGCTGTTCAAAAAGCGCTGCCCGAACTCGGTCTGGATTCCGACGCACTTGCTGACGCAGTTCGTCAGGCGGTAGCAGATGTAGACTGGAACGGCATGGTCCAGCAGGTCACCCAAAGCGATGCTGCGCAGCTCGCGTCCGCCGAGGTGCAGCTGGCTGCGCTGTATGCCCAGAAAGAAATTTACAAGGCGCAGTCGGGCGACACGCTTGTTTCTGCCCAAAAAAGCGTGGTGGATACGGCTGCCTCCGCACTGGAATCGATGCAGGCGCAGGCCGACAGCATGAGCGCTGGCTGGACGGCGGCGTTCGACGGCGTGATCACCGCCTGTGACCTGGTTGCGGGTCAGCAGACCACGCTGATGAGCCAGGGCATTACCCTGCAAAATACCGACAGCCTGACCGTTACGATCTCGCTTGGCAAATATGACGCGCTGAAAGTCAAAGAGGGCATGCCCGCGTCGGTGAACAACGGCCAGTATGAGGGTGTGGTCAGTTTTGTTTCGCCCACGGCTTCCGGCGGCGATACCTCCGGCCTGCTCGACAGCGTCGGTTCCATGGCCGGTATCAGCGGCCTGTCCAGCCTCGGCGCCTCGGGTGCAGGCGTGGAATGCCAGGTCACCGTCACCAATCCGGACGATGCCCTGATCATCGGGTTTGACACCGACGTCACGATCTCGGTCGGCAACCATGAAAACATTGTCGTTATTCCGATCGAGTCGCTGGTGCTGGAGAAGACGGGCTCTTATGTCTGGGTCTATAATGAAGAGGAGTCCACAATTTCCAAGGTGCAGATCGAGACCGGCGCGACTTCCGACACGCAGTATGAGGTTACGGACGGCCTGCAGGCCGGCGACCAGATCGTTTCTGCGCCGTCTGCGCTGAATCTTGCTGAGGATGAGACGGAAAATATCAAAGTCAAAGTCGTTGACAAGCTCAGCGACGAGGCTTGACGGGAGAGAGCGGCGTGAATTTATCCGAAAGTTTTAAAATCGCGTTAAAATGTATTCGTGCAAACTGGATGCGCTCGCTTCTGACCATGCTCGGCATCATCATCGGCATCAGTTCGGTCATCATGATCATCGGCGCCGGCACAGGCGCAAAGGACTACATTGTCTCCATGATCGAGGACATGGGCTCCAACGCGATCATGATCAGCACCGATACGACCACGGCGCAGGAAAGCGACTACATCACACTGGACGATGTGGATGCCATCAAGTCCAAGGTCAACAATGTAGACGGCTGCTCGCCGATCATGCTGGGCTTCGGCAACGCAACGATCAACGACCAGAAGTCTGCAACCTGTATGATGGTCGGCGTCAGCGCAGACATCCGCTACGCCATGACTTCTGACTGTGCGTACGGCCGCTATTTTAACGACGAAGAGTACGACGCGTCGCGCCCCGTTGCCGTGATCGACAGCATGAGCGCACAGAACGCGTTTGGCTATGAAGACGTTGTGGGCGAATACATCAACGTCAGCTCCTCCGGTGCCAGCATGAACGTGCGCATCGTCGGCGTTGCTTCGCTCGAGAGCATGATGGGTAACATGGGCGGCGATTCCAACGAAATGATGGCGAACATGTCCAGCATGTTCGGCGGCGCGGACAGCGATACAGTTATGATTTCGCTGTTCGTACCGTGCACAACGCTTACGGAGATCACCGGTTCGGGCACAAACCTTTCGAGCATTTATGTTATGGCTTCGGAAGGCGCTGATTACGATGCCGTGGGCAATGCAACGCTGAATTTCCTGAAGGCGCGCCATGGCAATGCGGACCGCAATGTTTACATGGTGCAGAACATGGCCACCTACATCGACCTGGTCGATACGATCGTTTCCATTTTGACCACATTCGTGGCCTGCGTGGCGGCGATCTCGCTGGTGGTCGGCGGTATTGGCGTGATGAACATCATGTTGGTCTCTGTCACGGAGCGAACGCGTGAGATCGGCATACGAAAGTCGCTCGGCGCCAAAACCAGTGTGATTACCATGCAGTTCTTGACCGAGTCTATCATCCTGTGTCTGATCGGCGGTGCGCTTGGTGTGCTGATCGGTGTGGCCGGCGCTTATGCCGTTTGTTCCGTTATTAATATTCAGCCAACGCTTACGGTCGGCGCCGTCTTGCTGGCACTGCTGTTTTCGTGCGGTGTGGGTCTGTTCTTCGGCATTTATCCGGCCAGAAAAGCTGCGCAGCTTTCGCCAATCGAAGCGCTGCGGCGTGAATAACGAAAATATTTTTGCATTGTTTAAAACACCGTGCTTTTGTACGGTGTCAGACTGTCGAAAAAGCCGGCTGGATCGCGCGTAACAAATTACGGGACGAAAGAATCGCCTTCCGGCTACGAAATACATTGTAAAATCGTGGTATTATAAAAAATAACAGAAAGCAGAAAAACCGCACAGCCGTGCGGTTTTTGCGCTTTTTGTCTTTTGCTCGGGGGCGGTACCGTTGTACAGCCATCCCTTGCAAAATACAAAATCCAGCTCGCCTTTTTGGCAGTCTATCAGCGTGTCAAGCTGTATAATTTGTTGCCGTTACACCTTTTTGACACGCTGAACACCGTGCTTTTGCACGGTGTTTTTATGATTGCATTTGGCATATAGTTGTGGTATAATAATAAAACATTTGTTTATATAGTTTGACCCCGGAACGAAAAAATGAAGGAGCTTTTTTCAAATGAACGAGGAGATCTTGTCCAAATTTGGCTTTAAAGGAAGCCTTGTCAGTTGTGAAAAATTTGGGAACGGTCATATCAATAAGACGTATCTGGTCCATTATAAGCTGGATGACGGCACTGAAAAGCAGTATGTGCTGCAGCAGATCAATACCAACGCATTTCAGAATGTGGACGCACTGATGGACAATGTGTTCGCCGTCACATCTTACCTGCGTAAGCAGATCAAGGCATACGGCGGCGATGCAGACCGTGAGACGCTGCATTATATACATACTACAGACGGCAAAAAATATTACCGTGCCGCAGACGGCAGCTGCTATCGCGCCTATGTTTTTGTGAAAGACAGCGTCAGCCATGACACTGTGGATTCGCCGGAACTTTTCAAAAAAAGCGGCGTGGCGTTCGGCCGCTTCCAGAACATGCTCAGCGACTACCCGGCGGAAACACTGCACGAGACGATCCCCAATTTCCACAACACACAGTGGCGCTATGAACAGTTTGAAAAAGCGGCAGCTGCCAATTTGAGCGGCCGGAAGGACACCTGCGCTTCGGAAATGGAATTTGTGCGCGCCCGTAAAGGGGACTGCTCTGTTTTTGTGGATATGATCGCCCGCGGCGAACTGCCGATCCGTGTCACCCACAACGACACAAAGCTGAACAACGTCATGTTTGACAAGAATACAGACGACTGCGTCTGCGTGATCGATCTGGACACGGTCATGCCCGGCCTTGCGCTTTATGATTTTGGCGATTCGATCCGCTTCGGCGCCAACACTGCGGTCGAGGATGAAACAGATCTTTCCAAGGTCTCGATTTCGCTCGATTATTTCCGTGCTTATACCGAAGGCTTTTTGTCGGCATGCGGCGCCAGCTTGACAGATGCGGAAATCGAAAACCTTGCTTTTTCGGCAAAGCTGATGACGCTGGAGTGCGGCATGCGCTTTTTGACCGACTATCTGGACGGCGATACATATTTCGGCACGGCTTATCCCGAACACAACCTGGTGCGTGCGCGTGACCAGTTTAAACTGGTGGAGGACATGGAAAAGCATATGCCCGAAATGCAGCAGATCGTGCGCGAAGTCAGCGCCGCTTATAAAAAGTAAAACCGCTTTTACCGCTTGCCATTGCAGGCGGTTTTTTATTTTGCGGCCAGAAAAGAAAGTTTTGGCTTGACAGGCGGGTGCGTTTGTGCTATATTGGCCTCAGAAATTCAGAAAGGGGTGCGCAGATGTTTTTTGTTTCCTGCAAATAAGAATAAACACGGCCGTGCGCGTGCTGTGATTTTGCGGGAAAGAAAATGTTTATTGGCGCCCTTTTGTCTGTTTTGCTGCTGAAAAGCGGCAGGCTTGGTTTGTGCGGGCCGCAGGAACTTTCCTGCGGCCCGTTTTTTTGGACTTTCACAGCCCCCGGCACGGCAAGATTTTGGAGGTGAAAAGCCATGTCTATGATCAAAGTGGAAAACCTGACTTTTGCTTATCCCGGCAGCTATGACAATGTTTTTGAAAATGTCAGTTTCCAGATCGATACCAACTGGAAGCTGGGCTTTGTGGGGCGTAACGGTCGGGGCAAAACCACGCTTTTAAAGCTTTTACTGGGGCAGTATGCTTACAGCGGCAGGATCCTGCACTGTGTGCCGTTCGATTATTTCCCGTACACGGTAAAGGAACCGGACGCCGCTGTGCTGCACGTTTTGCAACAGGTCTGCCCACAGGCTGAAAGCTGGCAATTCGCGCGTGAGCTCTCGTACCTGAACATGCCTGAAACGGTGCTCGAACGGCCGTTTGCCGTTTTGTCAAACGGGGAGCAGACAAAGGCGCTGCTGGCGGCACTGTTTTTAAACGAAGGCCGCTTTTTGCTGATCGATGAACCCACAAATCATCTGGACGCGGCGGCCAGAGAGGTCGTTTCGGCTTATTTAAAACGAAAAAAAGGGTTCATACTCGTCTCGCATGACCGCCGGTTCCTGGACGGCTGTGTCGACCATATCCTGTCGCTGAACCGAAACGGCATAGAGGTGCAAAGTGGTAACTATTCCTCTTTTTTGGAAAATTTTGAACAGCGTCAGGCGGCAGAGGCGGCGCAGAACGAACGCCTCAAAAAAGACATCCGCCGCCTGCAGCAGGCCGCCCGGCGCACAGCGGTTTGGTCAGACCGGGTCGAACGGTCCAAAACCGGTGCGGCGGACAAGGGCTATGTCGGCCACAAGGCGGCCAAAATGATGAAGCGTTCCAAATCCATTGAAAACCGCACGCAGCAGGCGATCGAGCAAAAGAAGGGCTTGCTTCAGAATGCGGAAAATGTGCAAAGTTTAAAGATCTCGCCGCTGGTTTACCACAGCGATGTGCTTGTCTCTTTTTCCGATGTGGCCGTCTGCTACGATGGCCGTGCGGTCTCGGCGCCGGTCTCGTTAACGGTGCGCCGCGGTGAGCGGGTCGCGCTTTGCGGCAAAAACGGCAGCGGCAAAAGCAGCCTGCTGAAGCTGCTGGCAGGCGAAAAACTGGTGCATACCGGTCGGGCAGAGTGCGGTTCGGGGCTCATCGTCTCTTATGTGCCGCAGGATACGGCCGGCCTGCAGGGCACACCGCGTGATTTTGCGCGGCAAAAAAAGATCGATGAAAGCCTTTTTAAGGCCATTTTGAGCAAAATGGATTTCCATTCTGTCCAGCTGCAAAAGGATATGCGCGATTTTTCGGCAGGCCAGAAGAAAAAAGTGCTGCTGGCCGGCAGCCTTTGTGAAAGGGCGCATCTTTATGTATGGGATGAGCCGCTGAATTATATAGATATTTATTCGCGCATGCAGATCGAACAGCTTTTGCTGGAATTTGCACCGGCCATGGTGTTTGTGGAGCATGACCGTGCTTTTCAGGACGCAGTCGCCACCCAAACGGTTCGTCTGCAGCCGCCGCAGTAAAAAGTAAAAACGGTGTGTCCGCCGGACACACCGTTTGATTTTGCCGTGTATAACCGGTATTTTAAAGGCTTAGCCCATGGCGTCGCCTACGGCATCGCCGGCTTTTTTGGCTGCGTCGCCCACACCGTCTGCCAGGTCTTCGGCGCCCTGGCCAATGTCCGATGCGGCTTCGCTTGCATTGTTCTCCACGTCGTTCGTGGTGCCGCCGTTCGTTGTGTTTTCGGCCGCGTTGTTCTCCGTCGTGGACTGCGTCGTTGTCTGCGATGTGCTTTCGCGGGTCGTCGACGTGGTCGTATCGTCTGCGTCATTCGAAGAGCATCCGGCCAGCACTGCGCTCATGCACAGCACCACGGAAAGTACAAGTAAAATCTTTTTCATAGCAATTTCTCCTTCTTTGCCGTTTGGCAGTTTATAAAACAGGGTGTATTTATAGTGTTTTCACTTTTTCGGGCAGTATACATTTATTTTACGAGCGTGCCTTTGTCCGAGTACAGCAGCAGCTTGATGTCTTCTTCCTGACCCGTCTGTGTGTTTACATAAACAAGCACCTCGTCCTGCGTTGTTTTGCTTTTGCAGTGAAATTCATAGCACGGCGCCTCGGTACCGTTTTCTTTTGGGATCACACAGCTTTTGACGTTTTGCACCTGCAGGTCTGTGCTCAGGTTGCGCTGCGCCTGCGCCCGGGTCACACTGCCGGGCTGCAGCGTGCGCGTGCAGTGGTTCGTCAGGTAGCCGTTTGCCTCAAAGCGCACAACGTTGCCGGTATCCATTGCCACGCCCACTTTGATCAGATCGGCGTAGTAGAGCACGCCGTTTTCGTCAGCGTAATTAAAGTTGACCAGGCAGATATTGTCGTTTATCGCGTAATAGCTTTCCTGCATGTTTTCATAACCGGCTTTTTCCAAAAAGGTCTTTGCTTTTTTTACGGCTTCTTCCTCGCCGAGACTGCCCGCCGGTATGGTTTCGCTGTAAAGGATATAGTTTAAATATCCGCCGTATTTGGTTACGGCAACGGTGTATTTGTTTGTTTTAAAAATATAGCTGTCTATAGCGCCGCTTTCTTCGCCGTCATAGTACAGCACGTCCTCTTCCACGCCCAAAAATTCGGCGGCGCGCGTCAGCGCTTCTGCGTCAGAATAGGCGCGCTTGTCTTTTATCATTTCGGGTTCTTTCTGTAAAACGGCGTCTGCATAAGGTCCGTCGTACAGCAGGGTCGGGTAATCCTTAAATGTTTCTTCCGATTCCGTAAAGGAAGTGGAAAGCTGCGAAACGTCCACTTCGTCACGCAGAGCCACGCTGCCCTGCGTGATCTCCAGGCCGCGGTTGCAGAGGCTGACCAGAGCGTCCACATTGTTGGAAAAGGCCTCGGCGTATTTCAAAAGCTGCTGTACCGATGTGCGGTCGTCGCCGGAGATCGTCTGGTCAGAGGCGGCTTTTTTGGCCAGGTAGGCCGAGTAGTCGCCGGTCTGGGACAAAAACTTATAAGTGCCGGCTAAATTCATCTGCGACACCGGCAGACGTGCCAGCGCCTGTTTGGCGCTTTGTGTTTCCGTGTCGATCTCGGTGCACAACGTAACAATAAAAAAAAAAATGTTGGCGTAGTAGCTTTTGGTCAGGTTCGTTTCAATGGAATTCAGGCATTCGTCCAGCTCCGCCAGGCTCTGCTGGTAGGTGCTTTCCAGCTGAACTTTGTATGTGTGCCTTTGCACCAGGCTGACGGTCGCCACGGCCATGATGACCACCAGTACGGTCACACTGTAGGAGACTGTCCGGATAAATCCGCGTTTCGTCATGGTTAAACCTCGTTTCTGTTTGTTGGATTTCTTTATCATTATTTACAAAAATTAAGGCACCATGCACAAAAAAGTCATTTTACCCCTGAAATCTTTGCCTGCTTCAAAATACAAGAATTTACAAAATGTATTTTAAATCGCAAAAATTAATGATATAATGTCTATATCTTTTGATATAAAATAAATTATATGTGCAGCCATTTGCTGTTTATGGAGAAAGAAATGAGCCTGTCTGAAAAAAAGCGTATTGTGGTCAAGGTCGGCACTTCTACGCTGACACACCGCTCTACCGGCAAAACCAACTTGAGCCGCATGGCAAAATTGGTGTCCGTTTTGGCCGATTTGAAAAATGCCGGGCACGAGGTCGTGCTGGTTTCTTCCGGCGCGGTCGGCATCGGCCTGGCGAAAATGATGATCAAAAACCGCCCGGACGAGATCCGCACTTTGCAGGCGGCCGCCGCCGTCGGCCAGTGTGAGCTGATGTTTCTTTACGACAAGTTCTTTTCGGAATACAGCCAGGTCGTGGCGCAGCTTCTTTGTACCATGGAGGACATTGAAAATCCCCAAAGCCGCCTGCACCTGACCGATTCGATCGAAGAACTGCTGCAAAAGGACATTGTGCCCATCATCAATGAAAACGACTCGGTTTCGGTGCACGAACTGCTGCGCGGCGACAACGACTGCCTTTCCGCGCTGCTGGCCGTTACGGTGAAGGCCGACATCCTGCTGCTTCTGACGGACACGGACGGCCTTTATGACAGCGACCCGACGCTGAACCCTGACGCCCGTTTGATCGCCGAAGTAGACCGCATCGACGACGCCGTTGAAAAGCTGGCCGGCGATTCACACGGCACCTCCGGCACCGGCGGCTTTGTCACCAAGATCAAAGCGGCAAAAATTGCAACGAACCGCGGCATCCCGGTCGTTGTGTTCAACGGTGCAAACCCTACAAAAATCTATAAAGTGCTTGCCGGGGAATCCGTCGGCACATATTTTAAGGCTGGTGACGAACATGACCGATTTCGAATTGAAACTCTCTGAGGCAAAAAACTTTTTGGCCGATGTGGACAGCGCACAGAAAAATGCGGCGCTGCTTCGTATTGCATCCGACCTGGTGGAACGTCAGGACGAGATCATTGAGGCTAACCGCCAGGACATTGAAGCCGGCCGTGCCGCCGGTCTGTCTGACGGGCTGATCGACCGCTTGACCCTCGGCCCGGCGCGTATTGCCGGCGTGGCCGAAGGCGTGCGTCAGGTCGCCGCGCTGGAAGATCCGTGCGGCCGTATACTGGAGACGGTACAGCGCCCGAACGGCCTTGTCATCAAAAAAGTCAGCGTCCCGATCGGTGTGATCGGCATCATTTACGAATCGCGCCCGAATGTTACGGCGGACGCGGCGGCGCTTTGCATCAAGTCCTCCAACGCAGTTGTGCTGCGCGGCGGCAAAGAGGCGATCCGTTCCAACATCGCCATCAGCGAGATCATGCGCGACGCGGTGGCCAAAGAGGGCTTTCCCAAAGATGTGATCTATCTGGTGCAGGACACCAGCCGTGCTTCGGCACAGAAAATGATGAAGATGAAAGGTGTGCTCGACTGCCTGATCCCGCGCGGCGGCAAGGGGCTGATCCAGTCTGTTGTGGAGAATTCCACCGTGCCTGTGATCGAGACCGGCTCGGGCAACTGCCATATCTATATTGACGCTTCGGCCGATGTGGAACAGGCCGTAAATATTGTGTTCAATGCAAAAACGCAGCGTGTCAGCGTCTGCAACGCCTGCGAAAGCCTTGTCATCCACAGTGAGATCCTGCCCAAAGTACTGCCCGGTATTGTACAAAAGCTCAAAACAAAGCAGGTAGAGGTGCGCGGCGACGAACGTGCCCGTGCCGTCTGCCCGGAACTTGTGCCGGCGGCGGAGGAAGACTTCGGCACAGAGTACCTGGACTATATCATCAGTGTAAAAACGGTGGATTCGCTGGAAGAGGCGATCGACCACATCAACCGTTATTCCACCAAGCACAGCGAGGCTATTTTGACACAGAACATGGAAAATGCCGAAAAATTCATGCGCCTCGTTGACAGTTCTTCGGTTTACGTCAATGCTTCCACCCGTTTTACGGACGGCTTTGAGTTTGGCCTTGGCGCCGAGATCGGCATTTCTACGCAAAAGCTCCATGCCCGTGGCCCAATGGGCCTGCGTGAGCTGACGACCACGAAGTACCTGATTTACGGCAGCGGTCAGATCCGCGAATAATTTACAGCCAAAAGGACAGCGGCTGCAACCGGGCGCTGTCCGTCTTTTTGTGCGTAGGCTTCTGCGTTTTTTGTGTATAGCACGGCGCAGGTGCCGGCAATACTGTAAATAAGAGTTAAGGAAGTTACTGTATGGACAAATACAAAAAACTGGCGGTCAACACCGTGATTTTTGCGATCGGTACCTTTTCGTCCAAGATCCTGTCATTTTTGCTGATGCCGTTCATCACCAAGGTGATGGGCACCGGCGAATACGGTGCGGCCGACCTGGTGCAGCAAACAGCCAATGTTTTGATCCCTGTCGTTACGCTGGCTGTCAACTCGGCGGCGCTGCGCTTTGCGCTCGACAAGGCGGCTGACAAGCGCGACGTGTTTACGACCGGCATTCGTACAACATTTGTCGGTTTTGCCATTTTCCTTGTTTTTATCCCGGTCTTTCCCCTGATCAAAGTCAATGACTTTGTTCTCGGCGATTACACACTGCTCATATATTTATTTGTGCTTGTGTCTTCCATGCGCCAGCTCTGCCAGCAGTTTGTGCGCGGCTGCGGCCATGTGCGCCTGTTTGCGATCGACGGCATTTTGGCCACGGCTACAAACCTGGGTTTCACACTGCTCTATCTGGGCGTTTTCCACTGGGGCGTTACGGGTTACGTTATGTCGATCATCACGAGCGACGCGCTTTCCGTTTTGTTCCTGTTCTGGCGCGGTCGCCTGGCCGGCCAGATCAAGTGGAAGGGCAACAACCCGATCGTGCGCAAAAACATGCTCAAGTACTGCATCCCGCTCATCCCCACCATCATTTTGTGGTGGATCATCAACGTTTCCAACCGTTATTTTGTTACCTATTTTATTGGGCTCGACGCCAACGGCCTTTACACGGCCGCTTCCAAAATCCCGAATTTTGTCATTATGTTCTCGTCAATTTTCATTGATGCCTGGCAGCTTTCGGCGGTGGACGAGTACGATAGCGAGGACCGTGCCAAGTTCTTTACCAACATTTTCCGCATCTATTCGGGCGGCGTGTTCACAGTGGCTTCGGCGCTGATCCTGTTTGACCAGTTCATAACCACCATCCTTGTGTCGGACAGCTACTACACCTCCTGGGAATATGTGCCGGTCTTGATCATTGCCACAACGTTCTCGTGTCTGGTAAACTTCCTGGCCAGCATCTATATGGCCGAAAAGAAATCCGTCATGAGCATGGTCACGGCTATGCTGGGTGCGGTGATGAACGTAGTTGTCAGCCTGATCCTGATCCCGCGTATCGGCACGGTCGGCGCTGCGGTCGGCACGGCCGTCAGCTTTATCACCGTGTTCGTGGCGCGTGTCATCAACACCAGAAAATATGTGAAGATCGACTTTAAATTCGGCCAGATGATCCCGCAGGTGATCATTTTGATCGTGCAGACCGTTGTGCTTTTGAAGCTGCGCTCCGGTGTGCTGATGTATGTGATCGAAGCGGCGCTTACCATTGTAATGGTGCTTTTCAATGTGAAAATCATTCGTGAACTGGCCGAACTGCTGCTTGGCAAGGCGAAAGAACTGCTCAAAAGGAAAAAGTCCTGAGCCGTTTGCAAAAACGCTTTGTTTGGTGTATACTAAGCTTTGTTTGTATCCGGTGGATGCCGGGTGAAAAGGAGGATTTTTTATGAAAACAGCGCTGACGGTTCAGCAGGCAAAAAAACGAATTGCGGATAAACTCAGCCATTTCTTCGGCGTCTCCCCTGCAGAGGCCGATAACACCCAGTATTACAAGGCGGTCGCCATGATCCTGAAAGACATGCTTTCGGAGATGAACAGCGACTTCCGCCATACGGCCAGGGGCCAAAACAGCAAAAAGGTCTATTACCTGTGCATGGAGTTTTTGATGGGCCGTTCGCTGAAAAACAATCTTTATAATCTGCACCTGACCGAGGTGTTTGAAACGGCGCTCAAAAGCTTTGATGTGTCGCTCGACCAGCTCTATGACCTGGAGCCGGACGCCGGTCTCGGCAACGGCGGTCTCGGCCGTCTGGCCGCCTGTTATCTGGACGGCCTTGCTACTGAGGGCTACCCGTCCATGGGCTATTCCATCCGCTATGACGCCGGTATCTTTAAGCAAAAGCTTGTAGACGGCTGGCAGACCGAGCTGCCCGATTTCTGGCTGCCCGGCGGCGACGTATGGCTCGTGCCGCGCGAGGAGCGCTCGGTCGAGGTCAAGTTTGAAGGCCATATTGAGGAATCCTGGGACGGCGACTTCCACCGCGTGGAGCATAAGGACTACAATTCCGTTATCGCCGTGCCATACGATATGTATGTTTCCGGTTACGGCAAGGGCATTTCCCGCCTGCGCCTGTGGGCTTCCCGCAAGCCGGAGCTGGATATGCGCCTGTTCAACCAGGGGCAGTATATGCGCGCCATGGAGCAGTCGGCCATGGCCGAGGCGATCTCCAAGGTGCTTTACCCGGCCGATAATTTCCCGGAGGGCAAAAGCCTGCGCCTGCGCCAGCAGTATTTCCTGGTTTCCGCTTCCGTGCAGGACATTATCCGCCGGCATCTGGCCGAATTCGGCACGCTCGACAACCTGCCGGAAAAGGTCGCCATCCAAATCAACGACACGCACCCGACCATGGCCATTCCGGAGCTGATGCGCATCATGCTCGACGAATGCGGCTACGGCTGGGACGATGCGTGGCGCCTGGTTTCGCACACGGTCGCTTACACGAACCACACCGTTATGAAAGAGGCGCTCGAGTGCTGGAGCGAAGACCTTTACAAACGTCTGCTGCCCAGAATTTATGAAATCACAAAAGAGATCGACAACCGCTTCCGCGCCTATGTGTGGGATTCTACGCATGACGCCGCCTGTGTGGAGCGCATGGCGATCCTCAGCGGCGGCATTGTGCGCATGGCGAACCTGTGCGTGGCCGGTTCGTTCAGCGTAAACGGCGTGTCGGCCCTGCACAGCGAGATCATCAAAAAAGACGTATTCAGCGATTTTTACAAATTGACGCCGGCCAAGTTCACGAACGTGACCAACGGCATTGCTTTCCGCCGCTGGCTGTGCCAGGCCAACCCGCAGCTGACGGCGCTGATCACCGAACTGATCGGCGAGGACTTTATTACAAAAAGTGATGAACTGCAGAAGCTGCGTGCCTTTGCAGACGACAAACAGGTGCTTGCGCGCCTGAATGCCGTTAAACGCGCCAATAAGGAGCGTTTGGCCGCGCTTATCAAAAAGAGAAACGGCGTTGCGGTCGACCCGGATTCCATCTTTGACGTGCAGGCAAAGCGTCTGCACGAGTATAAGAGGCAGCACCTGAACGCGCTGAATATTCTGGCCGAGTACCAGCGCTTAAAGGCAAACCCGTCGGCCGATTTTGTGCCGCGCACCTATATCTTTGCCTCCAAGGCTGCGCCGGGCTATTACATGGCGAAAAAGATCATTGAACTGATCGACGCGCTTGCGCACCTGATCAACAATGACCCCGATGTGCGCGATAAAATGAAAGTCGTTTTCCTCGAAAACTACAACGTCAGCCTGGCCGAAACGCTGATGCCGGCTGCTGACATTTCCGAGCAGATCTCGCTGGCCGGCACCGAAGCCTCCGGCACCGGCAACATGAAGCTGATGTTGAGCGGCGCCCTGACACTCGGCACGTTGGACGGCGCCAATGTAGAGATCTGTGAGGCCGTCGGTGAGGAAAACATGTTCCTCTTCGGCATGAAGGCCGAAGAAGCGGCGCAGCTGAAAAATTCCGGCTACCATCCGATGAATTATCTTTATAACAATCCGATCCTGAAATCGGCGGTCGACACGCTCGGCACCGGTGTAAACGGCAAAACATTCGGCGAAATCAGTTCGTCGCTGATGAATGTGGACCCGTACATGGTGCTGGCCGATTTTGCCGACTATCAGAACGCGCAGCAGAAATCGGCCGCGGCTTATCTGGACCGCGAAGGCTTTGCCCGCATGAGCCTGATGAACATTGCCGGCGCCGGTGTGTTCAGCGCCGACCGTTCGGTGCGCGACTATGCCGAGCGCATCTGGCACACAAAGCCGGTTCAGTTTGAAGAGGCCAAGCCGAAGAAAACGGCAAAAAAATCGAAGTAATCATAAAGAAAGACCGCATCGTAAGATGCGGTTTTTCAAGGAGAAAATGCCCGAAGTTTTTTCGAGCATTTTTCTTGTAGGTGTTCTTATGGAAATTTTTAACGCAAGGGATACGCAGTACAAATCGGCCGTCCGCGCCATCTGTACGTTTGAATCTGTAAAGTTCAAAATCGTTCTGCCGCGCAGTCTCGGCTGCAGCGGCGCGCGCCTTGTCGTCACAAAAGAGGGCGAAACGCCGGTCGGCTACGGCATGTTCTGGGCCGGCATGCACGGCGAATTCCATGAAAACTGGGACCTGCACTTTTCTGCCACAACGCCCGGCCTTTATTTTTACCATTTTGAACTGGATACGCCGTGGGGCCCGCACCGCATTCAAAACGGCGGGCGCGGTCTCGGCACGTTCAGCGAGGGCAGCGACTTTGTGCAGGTCGTTTACGACAGCGCGTTTGACACGCCTGATTTTATCAGGGGCGGCGTGATCTACCAGATCTTTCCGGATCGTTTCTTTTGCAGCGGCAAAAAGAAGCGCGGCGTAGACCCAACGCGTGTTATGCGGCGCTGGGGGGAGATGCCGTTTTGGCGCGAGGAGCAGATGAACGGCCTTTGGAACAACGACTACTTTGGCGGCGATCTCAAGGGCATTGAGCAAAAGCTCGGTTACTTAAAATCACTCGGTGTAACGTGCATCTACTTAAACCCCATTTTTGAAGCGCATTCCAACCACCGCTATGACACGGCCGATTATCTGCGCATCGACCCGCTGCTCGGCGACGAGGCGGATTTTAAAAGCCTTTGCAAAAAGGCGGCTTCCCTGGGGATCGCCGTGATCCTCGACGGCGTATTTTCCCACACCGGCTGCGACAGCCGCTATTTCAATATGTACGGCCATTATGACACCATCGGCGCTTACAATAGCAAAGAAAGCCCGTATTATTCCTGGTACAAGTTCCGCAGTTATCCGGATGACTATGTGTCCTGGTGGGGCATTCGTCTTTTGCCGGAGGTCAATGAAGAGGAGGCGTCTTACCGCGATTTTATCTGCGGTCAAAACGGCGTTTTGCGCAAGTGGCTGCGCCTTGGTGCGTCGGGCTGGCGGCTGGATGTGGCCGACGAACTGCCGGACGTGTTTCTGGACGATCTGCGCGCGGCCGTCAAGGCTGAAAAAAAGGATGCACTGATCATTGGCGAGGTCTGGGAAAACGCGGCGCTGAAGTCGGCTTACGGCGCCCGGCGGCGCTACCTGCTTGGGCAGCAGCTCGACAGCGTGATGAACTACCCGTTTGCAAACGCCGTTTTGCACTATGTGCGCGGCGGCAGCGCCGAGGATTTTGTAGACCGTGTGATGGACGTGATCGAAACGTACCCGCCTTGTGTGCTGAACTGTTTGATGAATCACATCGGCACGCACGACACGCCGCGCGCCATGACGCGCCTGGCCGGCGCCGACATGCAGGGGCAGGGCAGGGAGGCGCAGTATGCGCACAACACGCTTTCCAAGGCGGAGTATGCCCGCGGTGTGCAGCTTTTAAAACTGGCCGCACTTTTGCAGTATACACTGCCCGGTGTGCCCAGCCTTTATTATGGCGACGAAACCGGCATGTACGGCCAGAGCGACCCGTTCAATCGCGCCTGCATGAACTGGGGTCATCCGGACGAAACGCTGCTTGCCTGGTACCGCCGGCTTGGCGAAATGCGCGGCGGCATCGCTGCGTTTTGCGACGGCGGCTTTGTGCCGGTCTATGCAGCCGGCCACGTTTTGGCTTATATGCGCACAGCCAAAAAAAGCACAGTGCTTGTGGCCGTCAACGCCGGCGAGGAACCGGCTGACGTAAATGTGAAAAACTGGAACAACGCCTACGCGCTGTTCGGCGAGCCGGCCCGGCAGGATGTGCTGCACCTGCCGCCTTACGGCTGCGCGCTTCTGGTCAAATAAAGTATGTAAATGCCAAAACCTCCCGGTTTCGGGAGGTTTTGCTTTTGCTCGTTCGATTATTTCTTCTTTATGCGCTTAATAACGGCTTTGGCCGCCTGTGTCAGGCCGGTTGCGAGCAGCATCAGAATATAGCCGCTGCCCAGAAACATCGCCAGGTATAAAAGCAGGTCGCTTCCAAATCCTGGTAGGCAAAAAGCCATCGGGCAGTAGGCAAGAGAGCAGTAGGCCGGAAAAAGCCACTTCCACTTCAGCTCTATAAATCCGGCCAAAAAGCTGGTGCCCCAGGCGCTTAGCACATGGAAAAAGAGCACACCCATCATGTCGGACGGCGTCATGGTTGCAACGGGCAGGTAATACCCGGCCAGCAGCAACAGGCCCAGCAGCAAAAGCACGATGATTTTTTGCCGGTAAATTTTTTTGCCTGTGCCGGCGATCGTGTCTACAAGCAGCGCATCGTTGATCTGCTTTTCATTTTCACTTTCGATTTTTCTGCCCAGCAGCAGTTCGTTTACGTTGACATCCAGTGCAGCTGCCAGGTCGATCAGGTACGAAACGTCGGGAAAGCCTTTACCGGTCTCCCAGCGTGAAACGGCTTTGTCGGTGCAGTTCAGTTTGTCGGCCAGTTCCTTTTGCGTCATGCCGGCTTTCACACGCATTTCTTTTATAAATCTGCCGGTCGTTTCAGGGTCCATACGCTCACCTCTTTAGCTTTATTATATAAGAAAATGGGCTGAAATGCACCCTATGTATCGTAGAATGGGTCGTTTTGGCTGGATTTAGAAAAAAGCTCTCTGCTTTGCGTGGGACAGAGAGCTTTTTATTGTATGTTTTACATTTCGCTGCCGCCGTGCATGGCGCGGTAGGCAAGCTCGGCCGCCTCGGGCGACATGTCGCAGAAAAGGCTGTAGATCGGTACGTCTTTTACCAGCTGTTCCAGACTGTCCAGCAGTTTGTCCATATGGCTTTCATTCAGCTTGTTAACGGTCTGCGCCATCAGCTTCGGCAGGCTTTCGGCCACGCTTGCGCGGCGGATGGAATTGGGTCTGCCTTTGCTGCGGCTGAGCAGTGCAATGGCAGCGACCGGCACGTTTTCGGGGCGGCTGATGTCAAATTTGCCGCTCCATGGCGTGCCGCAGGCACAAAGCTGCCCGTTTATGCGCCGCAGCGCCGGTTTATCGTCGTTTAAAATATAGGCGCGCGCACCGAATTTTTGCAGCCAAAGCCCGGTGTGGGTCGATTTTCCGGTGCCGCTGTGGGCGGTAAACAGGTAAGCCTGCCCGTCTACCACCACGCAGGAGGCGTGCAGCAGCATGCCGCCGTGCTCCAGCAGTTTTGTGTAAAAAGCCGTGCCGCTGAGCAGGTATTCTATGCCGTCCTCATCCACTTCGGGCGGATAGTACGCCCGCGCCTGCCGCAGCAGCGCGGGGGTGATGTTTATTTCCAGATCCGGCGTTTTGCTTTGGTCCGGGCTCAGGTATTTTTCCGCCTGCGCGGCTGTGCGGCCGTGCGGCGCCATTGAGACCGTCAGGCCGGCAATGTCGTAAACGGCCATCAGTTGCGCTCCGCAGATTTGTACAGGTGAATACGTCCGGAATCGTTAAAGGCTTTGAGCGTCATAATGCAAAGCGGCATGATGATAATGCCCATAAAACCGAACAGCTTTAAACCAAAGTACATGCTGGCCAGCGTGATCAGCGGGTGTACGCCAAGCGAGGAGCCCACGATCTTCGGTTCAATATACTGACGGATCACACTGATTAAGGCGTAGGTGATCAGCAGACCGATGGCCAGCTGGTAATTGCCCAGAATCAGGCTGATGATGATCCACGGGATCAGGATACCGCCCGTGCCGGCGACCGGCAGGATATCGAAAACGGCGATCGCCAGCGCGATCAGCGGAATATAATTCGTTTTCAGCACGCCGGCCATCTGCATCACATAAAAGGAAATGCACAGCTCCGTAAAGGTGACCAGCATGATCAGCCCGTAGGAACGGATCAGCTTTAGCACGGTCGTGGAAAAGATGTGTTTCAGCTCCGGCAGCAGCGTCTTTTTGTTTTCCGGCAGCTGGCGGACGATCGCTTTGGTCACGATCGTATAATCTTTTGTAAAGTAAATGGTGGCAATGACGCCGATCACGATGCCGATCAGTGCGGAGGGAATGTTTCTGGCAACGTTGTAAATGCCGCCGATGCCGCTTGAGATCCCGTTTGTAATGGTGGAGGGGTCGATCTGCATTTCAGACAGACTCATTCCGTTTTGCACATTGGTGATCAGTTCGTTCAGGCTGGAGGCCAGGTCGTTATAAATGGAATCCGGCAAAAACTGCAGCACGTCAAGCAGCCAGGTGCGGATGTCGCCCAGCAGTTTGGGCAGGTCGCTCATCTGCTGGATCAGGGAAGACACAAAGTCAGAGATCTGCCCGATGGCTAGGGAAAGCAAAAGCGCAACCGGCCCCAGCACGATCACCAGCAGCAGCACAACGAACAAGATGGAAAAGAACGTGTGCCATTTTTTTGACTTTAACTTTTTGTCGATGGCGCGCAGCGGCTTTTGCAGCATCATGGCGATCACAAAAGAAAACACAAACGGCGCCGTCGGCCAGAATAAGTATCTGAAATAGACGAAGATAAGGCCAAGCACGATCGCCAGGTGAACGATGGCGACGATAAAGTCCAGTTTGCGGTAGGTAGAGACTTTCAGTGATTTCATTTCTTCTTTTTACCTTTCCGAATCAAGAATACAACTATATATTAACCTAAATATACGCCATATTCAACCCAATTCCGTTAAAAGATTCTTAATTTTCGCATTTTGGCCGTATGGCTTTCTTGTTATCCTTTCCAAATTTCAGACGTATTTTCTGCGTATTTTTGAGCGAATGTGCAAAAAACATAAAAATGTCTTGTCAGTCGGCTGGTTTCGTGGTAGTATAAACAAAGTGTATTCCACAGCAGCACAGCTGTACGCAGGTGGTGGACAATTTTGGACTTTCCGGCATCAAAATATGTGATCGTTAAGGCAGAGATCCTGCCGCCGGTGTACCTGAAGGTGCTTCAGGCCAAAAAGATGCTGGCCGACGGCGAAGTCGCCAGCGCAACGCAGGCCGCGCGCCTGTGCGGTGTGTCGCGCAGCGCATATTATAAATATAAAGACGCAGTCTTTGAGTCGGCCGAGGTCGGCGGCGAAAGCACCGTTACGATTGAGGCGAAGCTTACGGACAATGCCGGCGTGCTTTCCAATGTCATGAACGAGATCTACCGTGCCGGCGCCAACGTGCTGAGCATCAACCAAAGCGCACCGATGGGCGGCACCGCCACGGTGTCCATCGTTGTACGCATTGCGCGCATGGTCATTGCTGCAGAGGAACTGGTCAGCCGCGTACGCGCTATTCCGGGCGTAAAAACGGCTGCACTGTCATAGAAAGGGAGAAAAACATGAAAATTGCGATCATGGGCTACGGCACCGTCGGTTCCGGCGTGGCCGAGGTGCTTGACAAAAACGCCGACATCATTTGCAAACGGCTCGGCGGCGAACCGCTGGAGATCAAACGGATCCTTGACCTGCGCGATTTCCCGGGCGACCGTTTTGAACGTGCGATGACGAAAGATTTTAACGATATTCTGAACGACCCGGAAATTGCGGTCGTTGCAGAAACGATGGGCGGCATCCACCCCGCATTCGAGTTTACGATGCAGCTGCTGCAGGCCGGCAAAAGCGTGGCTACCTCCAACAAAGAGCTGGTGGCGCAAAAAGGGCTTGAGTTGCTGGAAGCGGCTGAGGCCAATAATGCCAACTACCTATTTGAGGCCAGCGTCGGCGGCGGCATTCCGGTCATCCGGCCGATGGCGCAGTGCCTGGCGGCCAACCACATTGAGGGCGTGGCCGGCATTTTGAACGGCACCACCAACTTTATTCTGACCAAAATGATCGAGGACGGCATGGCGTTTGCCGATGCTTTGGCGCTTGCACAGCGCAAGGGCTATGCGGAAAAAGACCCCACCGCCGATATTGAGGGGCACGACGCCTGCCGCAAGGTCTGCATCCTGGCCTCTCTGGCGTTTGGCAAACACGTTTATCCGAACCAGGTCGAGACCGAGGGCATCAAAAACATCACGCTGGAGGATGTGGCGTATGCGGCTTCTGCCGGCGGTGTGATCAAACTGCTCGGTCAGATCCGGCAAATCGACGAGGACCGTATTGCTGCGTTTGTCAGTCCGGCGATCGTGTTCAACGGTTCACAGCTCGCCAGTGTAGACGGCGTGTTCAATGCAGTTCTGATCCGCGGCGACATGGTCGGCGACGTCTGCTTCTACGGCCGCGGCGCCGGCAAACTGCCCACGGCCTCTGCCGTGGCCGCCGATATGATGGACTGTGCCAAACATGTGCACCGCAAAAAGATTTTTGGCTGGGGCCCCGGCAACGAGGACTATGTTATAGACTATAAAGCAACGCTGAAAATGTCGTTTTATGTGCGCGCCAAGGCTGCGCAGACGCAGATCCAGTCTGTATTCGACGAGGTGAAGTTCCTTACGAGAACCGGTCAGCCAAGCGACGAAACGGCTTTTATCACCGACGAAATGACGCAAAACGAGCTGGATGAAAAGCTGAAGGCTGCCGGCATTGACGTGCTCAGCAAAATCAAAATTGCAAATTATTAAACAAATTTTCATATGTAGGAGGCTGTTATGGCGCTGATTGTTCAGAAATTTGGCGGCTCATCCGTTGCCGACGCCAAGCGTGTCATGAACGTTGCGAAGATCGTGACTGACACATACAAACAGGGCAACGACGTTGTCGTGGTCGTTTCCGCACAGGGCGACACCACGGACGACCTGATCGAAAAAGCGCGCGAGATCACAGATAAACCGAACAAGCGCGAAATGGATATGCTGCTCGCTTCCGGCGAACAGATCTCCATCTCCCTTTTGGCCATGGCCATTTCCACGTTCGGTCAGCCGGTCGTCTCGCTGCTTGGCTGGCAGGCCGGGTTCAATACCAACTCGGTTTACGGCGCGGCCAGGATCAAAAACATCAACACAAACCGTTTGAAGGCAGAGCTTGCCAAGCACAACATTGTGGTCGTGGCCGGTTTTCAGGGTCTTAATAAGTATGACGATTTGACCACGCTCGGCCGCGGCGGCAGCGACACGTCGGCTGTAGCTATTGCGGCGGCGCTGCGTGCCGACCGCTGCCAGATCTTTACAGATGTGGAGGGCGTTTATACCGCTGACCCGCGCAAGGTGCCGGATGCGCGCAAGCTAAAAGAAATCACTTACGATGAAATGCTGGAACTTGCAACGCTCGGCGCGCAGGTGCTCAACAACCGCAGTGTGGAAATGGCTAAAAAATACAGCGTAGAGCTGGAAGTGCTCTCGTCACTCAACCCCGTACCGGGTACGATCGTTAAGGAGGTCGCAAACATGGAAAAAATGCTCATCAGAGGCGTTACGAAAGACACAGATGTCGCTAGAGTCTCCATTATCGGTGTAATGGACTCGCCCGGCGTGGCCTTTAAGGTGTTTGAAAAGCTGGCGCAAAAACACATTAATGTGGACATTATCCTGCAGTCCGTCGGCCGCGACGGCACAAAGGACATCACCTTTACCGTCAGCAAAGACAACGGCCCCGTTGCGGTGGAGCTGCTGAAAAACAGCATTGCCGAGCTGGAAAACTGCAGCATCGTGTGCGACACGAATGTGGCAAAGATCTCGATCGTCGGCGCCGGCATGGAAAGCCATCCCGGCACGGCTTCCAAAATGTTCGAGGCGCTTTATGAGCGCAACATCAACATTCAGATGATCTCCACGTCTGAAATCAAAATTTCGGTCCTGATCGACGCGAAGGATGCCGACATGGCGGTGGCCGCCGTGCACAAGGCGTTTCTTCCGGCCGAATAAAAAGCTTAAGAAAGACCTGCCGGCGGCGGGTCTTTCTCGTGCTTTTGCCGCGTTTGCAGGCGGTGCGCGCCCTTGACAATCCGGGCGCTTTTTATTATAATATATAAACTATTTATTGGGGTGTACCCCGAAAAGGAGTCTTTTGCATGGCAATCGAGTTTAAAATGACCTCGGCTGGTCTCGAGGAACTGAAAAAAGAACTGGAAGAGTTAAAGACGACCGGCCGCGACGATATCGCGGAAAAAATCAGGATCGCGCGTTCTTACGGCGACCTTTCTGAAAACAGCGAATATGACGAGGCAAAGTCAGAGCAGGCAAAAATCGAAGCCCGCATCAACGAACTGGAATACCAGATCCAAAACGCCGTTATTCAGGACATTACCGACCGCAACGCCGTAAACCTTGGCTCGGTCGTGACGATCAAAAACCGCGAGGACGGCAGCCTGGCAACGTATAAGATCGTCGGTTTTGCCCAGTCCAACCCGGCAGAGGGGCTTATCTCAGACGAAAGCCCGATCGGCAAAGCGCTTATGGGCGCCAAAAAGGGCGAAAACATCGATGTGGAGGCGCCGGTCGGCGTGCTCAAGTTTGAAATCGTAGAAATCAACTAAACCGGAAAGAGGGAGCAGTATGGCAGGAAAGTTTGAAATCAGCAAAACAGCCGAAAATCAGTACAGTTTTACATTCTTGGATGGCGATAAGGCGCTGGCCGCTTCGCCGGCTTTTGACAGCCTGGACGCCTGCAAACGTGCCGTGAAAGGCGCCAAGAAAAACGCAGGCATCAAAGTGGAAAACCGTTTTGATGCGGCGGCTGAGGAAAAAACACTGCCGAAATATGTTCTGGAGCCTGCCGGTGATCAGGCAAAGTTCACGCTTTACCTGCAAAATGGCACGGCGGTGCTGACGGCGCAGGCGCCAAGCGAAGCGGCGGCGCTGGAGCTGATCGACACGATCGGCCGCAATGCGGCTGCCGCCAAAATCGAAATGGCGCAGGAAAAGGCGCTCAGTGAAAACGAGCAGCGCGCCATTCGCCTGAATAAGCTGAACGCTTTAAAGGCCGAAGGTCAAGACCCGTTCGAGATCACGACCGCCACACAGACGGCCACGGCCCAAAGCATTGTGGAAAATTACGATGCGCTTGAAAATCAGGACGTGACCATCTGCGGCCGCATCATGACGCGCCGCGATATGGGCAAGGCCAATTTCATCGACGTGCACGACCGCACGGGCCGCATGCAGGTCTATGTGCGCATGAACGACGTCGGCGAGGATGTGTTCAAGGCGTTTAAAAAGTGGGACCTTGGCGACATCGTCGAAGTCTGCGGCTTTGTGTTTAAAACAAAGACCGGCGAGATCTCGGTGCACGCCAAAACGCTGCGCCTGCTGTCGAAGAGCCTGCTGCCGCTGCCGGAAAAGTTCCACGGCCTGCAGGACACGGACACCCGCTACAGAAAGCGCTACCTGGATTTGATCATGAATCCCGGCGTGAAGGACACGTTTATCAAGCGTTCCAAAATTATTTCTTCCATCCGCAGCTATCTCGACAATCTTGGGTTTATCGAGGTGGAGACGCCGATGCTCAACACCATTGCGGGCGGTGCGGCGGCCAGGCCGTTTATTACGCACCACAACACCCTGAACCTGGACATGTACCTGCGCATCGCGACGGAGCTTTATTTGAAGCGCCTGATCGTGGGCGGCATGGAGCGCGTGTATGAGATCGGGCGCAATTTCCGCAACGAGGGCATGGATGTGCGCCACAATCCGGAATTCACCTGTATTGAGCTTTACCAGGCTTACACGGACTACCACGGCATGATGGACATTGCCGAAGCATTGATCCGCAATGCCGCCAACGAGGCCTGCGGCACACTGCACATCACGTTCAACGGCACGGCGATCGATCTGGAAACGCCGTTTGCCCGCATGACGATGGCGGACGCCGTCAAGAAGTACAGCGGCATTGATTTTATGTCCTTTATGTCGGACAATGAAAAAGCTGTGGCACTAGCCAAGGAAAAGGGCATTGAAGTGCAAAAGGGCAAAGAGACGTGGGGCGATGTGCTCAACTCGTTCTTTGAGGAATTCGTCGAAAAGAACCTGGTGCAGCCTACGTTTATCATGGACTACCCGGTAGAGGTCAGCCCGCTCACCAAGCGCAAACCCGGCTGCCCGGCACTGACCGAGCGCTTTGAACTGTTCATTGTGGGCGGCGAATACGGCAACGCGTATTCGGAGCTCAACGACCCGATCGACCAGATGCAGCGCTTTGAGGCGCAGATGAAGCTGCGCGAGGCCGGCGACGATGAGGCCAACATGATCGACCACGATTTTGTGACGGCGCTCGAATACGGCATGCCGCCGACGGGCGGTCTCGGCATCGGCATCGACCGTCTGGTCATGCTGCTGACCGATTCCTACAGCATTCGCGATGTGCTGCTGTTCCCGACCATGAAACCGATCAACGACGGTAAAAAAGATAATGATGCGGCGAAGGCTTCCGACGCGCCGAATGCCGAGCCGGAGAAAATCGATTTTTCCAAGGTGGAGATCGAGCCGCTTTTCAAGGATTTTGTGGATTTTGAGACATTCTCCAAGTCTGATTTCAGAGCCGTCAAGGTGCTTGCCTGCGAAGCCGTACCGAAGTCCAAGAAACTGCTCAAGTTCACGCTGGACGATGGCTCAGGCGAAAACAGGACGATTTTAAGCGGTATCCACGCCTATTACGAGCCGGAAGAACTGGTCGGCAAGACCTGTATCGCGATTACCAATCTTCCGCCAAGACCGATGATGGGCATTGATTCCTGCGGTATGCTGATCAGTGCAGTACACCACGAGGAAGGCGAAGAAAAGCTCCATCTTCTGATGGTAGATGACCATATTCCGGCAGGTGCAAAGCTCTACTAATAGGCATACCGCATTGCGGAATTTAAAACAAGCAAATATCTCATAAAGTGGGCAGTCCCTTATCGGGACTGCCCGTTTTTTGATTTAACTCGCAATATAATGGATGTTAAAAAAACAAAAACAGAAATTGGGAGGACGTATTGCTGTATTTTAACAATTTTTAAACAAAATCATTGTACAATGTCCATGAAAATATCGCCGAATTTACTGGTCGATTTGTCTGATTTGCCGGCTGTAAAAGCGCGGCGCCTGCAGGCATGCGGTGTTTTCGGATCGGATTATTGCCGAGCCGTTCGGCAAAGCCCGGTCGTGACCATAAATTGCAGCGAGGAGCGTATTGAAATGAAAAAGATGTTTTTAAAAACCACCTCCGTTTTGTTGGCTTTTGCGCTATTGTTTGCGCTGCCCATCCCGGCCTTTGCCGCGGCGGGCGATCTGCAAACGCCGTTTGCCGACAGCCGGTTTTATCACCAGGGCGACTACAGCATCCATTACCGTGTGATCGAGGGCAAAGGTGAACAAAAAGGTTACATACTGTTTTTGCACGGCTTTTTGTATTCGGGGGAAAGCTTCCGCCCCATGGCCGAAGAGATGAGCCAGGCTGGCTACACCTGTGTGCTGGCAGATTTCCCGAACTTTGGCTACAGCACGCGTGAAAATGCGCAGATAGAGCCGATCGACCGCGAGGTGCTGATGGAGGGCCTGATGCAGTCCATCGCCCCCGATGCGCAGTGGATCCTGGCCGGCCAGTCTATGGGCGGCGGCGTGGCGCTGAATATCGCAAGCGACGTGCCGTCCATCAAAGCGCTGCTGCTTTATGCGCCGGCGCCCATCAACGCCATGCCCTCCATTATGAACGGCGTTTTAACTTCAGGCTTTACGACCGGCATCTTTTCCGGCGTTTTAAAACTGGCAGCAAAACCCGGTTTTCTGGTGCGTTCCGCCATGTATATGGCCACCATGGACTGGAAGTATACGAATAGTTACGACTTGTCCACACTGACCGACCCGCTGTCTATCGACGGTACCGGTGAGGGGCTGCTATACATGATGACGCGCGCCCGCGGCACCGATTACGATGCGCTGGCGCAACTCGACCTGCCGATTTTGCTGGTGCGCGGCACCAGAGATCTTGTGGTCACCAAACTGATGAGCGCCCAGATGGACAATGCCCTGAGCGGCGCCACAAAAGTTACCATTTCCGGCGCAGGCCACATGCTCAACGAGACCCATGCCAAGCAGCTGAGCGCACAGGCGCTGGATTTTCTGGCCGCCCTTTAAATCGGCTGCAAAGGCCGGCTGGCAAGGTTCGCGCCTTGTGTGTCAGGCTGCGTAAAGAACGGCTAAATACTGTTTTCTAAGCCCTGGCAAACGCCGGGGCTTTAGGAATTTTTGCAAAGTGGAGAAATTTGCCGCCAAATGGGCTTCTCTTGATTTTTTCTACAGATATGCTATACTTATAAATAACAGTAAAAGGCATTCTGTTATCAAAGAACAGCCTGCAGACTGTGTTGCGGTTTGAAAGGAGTTTTATCATGGCAAAAGATAAAAAGACTGTAAAAAACGGTGAAAAACTGACCGGCAAGCAGACCACGATCCAGGTTTTGAAGTTTGTCGCCTTTTCTCTTGGCGCCGGCATCATTCAGATCCTTACGTTCACCCTGCTTACCGAAGTTGTTAAAATCCCGTCCTACTGGGGCTGCTATCTGCCCGCCCTGATCCTGTCGGTGCTCTATAACTTCACCGTCAACCGCCGCTACACGTTCAAATCGGCCAACAATGTGCCGGTCGCCATGCTGAAGGTGGCCATTTACTACTGCATCTTCACTCCGCTTTCCACCTATCTCGGCAACCTGGCCGAAGGGGCGGGCGTCAATGAATACATTGTGCTTGCCGTGACCATGGCCTGTAACATGTCTACAGAGTATCTGGTCAGCCGTTTCTGGGTGTACCGCGGCACCATGAACACCAACAAGCTTGCTGAAAAAGAAAAGAACAAAAATGCTTCTTCGGCCGATACGGAAAATACGCCAAACCATACAGCGGCAAAATAATTGCTGTTATAAAAAACGGAAACCAATTTCGGTTTCCGTTTTTTTATGGCTGTTTTGCCAAGCACATTATGCCGGTTGCGCTGTCTGCAATGCACAGCACCTGTCTGCGTTTTTTGCAGAAAAGCTCAGCCGTCCTTTACAATTCTTATGACTGGCTGCCGGATCACTGTTTTTAATTTCTCCGCAGTGCATTTCCTGGGGTCGCTTAAATAAATCTCGTGGTGGCGCCTTTCGCCTGTACGGTCTAACGCATATCCGTTTTCGGCCATATACCGGTGCATTTGCGCCACGGTCGCCGGCTCATCGTCGTAACGGCCGATGTGCATGCACTGCACGCAAAGCCCTTCCTCATAAGTAAAAAATTCGGCATGCGAAAAATCCTGCTTCTTTTTTCGGGTAGCTTCTTCTACCGCCCAGTCAAAATCGGCTTGCTGCACAAAATCGGGCAGCCGAATCATGGAAACAAAGCGCATGTCCGCTTTGCGGCCGTAATCTATGCCGTCTGCCGCATCGTCCTGCCACCAAAGCCCCTCCAGCGGCGGCACGACGTACTCGAAAAAACCGTCGATTTTATGCGACCCTTTGTAACTCATTTTAATGGTATAGGCAATGCCGTACAGCAGGCTGATGGATTTTTTGTAATCGCCGTTTTCATCGTTTGGGTCACCCTGCCCGTGAACGGCCGCAAACTGCATTTTGGGGATTTGAACGATTGCCGGTTTGCTTTTCGGCATGTAAAATTCTTTGTACTCCTTTTTATAGTCAAACGCCATTTTGTGCTCCTGTTTTTACTTTGGCTTAGCTAAGCTTTTAATGCTTACGCACATTCCGGTGAGTATGGCGCCGACAGAAATACCAAGCAGTACACCGGAAAGAAAGTCCTGCAGGTCTGAACCACCGACACTGTGCGAAATGGCCAGCAGTGCAATGCCCATAACGATCAGCAAGATCCCGTAGAGCGTGACCTTTTCTTTTTCAAGCGCCTGCGTTCGCCGCAAAAGTTCCATGACCTGTTCGTCACTTGCCTGTGCGGCGTTTTTTTCTGCGGGCGCGCCGTCGAGCAGTTCGGCGACCGTGATGTGCAGCTGCGCGCACAGTCCTTTTACAACGGAATAATCCGGCATGCATTTGCCGGTTTCCCATTTGGAAACGGTCTTGTTGGATACGCCCAGGCACTGCGCCAGCTGTTCCTGGGTCAGGTTTTGCTCTTTCCTTTTTTGCGCAATAAATTTGCCGATGTTTTGTTGGTCCATTTTTCTCCCTCCATGTTTCTGCAATGGAAGAATAACCGATTTTTGGCTAAAAAGCCATCCCTCAGTCGGCGAATTTGGGTGGAATGCGTGTTTTTATGCTTTGACCGTTTTATGTTTCCCTCCAGAAAACGCACTGGCGCCAGGTGAGAGGTTCCCTTGTTCTGAAGCTGCGCTTCTTTGCAGGGCCGGCCTTTGTCCTCGGCACCTAACCGGTCTGCACCATCCGGGGCAGAGCAGGGCTTTTGCCGGTTTATTTCTCTTTCTTTTTCTTAAAGATGATGAGTTTGCTGAACACATAGTTTAAAATGACGACTACGACCTGCATAATGATTTTGGCGATCATGTTGCCGCTGATGCTGAAAGTGAGGATATCCCACGAGATCCCGCCCATATCCATCTGGTCGATCATCAGCCACAGGCCGGCTTCTTCCACAACAAGGCTGAAAACTCTTGCCCCGAAGAAGCTGACGATCTCTTTCACAAGCACATTCGCTTTCCAGCTTTTGGACTCGAACACCCAGATCTTGTTTGTGAAATATGCAAAAATCACCGTAATGATCCAGCTGATCACATTGCTCAGCAGGTAAAGCTCCGGCCCCAGGAGCACATCAAACAGCTTAAAGCTTAAAATGCTTACGATCGTGGCCAGCACGCCGAAAAACACATAGCTGATCAGTTCTTTGTATTTTAGAAAAAGCTTTTTGATCATTTGTTCAACAAGTCCTTATATCTGTCTGCAGTATTCTTTAATTCCATTTCAAAATCCTGGCGGTTCTTCTGCTTGATCGTGTCCAGCACAAGCCCCGAGAAAAAGCTGACGATAGAGGCCAGCATCGTAATGCCGCACACAACGACGGTAGGCAGTTTGTCCACAGTGCCGGTGCGGAAAAAGTCTACCAGCACGGGAATGAAAAAGCCCAGGGAAAGCACGAACAAAATCAGGGCGATGAGCGTGAAAAATGCCAGCGGCTTGTAGTCTTTAAACAGTTTTACGATCGTCATAAGCACTTTGAAGCCGTCTGAATAGGTGTTGAGTTTGGACTCGCTGCCCTCCGGGCGGTCACGGTACTCGATCACCACATTTTCGCAGAACATGTTTTTGTCCACCGTGTGGATCGTCATTTCCGTTTCGATCTCAAAGCCTTTGGAAAGCACCGGGAATGTTTTTACAAAGTTGTAGCTGAAAGCCCGGTAACCCGTCATAATGTCTTTGATATCGCTTTTGAAAATGGTGTTGATGCTGGCTCTTACCAGTGAATTGCCCAGGTTGTGGAACGGCCTTTTGTTTTCCTCAAAATAGGTGGAGGACAGGCGGTCGCCCACGACCATGTCCACATTTCTTTCCAGCACCTTGTCGCACATCTCGCGTGCAAATTCGGCAGGGTAAGTGTCGTCGCCGTCGGTCATGATATAGCACTGGGCGTCAATATCGCGGAACATGCGGCGGATCACGTTGCCCTTGCCCTGACGGTACTCGTGGCGCACCACTGCGCCCTCCGCCTCGGCGATGGCGGCTGTGTCGTCGGTGGAATTGTTGTCGTACACATAGATCGTTGCCTCAGGCAGCGCCTTTTGAAAGTCGTTGATGACTTTTTTGATGGTCACGGCTTCATTGTAGCAGGGGATCAGTACTGCTATTTTATCCATATTGCATTCTCCTCATCTTTATTATCTTCAGCAGTTTTATTTCGTTTTTTTGAAAATGTTATGAAAAATACAATGGGTAGGCAGATGACCAGCGGGATTGAATAGCGCATGTATGTCATCGGCCCTACAAAACAGATGGCCATGTTTACAAATATTGGAATACACGCCAAAAGTTCCTTATGCTTTTTACGCATCAGCATAGCCAGGAAAAGGACCACATAGATCCAGGTATACGTTGAAAGTTCAAAAATACTGGAAACAACCGGTATTTTATCCAGTAACTTTATGGTTTGTGCCAATATGCTTCTTTCTCCGCCAAAAGTTTTAGCGTTATCAAGGCCTTCCAAATAATGCGGTATAGAGTCATCGACAACACCATTATAATAGATGTTGCTGTAACTGTCATCATACGTAAACCAAGAGAAATTCAAGTTCAAAAATGCTTCTATATAAACACCGGGATGTTTGACAAGCTGTGCGGCCCAAGTTTTAAAATAGTTGACCAGATCATCTGTGTTGGCATACTTGTTATATTGCCCTTTAACATTATCTGCTCGGTCAGGTACGTATTTATCGGCAATATCGTCCAGCGAAAGCTCACCACCGCCAAGGATGGTGGTAATATTTTTCTCTTCTTCCGGTGTGATTTCATCTTTATATTCTGTGATGTACCTTGCCGTTTGCTGGAACGGTACAGAGAGCATCTCCCTTGGGCTTCCCTCATTGATGCCCATCGCGCTGAAGAATATGCCGCTGTAGCCGACTTTGAATACAAGCAGCGGGATCAGCATAGCCGCCATGATTTTGACCAGGAACTTTTTGTCTTTTCTGAAATGGATGATGACAAACGGCACCAGCACCAGCAGCATATAAAAGCCGTTGTTGCGCAGCAGCATCAGCAAAAAAGATACCAGTGCCAGGACAACATATTTTTTCGCTGTGAAGCATTCGGGCGCTTTGAACGCCTCATAAAACAGGATCGTCATGATCAGCAGTGCGATCATAAACGGCGTGTCTTTCAGAATCGTCATGCCCCACAGCGGGAACAACGGGCACAGCACAAAAAAAGCATACGAAATGTTGGAAAGCCTTTTGGACATGCCGTGCTCTCTGAGTTTTAAAACGCTGAAAACAAGCGCGCAGGCCAGCACAAGACACTGCAAAACGCTGCAGATCGTAATGCCGGCAAAATACGAGCCCATCCATTCGCCAAGCTTCAAAAAGCACCCCAGCAGAACCGTGTGGAAAACGGGGTGGTGGTTTGTCAAAAGACTGTCGCTTTCTTCACGAACAACGGTGTCAACTGTCCAACACATATCTGGATTGTTTAGAATTTGTCCAAACTGATCTCGTGTATCTGAACTCATGCTGCCCGGCGCCATGATCACCATATACGGTACCCAGCAAAGGAACATGATCCCGGTCAGCACCAGAAATTTTTTAAAAGTAAAGACACGGCCGGTAGTTTCCAGCTTTTCGATGTAAATGCGGTTGATCGCGTCGTACACAAAAAAGGCCAGCACGGCAATGCCTATCCCCTTGATGCCGGAGGTGATCAGCGCTTCCCAGCTGCCAAAGACCTTGTCCCACGAATCGGTCTGATAATAACTGTCGCAAAGCAGCAAAAACAAAGCGGCAATGCAGGAAAAAGGCACGCCCCAGGGGATGTTCTTTTTGCTTACTCTTGGGATCAGGTACAAAAACGCAAAAAAAGCAAGAATGACAAAGAATAAAACGTAATAAGACGGCGATTCAAACGCAGCCTGCAATTTCCATATATACCTGGCCAGCTGACCGCTGAGTGTTTTTTCTACACTTTCCGGTATTTTGTGCGCACCGTTTTCCACAACCAGCGCAAAGCTGGAGAGAATGGCAAGCAGAAATGCTTTTATACCCGTGCTGATGTGAATTGGTTTTTTCTTTTCTAACATAAAAACCTCCTGCGGCTGAAAAACATATGTGTTTGCGTGCAGCCGGCCGTCTTACCGCTGCATGGAAAATACGGCCGGCTGCTTGGCATTTATTGAACCAGACATTTTGCCGTGTCTAATTATTTTGCGTTTCTATCTTAACAGCTATTGAAACATTTTGCAACCAGTTTTATACAAAAGCCTATTATTTATAGTTATTGATCTCTTTATTAATGCAAAATTAATGCAAAGAAAAAGCGTGACAACGCGGCCGTTTTAAGCAATGGTCAAAATTCCGGCTGTGTTTTCTGCCGGCTGTGTATGCGCGCTTATTAAGGCATGTCAAATCCGTATTTGCCGTGGATAAAACCGTTTTTTCGGTGATTTTTTGCTTTTTGCCAGGTATTGTGCTATAATACTCGCTATTCTCAGGCAATGGAGGTTTTGGCGTGTTTGATCTGGCTGCTTTTTTAGAGGCGTTTTTGCAGGCGCTGCAGCAGACGTTTCATGGCCGTGTCTGGTTTGCCGGGCTGCAGGGCAGCCGTGCCCGAGGGGAGGAAACTGCCGGCAGCGACGTGGACCTGGTCGTTATTTTAGACGTTTTGCACCCGGAAGACGTGGCCGCTTACGACAAGCTGCTCGATCGGTTTGCAGCGCGCAGCATGCTCTGCGGCTTTTTGTCCGGCAAAGCGGAGCTTTTTTCGTGGGATCGGGCAGAACTGTTTCAGTTTTGCTGCGATACAAAGCCACTTCTCGGCAGTTTAGATGCTGTGCTGGCCCTTGTAAAGCGTGAAGACGTGCAGCGTGCGGTCAAGACCGGCCTTTGCACCGTTTATCATGGCGTGGTGCATAACCTGCTTTATGAGAAGAACGAAGAGGTTTTAAAAGCGCTTTACAAATCTGCGGTATTCACTGTACAGGCTATCTGTTTTTTGGAAACGGGGCGCTATGTGCACCGGCACACACAGCTGTTGCAGGCGGTCGGCGCACCGGAACAAAAGATCGTGCGCACGGCGCTTGCGCTGCGCAGCGGCACGCCCGTGGACTTTTTCGGGATGGCGCAGGACCTGCTGCTGTGGGCACAAAGCCGCCTGACCGACTGATTTTTTTCATTTTTGCGGGCATGCTGTTATATAGTAGACGCCCGGTTTTAAAATAGACTTGAAAAAAAAGTAAAAATCTGGTATGATTACCTTGTTATCGTATGTATCCTTCGGTGGGTGCAATGTCTGCTCCTTTGCGTACGGCGCAGAGGGGCAATTTTTCCCTGCTCATGCAGCGGGCAGTTTGGAACGGATGGCGGTCTATGCATAAGAATAAAAAAAGCAGAAAACGCCCCCGGCTTGATTCCAACAAGCGCATTGGGGCAGAATATCTGATTTTCCCGCTTGTTTTTTGTGTGCTGCTGTGCGCAGTTTGTACGCCGCTTCTTTACGGTGGATTTCAGTATGCGCGCCAAGCGCTGATCTCGGCCCAGCAGAGCAGTCTGGCTGCAACAGATCACGATGTGCAAACGGTCGTTACATACGGCGAGGCGCAAACCACGCTGCCCAACACGCCTGTGGCTGAGGGTTATGCACGGCTGACCTGCAGCGGTGCCCGCGTGGACACATTGGTTTATTACGGCTTTAACCGCGCTTCTCTTCGCGAAGGGGCGGCACAGCTGTCAAGCGCCAAAATCGGCAGCGGGCAGCTTGTGCTGATCGGCGGTTACGCCTCCGGTGTGTTCGGCAACCTGCCGGACGCTGCGGCCGGGGATCGGGTGACGGTCTCTACAAATGACCGGACTTATGATTACACGGTCTCGTTTACCGTAGTGCTTGCGCAGGACGATTTGGCGGATTTTGACCTGCAGGCCAAGGACGACCGCCTGATTTTGTTTACGACTTACCCATCCGGCGTTTTCGCTACAAATACCGATCAGCTTTTCTGTGTGGTCTGTGTGCCGCAGTCTGAAACGGAGGTGTCGCCGTGAGCCGGCATAAAAAGCACCCCGCGTTTTACCGCGGCCATTACTTCTGGCTGAAGATCGCTGCTTCTTTTTTGCTTTTCCTGATGCTCAGCGCGCTGTGCCTGCTGGTCTGCGCGCGTGCATTTATTTTGAATCCGCAGACGGCGGCGCGCTACCTGTGCAGTGACACCTATATTACCGGCGTTACACAGGATGTGGCCGAATATGCCGGTGACCTTTGCCTTCGCAACGGCCTGACCGGACTGGACGCTACCGGCCTCGTGCCCCGCTCCTTTGTTGAAAAAGCTGAAAGCGCCTATGTGTCCTACGCATTTGACGCGGGCGACAATATTGACCGCAAGGCGTATGGGCGCTTGCCGGACGAGCTGCATGCGTCGCTTACGTCGGCGCTGAACACATATTTGCAGCAAAACGGCTATGATGTCCAGTCGTCTGCCATAGCAGACGGGGTGGGGCAGTTTGCCGAGGAACTGTGCGATTACACTTTTTCGCGCATTGCGGTGCCGTTTGAAGACACGCTTGCCGATCTGTTTGACACAGGCGGCGTTCTCATCGTGGCCGGTATCGTTTACTGCAGTGTGGTCGGCTTGCTGGCCGGTGCGCTGATTTTTGCCCTGAAGGGCCGTTTTTACAGAAATGTCCGTTATGTTTCTTATGCCACATTCGCATCGTCGCTGTTCTTTTTTGCGGCGTATGCGGCATCACGCATTTTCTGCGCTGTTAAAACGCTCGTGATTTATCCGGGCTATCTTTGCGACATTGTTATGCAGTATGCAGGTGCGTGTATAAATCTTCTGCTCTGCGGCGGCGCCGTTTTTCTGGTGCTTTCGGCAGTGCTTTGGCTTTGCGTTTGGAAGCTGAAAAGAATTTCATAAAGGAAGATCGCTCATGGATAAAGACACAATGATTTCGCTCAAAGGCGTCGGCATGCGATTTAATCTGAACAAAGAAAAGGTCGACAATTTAAAGGAGTATTTCATTAAATTTGTGACCCGCAAGCTGGAGTATAAAAGCTTTTGGGCACTCAAAGACATTACGTTTGACGTTAAGCGCGGCGAGCATTTGGCGATCATGGGTCTGAATGGCGCCGGCAAAAGTACGCTGCTCAAAACGATCGTCGGGGTGTATAAACCCACCGAGGGCAAAATCAAAACGCGCGGCGTGATCGCGCCGCTGCTGGAACTGGGCGCCGGTTTTGACCCGAACTATACGGGCCGTGAAAACATTTTCCTTTACGGCGCAATCCTCGGCTACGACAAAGCCTATCTGCGCGAAAAGTGCCAGGAAATCATTGCGTTTTCCGACCTCGGCAAGTTCATCGACATCCCGGTCAAAAACTATTCTTCCGGCATGCGTGCGCGTCTTGGCTTTTCCATCGCTACAGCTGTGGAGCCGGACGTGCTGATTTTGGACGAGGTGCTTTCGGTCGGCGACGCAAAGTTCCGCCAAAAATCGCTCGCCAAGATCCGCTCCATGTTCGATTCCGGCGTAACAGTCATTTTTGTGTCGCATAACGTCAGTCAGGTCAAGGAGATCTGTGAGAATGCCATTTTGCTTGAAAAAGGCAAAATCATTGCGCGCGGCCCGGTGGACGAGGTGTGCGACATCTATGAAAAACGCATGAAAAAATAAGACCGCTGCAAAAGAACATGGCGGTCATATCACGATGGTTTTAAAATAATTTATAAAAAGTGCGGCATTTTAAGCGGATGTCTTGCAGCGAAGTAAACCACGAACATTTTTTGTTCGTGGTTTTAGACTGTCGAAAAAGTCGGCCGGACCGCGCGTAAAATAAATCAGAAAAATAATTTATTGTTTTTCTTAAGCAAAAAGCATGTTGCATTGCAAAAAATTTCATACTGAAAACGCAGAAAAACCGCACAGCTGTGCGGTTTTTTGCTTTTACATAACCAGATGGGTCAAAAATGGGGTACCGGTTGTTTTATAGTATTTTACGTCAGGAAGATGCTGGGCACGCAGCAGGTCGGGCTGCTTTGGAACACCGGCTTGGCGGCAGGCAGCGCGGCCGATTTACCGGCAACTTGCAAAAGGGCAAAGCTCTGTTTCGGTCAGTCGTCCTTTTCCATATCGTCTTTAAAGCAGTGCACCAGGTCCATCAGCACTTGCACCTGCTTTTGGGACAGCCCGTTGATGTGTATGGTCGCGTTTTGGTCGATCCCCAGCAGATAATCCGCAGAAATATTGAAAATTTTTGCCAGTTCCACAATGTACTGGGTCGAAGGTACGGTCAGCCCCATCTCCCAGGCGTTTACGCCGGAGCGCGAAATGCCCAGCATTCTGGCTAGATCTGCCTGTGTCAGATCCATGCTTTCGCGCAGCAGTCTGATGCGGTCGGCTAGTGAATACAGCTCTTTTTTCATCGGATCACTTCGCTCTGTTTATATATTTTCACCACTGTTATTAATGTCATAATCATTATGATATTTCATTATCACAGTGATTATTTTAACTTGACAATTGAAACTTGACTTTGTATAATAATTGCAGTAGATGGCGAAAGAGCATATCATGCATTTCCACGCACGGCTAAGCAAGACAGTATGTTTTGTGCAAAAGCAACTAGATTATACTGTTTGTGTGATAAACGGGCAAGTCTTTTGTTTAGCACAAAGCCGTTTCCAGACGGCTTTTTATATATTTTGCTTTGCTTTTACAGATTTTTTGTCTGCCGCCGGCGCACGCCTGCGGTACGCAGAATTTGTGAAAAGGTTTGTGTGTTTATTGGAGGTGATGCTGCTGCGTTTGCCAATTTACAGACGATTTGATCGGCCTGCTCCCGTATTCTGATCGTTGTCATGGGCAACCATGAAAAGAAAAAAATTGAAGAAAGGTGAATGTAATGAAGAAAAAGAAAATCATTTCCGTTTTTCTGGCTATTCTGATGCTGGTATCTTCCGTTACGGTCGGCGTTGTTGTGTACGCTGAAACCCGGACGCAGGAAGTTGCTGTGGATTATGTGGATCAGAACGGGAATGTACTCGGACGCAGCACGGCTGTTGTGGACGAAGGCGCCTACAACATCAATTCCAGTGCCTTTACAGATGTCCCCGAAGGATATGAACTTGTAAATGCCGGAGATTACCGCATTGGATGTGGGGTAGTTGTAGAGCTGCGCTCTGCCACCACAAAGGTCATTGGTGTAAACTACTGGGATGAGGAGAATGGCAAACAGGCCGGCGAAGGTGAGGTCACGGTAGACGCGGATGCG